>Ga0209382_10000051_pt1 | contig 152975 bp, 149 predicted proteins | sample SoiMetdeltSBSDD5_FD_187599 | JGI IMG/M metagenome (GOLD analysis project Ga0209382, IMG submission 187599) | Bulk soil microbial communities from a Populus tree surrounding site in Tennessee, USA - Soil MetaG P. deltoides SBSDD5 (SPAdes) (version 2) | ecosystem: Environmental > Terrestrial >... | reverse complement strand
TACCGGGCGGCACGTCCGGCCACGCCCGCAGGCCCACCCGGGTCGGCTTCACCGCCTGCCAGATGTCGACGTACGGGTGGCCGGTCACCAGCACGTACCGCGAGGTCACGCCCGCGACGATCCGGCTCTCCTTGGACCCGGGCACGAGGTGGTCCACGAGTACCCCGAGCCGTCGCCCCGGCCCGGGCGCGAACTCCGCGACCGCGGCCGGCAGTTGGTCCACACCGGACAGCGGCTCGACCACGACACCCTCGGCGCGCAGGTCGTCACCCCAGATCCGCTCGACGAGCGTGGCGTCGTGGATCCCCTCCACCCAGATCCGGCTGGCCTGCGCCACCCGTGCCCGCCGGCCCTCGACCGCCACCGAGCCGGACGCGGTCCGCCGGCGGGTCGTGGTCGGCGCGGGCGCCGCCGGCCGGCGCAGCGTCACCGGCGCGCCGTCGAGCAGGAACGCCGCCGGCAGCAGCGGGAAGTGCCGGGTCCGGCCGTGCCGGTCCGCCAGTACCACCGCGCCGGCCTCGAAACCCACGATTGCGCCGCAGAAACCGGACTCCGCATCCTCGACCACGAGATCGGGTTCGGCGTCGATCTCGGGCACCACCCGTCTCCGGGGACGCCTCCCGCCCGCGGCCCAACCAGCCAGGACATCGGTGTCGTATCTCCCCATGTGGCCGACGGTAGCGGACAGATCACCGCCGACCACGTACCCTAGCCTGCATGTCCCCCGCAGCGAGCGCCGCGACGCTCCCGGTTCGCCGGTCGAGCCGGTTCGTCGCGTGGGTACGGGCCTGGCGGGCCGGCCTGATCCCGTACGACGAGGTGGCCGAGGAGATCGCCGGCGACGAGGACCACATGGTCGCCGACGCGCCGGGCACGTGGACGGATGTGCCGCTGCGGGACGCCCTGACCGCGTTCTCCAAGTTGCATCCGGACCAGATCCGGCTGGTGCTGCCGGCCCCCGGCGACCCGCGCGGCCTGCCCGGGCCGGGTACCCCGTTCACCGGTGCCGCGCTCGTCGCCGGGGAGGGCGTGATCGCCGACCGGCTCGGGATGGTGCCCGAGGTGCACACCCACACGTCCGGGTCGGGCGACCGGTTCTCCACCGTCGTGTGGCGCTGCCACGTGTTGCCGGACACGGCAGGGCGTACCGCCGACGCGCCCACGCCGGCCGAGGCAGAGGGTGAGCTGTCGATGGCGCTGGCCGAGGCGACCGCCCGCCTGGCGCGGCTCGACGTCGCCCAGTGGCGGCCGGAGCTCGGCGGAGCGCTGGCCACCCTGCGCCGGCAGGACTTCGGCTGCGAGCTGCCGCCGGTGTACGACCCGCGGGCCCGCCGGCTGTTCGCCCGGGCCAGCGTGCTCGACCGGGTACTGGCGCTCGCCGAGCACGCCGCTCCCGGCGGGGCGGTCAACCTGCACGAGGCGCGGCAACGGGACGAGGCGCTGCGGCCCCTGCTCACCGCGTGCCGGCGCGCCCTCGTGGCCGCCTGCAACGCCCCCCTGGTCGGCTGACCCCCCTCGCACAGACGGCGGGGAGCCCGGACTCGACCGGATCGCGCTTCGTCATCTGGGCCGCCTCGGTGGTACGCAGCACGCTGGTGGGCAGGTGTTCCAGAGATCGATCGTGCCTAGGCGATCTTGCGGCGGGGCGTCGTCGAGCCGTTCCTGCACCAGCCGGCGGACCATGCCCACGAACCGCGGGTCCGTCCCGGGTGTGCCGGCGCGCTGGTAGGCCAGGCCGAGCGACTTCGCCGTGGCGGCCGCCTCGGTGTCGAGATCCCAGACCACCTCGAGATGGTCGGAGATGAACCCGATCGGCACCACGACCACCGCCGTGGTCCCGGCCGCGGCCACCGCCGCCAGGTGGTCGTTGATGTCCGGCTCCAGCCACGGTACCTGCGCCGGCCCCGACCTGCTCTGCCAGACCAGGTCGTACGGCAGGTCCGGGGCGGCCCGCGACGCGACCAGCGCGGCCGTCTCGCGCAGCTGGGCCTGGTACCTGCCGGTGCCACCCCCGGGTCCGGCGGTCGCCGCCATCGAGGCCGGGATCGAGTGCGCGGTGAAGACGAGCCGGGTCGACCGGGCAGGGTCCAGTGTGGAGAGTGCCGCCCTGGTGGCGTCCACGAACGGATCGACCAACCCCGGGTCGTCGTGGTAGTGCCGGATCTTGTCGACCACCGGCGCCTCGTCACCGACCGCCGACCGGGCCGCGGCGATGTCCTCCAGGTACTGCCGGCAGGACGAGTACGACCCGTACGGGCTGGTGACGAACGCCAGCGCCCGGCGCACCCCGTCGTGGTACATCCGCAGCAGCGTGTCGTGCAGCAGCGGGTGCCAGTTCCGGTTGCCCCAGTAGAGCGGCAGGTCCAGGCCGGCGGCGTCGAACTCGGTCCGCAGCGCGCCGAGCAGGTCCCGGCACTGCGCGTTGATCGGCGAGACGCCGCCGAAGCTGAGGTAGTGTTCGGCGACCTCGGCCAGCCGCTCGGCCGGGACACCCCGACCGCGGGTCACGTTGGCCAGGAACGGCTGGACGTCCTCCGGCCGCTCCGGACCGCCGAACGAAACCAGTAGAAACGCGTCGTACCGCACGGCTGCCGAGCGTACCCGGACCGGACGGCTCAGGCGCCCACCGCGTGGTAGCCGCCGTCGGCGTGCACGATCTCCCCGGTCGTTGCCGGGAACCAGTCGGACAGCAGGGCCAGGCAGGCCCGGGCGGCCGGTTCCTGGTCGGTGAGGCTCCAGCCGAGCGGCGCCCGGCCGGTCCAGGCCTGCTCGAACTGGTCGAAGCCCGGGATCGACTTCGCCGCCATCGTGCGCAGCGGCCCGGCCGAGACCAGGTTCACCCGGATGCCCTTGGGACCCAGGTGCAGGGCCAGGTACCGGTTCGCCGACTCCAGGCCGGCCTTGGCCACGCCCATCCAGTCGTACACCGGCCAGGCCTTGGACGCGTCGAAGGTCAGCCCGACGTAGGCACCGCCCGGCCCCATCAGCGGCAGGCAAGCCATGATCAATGACTTGTACGAGTACGTCGAGACGTGCACCGCGGTGGCCACGTCCTCCCAGGGCGCGGTCAGGAAGCCGCCGCCGAGCGCGCTCTGCGGCGCGAACCCGATCGAGTGCACCACGCCGTCGAGCCCGTCCACGTAGGACCGGATCTGGTCCGCCAGCGACTCCAGGTGCTCGGTGTTCGTCACGTCCAGCTCGATGACCGGAGCCTCGGCCGGCAGCCGCTTGGCGATCCGCTCGACGAGCGAGAGCCGGCCGTACCCGGTGAGCACCACGGTCGCGCCCTGCTCCTGGGCGAGCCTGGCCACCGAGAACGCGATCGACTGGTCGGTGATCACTCCGGTGACCAGCAGCCGTTTGCCCGCGAGCAGTCCTGACATCGCTACCTCCTCAGTGCCCCATGCCCAGGCCGCCGTCGACCGGGATCACGGCGCCGGTGATGTACCCGGCGTCGTCCCCCGCCAGCCATCGCACCACACCGGCCACCTCGTCCGGGCTGGCGAACCGGCCGGCCGGGATGGCCTTGAGGTATTCGGCCTTGCGGTCGTCGGTGAGCGCCGCCGTCATGTCGGTCTCGATGTACCCCGGCGCGACGACGTTGGCGGTGATCTTACGGCTGCCCATCTCGCGGGTGATCGACCGGGCCAGGCCGACCAGACCGGCTTTGCTGGCGGCGTAGTTCGCCTGGCCAGGGCTGCCGAACAGGCCGACGACCGAGGAGATGAAGATCATCCGGCCCCACCGGGCCCGGAGCATCCTGGTCGCGGCCCGCTTGGCGCACCGGAACGCGCCGGTCAGGTTCGTCTCGAGCACCTTCGTGAACTGCTCGTCGGACATCCGCAGCAGCAGCGTGTCCGCGGTGATCCCGGCGTTGGCCACCAGCACCTCCACCGGACCGAGCTCGGCCTCGACCGTGCCGAACGCCGCGTCCACGGTCGCCGGGTCGGTGACGTCGCAGGTGACCCCGAAGATGCCCTCCGGTGCGCCGCTGCCGCGGTGGGTCACCGCGACCCGGTCGCCGCCGTCGGCGAAGGCCCGCGCGATGGCCAGGCCGATCCCCCGGTTGCCACCGGTCACGAGCACGGTACGGGCCATCGTCGCCTCCTGCCAGGTTGGTGTGCGCGATGAGACTAGCGGGTGGCGACCCGCCGTACCGGAGCGGCCGATGCCCGTCGGGTTGACGGTGGGGGTACGATCCCTCCGGCTCGAATGTGGACCACGACCCAGGGAGGTGATCGCTGTGCGAGATAGCGATCCTCCTAGTCGTGGCCCGGTCGTCTGACCCAGACACCCTGCCACGCTCCCCGCCGCGGTCGAAGTCCGCGGCGTTCCACCGTGTGCCCGCCTTCCGACGCACCTGGGAGCAGTCGATGAGCCGCTTCGTCGCCCCGCTGGGCTTCACCCTCGCCGCCGCGTGGATCCTGGTCGTCTTCCTGCTGGTAAGCGCCGGCACCCGCTGACCGCCCGGCTCGCGGTGACCATGGGGTCTGCGGCACGACATGCCGCCGGCCACACCCGCCAACTCCATGATCACGCCACCGGGCGCCGGGTAGAAAGCGCGCTACGGCAGCCGGGACGTCCACAGTAGACTGGCGCCGGCCGCGGTGAGCGCGAGCAGCAGCCCGACGCCGGTGTACCAGTGGGTCACCTCGCGCGGCGCGGTCCGGTGCCCGATGGAGCTGCCGATGTCCTCGTACACCTTGCGCAGCTCACCCACGGAGGCCGCCTCGTAGAAGAAGCCCTTGGTGGACTCGGCCAGGTTGGCCAGCGACAGCCGGTCCACCGGGACCCGCTGCATCTGCCCGCCGATGTCGACCACGCCCTCGTCGGTGCCGAACGCGATCGTCGACACCGGCACGTTCGCGGTGGCCGCGGCGGACGCCGCCTCCTCGATCGACCGGCCGTAGGTCCGGTACCCGTCCGAGAGCAGCAGGATCCGGGCCGGCGGCGGGCCGTTCGCCCCGTCCGCGGGTACCGTCCGGATCGCCTCCAGCGAGGTGAAGACGGCCTCCCCGGTCGCGGTCGCCTCGGCGAGCTGGAGACCGGCGATGGCCTGCTTGACCGTCTCCCGGTCCTTGGTCGGCGGCACCAGCACGTTGGCCGCCTTCGCGAACGCGACCAGACCCAGGTTGAACGACTCGGGCAGCTGCCCGGTGAACTGGGTCGCCGCCTCCTGCGCGGCCGCCAGCCGGTTCGGCGAGACGTCCGTCGCCTGCATGGACAGCGACACGTCGATCGCGAGGATGATCGTGGCCCGTTCCAGGGGTACCTTGCTGTCGATCGAGGGCCGGGCCATCGCCGTCGCCAGGGCCAGCATGCCGAGCAGCAGGGCAACCGCCGGGACGTGCCGGCGCCAGCCGATGCCCTTCGGTACGAGTGTGCGGAGCAGCTCGACGTTCGTGAACCGCATCGCGTCGGCTCGGCGGCGGAACTGCCGCCACACGTACCCGCCGGCGACCATCAGCACCGGGATCGCGGCGAGCAGCCACCACGGTTGCAGGAATCGGATCATCGTGTCGTCCCCCGGGTCCGGGCATGTCGCTGGGCGGCCACGAACCGCACCATGTCCAGCAGCCAGTCGGAGTCGGTCCGCAGCCGCAGGTGGGCCGCGCCGGCGCCGCGCAGGGCCGCGGCGACCGCACCGCGCTGGGCCGAGGCCGCCGCCGCGTACCGGGCCCGCAGCCGACGGTCGGTCTGCACCTCGTGCACCACCCCGGTCTCCGGGTCGACGAGCGTGATCACGCCGATGTCGGGCAGCTCCAGCTCACGCGGGTCGACGATCTCGACGGCGAGCACGTCGTGCCGTACGCCGAGCTTGCGTACCGGCCGCTCCCAGGTCTCCGGTGCGGCGAGGAAGTCGGAGATCACGACCGCGACCCCGCGCCGGCGCGGCGGGCGGTTGAGCATGTCGATGAGCGCGCCGAGGTCCGCCCGGCCGGGCCGGACCGGGGTCGTGGCGATCGCCTTGAGCAGGCCCTGTGCCTCCTTGCGGCCGGGGCGGGCGGGCAGCCGCACGGTCGTACCGGTCGGGCCGGGGCCGCCGGTGCCGACCACCGCGCCGATCCGGTTGCCGCCGCGCACGGTCAGGTACGCCATCGCCGCCGCGGCGGCGATCGCCAGCTCGCGTTTGAGGTACTTGGCCGTACCGAAGTCCAGGCTGGCCGAGAGGTCCACGGCGAGCCACGTCTCCAGCTCGCGGTCGGCGACCGTCTGCCGCACGTGCGGCACGGTGGTGCGCGCGGTGACCGGCCAGTCCATCCGGCGGACGTCGTCGCCCGGCCGGTACTCCCGCGACTCACCCGGCTCGCTGCCCGGCCCCGGCAGCAGCCCGAGGTAGTCGCCCTGGAGGAGACCGTCGAGCTTGCGGGTGACGAGCAGCTGCAGCTTGCCGAGCACGAGCTCGGCCCGGGCCGCGTCACGCCGCGCGGACTGGGTCATCGATTTAGGCCGGCCGGCCGAGGCCCGGCCAGGCGGTGGTGGTGGATCGCGGTGCGGCCGGCGACTGCGGAGCCGTCATCGGGCCGGTGATCGCGCTCTGCCTCGGCGCCACGGTGGGCTGCGGCACCGCCCCGAGGACCCGACCGACGATGTGGTCGGCCGGTACGTCGTCGGCCAGCGCGTCGTAGGAGAGCACCAGCCGGTGCCGCAGGATGTCCGGCGCCACGTCCTGCACGTCCTGCGGGAGCGCGTAGTCCCGCCCGCGCAGCAGCGCCAGCGCCCGGGCCGAGCGGACCAGGCCGAGCGACGCGCGGGGGCTGGCACCGTACTGGATCAGCGGCGCCACGTCGGCCAGCCCGTGCTCGGCCGGGTTACGGGTGGCCAGCACGAGCCGGACCGCGTAGTCGACGAGCGCGTTGTGGACGAAGACGGTGTCCGCCTTGCGCTGCAACGCGATGAGGTCCTCCGGGGTGAAGACGGCGGCCGCCTCGGGCGGGGTGACCCCCATCCGGTAGACGATCTCCCGCTCCTCGACGTCCGTCGGGTACCCGACGTGGATCTTCATCAGGAACCGGTCCCGCTGCGCCTCCGGCAGCGGGTAGACACCCTCCTGCTCGATCGGGTTCTGGGTCGCCATGACCAGGAACGGCTCGGGTACCTCGTAGGTCTCGCCGCCGATCGAGACCTGCTGCTCGGCCATCACCTCGAGCAGGGCCGACTGCACCTTGGCCGGCGCCCGGTTGATCTCGTCGGCCAGCAGGAAGTTCACGAAGACCGGCCCGAGCTCGACGTCGAACTTCTCGCTCGACTGCCGGTAGATCCGGGTACCCACGAGGTCGGCCGGGACGAGGTCCGGCGTGAACTGGATCCGCGCGAACGTGCCGCCCACGACCCGGGCCAGGGTCTCCACGGCCAGCGTCTTGGCCACCCCGGGCACACCCTCCAGCAGGCAGTGCCCGCGGGCGAGCAGGGCCACGAACATCCGCTCGATCAGCCGGTCCTGGCCGACGATCACCCGCTTGACCTCGAACAGGGCGCGTTCCAACTGCGTGGCGTCCTGCGCGGGTGTGGTCAGCTGTTCCTCCACCGCTCCTCCACGTACGAACGACTCTGACGCGACCCACTGTGGCCGACCCCTCAAGCCTCCCATGTTTTCCTGTGCGCCCGGGCGGGGTGGGCGGGTTTCCGTCCGGACGCCTCCGACGTGCTCGAACCTGCCTGCCCACGATCGGCTTTCTGGAATCGACCAAAAGGGTGCTCTGCCGGGGTAGACATCACCGGACCCGGGGTGTGTACGATTCTTGCGACGCCGGGCGGCTTCCCCCGTGGCCGCCCGGCGCTTCTTCGTCTCAGACTTACCCCGTGGCTGACGACTCACCGATCTGCTCGGCGCGGGGCTGCCGCGTGCCGGCCCGCTGGGCGCTGGAGTGGAACAACCCGAAGCTGCACGACCCGGAGCGGCGCAAGACCTGGCTCGCCTGCGCCGAGCACCGCGCCTCGCTGGAAGAGTTCCTGGAGATCCGCGGATTTCTGCGGGCAACGCGGCCGCTGCCATAATCGGTGGTTGTGACCGACTCCGAGCGACTGCCGATGCCGCCGTCGATGGTGAGTCCCCTGGAGCCGTGGCCCGACACCGTCGACTGGCGGCCGGTCTCGCCCCGCCTGCTCTGGGTCGAGGAGCTGCAGCTGCTGACCGGGATGCTCCCGGTCATCGCCGGGTGCCTCGCGGCCTGGTTGCTCCTGGACTGGACGGTGGCGGCCTGGGTCGCGGCCGGCGCCGTAGCCGTCGCCGCGGTGCGCGCCGCGCTCCTGCCCCGGATCATCAGGGCCTGGGGGTACGCCGAGCGCGAGCGCGACCTGCTGGTACGCCACGGGCGCCTGGTCCGCCGGTTGTCCATCGTGCCGTACGCCCGGATGCAGTTCGTCGACGTGACGGCCGGCCCGCTGGAGCGCGCGTTCAACCTGGCCACCGTGCAGCTCCACACCGCGGCCGCCGCCTCCGACGCGCGGGTACCCGGTCTCGAAGCGGCCGAGGCGGCCCGCCTCCGCGACCGCCTGACCGCCCTCGGCGAGGACCGCGCGGAGGGCCTGTGACCGCTGACCTCGGGACCGTCGCGGAGCCCCGGCGGCGGCTGCACCCGCTGAGCCCGCTGCTCCGCAGCGTCAAGCTGATCGCGATCGTCGTCGCCGGCATCTCGTTCCAGGGCTTCACCCAGCTCGGCTTCGCCCGCTGGCTCGGCGTGGTGGTGCTGGTGCTGATCGGCGCGATCGCGCTCTCGGTGGTGAGCTGGTTCTTCACCGGGTACCACCTGGTCGGTCGGGAGCTGCGCATCTACGAGGGGCTGCTGTGGCGGCGGACCCGGGCGATCCCGCTGGAGCGGCTGCAAGCGGTGGACGTGGTACGCCCGGTGCTGGCCCGGCTGGTCGGGCTCGCCGAGCTGAAGCTGGAGGTGGTCGGCGCGGGCAAGGCCGAGGCGCCGCTCGCCTTCCTCCCGGTCGACGAGGCGATCGCCCTGCGGGACCGGCTGCTGCACCTCGCGCTCGGCACCCCGGTCGCCGAGGCGCCCGACCCGGCCGCCCCGACCGCGGCACCCGAGCAGCAGGCCCCGGCCGAGCGCCTGATCCACGTCGTGAACAACTCCGACGTGCTGGTCAGCCAGCTGCTGACGCCGCCGGTGTGGTTCATCCCGTTCGGCGTGGTCTTCGTGGTCCTGCAGTTCGCGTTCCAGCCGGTGTGGACGTTCATCGGGATCGCCAGCCTGGTGACCGCCGCGATCGGCGTGGTGCGCCAGCCGGTACGCCGGGTGCTCGAAGACTGGAACTTCCACATCTGGCTGGGCCCGCCCGGGCTGCGGCTGCAACGCGGCCTGCTCGACACCAGGACCCAGACGATCCCGCCGCACCGGGTGCAGGCGGTCGGAGTGACCTGGCCGCTGCTGTGGCGGATGAAACGCTGGGTGCGCTGCCAGATCGACGTGGCCGGATACGGGCAGGGCGAGAACCGCGAGGCGATCCAGGGCCGCCGGCTGCTGCCGGTGGGCACGCTGGACACCGCCCGGTACGTGAGCGGCGAGGTGCTGCCCGGGGTGGACGTGGGCGCGCTGCCGACCACCGCTCCGCCGGCCCGGGCCCGGTGGGTCGCTCCGCTGCGCCAGCCGGTGCTCGGCGCGGCCCTGACCGACCACGTCTTCGCCACCTTCGACGGGCTGCTCACCCGAGAGCTGGTCGTCGTGCCGTACGCCCGGATCCAGAGCGTCCGGGTCGTGCAGGGACCGTGGCAGCGCCGGCTGGGCCTGGCGAGCGTGCACGCGGACACGGCCGGTGGCCTGCACGCGGTGGCCGCGCACCGGGACCTCGCCGAGGCCTGGGCCCTCGCCGCCGAGCTGGCCGAACGGGGCCGGCTCGCCCGGGCCGCCGCCGCGACCTCTTGATCGTTGGATTGGCGGACCACCACACGGGGAACGGACACGGCATGAGCGAGCACGTCATGGTCTTCGCGCCCGCGCCTCAGCTGACCGTGACCATCGAGCAGCCGGCCGAAGCCGTCGAGCTGCACCTGCACCCCGGCGGGCAGGGCGTCTGGCAGGCCCGGATGATCCGGCTGCTCGGCGTACCCGTGACGCTGTGCGCGACGGTCGGCGGCGAGGTCGGCGCGGTGGTGGCCCTGCTGGCCGACGCGGAAGGACTCGAGCTGCGGGTCGTCCGGCGGGCGGACGGGTCCGGCTGGTACGTCCACGACCGCCGCGACGGCGAGCGCCGTTCGGTGGCCGAGTCGCCCGGCGAGCCGCTGAACCGCCACGAGCTCGACGAGCTGTACGGTCTCGTGCTCGCCGAAGGCCTCCGGGCCGGGGTGAGCGTCCTGAGTGGACCGGCGCACCCGTCGGTGGTACCCGCCGACACGTACCGGCGGCTCGCTTCCGACCTGGGCGCCAACGGCAGCCCGGTGGTGGCGGATCTCGCCGGGGACCTCCTCGACGCGGTCCTCGAGGGGGGCGTGCGCTTCCTCAAGGTCAGCCACGAGGAGCTGGTGAAGGACGGCCGGGCCGCCAACGACCAGCGCGACACGCTGGTCGAGGCGCTCTTCCGGCTGCGCGACGAGGGCGCCGAGGCGGTCCTGGTCAGCCGCGCGGGCCAGCCGGCGCTGGCGCTGCTCGACGGCACCGCGTACGAGGTCGTGCTGCCCAAGCTGGAGGCGGCGGACCACCGCGGCGCCGGGGACTCGATGACCGCGGGGGTGGCCGCGGTCCTGGCCCGCGGAGGTGACCTGCAGCTGGCGGTACGCACCGGCGCCGCCGCGGGCGCGGTCAACGTCACCCGGCATGGGCTCGGCACGGGTCGCGCGGACGCGGTCGCGGCGCTGATCGACCACGTACGGTTGACGCCGCTATGAAGATCCTGGTCACCAACGACGACGGGATCGCGGCGCCGGGGCTGCGCGCGCTGGCGAGCGCCTTCGTCGACGAGGGTCACGACGTCGTCGTCGCCGCACCGCTCAACGAGGCGAGCGGTAGCAGCGCGGCGATGACGGCGATCGTCAAGGACGGCCGGGTCGTGGTGCAGCGGCGCAGGCTCTCCGGCCTGGACTCCGTCACCGCGTACGGGGTGGCCGGCTCACCTGGGTACATCGTGGTGCTCGCCACGATCGGGGCCTTCGGCGACCCGCCCGACCTCGTGCTCTCCGGCATCAACCGGGGCGCCAACGCCGGCCAGGCGGTGCTGCACTCCGGTACCGTCGGCGCCGCCCTGACCGCGGCGAACACCGGCTGCCGGGCGATGGCCGTCTCGCTGGACGTGCTCTCGCCGAGCGCCGGCACGGCGGCCAGCGGCGGCGCGGCCATCGCCGCCCTGGACACGGTGGACGACGAGGCCCGCAACTGGCGCTGCGCGGCCGAGATCGCGGCCGGGCTGCTGGACTCGTTGCTGGAGGCGCCGTCGCGCACGGTGCTGAACCTGAACGTGCCGGACCTGCCGCGCGGCGAGGTGCGCGGGCTGCAACGAGCGACGCTGGCCAGGTTCGGTCAGGTGGAGATGGCGGTGGCCGAGGCGGGCGAGGGCTTCGTGCGTACGTCCATCCACGAAAGCGGCGCGCGGGTGGAGCCGGGCACCGAGTTGGCGTACCTGGCGGAGGGCTTCGCGACGATCACCGCGATCCGGGCCATCGTCGAGGCGAAGGAGTTCACCCTTCCGGGGTGACCCCCACCAGCGTCGGTAGCACCTCTCCGATCGGGCTCCGCAGGACCGCGTCGGCCCGGTCGTCGTACGGCGTGGGCTGCGCGTTGACGATCACCACCCGGGCGCCGGTACGGAACGCCACGTCCACCGTCCCGGCCACCGGGTAGACCGACAGCGACGTGCCGACCGCGAGGAACAGGTCGCACGAGGCCGCGGCGGAGAACGCGGCGCGCAGCGTGTCGCGGTCCAGCGCCTGGCCGAACGCGATCGTGGCGGATTTGAGGATGCCGCCGCAGCGCCGGCACGGCGGGTCGGGCTCCCCCGCGTCGACGCGGTCGAGCGCCTCCGTCATCGACGTCCGGTCGGCGCAGTCCAGGCAGACCACCTCGTACAGGGTGCCGTGCACCTCGATCACCCGGTCCGGCGACGAGCCCGCCCGCTGGTGAAGGCCGTCGATGTTCTGGGTGACGATGGCGACGAGCCGGCCGGTCCGTTCGAGCATGACCAGCGCGGCGTGGCCGGCGTTGGGCCGGGCGTCCCAGGCCGGATGCGCCCGGCGGCTCCCCCACGCCCGGCGGCGCACCTCCGGCTCGGCCAGGTACGTGTCGAGCGTGACCAGCCTGGCCGCCTCCGGGTCGCGGGTCCACACGCCGTTCGGGCCCCGGAAGTCGGGTATCCCCGAGTCGGTGGAGATGCCGGCGCCGGTCAGCACGGTCACCCGCTGGGCGGCGCCGACCCAGCCGGCGACGGTCGAGGTGTCCGAGGTCAATGTCCGCCTCGCTCCGCTACCCGCCTCATCCGACGTCTTCCCTCGTCGCTGCGCTCCTCGGTCCAGACGCCGCGGCGCTGCGCTAAGCTCATGGCCCGACGGTACCCAAAGGCTTAGGCTTTTGCGTATGGAGCTGCAGCCGGGCCTGCTGGCACGGGTCGAGTTGACCGTGACCGACGCCGACACCGCGCAGGCGCTCGGCTCGGGCGATGTGCCGGTGCTGGGGACGCCGCGGGTGCTCGCGCTCGCCGAGGCCGCGACCGTGGCGGCCACGGCGGCACGGATCGACCCGGGCCTGACCACCGTCGGCGTCCGCGTGGAGCTGGATCACAGAGCCCCCACACCGGTCGGGCGGAAGGTCGTCGCCGAGGCCACACTGGGCAAAGTGGACGGTCGGCGGCTGCTGTTCGAGGTGGTGGTCCGCGACGGCGAGACGGTCGCCGCCGAGGGCCGGGTCGAACGGGTCGTGGTGGAGCGGCAGCGCTTCGTGGAAAAGGCGTTCCGGCGAGATGACAGCGGCTGAGTTCGCCGAGTGCGCCGACGGCGTGTTCGTGCTGCGCTACCCGGTACTCGACGTGAACGTCACGCTCGTCGTCGGCGACGGCGCGGCGCTCGTGGTGGACACGCTCTCCACCGACGCGCAGGCCGCGGAGCTGGCCGGGGCGGTGCGCCGGGTCACCCGGTACCCGTTGATGATCGTCAACACCCACCACCACTTCGACCACTGCTTCGGCAACCTGGTCCTCTCCGGCGGCCGGCCGGAAGGCGAGTGCGCGATCTGGGCGCACGAGGAGGCCGCGGCGCTGCTGCGGGAGCACGCCCGGTCGTTGCAGCGGGAATGGTACGAGGCGTACGCGCGCTCGGCGCCCGAGCTGGCCGAGGGCATCGCGGCGGTGACCGTGCTCCCGCCGAACCGCACCGTCCACAGGGAGTCCACAGTGGACGTCGGTGGGCGCGCGGTCGTCCTGCGCCACTTCGGTCGCGGGCACACCGCCGGGGACCTGCTGGCGCTGATCCCGGACGCCTCGGTCGTGGTCGCGGGTGACCTGGTCGAGCAGGGCGCGCCGCCCGGCTTCGACGACTCGTACCCGCTGGAGTGGCCGGAGACGATCGCCGCGCTGCTGCCGTGGCTGGACGGGTCGACGACGGTCGTACCCGGGCACGGCGCGCTGGTCGGCCGCGACTTCGTGGTCGCGCAGCACGCGGAGCTGACCGCGCTGGCCTGGCTGATCCGGGACGGGCACGCGGACGGGGCGCGGCCGGAGAAGGTGGCGGCCCGCTCGCCGTTCGGCGCCGAAGCCTCGCTGCCGGCGGTCCGCCGGGGGTTCGCCGAGCTGGCCGGCCGGGCCTGAGAGTCCTGAGAAAGTGTCGTACCCCGGGGGCAGACTGCGACCCATGGGAATGGACGAGGTGCGGGAGCGACTGCTGGCGATCGCGGGGGTCGCCGAGGCACCGTCGATGTTCAAGGACGATCTTGCGTTCTGGGTGAACGGCACGGAGATCGCGCATTTCGAGGGGGAGACCGCGGTCGACATCCGGCTCACCCGGCCGGTGATCTCGGCCGCGCGGGCGTCGCTGCGTGACGATCCACTGGTCCGCCGCCGGGCGTCGAGCTCGGACTGGGTGGTGGTGTCGCTGGAGAGCCCGGCCGGCATCGGTCGGGCCGTGGAGCTGGCGGGTATCGCGGCTCTGGCGCACGCCCCGGCGGCCGGCACCGACCCGAAGCTGCCACCGGACGGCAGTCGCCTGCAGCGCCGGCGCCGCCTGCACGCCACGCGGTTTCCTGGACCAGGTTCCTGGTCGCCGGGACCGAGCAGTACGGGCTCTGCTTCTTCGACCTCGACGCGGACGGACTGATCGCACACATCACCGACTTCTGGCCGGAGCCGTACGTGGCACCGCCCGGCCGGTCACACCTGACCGAACCGATGGCTCAGGGCCGCGATCAGAGGTCGAAGACCGCGCGCAGGGCGATCTCGACGCGCTCCATCGTCGCGGCGTCCACGGCGCCGAGGCGCTTGGCGAAGCGCTCCTTCCGGAAGGCACCCGCGTCGACGACGACCGCGACGCCTTTGACCGGCTCTGACACCGGCACGGCCACCAGCGTGTCCCGGACCACGACCGGCTCCTCGACGGGCACGCCCTGCACAAAGTCGTACAGCTCGGTGACGGCGTCGTTCCCCACGATGAGCACCACCCGGTCGCGACCGACGGTCTGCACGCGCCAGACCTCGCCGCGCCTCACCGCGCGCGTCCCCGGTCCTGCTCGATCGCGTCGTACCAGTCATCGCCCGCACCGCGGTACCCGTCGGCGGCGAGCAACGTCATCGAGTCGCGCAGCACCGCGTTGCGCAGTGCCCGGTCGGCGTACGCGGAGAAGGACGTCCCGTTCCGTTCCGCGGCCTGCCGCGCGGCGGCGACGGTGGCCGGGGAGAGCGTGATCGTCACCTTATCCATCGCCATACCGGCGACCATACCAGCGGGAAGGGCGATCTACGACACCATCGAGCCGACCACCGGCTTCGCGAGCAGGGCGGACTTGTTCCGCTCGATGCCGGGGTCGAGGGACCGCTCGACGAAGATCGCGTGCCACACGCAGAACACCAGCACCGTCCAGACCTTCCGGGAGTGGTCCGCCTCCCCCCGCCGGTGCGCGGCCAGCAGACCCCGGACGTACTCCAGGTCCAGCAGGTCCCCGGCGCCCGACGAGGCGAGCAGCGCGTCGGCCCACTCGTACATCTCGTTGCGCAGCCAGACCCGGGTCGGGGTCGGGAAGCCCAGCTTCGCCCGGTTCACGATCGGCGGCGGTACCACCTCGGCCAGGGCGCGGCGCAGCGCGTACTTGGTGTCGATCGAGCGCGGCGGCAGCTTGAGCTCGACCGGAACCTTCGCGGCGACCTCGAAGACCTCCCGGTCGAGGAACGGCACCCGCAACTCCAGCGAGTGCGCCATCGACATCCGGTCGGCCTTGACCAGGATGTCCCCGCGCAGCCAGGTGTACAGGTCGACGTACTGCATCTTCGTCACGTCGTCGAGCTCCGGCACCTCGGCGTAGATCGGCGCGGTGACGTCGGTGTAGCGCACCGCCGGGTCGTACGCCTTCAGCAGCCGCCGCTTGTCCTCCTCGGTGAACATCCGGGCGTTGCCGTAGTAGCGCGCCTCGATCGGCGTCGTCCCCCGGTCCAGGAAGCTCTTGCCCTTCACGCCCTCCGGGATCGCCCGGGACACCGCCCGCAGGCCCTTCTGCAGCGGCGAGGGCAGCGAGTGGATCGCGTGCAGGGACAGCGGCTCGCGGTAGATCGTGTACCCGCCGAAGAACTCGTCCGCGCCCTCCCCCGACAGCACCACGGTCACGTGCTTGGCCGCCTCCCGGGCGACGAAGTAGAGCGGCACCAGGGCCGGGTCGGCCACCGGGTCGTCGAGGTGCCAGACGATCCGCGGCAGCGCCTCCATCATCTCGGCCGGCCCGATCTTCGTCGGGATCGTGGTGACGTCCAGGTGCCGCGCCGAGTCCTGGGCGACCTCGATCTCCGAGTACCCCGGCACGTCGTACCCGACCGTGAAGGTGAGGATGTTCGGGTTGAACTGCCGGGCGAGCGCGACCACCGCGGTGGAGTCGATGCCGCTGGACAGGAACGCGCCGACCGGGACGTCCGAGCGCATGTGGATGCGCACCGACTCGCGCAGCGTGTCGCGGATCTCCTGGTACAGCGCCTCCGGCTCGGCCACCGGCGCCGGGCGGAACCGCGGCCGGTAGTACCGCCGGGTCTCGACCTGCCCGCCGGGCGTGTAGCGCACGCACTCGCCCGAACCGATCCGGTCGATGCCGCGGTGCAGGGTGTGCGGCTCGGGCACGTACTGCAGGGTCAGGTAGTGCGACAGGCTGGCGGAGTCCAGACCCGCGTCCCCCGCGGCGGCCGACGGCGCGAACGGCAGCAACGCCTTCTTCTCCGAGGCGAAGTAGATTCCGTCGGCGGTCTGCAGGTAGTGCAGCGGCTTGATGCCGTACGGGTCGCGGGCGGCGAAGGCCCGCCGCTCGACCGAGTCCCAGATGACGAACGCGAACATCCCGCGCAGCCGGTCGAGCACCGCCTCGCCCCAGTAGTGGTAGCCCGCCACCACCGCCTCGGCGTCACCGGCGGTGGCGAACCCGGCGCCGAACTCCCGGGCCAGTTCCTCGCGCAGCTCGAGGTAGTTGTAGACCTCGCCGTTGTACGTGATGAGGTACCGGTCGCCGGCGTACGGGATCGGCTCGTGGCTGAGCGCGACGTCGATGATGGACAGCCGCTTGTGGGCGAAGACGATGTCCGCGCCGACGACCTCGACGCCGGTGTCGTCCGGCCCGCGGTGGTGCAGCGACTCCAGTGCGGCCGCGATCGCATCCCGCTGCGTGTGAGCGTCGCCGTGAGCGCTGAGGAAGGTGAGCAGTCCGCACATGGCCGTCATCCTCCCATGCCTGGCCGGGTTGTACGGTCGGGACATGACGGAGGAACGGCCAGCTGGCACCCAGTCCCACGACCCGGATTATCCGGAAAAGCTGCTCGAGTTCATGCGGACCGGATGGCACGACACCAACCGGGAGACCGCACTCCGGCCGGAGGCGTCGCGGCACGCCGCGCGCCGCGCCCGGCTCTCCGCCGCCTTCCCCGGTGAGACCCTGGTGATCCCGACGGGCCGGGAGAAGGTACGCGCCAACGACTCGCACTACCTGTTCCGCCCCGGCAGCGACCTGCTCTGGCTGACCGGTGAGCACGACCCGGACGCCGTCCTGGTGTGCCACCCCACCGGCGACGCCGTGCTCTACGTCCGGCCCCGGTCCCCGCGGGACACCGACGAGTTCTTCCGCGACCGGGTCCACGGCGAGCTGTGGATCGGGCGCCGGCACACGCTCGCCGAGAAGTCCGCCGAACTGGGCGTCGCCACGGCCGACCTGAGCGCCCTGCCCGAGGTGCTGGCCGGCCTCGCCCCGGCCCGGACCCGGGTGCTGCGCGGGTACGACCCGACCGTCGACGCGGGGGTCCTGCCCTACGGCGAGCAGCGGGACGACGAGCTGGCCTGGACCCTCGGCGAGCTGCGACTGCCGAAGGACGAGTGGGAGATCGCCCAGCTGCAGGACGCGGTCGACGTCACGGTGCTCGGCTTCGCGGACGTGGCCCGGATCCTGCCCGCCGACCGGCCGGTCTCCGAGCGGCTGCTCGACGGCGTCTTCGCGCTGCGCGCCCGGCACGACGGCAACGGCATGGGCTACAACGCGATCGTCGGCGCCGGCGGCCACGGGACGACCCTGCACTGGATCCGCAACGACGGCCGGACCATACCCGGCGAGCTGCTGCTGATGGACATGGGCGCGGAGAACCGCAACTTCTACACCGCCGACGTGACCCGGACGATCCCGGTCAGCGGCCGGTTCACCCCGTTGCAGCGGGACGTGTACGAGATCGTCTACCGCTCGCAACAGGCCGGCATCGACTGCATCAAGCCGGGCATCGCGTACCAGGACATCGCCGACACCTGCATGCGCGTGCTCGCCGAGGGCCTGCACGACCTCGGTGTGCTGCGGGTGAGCGTGGACGAGGCGATGGACCGGGAGTCGAGGGTCTACCGCCGGTGGAGCCTGCACGGCTTCGGCCACATGCTCGGGCTCGACGTGCACGACTGCGCCAAGGCACGCAAGGAGAACTACCGGGAGGGCGTCGTCGGCGAGAACTACGTGCTGACCGTCGAGCCGGGGCTCTACTTCCAGGTCGAGGACGAGCTGGTACCGCAGGAGCTGCGCGGCATCGGCGTACGCATCGAGGACGACGTGCTGGTGACCGACGTCGGCGCGGTCAACCTCTCGGCCGGGCTGCCCCGCGCGCCGGACGAGGTGGAGGCGTGGCTCGCCGCGTCACGCGAGGCTGGTCCCCGGCTGCCCGGCTGACCAGGTCCAGTGATCATGGGGTGTGCGGGCGGGTCGCCGGTGTGCCGCGCCGCAGACCCCGTGATCACGGTGTCGACGCACGGGGTCAAACCGGTTGCCAGCGTCCGTAGGGTCGATGTGTGGACGACCTGACGACGCGGCCCTACCAGGACGCGGATGCGGAAGCGCTGGCGGCACTCGTCAACCTCATCGACGAGCATGCGGGCGGGCACCCGGGTGCGATCGCCGACGACATGAGGTCCCTGGTCTCGGCGTTGGTCCGCGACGTCGAGTCGGACAGCCGGTTGGTGTTCGCGCCGGACGGCACGCTGGTGGCCTCAGCCTTCACGCCGACCCCGCCCGACGGCGGCTTCCGGGTCGACCTGTTCGGCGGCGTGCACCCCGCGTGGCGGGGCCGCGGCATCGGGCGGGAGCTGTTGGCCTGGCAGCTCGACCGGGCCCGGGAGATCCACCGGGCGGTCGGCGACGGCCAGCACTGGGAGGGTCACACCGCCGCGGTCCTCGGCGACCAGGAGGCGGTACGCCTCTTCCAGCGCTTCGACCTCGAGCCGGTGCGCTACTGGTTCGAGATGGTCGCCGACACCGCACAGGCGCCCGAGGTGCCGGTCCCCGACGGCCTGCGGGTCGGCCCGTACACCCCGGCCCACGAGGCGGCCGTGCACGCGGCACACATGGACGCCTTCCTGGACCACTGGGGCTACCAGTCGCGTGAGCTCGACGAGTGGGCCACCATCAGCGTCCGCTCCGCGTCGTTCCTGCCGGAGCTGTCGCTGCTCGCGTGGGACGGCGACGAGCTCGCCGGCTACCTGCTGGCCTACTCCGACGCCGACCCCGACCGGGCGTACATCGGCCAGGTCGGCACCCGGCGGCCCTGGCGCCGGCGCGGGCTGGCCGGCGCGCTGCTGGCCCGCCTGCTGGCCGGTGCGGGCAAGGCCGGCCTGTCCAAGGCGTACCTCGGGGTGGACGCGGCGAGCCCGACCGGCGCGGTCGGCGTCTACGAGCGGGTCGGCTTCACCGTCGAGTTCCGCTCGGTGACGTACGCGATCGACTTGCCCTAAAGGGCGAGGAACGCGTCAGATAGCCGACAGATCGCGGCGACCCCCACGGTGCTGCCGCACGATCCGGCCATGACCTTCGGCCTCATCGCGCTCGGCGCGGTCCTGCTGATTGTGGTCCTGCTCCTCGTCTGGGCCATCGCCGCGTACAACCGGCTCGTCCGGCAGCGTAACCAGGTCCGCGCCTCGTGGGCGCAGATCGACGTGCAGCTCGAGCGGCGGTACGACCTGATCCCGAACCTGGTCGAGACGGTCAAGGGCTACGCGGCCCACGAGCGGGGCACGCTCGACGCGGTCGTCGCGGCGCGCGGCGCGGCCGTGTCCGCCGCAGCGTCCACAGTGGCCGGTCGCGCCGACGCGGAGAACATGCTGACCCAGGCGCTGGGCCGGCTGTTCGCGCTCGCCGAGGCGTACCCGGACCTCAAGGCGAACCAGAACTTCGCCGCGCTGCAGAGCGAGCTGGCGAACACCGAAGACAAGATCGCGTACGCCCGCCAGTTCTACAACAGCGCGGTGCAGACGCTGAACACCAGCATCCAGTCGGTACCGACGAACGTCGTCGCCGGCATGGGCGGCTTCCGTACCGTCGAGTTCTTCGAGGCGGTCGGCGGCGAGCGCGGGCCGGTCCAGGTCAGGTTCTGACCGCCATGAACCCCGACGTGGTCGATGCCGCGCTGGCCCTCACCGCGGTCGCCGCATGGTTCGGCGGGTACGCGCTGGCGCGGTTCCTCACCCGCCCGGCGAGCCCCCGGCCGGGGCCGGCCACGCAGGACCTCGGCCCCGAGCCACCCGCGGTGGTGAGCCTGCTCGCCAACCGCTGGCAGATGACCGAGGACGCGGCCGAGTCGACGCTGCTGGATCTGGCCGCGCGAAAGCACGTCGAGCTGCGCCAGCCGGGTGCGGATCCGATGCAGACGACCGTCCACGTCCGGGCGGAGGCCGGGGCGGGGCTCAAGCCGTACGAGGCGCGGGTGCTGGACCGGGTCGCCGGCCTCGCGGTCGGCGGGGTCGTCCCGGTGACCGCGCTGACGTTCCGCAACGACAGCCAGGCGACGTCGTGGAACAAGCGGCTGCGGGCCGAGGTGGTGGCGGACGCCCGGGCGCTGGGCCTGTCCCAGCGGCGGTTCGGGCCCACCGCGGTGGCCCTGCTGACCGGCGGCGCCGCGGCCGCCGCGCTGGTGCTGGCGCTGGCCGCCGGACGGCACGCCCTGCGTACGCCGGACTCCGACGGCGGGCTGGCCTTCTACGTGCTGATCTTCGGGTTCGTGGTCCTCGCCGGGATCGGCGCGCGATACCCCGGTGAGCGCGACACCCCGGCCGGGCGCGAGGTGGCGGCCCGCTGGCTGGGCGTGCGCGACTGGCTGCGCGGGCACGAGGAGTTCGCGAACCTGCCGCCGGCCGCGACCACGGTCTGGGACCGGTACCTGGCGTACGGCGCGGCCGTGGGCGTGACCCGGGTCGCGAGCAGGGTGCTCGACCTCGGCATGGGTGACCGGCGGCGGGTCTGGTCGTGCTTCGGCGGCACCTGGCACCGCGTGCGGGTGCGCTACCCGAGGTTCTGGCCACGGTACGGGCAGACCGCTCGCAACCTGGCCTGGCGCTCCGGTTCCACGCTCGCTTTCGGCGTGGTCCTGCTGCTGTTCCGGACCCGGCCCCGGGCCTGGGCCGCGCAGCTGGACCCGTCGCTGGCCTCCGCCCCGGTCTTCGACCTGTTCGAGACGCTCGCCTACCTGGCCGGCATCGTGTTCGTCGGGTACGGCTCGTACAAGCTCGCCCGCACGCTGCTCGACCTGGCCACCCAGAAGACCGTCACCGGCGAGGTGCTGTGGCTGGACGTCTGGCGCAGCACGTCGCGCGGGGAGGACTCGCCGCCCGAGCCGTGGCTCTACTACCTGGCCGTGGACGACGGCTCCGCGGACCGGACCACCGCGTGGGGCCTACCCGCCGGTCACGCCGGCTCGTGCCACGACGGGGACACGGTCCGGATCACGGTCCGCCGCTGGAGCCGTCGGGTGGTCGAGTTCACGGTCGTGGAGCGGGGCCGGTCCCGGGCCCTGGTCGAGTCGGTGTCCACTGTCGACACCGAGAACCTGATCACCGGCGAGGCGTCACCGGCCGCGGCCAGTCCCCTGGAGGGTGTGGTCCGGGCGCTGTCCGGGCCGGACGTGGCCGCCGGGTCGCTGCTGACCGCCGAGGAGGTCAGCCAGGCGCTCGGGCTCGCGGTCCGGCCGGACGCGGCGCCGGTACCCGGCCCGTTCGCGATGGCCTCGTTCACGACCGTCGAGAAGCGCAAGAGCGTACTCCTCGTGCAGGTCGGCAAGGGCACGATGGCGGACTGGGCGTGGCGGCGCAACCTGCGCGGGACCACACCGCTCGCGATCGCCGACGGCGCGTTCGCCAAGGGTGACCGCGGCGGGCTCCGGGTCGGCGACCTCGTGGTGATCGTCACGCTGCTCGGTCCGGCCCGCGGGCGGACCGCCGGTCTGCCCTGGCTGCTCGCCCTGATCGCCAGCCGGGTAGGCGCCGAAACCCCCGCCTGACTGGCCCACCCCCGGGCCGGACCATGAGCCGCGCCGAATGAGCCGGGCTGAGCCGTGCCGAGCTGGGTACCCAGTGAGGACAGAATGGGCGGATGACGCCGCTGCTCAGCACCGACCAGATCGCCCGGCTCCGGGACGCCTTCCGCGCGGCCCGGTACACCCGTGACGGGGTGTCGGAGCGGCTGGGCCCGGACGCGGTGGCGATGTGCGGCGGCATCTCCGCCGCCGAGGCGGCGCGCCGTGCCACGCACGGGGACGCGCTCGACACGCTCATCCGGTTGTTCCTCTGTGGACAGACCGTCCCCGCGGCGGCGGCCGATGCAGCGCTCGACGGCGTCGACGCGCTGACCGAAAACCACAACGACGGGGTCCGGGCGGCGATCGAGGTTCACCCGTACCAGGACTGGTGGATCGTCGCCGACGTCCGCCCCGACCTGCGGCCGGAGCGACGCACGCCGCCCGACTTCGTCATGTGCGCCGGCCCCGTCTCGACCGGCCTGGCCGACGCGACCGTGCGGCGCGAGGCCACGAGCGCGCTCGACCTCGGTACCGGCAATGGCATCCAGGCCCTGCACCTGTCGACCCACATCACGACCGTCACCGGCACCGACCTCTCCCCGCGCGCCCTGCGGTTCGCCGCCACCACCGCCGCGCTCAACGGCCTCGACTGGGAACTGCTCGACGGCGATCTGGCGGAACCCGTACCCGGCCGGAGGTTCGACCTCGTGGTCAGCAACCCGCCGTTCGTGGTCGGCCCGGCCCGCACCCGGCTGCTCTACCAGGACTCCGGCCGGCCCTCCGACACCCTCGCCAGGGAGCTGGCCGCGCTCGCGCCCCGGCTGCTCACCGAGGGCGGTTTCCTGCAGTACGTGACGAGCTGGGTCCATGTCCGCGGCGAGGATTGGGCGGACCGGGTCGCGCGGTGGATCCCGCCGGGGCACGACGCCTGGATCGTCCAGGGCTCGGTCGCCGACCCGGTGACCTATGTGGACGGTTGGCTCGCCCAGTCGCACGACCAGGACGCCCGGAACCGCGACGCCTGGCTGGCGTGGTTCGACACCGAGCGCATCGAGGCGGTCGGCACCGGCCTGGTCTCGATCAGGCAGACCGCCACCGGCACGCCGAGCGTCCGGGTCGAGGACCTTCCGCAGGAGGTGGACCGCCCGTTCGGCGGCCACGTGCTGGACTGGTTCGACACCCAGGACTGGCTCCGCGAGCACGCCGGCACCGGGCTGCTGGCCGCGCGGCTGAAGCCCGCCGACGGCTTGACGCTGTGGCAGGCCGCGACCCACGACCAGGGCTGGCAACTGACCAGGCAGGTGCTGGCGCAGCAGTCCGGCCTGCACCGGGCCGAGAGCGCCGACCCGCTGGCGGTCAACGTCATCGGTGCCTGCGACGGGGTACGCCCGCTGGGTGAAGTGATCAAGGAGCTGGCGGCGGCGACGGACGCCGACCCGGACGCGCTCGCGTCCGCGGTACTCCCGCTGGTGCCCCGCCTCGTGGAGCGGGGTTACCTCATCCGGTCGGGATGACCACGCAGATCAGTGGCCTGCCGTCGACCATGCGCATCAGGTACCGGTAGCTCTCCCCCGGCACCGCTCCGCCATCGCTGTCCAGGTACTCCCACTGCACCGCGACCAGCGCCAGCGCGTGGGTCAACCACTGCACGTCGCGGAGCTCCGCCCGCGCGGCGACGAGCCCCTTCTCGTGGTACGTCTCGGCCGCTCCGGCGAACGCCGCCTCGACCGCGGCCGGCGAGGTGAACGAGAACGTCGACTCGTCGGCCACGACCATCCCGGGCATGGCGTAACACGACGCGACCGTCGCGAGATCGTTCGCGGTCAGCGCGGTGCCGTACCGGTCGAAGAAGTCGCCGAGGATCGTGGTGTCAGTGGTCGTGTGGCGTTCCATGGCGCACGAGATGCCCAGCCCACTCCCCCGGCAAACGTTGACAGAATAACAAGACGGACGTACGGTTTGTAACCAGAGAGCCGGCCCGGCCGCACGTGCCATCGCGGTCTGCGGAAGACTCCCCATCATCAGGATGAACGGAACGAAGGAGTACGCCGTGAGCCTGGACACCTTCGGCGCCAGGAGCCGGTTGAGCGTCGGTGCTGGCGATCCCGCGGCCGGCCGCGAGATCTTCCGGATCGACGCGGTGCCGGGCCACGACCGGCTGCCGTACAGCTTGAAGATCCTTCTGGAAAACCTGCTCCGCACCGAGGACGGCGCCAACATCACCGCCGACCACATCCGCGCGCTCGGTACCTGGGACCCCGCCGCCGAACCCAGCGTGGAGATCCAGTTCACCCCGGCCCGGGTGCTCATGCAGGACTTCACCGGCGTGCCCTGCGTGGTCGACCTGGCCACCATGCGCGAGGCGATCCGCGACCTCGGCGGCGACCCGACGAAGGTCAACCCGCTGGCACCCGCGGAGCTGGTCATCGACCACTCCGTCATCGCCGACCTGTTCGGCCGGCAGGACGCGTTCGCCCGCAACGTCGAGCTGGAGTACGGGCGCAACCGGGAGCGGTACCAGTTCCTGCGCTGGGGACAGACCGCGTTCAACGAGTTCAAGGTCGTCCCGCCCGGCACCGGCATCGTGCACCAGGTCAACATCGAGTACCTGGCCCGGGTCGTCTTCGACCGCAACGGTGTCGCCTACCCGGACACGGTCGTCGGTACCGACTCGCACACCACGATGGTCAACGGTCTCGGCGTGCTCGGCTGGGGTGTCGGCGGCATCGAGGCCGAGGCGGCGATGCTCGGCCAGCCGGTGAGCATGCTGATCCCCCGGGTGGTGGGTTTCAAGCTGCACGGCTCGCTGCCGGACGGCGCCACCGCCACCGACCTCGTCCTGACCATCACCGAGATGCTGCGCAAGCACGGCGTGGTGGGCAAGTTCGTCGAGTTCTACGGTCCGGGCGTGGCCGCCGTACCGCTGGCCAACCGGGCCACGATCGGCAACATGTCCCCGGAGTACGGCTCGACCGTCGCCATCTTCCCGATCGACGAGGAGACCATCCACTACCTTCGGATGACTGGCCGGCCGGACCAGCAGGTGTCCCTTGTCGAGGCGTACGCCAAGGCGCAGGGGCTGTGGCACGACCCGACCGCCACGCCGTCGTACTCGGAGCACATCGAGCTGGATCTGTCCACTGTGGAGCCGTCGCTGGCCGGGCCGAAGCGGCCGCAGGACCGGGTGCCACTGGCGAACGCGAAGACCATCTTCCGGTCGGTGCTGACCGACTACGTGAGATCCAACGGCGTCGTGTCCCCCGTGGACGAAGCCAGTGCGGAGTCGTTCCCCGCGTCCGATCCGCCCAGCGTCCGGGACAACGGCGCGGACCTGGGCGGTGAGCCGCACGAGCTGATCTCAGCCGCGGCCAACGCGGCCGGCCGCCCGTCGACCCGGGTACCGGTCACCGGCGACGACGGCACCGAGTTCGAGCTGGACCACGGGGCGGTGGTCATCGCCGCGATCACCTCGTGCACCAACACGTCCAACCCGCAGGTGATGATCGGCGCGGCCCTGCTCGCGCGCAACGCGGTCGACCGAGGCCTCAACCGCAAGCCGTGGGTGAAGACCACGCTGGCGCCGGGGTCCAAAGTGGTCATGGACTACTACGAGCGGGCCGGACTCACGCCGTACCTGGAGAAGCTCGGCTTCCACCTCGTCGGGTACGGGTGCACGACCTGCATCGGCAACTCCGGCCCGCTGCCGGACCCGATCTCGGCCGCGGTCAACGAGCACGACCTCTCGGTCGTCTCGGTGCTCTCCGGCAACCGGAACTTCGAGGGCCGGATCCAGCCGGACGTGAAGATGAACTACCTCGCGTCGCCACCGCTCGTCGTGGCGTACGCGCTGGCCGGCACGATGGACATCGACCTGGCCAACGAGCCGCTCGGCACGGGCTCGGACGGCGAACCGGTGTACCTGCGCGACATCTGGCCGAGCGGGCAGGAGATCGAGGACGTGATCGCCACGGCGATCGCGTCGGAGATGTTCACCCGCGACTACGCCGACGTCTTCGCCGGCGACGAGCAGTGGCGGTCGCTGCCGACCCCGACCGGGGACACCTTCGCCTGGGACGCGGACTCGACGTACGTGCGCAGGCCGCCGTACTTCGACGGGATGACCGCCGCGCCGGTCCCGGTCACCGACATCGCGGGTGCCCGGGTGCTGGCCAAGCTCGGCGACTCGGTCACCACCGACCACATCTCCCCGGCCGGCTCGATCAAGCCGGACTCACCGGCCGGGCAGTACCTGACCGGGCACGGCATCGAGCGGCGCGACTTCAACTCGTACGGGTCCCGGCGCGGCAACCACGAGGTGATGATCCGCGGTACGTTCGCGAACATCCGGCTGCGCAACCAGCTCGTCCCCGGGGTCGAGGGCGGCTTCACGGTCAACCACCTCACCGGCGAGCAGTCGACGATCTACGACGCCGCGGCGGCCTATGCCGCGGCGGGGGTACCGCTGGTGGTGCTCGCCGGAAAGGAGTACGGGTCCGGGTCGTCGCGCGACTGGGCCGCCAAGGGCACGATGCTGCTCGGCGTGCGGGCCGTCATCGCCGAGTCGTACGAGCGGATCCACCGGTCCAACCTGATCGGCATGGGCGTGCTGCCGCTGCAGTACCCGCCCGGCGAGACGGCCGAGTCGCTCGGCCTGACCGGCACCGAGACGTTCACCATCACCGGCGTCACCGAGCTCAACGATGGCCGGACGCCGCGGACGGTTGGCGTGTCGGCCGACGGCGTGGCGTTCGACGCGGTGGTCCGCATCGACACTCCGGGTGAAGCCGACTACTACCGGCACGGCGGCATCCTGCAGTACGTCCTGCGCAAGATGCTGGAATCCTGACGCCCGCTCCCGGGGCGCGCGCCGAGAAGCCCCCGGGGCCTTCGTCGACGTTGGCCTATCTGCGGCAGGTCGATCCTTCAGACCCCTGTAGGTAGGCCAACATCAATGTATTACCGAACCCCCGCCTCGCTCAGCAGCAGCGCGGTCAACCCGTCGGCGTCCACACCGGACAGTCCCCGGGCACCGAACCACTTCGCCACGTTCGCCACGTCCCGGGCCAGGAACGACGGCCCCCGGGGGTTGGCCACGACGTCCACCACCTGTGGCAGGTCGATCAGCACCGGCCGGCCGTCGCGGACCAGGACGTTGTACGCGGACAGGTCCCCGTGCGCCAGCCCGGCCCGGGCGAGCACCACCAAGGCGTCCACCAGATCGGCCCAGAGCGAGGCCAGCTCGGCGGGTGACGGCCGGGTCTCGGCGAGCCGTGGCGCGGCGGCGCCGTCCGGAGTGGCCACGAACTCCAGCAGCAGCTCCGTGCCGAGCAGCTGCACCGGGTACGGCACGAACGCCGTCCCGCACAGCGACATCCCCAAAGTCCACAGTGAACACAGCGCGCCGAACTCGGCCGCGGCCCACTGACCGGCGATCATCTGGCGGCCGAACGAGGTCCGGCGGGACATCGCCCGGTTGTCCCGGGACTCGCGCACCCGGCGCCCCTCCAGGTACCCGGCGTCCCGGTGGAACATCCGGTGCTCGGACGAGCGGTACCGCTTCGCCGCCAGCAGGCAGACCCGGTCGGTATCCGGCACGCCGCGCTCGACGAGGTACACGTCGGCTTCCTTGCCGGTCTTGAGCACCCCCAGCTCGGTGTCGACCGCGGCCAGCTCGGTGACCAGCCAGTCGGGCCACGGTCGCGGACCCTTCTCGCCGGCGGTCGAGAGGTCCCACGTGGACCACCGGTCGCCGGCCTCGGGGTCGTCGGGCTCCGGCGCCAGCCGCGCGGCCGGGCCGAGTCGTTTCAGGAACGACGGATCGTCGTCGTCGAAACCGCGGCGTCGCCGCGGGCGGTCGTCGTGCTCGCGCACTGGAGGATCTCCTCGATCGAAGGGAAGAAGGGCAGCGTCGAGCGCACCAAGACAGCCACGGGACCTCCCTTCGATCGAGTGCCGGCGGCGCGGCTCACCGCGCCGCGGGCACAACCGTCAGCGCCGGAAATTCTGCCGGCCGGCGCCGGCGCCCACAACCGAATTACCGGCGTCGAGCACGGCGGCGACCGCGGCGATGCAGCCGTCGGAGATCCGGGTCGGCGCGAACCGCCGGTCGAGCCAGCGCCGCCCCCGGTGGATCCAGACGCTGGGTATCCCCACCGAGGCCGCCCCGCCGATGTCCGCCTCCGGGCTGTCGCCGACCATCCACGCGTTGCGCAGCCGCATCCGGACCCGGTCGGCGGCGATCTCGAAGATCCGCGGGCTCGGCTTGCGGACGTCGACCGCCTCGGAAATCACCCAGTCCGCGACATACCGGTCAAGACCCGTCTTGCGGATGATCTGTTCCTGGACCCGGGTCTCGCCGTTGGTGACCACCACCGGCACCCATCCCGCGTCGTCCGCGATCCGCAGCGCCGCCGCGACCATCGGGTCGAGCCGGACCTGCGCGACCATCCCCTCGCGGATCTCCTCGACGAGGTCGATCCCCGGTACCTGCAGCCCGTACCGGTCCCGCATCGCCTCGGCCACGTCCCAGCGGGAGGTCAGCCCGTCCGCGTCCACGTCGAGCAGCCAGTCCACGTCGTAGGCCGGAGCGCCGATCCTTTGGAGGAAGTCCTGCGCCCACCCGCGGAGCGCTCCGATCCGGTCGATCAGAGTGTTGTCCAGCGCCAGGAGTAACAGGGGCACGCCGGCACCCTACGTGACTGTCCCCACCACAGAACAGTCCCCATCACGCATTGACCAGCCGCCGCGCCCCGCCTTGGTCCGTTTTGCGGTCGGCCAGCATGCTGTGCGCGGTCCGTACCCTGGTCAGCTCGGCCGGGTCCAGCACCGCCACGACGACCTCCTCGCCGTGATCCGCCGCCCGGACCAGCGGCCGGCCCTCCGGGTCGTACACCGCCGCACCGCCGTTGAACCGCCACGGCTGCGCCCCGCCGACGGAGTTCGCGAACACCACGTACATCGTGTTGTCCAGGGCCCGGGCCGCGTAGTACAGGTCGCGCCGGTGCTGCGAGCCCTCGACGTACCCGCTCGGCACCAGGTAGCCACCCACCTCGTCGGCCGCGGCGGCCCGCCCGTGCTCGGGGAAGCAGCCGTCGTAGCAGATGCCCAGCCCGAGCCGCCACCCGTCGAGCGCGAGCGTGGCGCCGGCCGCACCGGAGGTGAACAGCTCCCGCTCGTCCGGGCCCCACAGGTGCTGCTTGTCGTAGGCCGCGGTCACCGTTCCCGTCCGGTCCACGACCAGCGAGGAGCAGGTACGCCGGCCGTCGGCATGCCGGACGGCCGCGCCGACCACCACGGCGATGGCGCCGTCCCGGGCCGCGGCGCGCAGCGGGTCGAGCCGCGGGTCGTCCACCCCGTGGCCGGCAGCGGCCGCGACGTCCGTCGTGGTCGGGCTCGCGCGCAGCGCCGGCGGGTGATATGCCGGCAGGAAAAGCTCCGGGAGTACGCACAGAGCGGCGCCCCGGTCGACCGCCAGCCGGACCAGCCGAGCCGCGGTGCTGGCGTTCCCGGCGACGTCACCGGGCACCGGCTCCGCCTGCACGGCGGCCACGGTCAGGGTACGCACCTGGCCATCGTAAGCCGTACGTACGGTTACGATCGACCCGTGCCCAGGGTAAGCCAGCAGCAGCTCGACGCGCGACGGCGCGAGATCCTCGCGGCCGCCCGGACCTGCTTCGCGCGGCACGGCTACGAGGGCGCGACGGTACGCCGCCTCGAGGAGGAGACCGGCCTGTCCCGCGGGGCGATCTTCCACCACTTCCGGGACAAGGAGTCGCTGTTCCTCGCGGTCGCCGAGGACGACGCGGCGACCATGGTCGCGACCGTGGCCGAGCACGGGCTGGTGCAGGTCATGCGGGACCTGCTCGACCGGGCCGCGGACCCGTCGACCGAGCCCGAGCTGACCGGCTGGCTCGGCTCGCAGCTGGAGGTGTCCCGGCGGCTGCGCACCGACCCGGAGTTCGCCAAGCGCTGGGCGCAGCGCTCGGCGGCCGTCGCCGACGCCACCCGGGACCGGCTGCGCCGCCAGCGCGCGGCCGGCGTGCTGCGCGAGGATCTCCCGCTGGACCTGCTGGCCCAGTTCCTGGAGCTGGCGTACGACGGCCTGGTCCTGCACCTGGCGACCGGCCGCCCGGCCGAAGATCTCGGCCAGGTCCTGGATCTGGTCGAGGCGGCGGTCCGCCGGTAGCGACGCGGGACGGCGGCGTGCGCGCCGGTGGCCCGTACGGCAGGATCGGCGGCATGGATCTCGGACTCGCTGACCGCGTCTATGTCCTGACCGGCGCCTCGCGTGGCCTCGGGTACGCGACCGCCGAGTGCCTGGTGGCCGACGGTGCCCGGGTGGTGATCTCGTCCCGTGACGAGGGCCGGGTCGCCGAGGCGGTCAAGCGGCTCGGCGCCGAGGGTCAGGTCGCGGGCATCGCGGCCGACCTCGGCGACCCGCAGACCCCGGACCGGCTGGTCCGCGCGGCGCAGGACCGGTTCGGCCGGCTCGACGGCGCGCTGATCTCGGTCGGCGGCCCACCGCGGGGCACCGCGGCGGCGACCGGCGACGAGCAGTGGCGGTCCTCGTTCGAGACGCTGTTCCTCGGCGCGGTGCGGCTCGCCCGTACCGTGGCCGGTGCGGTCCCCGACGGCGGCGCGATCGCGTTCGTGCTGTCCAGCTCGGCCCGCGCCCCGATCCCGGAGCTGGGCATCTCCAACGCCCTGCGACCGGGCCTGGCCGGGGTGGCCAAGGACATGGCCGACGAGCTGGGACCGCGCGGTGTCCGGGTGCTCAGCCTCTTGCCGCACCGCATCTTCACCGACCGCAACCGGGAGCTGTTCGCGGCGACCGGCGACCCGGCCAGGGCACAGGCCGAGGCGGAGGCGGCGATCCCGCTGCGGCGGCTCGGCACGCCGGAGGAGTTCGGCCGGGTCGCGGCCTTCCTGCTGTCACCGGCCGCGAGCTACCTCACCGGCCTGTCCGTACCGGTCGACGGCGGCGCGGTCCGCAGCCTGTGAGCCGGCCCGCCGCGCCTCGGTGATCATGGAACAGGCGGCCGGCCCGGCACCGGCGCTAGTCGGCGTAGGACTCGTCGCGTTGCACGACGACCACGGGCTCCGGGCTGTCCGTGAACGGGCGCGGTGACTCGGCGACCGCGAACTGCGTGCGGTACAGCTCGGCGTAGAGCCCGCCGGCCGCCACGAGCTGGTCGTGCGTGCCCCGCTCGACGATCCGGCCGCCGTCGAGGACGACGATCAGGTCGGCGTCGCGGACGGTCGAGAGCCGGTGCGCGATCACCAGCGCGGTCCGCCCGGTCAGCGCCTCGGACAGCGCGTGCTGGACGGCCGCCTCGCTCTCCGAGTCGAGGTGCGCGGTGGCCTCGTCCAGGATCACTATCGACGGCGCCTTGAGCAGCAGCCGGGCGATCGCGATCCGCTGCTTCTCCCCGCCGGAGAACCGGTAGCCGCGCTCACCCACCACAGTGGACAGCCCGTCGGGCAGGCCGCGGACCAGGTCGCCCACCTGTGCCCGGTCCAGCGCGGTCCACAACTCCTCGTCGGTCGCGTCCGGCCGGGCGTAGCGCAGGTTGTCGGCGAGCGTCTCGTGGAACAGGTGCGCGTCCTGGGTGACCACGCCGATCGTGTCCCGCAGTGACTGCAGCGTCGCCTCCCGCACGTCGACGCCGCCGACCCTGACGCTGCCGTCGGTCGCGTCGTACATCCGGGTCAGCAGCATGGCCGTCGTCGACTTGCCGGCACCGGAGGGTCCGACGAGGGCCACCATCTGGCCCGGTTCGACCGTGAACGAGACGCCCTTGAGCACCGTGTCGGTCGTGGTCCGGTCCAGGGCGGCCACGTCCTCCAGCGAGGCCAGCGACACCTCGGACGCGGCCGGGTACCGGAAGTGCACGTCATCGAACTCGATCCGGGACGCGCCGGGCGGGATGCGGATCGCGTCGGGCTTCTCCGCGATGGCCGGCGGCAGGTCGAGCACCTCGAAGACCCGCTCGAACGAGACCAGCGCGCTCATGATGCTGACCCGCACGTTGGACAGCGCGGTGATCGGCCCGTAGAGCCGGGTCAGCAGCAGCGCCAGGGTCACGACCGTCCCGGCGTCGATCGTGCCGCGGACCGCGAGCCAGCCCCCGAGCCCGTAGGTCAGCGCCTGGGCAAGCGAGGCGACGAGCATCATCGCGACGAAGAAGGTGGTGGAGTACATCGCCTGCTGGACGCCGATGTCGCGGACCCGCCGGGCCCGCTCCCCGAACCGGTCGGCCTCCACCTCCGGCCGCCCGAACAGCTTGACCAGCAGCGCGCCGGCGACCCCGAAGCGCTCGGTCATCGTCGCGTTCATCTGGGCGTCCAGCTGGTACGACTCGCGGGTGATCTCGGCCAGCCGCCGACCGACCCGCCGGGCCGGCAGCAGGAACGCGGGCACCAGCATCAGCGAGAGCAGCGTCACCTGCCAGGACAGCGAGAACATCACGGCCGCGGTGAGGAGCAGCGAGATGAGGTTGCCGACCGTGCCGGAGAGCGTGGAGGTGAACGCCTGCTGCGCGCCGAGCACGTCGTTGTTGAGCCGGCTGACCAGCGCACCGGTCTGGGTCCGGGTGAAGAACTGCAACGGCATCCGCTGGACGTGGTCGTAGACCTTGGTCCGGAGGTCGAAGATGATGCCCTCGCCGATCCGCGCGGAGAACCCTCGCTGGGCGAGCGAGAGCCCCGCGTCGACCACGGCCAGCCCGGCGATCAGCAACGCGATCGTGATGACCGTCGACGCCGCATCCGGCCCGCCGCGGGTGATCGCGTTGACCACCCGGCCGGCGAGCACCGGGGTCGCCACCGCGATCGTCGACGAACCGACCACGAGCAGGAGGAACAGGCCGATCCAGAGCCGGAACGGGCGGGCGAACGCGAACACGCGCCGGGCGGTCTCCCGGGTCGGGCGCCGGCCCTCGAGCTCGCCCTCCTTGCGCATGGCGCGCAGCATCGTCCAGCCGCCACCGTAGTGACTCACCGCCGGCTCACCTCCATGCCGCAAGTCTTACCGGATGGGTATGACAAGGTGGGCGGAGCGACGGATGTTCCTGGTGTTCGCCGAGGGCGGATTACCGACGGACTACTCGCCACGACCGGCGAGGTCCCGGATCCGGCGCACCTGGGCGGCCCGCTCCGCCTCCTCCTGCGCCGGGTAGGACCGGCCGCCCGCCCCGGCCAGCAGAGCCTTGATCTCCACCACCGCGTCCCGGCTCCCGGCCAGCACCGCCGCGACCAGATCGTCCACTGCGGCGTCGAGGTCCGCCCGCGGCACGACCAGGTTCGCCAGGCCGATCCGGTCCGCCTCCGCCGCGGTCACCCGCCGGCCGGTCACGCAGATCTCCAGCGCCCGGCCGTACCCGACGAGGTCGACCAGGCGCTTGGTGCCACCCAGGTCCGGGACCAGGCCCAGCGACACCTCGGCCATCGTCAGCATGGCGTCCTCCGCGAGCACCCGCAGGTCACACGCGAGCGCGAGCTGGAAGCCGGCCCCGATGGCGTGGCCCTGTACCGCCGCCACCGACACCAGATCGGTGCGGCGGAGCCAGGAGAACGCCTCCTGGTACGTCGATATCCGCCCGGCGGCCTGCTCCGGCTCCAGGCCGGCCAGCTCGCTGGTTGCCGCGCCGGCGGCTTTCAGGTCGAGGCCGGCCGAGAACGCCCGCCCCTCCCCCCGGACGACCACCACCCGTACGTCCCCGGGGAGATCGCGGCCGATGCCTCGCAGGGCGGCCCACATATCGGTGGTCTGGGCGTTGAGGACGTCGGGCCGGCACAACGTCACCGTTGCCACCGGCCCGTCGCGATCCAATCGGACGCCGCTCGCCGCGGTCACCGGGGGGCATCCGCGGCGGGCGAGGGGGGTGCCGGTCGGAGGCTCACGCCTTCTTCCGGCGCCGGGCGCCGCCGCGCTGCCGCAGCTGCACGCCGGATTCGGTCAGCACCCGGTGGACGAATCCGTACGAGCGACCCGTCGAGGCCGCCAACGCGCGGATGCTTTCCCCGGACGTGTACCGCTTGACCAGATCCTTTGCGAGCGTCTGGCGCTCGGCCCCGACGATCCGGCGACCCTTTTCGGTGGTGGTGGTGCCGGTGGCTGCCATGCTGTTTCCTCACGTCCCAGACGGTGCGGTTCCTAGCGGTCTCACCTATTAGACCGCCTCGGACGATCATGCGCTAGATATCGACCGGACGCCAACCGACACGCTCGGCAGTGTCAGGTACCCGACGCGTGCTCTACCGTGTTCGGCTGTGCGTGTGACTGAGCGGCGGGACATCGCCGGATGGCTGCTGCTCTGCGCGGCTGGAGCGCTTCTGACCTGGCTGGCCGTACGATCCGGGGCCCGCCTGGGCACCGCCGGCGCACCATTTCTCGGCCGGTACGGGGTGGAACTCGGGCCGGCGAGCCTGGCCGCACCGGCGGTTGCCGCCACGGTCCTTACTCTCGCGGTACGGGGTTGGATTTCACGCGCACGATGGAATTTCGTATTGACAGCCAGCTACGTCTTGACATTCGCGTGGACAGTTGCGCTCGCCATCGCCGATGGTTCCGGTGGACTCACCCGGGCACTGCTCGCGGATGACGGTTACCTCACCGATGTGGCGGACGTCGGGAACGACCCGCTCGGTTTTCTCGCGTCGTTCACGGACCGTTCGGAGGAGCACTCGGACGCCACCCGGGGGCACCCGCCCGGTCCGGTGCTGCTGCTCTGGGCGGCCCGCCGGATCGGGCTCACCGACCACCTGACCCTGGGCCTGGTGATCACCGCGGTCGGGGCGCTGACCGTACCGCTCGTGCTCTCCGCGGTCCGCGGCGTCTGTGGCGAGGAGAGCGCCCGCCGGTACCTGCCGGTGCTCGTGCTGGCCCCGTGGGCGGTCTGGCTCGCGGTCGGTGCGGGCGGTGTGGTGGCCGCGCTCGGGGCGGCGATGGTCGCGGTCGGCGTGTACGCCAGCGACACCGCCCGCCGGGGCTGGTCGGCCGGGCTCGGCGGCGTCGCGGCGGGCGCCCTGCTCGGCCTGGCCGCACTGCTGTCGTACGCCGCGCCGTGGCTCGGCCTCTCGTTGGTGTGCCTCTACTTCGCCCGCCGCCGGCCGTTCCTCAACGCGGCCACCGGACTCGGCGCACTGCTGCCCGTGCTCGCCGCCGAGCTGGCCGGGTTCGGCTGGGTCGACGGGCTGATGACGGCGCAGCAGGACTACCTGACCCGGATCGGCCCGTACCGGTCGCCCTGGTGGTGGAGCGGGATCAGCCTGGTGGTCCTGCTGCTGGCCGCCGGCCCGGCGCTGGTGGCCAGCCTGCGCAAGGTGCGCAACACGCCGGGCTGGCCGTTCCTGGTCGGCGCGGGCGCGGCGGTCGCGTTCTCGCTCGCCGCGGGTCTGGCCCGGGGCGGGGTCGAGCACGCATGGCTCCCGTTCTTCCCGTGGCTGACCGTGGCCGTGGTGGCGCCCGAGCGGCAGGGCGGCGAGCTGCCGCCCACCCCGGTGCTGCTCGCCGGCACCGGCGCGGTCACCGCCGTCGTGATCGAGGCGATCCTGCTCAGCCCCTGGTGACGGCGCCGGCAGGGTGCGGGGAGTCCGTCGAGCCCTTTACCACGGACTCAGGCCAGCTCGACGAGGTCCAGCAGGTCGTCACTCCACGCGTCCTCGACACCGTCCGGCAGCAGGATGGCCCGGTCGGGCTTGAGCGCCTGCACCGCACCCGGGTCGTGGGTGACCAGCACGATCGCCCCGGGGAACCGGGCGATCGCGTCGAGCACCTGCTCCCGGCTGGCCGGATCGAGGTTGTTCGTCGGCTCGTCGAGCAGCAGCACGTTCGCCCCGGAGCAGACGAGCGTGGCCAGCGCGAGCCGGGTCTTCTCCCCGCCGGAGAGCACTCCGGCCGGCTTGTCCACGTCGTCGCCGGAGAACAGGAACGCGCCCAGGATCCTCCGCAGCTCCCCGTCGGTCTGCACGGGCGCGGCCCGGCGCATGTGCCCGAGCACGGTCTCGGTCACGTCGAGCGTCTCGTGCTCCTGCGCGTAGTACCCCAGCTCGAGCCCGTGCCCGGGCACCACCTCGCCGGTGTCCGGCTCGAGCTGGCCGGCGAGGATGCGCAGCAACGTGGTCTTGCCGGCACCGTTGAGACCCAGGATCGCCACCCGGGAACCGCGGTCCACCGCGACGTCGACGTCGACGAAGACCTCCAGCGACCCGTACGACTTCGACAGCTCGCGCGCGGTCAACGGCGTCTTGCCGCACGGCGCGGGGGTCGGGAACCGGACCCGGGCGGTCCGGTCCGCGGCCCGTACCTCCGCCAGGCCGGACATCAGCCGGTCGGCCCGCCGTACCATGTTCTGCGCCGCGACGGTCTTGGTCGCCTTCGCCATCATCTTGTCGGCCTGGGCGCGCAGCGCGCTCGCCTTCTTCTCGGCGTTGGCGCGCTCCCGGCGGCGACGCCGCTCGTCGGTCTCGCGCTGGGCCAGGTACGCCTTCCAGCCAAGGTTGTAGATGTCGATGGTGGCCCGGTTGGCGTCGAGGAACCAGACCTTGTTGACCACGGTGTCGAGCAGGCCGACGTCGTGCGAGACGACGACGAGGCCGGCCTTGTGCCCGGCGAGGAACCCGCGCAGCCAGGTGACCGAGTCCGCGTCGAGGTGGTTGGTCGGCTCGTCGAGCAGCAGCGTGCCGCCGCCGGTCGCGCTCGCGTCGCGGAACAGGATCCGGGCCAGCTCGATGCGCCGGCGCTGGCCGCCGGAGAGCGTGCCGAGCGGCTGGCCCAGCACCCGGTCGGGCAGGCCCAGGTTGGCACAGATCCGGGCGGCCTCGGCCTCGGCCGCGTACCCGCCGAGGCTGGCGAACTGGTCCTCCAGCGTGCCGTACCGGCGGAGCAGGCGCTCGTCGGAGCCCAGGCGGCCCTCCAGCACCTTCATCTCGGCGAGCAGGGCATCCAGGCCACGCGCGGAGAGCACCCGGTCGCGGGCGGTCACGTCCAGATCGCCGGTCCGCGGATCCTGCGGCAGGTAACCGACCGCGCCCCGCCGCTCGACGTGCCCGGTGTGCGGCAGCGCCTCGCCGGCCAGTACCCGCAGGGTGGTGGTCTTCCCGGCGCCGTTGCGGCCGACCAGGCCGATCCGGTCGCCGGGCTGTACGCGCAGGGTCGCCTCGCCCAGCAGGATGCGGGCGCCCGCGCGCAGCTCGAGGTTTGTCGCATTGATCATTATCTGGGCTCGCTCTCGAATTCGACGGGACTGACGGCACGCGGCATCGGCGGCCCCGGGTCGGGGTCGCTGCGGACCAGGTCAGTCTCTGCAGGCGAGCACGCCGTTGAGTGTACCCCGCCGGTCATCCGGATTACGCACCAAGATCATCGGGTACGGAACCGGGCAGTATCCAAGGTGGAGGACCCCGATGGAGCTGAACGAGAACGCCCAGATCGATACAAGTCAGGTGCAGGACCGGCGCGGCTCGCGCGGTGGCGGTCGCGGCGGCCTCGGCGGGATGCCGATCCCGATCCCGAGCGGAAAGGGCGGCCTGATCGTCACGCTGGTCGTCGTCGCGCTCATGCTGCTCGGCGGCGGCGTATTCGGCAGCAACCTGCTCGACGGTGGTGGCGGGGGTGCCGGCGACAACACGAACATCGACGAGGCCTGCGCCCGGGACAACCCGGACCGGCTCAACCGCACCGACTGCCGCAACGCACTGTTCATCAACTCGATCCAGGCGTACTGGCAGAAGGGGATGCCGGAGGCTTTCGGCAAGCAGTACCAGGCGACGAAGACGGTCTTCTACTCCGGCGCGGTCTCGACCGGGTGCGGCAACGCGGACTCGGGTGTCGGGCCGTTCTACTGCCCCGAGGACCATCAGGTCTACATCGACCTGACGTTCTGGGACGAGCTGGCCAACCGGTTCGGCGCCGAGGGCGAGTTCGCCCAGCCGTACGTGCTCGCCCACGAGTACGGCCACCACGTGCAGACGCTGCTGGGCACCGAGGCCGCGATGCGCCGCCAGCAGCAGCGCGACCCCGGCAACGCCAACCCGCTGTCGGTGCTCTTCGAACTGCAGGCGGACTGCTACTCGGGCGTGTGGGCGAAGCACGCCACACAGACCACCGACGCCGGCGGGCAGCCGATCTTCAAGAGCATCACGCAGGCCGACATCGACCAGGCACTCGACGCCGCGGCCGCCGTCGGCGACGACGCGATCCAGAAGAAGTCCGGCGGGCGTATCGACGAGTCCCAATTTACGCACGGTACGTCGGAACAGCGCAAGCAGTGGTTCAGCCGCGGCTTCTCCACCGGCGACCCGAAGCAGTGCGACACGTTCGGCAACGCGCTCTGAGGTCACTGCGGGTCGGAGACCCGGATCCGGACCGCCCGCGCGCGGCGCAACGCCTCGGCCAGGACGGTCTGCTTGGGGTCCGGCACGTCCAGGAACCGGTCGGCCAGCTTCACCGCCAGTGGGGCGAGCCGCCGGTCCCCGAGCACCACGTCGACCAGCCGCCGGTCACCGCCGCCGACCACCGCGGCGAGCCGGCCGACCTCCGGGAGCAGCAGCCGTACCGCCAGGTCGGCCACGTCCTCGGCGGCCGCCCGCGCCTGGTTCTCCCGCCGCCGCGCGAACCGCTGCTGCGACCAGCCGCCCGCCGCGGTACGGCTCTGCACGTAGTAGCTGTCCACTTTGGACGCCACGATCCGGGGTCCCTCGGCCACCGCGACGGCCGTCCCGCCCCGGCGGACGAGCAGCAGGCCCAGCACCCGGGAGCGCAGCGCGGAGGTGACGAACTCGGCGGTGTCCAGGCCCGGCGACGCCCCGGGCGCCGGGTGCAGCTCGGCGACGGCCCCGTCGTACGCGGCGACCAGCAGCGTCGACTCGGCCGGGTTCACCGCGATCGAGCCGTGCCGGCTGACGAAGCCGGCGAGCCACCTCTCCAGCCGGTCCGGGTCCACCTCCACCCAGCGCCCGCCACCTGCCGCCGGCCGTCCGCCCATGTCTCCTAAGCTACCGACGTATGGGATCGCTCGCCGGAACCGTGCTGGACCGGCTCCAACGGGTGTACGGCGGCGCGGCCGACCCGGCCCGGGCGGTCCCGATGGCGGCGTACATGCGTGACCAGTTCCCGTTCCTCGGCCTGCCCGGCCCGGCGCAGAAGGTGCTCGCCCGGGAGGTGCTGGCCGGGCTGCCGAAGCCGACCGAGGATGATCTCCGTGCGGTGGCGCTGGGCTGCTGGGAGCTGCCCGAACGGGAGTACCAGTACTTCGCCTGCGGCTGGCTGCGCCGGCACGCCCGGATCTGCTCGGCGGGCTTCCTGGAGACCGCCCGGCAGCTCATCGTGACCAAGTCGTGGTGGGACACCGTCGACGCGCTCGCCGCCCACCTGGTCGGGCCGCTGGTGTCCGGCCATCCGGCACTGGTATCCACAATGGACTCCTGGGTGGCCGGGGACGAGCTGTGGCTGACCCGCACCGCCATCCTGCACCAGCTCACGTACAAGGAGGACACCGACGCGGCGAGGCTGTTCCGCTACTGCGTCGCGCAGGCCGGGCACCGGGACTTCTTCATCCGCAAGGCGATCGGCTGGGCGCTGCGGGAGTACGCGCGGACCGACCCGGGCGCCGTCCGCGCGTTCGTCCGCGCCCACCGCGACCGGCTCTCCGGGCTGTCGGTGCGCGAGGCGCTCAAGAACCTCTAGGTCTCGTACCGCAGCAGCCCGTCCTCCCGGACCCGGCTGGCCAGATCCAGCTTCGTGTAGGTCGGCCGTCCCGCGGTCGTGTACTTCTCCTTGATGTGCTCCAGGTACTTCCGCGCGGTCGCCGGCTGGATGCCGACCCGCCGGGCCGCCGCGGTCAGGGTGAGCCCGGACCCGTACGCGATCAGCAGCTCCCGCTCCCGCGGGGTGAGCGCCGGCCGCAGCGGCCCGCGGTCCTGGTACCAGGCCAGGGCCAGCTCCGGCGAGTGGGCCGTACCCCCCGAGGCGACCTGCCGGATCGCCTCGGCCAGCACCGGCAGGTCGTTGTCCTTGGTCAGGTACCCGCTGGCGCCGGCGCTCACGGTCGCGAGGATCTGGTCCTGGTACGGCACGCAGCTCACGATCAGCACGCGACGCCCGGCGGCGACGAGCCGGCGGACGTTGTCCACCGGGTCGGTACTGTCCCGCAGCGCGAGGTCGAGCAGCACGACGTCGGCCGGCTCGGGCTCGTCCCGCAACAGCTCCTCGACGGTGCCGCAGGTGTGCACCAGGCGCAGGTCCGGCACGGCCTCGAGCCAGGTGGCCAGGCCGGCCAGGAGCATCCGGTCATCGTCCACAGCGGACACCGTTACGATGCGGGCCACGACAGCTCCACGGAGGTCCCTTCGGCGGGTACGGTGTCGATCCGCGCCCGGCCGCCGGCCGCCCGCATCCGGCCGACGATCGACTCCCGGACCCCCTGCCCGCGGTGCCCGTCCGGCGGCATGCCCTGGCCCCGGTCCACGACCCGCACGGACGTCGTCCCGCCCTCCTGCGTGACGGTGACCCAGGCGTCGCTGCGGCCGGAGTGGTGCAACACGTTGTTCAGCGCCTCCCGGGTCGCCTCGGCCAGCGCCCGCACCACGTCCGCGGGCAGCTCGTCGGTCGCCTGGTGCCCGTTGGAGCGCACCTGCAGCCCGAGCGCCTGGGCGTCCTCGATCACCCGGCTCAGCGCCCCGCCGAGCCCGCTGGGCGGATCGTCCTCGTAGCGCACCAGGTGGCGCAGGTACTCGGCCTCCCGGGCGCACCTCCGCCGGACCTCGTCACTGCGATGATCCAGGCCGCCACGGGCGATCGCGGTCAGCGTGGCGAGAACCGTGTCGTGCAGCCGCTGCCGCTGGGCCCACCGCTCGGCGACCCGGGCCCGCTCGGCCTCCACCACGACCAGCCGCTCCGTCGCCCGCTCCGCCCGGTTCCGCTGCACGTGAAGGAACTCGCTCAGCGCCCACGCGACGGTGGCCCACCAGATGTACGAGTTGACCCGGTAGAGCACCCAGGTCCACTCGACCGGCGTGTCACCGGCCATCCAGTGCACCGAGGCCAGCAGCCCGGCCGGCAGCACGACCATCGCCAGCATGCACTGGTACCGGGGCAGCGCGACACCCACCAGCGTGGCCGCCGCCATGTCCATCTGGGTACGGTAGTCCATTGTGGACATCACCGGGTCGGCCGGGCCCAGCCGGGCCAGGAGCAACTGGGCGCCGATGGCGAACCCGACGTCGCCCCAGGCCGACCGGACCGAGAATCGCCGGCGCCGCCAGGCCTGGGTCAGCAACACCGCGGTCCAGCCGGCCTGGCTCGCGATGAGCAGGCCGTAGACCGGCCCGGCCGGCGCCCTGTTGACGAACGCGACGACCGAGGTCACCGCGGACACCAGCAGGTAGCTCACCCGCTGCAGGCCGAGGCAGACGACGGCGGTCCGTACCGTGTCGACCGCGGTGGCCCCGGCGTCCATGCCCCGAAGCCTATCGATGGATCTCCGCTCGCAACCCAGTAGAACTGCGGGATTGACACCGACCGTTCAGACGACCAGCAGCACCGCAAGGACGGCGATGACCAGGCCGGAGCAGAGCGCGGTACCGAGCCGTCCGCGCGGCCCGGTGAGCACCCGGCCGACCACCGATCCCCCCAGGGCGAGCAGCAGCTGCCAGCTGGCCGACGCGACGAACGCCCCGACCACGAACAGCGCCTCCGCGCCGACCCCGTCGCCGTCGGCCGCTCGACGACCCAGCACGAGCGTGCCGAAGTAGACGATCGTCGCCGGGTTGAGCAGGGTCAGGCCGAGCAGGCCGAAGAACGCCCGTCCGGGCGTGTCCAGGCCGGCGCGCCGCGGGGGCGCCGCCGCCGGGTCCCGGTAGTGCCGCAGTGCCAGCCAGGCCGTGCGTACGGACAACACCAGCAGCACCACCGCGGCGGTCCACCGCAGCGGGGTGGCCAGGGCTGCGATGCCGCCGGCCAGCGCGGCCCCGCCGAGCACGGCGACCACGGCGTAGACCCCGTCGGCGGCGGCCACCCCGAGGGCGGCGCAGGCACCCACGCGCAGTGACGTGCGCGCGGAGATCGACATGATGATCGGCGCGATGGCACCGACGGGCACGGCGATGCCGTACCCCGCCAGGAGCCCCGCGACCAGGGCCGCGCTCACCGGATGTCCCGGATCGGTACGCTACCGGCCCGCCGCCGGGCCGTCCTTGGCCGCTGACGCTCCTCGGTCCGGACGGCGCGGCGCTCCGCAGCGCTCACGACCCTGAGGCGCTCGCACCGACCACGGGCCGCAGGTGCTGTCGCCACGCGCCGTCCGCCGCCGGGGCGGTGGGCGTCAGCAGCACTCGGGCAGTGGTCATGCCGCGATTCTGGCCGCTTCACGGGGCTGCCTGCCACCGACTATCGCGGCAGTGTGTCGGGGAACACGCACGGCCGGGAGGGGCAGTCGACGGTGTGCCGGGTCGCCCGTCACCTCCGGCCCGGACAACGGCGAGGTCATCGGCGTCGACGTGCGGCGACACGTGGTGGTGGCCCAGGTCGGCGCGACCGGCTGAGCGTCACACCGGCACCGGCCACCTCGTCCCACCCGCATGGCTGTCTTCGTTCGAATCGTGACGGCGGTGCTGGGGCTCGGGATGGCGGTGGCCGGCGCGTGGTGCCTGGTCTCGCCGGACTCGTTCGCCCGCGCGGTGGACTTCCCGCCGCACGAGCACTTCCTGCACGACCTGGGCGCGTTCCAGCTCGGCATCGCGGCGACGCTGCTGCTGGCCACGGTGTGGTCGGACGCGCTCGCGACGGCGCTCGCCGGCTTCCTGGTGGCGAACACGATCCACGTGGTGAACCACGCGACCGACCTGCACCTCGGCGGGCGGGCATCGGACCCGTGGGCACTCGGGGCGGTGTCGGTACTCATCACCGTGGCGCTGTGGCTGCGGTTGCGCCAGCTCGGGTACGTCGTGGGCGCCGTCACACCGGCGACCGTTGCCGCGCTCGCCCCCTTCGTGCGGCAGAAGACGGTCCGGCTGGTCACCTACCGCCGGGACGGCACCCCGGTCGCGACGCCGGTCAGCCTTGCCGTCCGGGGCGAGCGCGCGGTGTTCCGCAGCTACGAGAAGGCCTGGAAGACGCGGCGCCTGCGGCGCAACCCGGCCGTCGAGGTATCACCGTCCACAATGGGCGGTCGAGCTACCGGTACCGCGGTGCGCGGCCGGGTCCGGCGGCTGACCGGCGCCGAGGCGGACGATGCCGCCCGCGCGCTGCGCCGCAAGCACCCGTTCCTGCACGGCGTGCTGGTCCCACTGGCGCACCGACTGGGTCGCGCCAAGACCGGCCGCACCGTCCACTTCGAACTCACCCCGACCGCGCACTGACTGCGGGACTTTGTGGTGCTCAGACGTTGAAACCCAGGGCGCGCAGCTGTTCCCGGCCGTCGTCAGTGATCTTGTCCGGGCCCCACGGCGGCATCCAGACCCAGTTGATCCGGACGTCGCTGACGAGACCGCCGCCCGGTCCGCCGCAGAGCGCCTGCCGGGACTGGTCCTCGATCACGTCGGTCAACGGGCACGCCGCCGAGGTGAGCGTCATGTCCAGCGTCGCGACGTTGTCGTCGTCGACGTGGATCCCGTAGACCAGGCCGAGATCGACCACGTTGATGCCCAGCTCCGGGTCGAGGACGTCCTTCATCGCCTCCTCGACCTCGGCGACCGGTGCCTTCGCCAGCTCCGTCATGACCCAACCTCCTCCACGGCGGCGCGGGCCGCCGCGTCCTTGAACGCCATCCACGGCAACAGCGCGCACTTGACCCGGGCCGGGTAGCGCGCCACCCCGGCGAACGCCACGCCGTCGCCCAGCACCGCCTCGTCCGGCTCGACCTGGCCGCGCCCGCCCATCAGCTCGGCGAACGCCTCCTGCACCACCGCGGCGTCGTCCACCTTGCGGCCGGTGAGCAGCTCGTACAGCACGCTCGCGGAGGCCTGGCTGATCGAGCAGCCCATCCCGTCGTGCGAGACATCGGAGATCACCCCGTCGACCAGCGAGACCCGGACCGTGACCTCGTCGCCGCAGGTGGGGTTCACGTGGTGGGCCTCGCCGCTGAACGGTGCGCGCAGCCCGCGCCCGCGGGGGCGCTTGTAGTGGTCCAGGATGATCTCCTGGTACAGCTGGTCGAGCCGCATCGTCAGCCAAACACCTTCCGTACCTTGTCGAGCCCGCGTACCAGCGCGTCGACCTCCTCGGTCGTCGTGTACAGGTACATCGAGGCCCGGGTGGTCGCCGGTACGCCGAAGCGGATGCAGGCCGGCCGCGCGCAGTGGTGCCCGACCCGCACCTCGATCCCCTCGGCGTCGAGCACCTGGCCCACGTCGTGGGGGTGGATGCCCTCCAGCGCGAAGGAGAGGATGCCGCCCCGGCTCACCGGCACGGTCGGTCCGAACAGTCGCAGCCCCGGTACGGTCTGCAGGGCGTCGAGCGCGTACGCCGTCAGCTCCTTCTCGTGCCACTGGATCGCGGCCATACCGATGCCGGCGAGGTAGTCGATGGCCGCGCCGAGCCCGACGGCCTGGACGATCGGCGGGGTGCCGGCCTCGAACCGGGCCGGCGGCGGCGCGTACGTGGTCTTCTCCATCGTGACGGTCTCGATCATCGAGCCGCCGCCGAGGAACGGTGGCATCTGCTCCAGCAGCGACGACCGTCCCCAGAGGACACCGATGCCGGTCGGGCCGCACATCTTGTGCCCGGTGAACGCGATGAAGTCCGCACCCAGGTCGGTCACGTCGACCGGCAGGTGCGGCACCGACTGCGAGCAGTCGAGCATCACCAGCGCGCCGACCTCCCGGGCCCGGGCGGTGATCCGCGAGGTCGGGTTCACCGTGCCGAGGAGGTTCGACATGTGCACGTACGAGACGATCTTCGTACGCTCGTTGACCAGCTCCTCCAGGTTCGACTGGTCCAGCCGGCCGGCGTCGGTGATGCCGAACCAGCGCAGCCGCGCGCCGGTCAGCTCGCAGAGCAGCTGCCACGGCACGATGTTCGAGTGGTGCTCCATCTCGGAGATGACCACCTCGTCGCCGGGCCGCAACCCGAGCGGACCGTGCCGGAACGAGTGCGCCACCAGGTTGATCGCCTCGGTGGAGTTCTTCGCGAACACCACCTCGGCCGGGGAGGCCGCGCCGATGAACGTGGCCACCTTGGCCCGGGCCCCCTCGTACGCCTCGGTCGCCTCGGTGCCGAGCGTGTGCACCGACCGGGCCACGTTGCCGTTGTGCCGCTCGTAGTGCTCGGTCATCGCACGCAGGACCTGAACCGGCTTCTGCGACGTGGCGCCCGAGTCGAGGTAGACCACCCGCTCGCCGTTGACCTCCCGGGCCAGGATCGGAAAGTCCGCGCGCACCTTCTCGACGTCGTAGCGCGGTACGTCGTCGTGTTGTGGCATCCCGGCCGGGATCGTCAACGTCATCTCACACCGCCGTGGTCGCGGGGCCGGCACCGGCGAGGTAGCGCTCGTACCCCTCGGCCTCCAGCTTCTCGGCCAGCTCGGGGCCACCCTCCTCGACGATCCGGCCGCCGACGAAGACGTGCACGTAGTCCGGCTGGACGTACCGCAGGATCCGGGTGTAGTGCGTGATCAGGAGGACGCCGGTCTCGCCGGTCGAGCGGATCCGGTTGACCCCCTCGCTGACCACCCGCAGCGCGTCGATGTCCAGGCCCGAGTCGGTCTCGTCGAGGATCGCGATCTTCGGCTGGAGCAGCTCCAGCTGGACGATCTCGTGCCGCTTCTTCTCCCCACCCGAGAAGCCCTCGTTGACGTTGCGCTGGGCGAACGCCGGATCCACGCCGAGCCGCTCCATCGCGCGCTTGAGGTCGGCGCCCCACGTGCGCAGCTTCGGCGCCTCGCCGTCGATGGCGGTCTTCGCGGTACGCAGGAAGTTGGCCACCGACACCCCGGGCACCTCGACCGGGTACTGCATGGCCAGGAACAGCCCGGCGCGCGCCCGCTCGTCGACGGTCATCGACAGCACGTCCATGTCGTCCAGCCGGACCGAGCCGCTGGTGATCTCGTACTTGGGGTGCCCCGCGACCGAATAGGCCAGCGTGGACTTGCCCGAGCCGTTGGGGCCCATGATCGCGTGGGTCTCCCCCGCGCGGACGGTCAGGTTCACCCCGGACAGGATCGGCTTCTGGCCACCGTCCGGCAGGCGCACCGACACGTGCAGGTCGCGGATCTCGAGCTCGCTCACGGGGTCACTCCATTACTCGGCGTCGAACTGACAAAGACTTCGCCGTCGCGGACCTCGACGGCATAGGTCGCCACGGGCTGGGTGGCGGGCAGGCCGGTCGGCTCGCCGGTACGCACGTCGAACCGCGACCCGTGCAGCCAGCACTCCAGGGTGCAGTCGTCGACCTCGCCCTCGGAGAGCGCGATCTGCGCGTGCGAGCACTCGTCGTAGAGGGCGTAGAAGTTGTCGTCCTCGGCGTGCACGATGGCGAGCTGCAGGCCGTCGACGGCCGCGCTGATCGCGGTCCCCTTCGGTACGTCCTCTGTGGAGCAGACACGGATCATGCGCCCCCCTTGAGCAGACGCGCCTCGATCGCCTCGCCCAGCCGGTCGCGCAGCTCGGGTACCGGGATCTTGCCGAGCAGCTCGGCGAAGAAACCCCGGACCACCAGCTTGCGCGCCTCGGTCTCCGGGATGCCGCGGGCCATCAGGTAGAAGAGCTGCTCGTCGTCGAACCGCCCGGTGGCACTGGCGTGCCCGGCGCCGATGACCTCGCCGGTCTCGATCTCCAGATTGGGTACCGAATCCGCCCGCGCCCCGTCGCTGAGGACGAGGTTGCGGTTGATCTCGTACGTGTCGGTGCCGGTCGCCTCGGTCTGGATCAGCACGTCCCCGACCCACACCGTGTGCGCGCCCTGGCCCTGCAGCGCCCCCCGGTAGCTCACATAGCTGCGGCAGTCCGGCACCCCGTGGTCGACCAGCAGGCGGTGCTCCTGGTGCTGGCCGGCGTCGGCGAAGTAGAGGCCGTACAGCTCCGCTTCGCCGCCCCGGCCGGTGTAGTCCACGCTCGTGTACTGCCGGACCAGGTCCCCGCCGAGGGTCACCTGGATGTGGTTGACCAGCGCGTCCCGGCCGAGCCGGAACTTGACGTGCTGGGCCTGGACCGCGTCCGGCGCCCAGTCGGCGACGGTGACCAGCGTCAGCCGCGCGCCGGCGCCCACGGCAATTTCGACGTTGTCCGCCAGCGTGACCGATCCGGTGTGCTCCAAAACGAGGGTGACCTCGGCAAGTTCGCCGATCTCCAGGAAAGTGTGACCGAAAGTGGTCTGCTCGGGACCCGTCCCGACGAGCCGGATCACGGCCGGCTTCCCGACCACCGCGCCCGCGGCGACGGAGACCAGCAGCGCGCTCGGCGCGGCGCCGAAGGCCAGCGCGCTGACCCGGTCGAACGGGGTCAGCACGCTGCCGATCCGGGGATCACTGCGGTCCACAGTGGACACCTTGACCCCGTCGGGTACGTCGTACTCGTGCGTGGGCGCGATCCCTTCCGGGACGCCCGTGGTGAGGCCGCGCAGCCGCTTGAGGGGCGTGAAGCGCCACTCCTCCTCGCGGCCGGTCAGGGCCGGGAAGTCGGCGACATCGTACGACCGCAGCGCCTGTGCCTTTGTCTTGGACGGCGCTACCAGTGTCTCCGTCATTACCCGACGGCCCCTTCCATCTGCAGCTCGATGAGCCGGTTGAGCTCCAGCGCGTACTCCATCGGCAGTTCCTTGGCGATCGGCTCGATGAAGCCACGCACGATCATGGCCATCGCCTCGTCCTCGGACAGGCCCCGGCTCATCAGGTAGAACAGCTGGTCCTCGCTCACCTTCGAGACGGTCGCCTCGTGGCCCATGGAGACGTCGTCCTCGCGGATGTCCACGTACGGGTACGTGTCGGAGCGGGAGACCGTGTCCACCAGCAGCGCGTCGCACTTGACCGTGGACCGCGAGTGGTGCGAGCCCTCGAGCACCTGGACCAGGCCGCGGTAGCTGGTCCGGCCGCCGCCGCGGGCGATCGACTTGGAGATGATCGTGCTGCTCGTGTGCGGCGCGGCGTGCACCATCTTGGCGCCGGCGTCCTGGTGCTGGCCCTCACCGGCCATCGCCACGCTGAGCACCTCGCCCTTGGCGTGCTCGCCGGTCATCCAGACCGCCGGGTACTTCATCGTGACCTTGGAACCGATGTTGCCGTCGATCCACTCCATGGTCGCGCCCTCCTGGGCCACCGCGCGCTTGGTGACCAGGTTGTAGACGTTGTTCGACCAGTTCTGGATCGTCGTGTAGCGGCACCGGCCGCCCTTCTTCACGATGATCTCCACGACCGCGGAGTGCAGCGAGTCGCTGCTGTAGATGGGCGCGGTGCAACCTTCGACGTAGTGGACGTAGGCGCCCTCGTCGACGATGATCAGCGTGCGCTCGAACTGGCCCATGTTCTCCGTGTTGATCCGGAAGTAGGCCTGCAGCGGAATCTCCACGTGCACGCCCTTCGGTACATAGATGAACGAGCCACCCGACCAGACCGCGGTGTTGAGCGAGGCGAACTTGTTGTCGCCGACCGGGATGACCGTGTTGAAGTACTCCTTGAACAGGTCCTCGTGCTCGCGCAGACCGGTGTCGGTGTCCAGGAAGATGACGCCCTGCTGCTCCAGATCGTCGCGGATCTTGTGGTAGACGACTTCGCTCTCGTACTGCGCGGCCACACCGGCGATCAGGCGCTGCTTCTCGGCCTCGGGGATGCCCAGCCGGTCATACGTGTTCTTGATGTCCGCGGGCAGGTCGTCCCAGGTCGCGGCCTGTTTCTCGGTGGACCGGACGAAGTACTTGATGTTGTCGAAGTCGATGTCGCTGAGATCGGCACCCCAGGCCGGCATCGGCTTGCGGCCGAACAGGCGCAGGCCCTTGAGGCGCAGGTCGAGCATCCACGCCGGCTCGTTCTTCCTGGCCGAGATGTCGCGGACCACGTCCTCGTTCAGACCACGGCGGGCGGACGACCCGGCCGTGTCCGAGTCGGCCCAGCCGTACTCGTATCTGCCCAGGTTAGCGACGAGCTGTTCCTGGGTCGTCTGCTCGGTCATCGGGCAGTCCTCGCCATCATGGTGGTAGTTGTTCGAGCCGGGATGTGCGTGGTGCAGACCCCGTCGCCGTGGGCGATCGTGGCAAGCCGCTGGACGTGGCTGCCGACCAGGCGGGAGATCACCTTGGTCTCGGCCTCGCACAGCTGCGAGAACTCGGCGGCGACGTGCGCCACCGGGCAGTGGTGCTGGCACAGCTGCCCGCCGGAGGCGATCGCGCTCGCGCTGGCAGCGTAGCCTTCGGCGGTCAGCGCGCCGGCCAGCGCTTCGGCCCGGGCCAGCGGATCGTCGCCGGCACCCTCCATCGCCGACCGGCAGCGCTCCTCCAGCGCGGAGACCTGGGTCGCGGCGAACGCGGCGACGCCCTCCGGGCCGTCCCGCTCGGCTATCCAGCGCAGCGCGGCGGTGGCCAGGTCGTCGTAGGTGTGGGTGCCGCAGCGCACGCGAGCCTCGTCGGTCAGCGAGAAGACCTTGGCCGGCCGGCCGCGACCCCGGTGGCCCCGGACCGGGCGCTCGGCGGCCACGACGTCCCCGTCGGCGAGCATCGCGTCCAGGTGCCGGCGGATCGCGGCCGGGCTGAGGCGCAGCGCGCCACCGAGCTCGGCCGCCGTCGCGGCACCATGGACGAGCAGGAGCTGGGTCACCCGATCGCGGGTACGACCATCCGCACCCGTCTCGGGTACAGGGATCTCCACCGCGTTTTTCACTACACCAGTGTGACGTATTTCGTAGGTCGGTAGCAAACCGGGCGTCGAGTGACGGCCGTCACGCGGTCCCCCGGCGCTCCGGCCGTACCGGACAGCGATCTTCCACGCTGGCAGCCGGTGCGCGCACGACGGCGCGTAGGATCTCCGCCGTGCTGCTCCGCCGCCTCGCCCTGGCCTCGCTGGTCGCCAACATCGCGATCGTGATCACCGGCGGGGCGGTCCGGCTCACCGGCTCCGGACTCGGGTGTCCGACCTGGCCGAAGTGCACGGATTCGTCCTATACGGCGACCCGCGAGATGGGCGTACACGGGGCGATCGAGTTCGGCAACCGGATGCTCGGCGGGGTCGTCGGGCTGATCGCGATCGCGCTCCTGCTGGCGACCATCCGGTACCGCCGGCGCGACCTCGTCCCGCTCGCCGCGCTCACGCTGGCCGGCGTGCTCGCCCAGGGACTGCTCGGCGGCGTCACCGTGCTGACCGGTCTCAACCCGTGGACGGTCGCCGCGCACTTCCTGCTCTCGATGGCCGTGATCGCGGTCGGCTACCTGTTGTGGTACCGGATCACCGGGACACCGGCGGAACCCGCGCCGAAACCGGTCCGCGGGCTGGTCGTGGTGGTCACCGCGGCCGCGGCCGTCGTGCTGGTACTCGGCACGGTGGTCACCGGGTCCGGACCGCACGCGGGTGACCCGGACACCCCGCGATTGGGTTTCGACCTGACGACCGTCGCGCAGGTGCATGCCGACGCGGTGTTCTTCCTCATCGGCGCATCCGTCGCGCTCTGGTTCGCGCTGCGCGCGGTCGGCGCACCGCGCCAGGCGACCCGGGCGGCCGCGATCCTCGTCGGCGTCGAGCTGGCCCAGGGCGTCGTCGGCGTCGTCCAGTACGCGATGCACCTGCCCGTCCTCGCGGTCGGCCTGCACATGGCCGGCGCGTGCGCGGTCTGGCTGGCGGCGGTCGCGATCTGGCCAACCGTCGGTATGACCCGCGCCACAGAGCGCGGGATGATGGCCGTGTGCCCGCCAAAGCACCCCCCGCAAGAAAACCCCCCGCAGGAACGGACCGTGTCGCGCAGCTACGCGAACAGCTGAGCGCGCTCGACGCCGGCCACCTGGTCGAGCTGCTGGTCGATGCCGCCGGCCGGGACCCTGCGCTGGCTCGGCGGCTCACGCTCGCCATGGTGCAGGCCGAGCAGGACCTGGCCGCGCTGCGCGAGTCGATCCGGACCGCGTTCAGCTGCCCGGGGCATCTGGACTACTGGCCGGCGATCCGGTACGCGGAGGCCGCCGCCGACTGCGTCGACGCGCTCGCCGACCTGGTCCGCGAGGGCCGGGGCGCGGACGTGGTCCCGCTCGCCGAGCTGGCCGTACACCTGCTGCTGGACGCGGTCGGCAAGGCCGACGACTCGGCCGGGGCGCTCGGCGACCTGATGCGCCGGCTGCTGCGGATGCACGCGGAGGCCTGCATGGCCACCCGGCGGGCCGGGCCGGTCGATCCGGTACGGCTGGCCGACTGGCTGGTGGAGTTCCAGCTCGGCGGGCAGGACTGGTTCACCGTCGACATCGCCGAGTACGCGCCGGCGCTCGGCGAGGCCGGGCTCGACGCGTACCGGTCGGCGGTCACCGCGGCCTGGCGCACCGGTCCGGCCGACTTCCAGGTCCGGTACGCCCGGGAAGGTCTGGCCAAGCTGGACCGGGACGTGGCCGCGCTGGTCGAGGTCGTCGGCGGGGACCTTCGGTACGCCGCCCAGTACGGTCGGCTGGCCCGCGCGCTGCGCGACATCGGCGAACACGCGTCTGCGCTCGATTGGGCGGAGCGCGGCCTGCGCGCCCACCCCGAGGACCCGCCCGGCGCCGGGCTGCGGGACTTCCTGGTCGAGGCGTACCTGTCCCGCGACGGCGGGACCGAGGCGATCCGGCTGCGCCGTGACGGCCTGACCCGGCAGCCCGTCCTGCACAGCTTCACCGCGCTGCGCTCGGCCGCCCGGCAGGCGGGCCGGTGGGACACGGAACGGCCGGCCGCGCTCGCGCTCCTGGCCCGGCGGAACCCGGAGGACCACGTCCGGGCGCTGCTCGCCGAGGACGATGTCGACGCCGCCTGGGCCGCCGCACAGCAGGCGTCCACACTCAGCGGGCTCACCTGGGACGAGCTGGCCCGGCGGCGGGCCAGGACGCACCCGGACGAGGCGGTGGACATCATCCGCCGACGGATCGAGGAGGTCCTCACCACCAGCGGGCGGGACGTGTACCGCGACGCGGTCCGGCGGCTGAACCTGCTCCGGGAGGTGTGCACGCGGTGCGGCCGCGGCGCCGACTTCGACCGTTGCGTCCGCGGCCTGATCGACCGCCATCACCGCCGCACGGCGTTCCTCGCCGAGCTGTCCCGGGCCGGGCTGTGCTGAGGGCCGGGCCGTGCTGAGGGCCTGGCCGTGCTGAGGGCCGGGCCGTGCTGAGGGCCGGGCTGTGGTGACCGCCGCCCAGCCCGCGGCGCTGCACGGACCGGCTCCGGGCGAGGGCCCGCCGCCCCGGTTCGGCCCGGTCGCCCGGGTCGCCGCCCTGTCGGACGTGCACGGCAACATCCCGGCGCTGGAGGCCGTACTCTCCGATGTGGACTCGGCCGGAGCGGAGCTGGTCGTCTTCTGCGGCGACCTCACCTGGGGACCGGAGCCGCACCGGACCGTCGAGGTCGTGCGCGAACTGGGCGCCCGTGCGGTGTTCGTCCGCGGCAACGCCGACCGGGCAGCCGTGCAGCTCGCCCGGCACGGCCGGGCGCACGAGCGGCCGCGCGACCCGTGGATGATCATCCAACACACCGACGCCGACCTCGATTTCCTCGCCGGCTTCGCGTTCACCGCGACCATCGAGGTCGTGGGCCTCGGCCCGGTGCGGTTCTGCCACGGTTCCCCGCGCAGCGACACCGAGCTGATCACCCCGGCCACCCCGCCCGACCGGTTCGCCGACCTCAGCCGGGACATCGACGAGCGCGTCCTGGTCAGCGGACACACCCACATCCAGTTCGACCGGACCGTGGCCGGGCGGCGCAGCGTGAACCCGGGCAGCGTCGGGCTCCCCTACCACGAAGGCGCGCCGGGTACGGCGTACTGGGCTCTCCTCGGGCCGGACGTCGAGCTGCGGCAGAGCCGGTACGACCTGACCGTGGCGCTGGACCGGGCCGGTCGGGTGGGCGACCCGAGCGCGGAACTCCAGGCGACGCTGCTCACCCGGCCGCCGACCCCGGCCGAGGTGACCGCGCACGGGGAGAGCCTGGTCTTCTCGGACTGAGGATCAGGCGGCCATCGTGTCCGAGGCCTGCCACTGGATCGCCTGCTGCAGGCGCAGCGGCTGGCTGTAGTAGTGGCCCTGCCCGTACGGGCACCCGGCCTCGACCAGGATGTCCCGCTCCGCGGCGGTCTCGATGCCCTCGGCGATGACCTCCAATCCCAGCGTGTGCGCGAGCTGGACGATGCCGCGGACCAGCGCGCGTTGCTGCGGCGAGCTGCCGACGGCGCCGATGAACGAACGGTCGATCTTGACCACGTCCAGCGGCACCTGGCGCAGGTAGCTCAGCGACGAGTACCCGGTGCCGAAGTCGTCGATCGCCACCCGGACGCCCAGCCGGCGCAGGTGGGCGAGGTCCTCCCAGATCAGCTCGTCGTCGCGCAGCAGCAGGCTCTCGGTGATCTCCAGCAGCAGCCGGTCCGGCGGCAGGCCGGAGCCGGCCAGCTGGGTCCGGATCTCCTGGATGAACCCGCTGGTGCGGAACTGCCGGGCGGAGACGTTGATGCTGACGTACGGCGCGTCGCCGGCGCGGCTGAGGTGGTGCCAGGTCGCCGCCGCGGCGACGGCGCGCGCGAGCACCTGGTTGCCGATCTCCACGATCTGGCCGGTCTCCTCGGCCACCTCGATGAACTCGCCCGGCAGCAACGTCCCCCGGGTCGGGTGCTCCCACCGGACGAGCGCCTCGAACCCGATCGTGTCACCGCCCTTGAGCCCGACGACGGGTTGGAACCTCAGCGTGAACGCATGGGTGGCGACCGCCTTGTCGAGCTCGGCACGCATCTGCATGCGCTCGACGATCGCGGCGTGCAGGGCCGGCTGGTACCGGCGCCAGCGCCCCTTGCCGGCGCCCTTGGCGACGTACAGGGCGAGGTCCGCCTGACGCAGCAGTTCGTCCGCGTCGGAGGCGTCCAGCGTGGTCGCCACGCCGATGCTGGCCACGCCGCTGACCAGGTTGTCGCCGACCGCGAACGGCGTGGACAGGGCGCCGACGATGCGCTCCGCCACCTGCTCGATCGCGGTCGTGTCCCCGGCGTCCTCGATCAGCGCGGCGAATTCGTCGCCGCCGAGCCGGCCGCCGGTATCGCCGGGTCGCAGGACGTTGGTCAGCCGCTGGGCGACCGCCTCCAGCAGTTCGTCCCCGGCCGGGTGGCCCAGCGTGTCGTTGACCACCTTGAAGTCGTCCAGGTCGATGACGAGGACGCCGGCGACCGTACCGCCGATCCGGCAGCGGTCGACCGCCTGGGCGGCCCGCTCAGTGAAGAGCGTCCGGTTCGCCAGTCCGGTCAGCGAGTCGTGGAACGCCCGGTGTTCCAGCTCCTCCTGGAGCTGGCGCTGTTCGGTGACGTCGTGCAGGGTGGCCACCAACCCGCGTACGGTCGGGTCGGCACGCAGGTCGCGGATGGTCGCCTCGACCGCCACCGGCCTGCCGTCGGGGCCGAGCACGGTCCAGTCCTCGGTGGACGGTGGCGGCGGTGTGCCGCTGCAGACGTGCCGCAGCAACTCCTCGGCAGCCGGTCGGGAGCCGCGTCCCACGAGGTCGAGCAGGTGGGTGCCGGTGACCGGCGGGCGGCCGAACATGGCCTGGGCGGACGGGCTCGCGTACCGGATCGTGCCGTCCTCGTCGATGATCAGCACCACGTCGGCGGTGTTGAGCACGAGGGTACGGAAGTACGCTTCGCTGTCCCTGAGGTTGATCTCCTCGTTCAAGCTGATCCGCTCCAGGGCCAACGCGGCCTGGGAGGCGAGCACCTCGAGCGCGCCCTCCAGGCTCGCGAGCACCTGCTCTTCCGAGGCGAGGAGCAGGGTGCCGATGTCGGTCTCGCCGCGCCGGGAGTCCACGAGCCGCAGCGGGCACCGCAACGTCAGCTCGAATCCGGCCAACCGCTCGGCCTGGCCGGCCGGCAGGGCCCGGGTGTAGACGAGGTCGCTGCCACCCGGGATCGGCTCCGTCGGCACCCCGACCGCGAGCATCAACCGGTGGTCGGCGGCGGGTGGCAGCAGCCTGGCCATGGCCGCGCGGACGGCGGCCGTGACGCCGACCTCATCGGTGGCGGCGACCAGGGTCGCCCCGGCCTCGCGAAGGCCCCGCTCGCGGGCCAGCGCGAGGCGGTTCGCCCGCATGGCGTCCAGCAGCCGAACCAGCACGAGCACGAACATCAACGCCGAGACGGCGGCGATCGCCTTGCCGAACCGCAACTGTTGCTCGATGGACTCGATCATGAGGACCGCGGGCGCGCTCAGCGAGCAGACCGTGAGCAGGGCCAGCCGGCGCTTGGTCAGCACGTGCGGCTGCATCATCCGGGGCTCGGTCAGGTCGACCATCGTCGGGTGCAGGGCGGCCGCGCCCCAGGTCGCGTAGAAGACGATCCAGGTCAGGTCGACCGCGCCGCCGGCCTGCCAGTCCCGGTCCATTCTCACCAGCAGGTACACCAGGTCGCCGACGAACATGGCCACCCCGCCGACGACCAGAAGGCCGACGGCCGGCGTCCACCGGGCCGAGGTCACCAGGCGGATCACGATCGCCAGGATCAGGATGTCGGCGAGCGGGTAGCCGACCGCGACCAGCAGCTCCTGACCGGTGGAGTCGGGCCGGCCGACCCGCGGCGAGACCAGGTAGATCCACAAGATCAGGCCGACCGCGAAGCTCACCGTGGCGGCGTCGATGAGGCTGGCGCGGTTTCGGCCGGTGTTGCCCGAGCGGACCAGGCCGGTGAGCCCGGCCAGGAGCAGGATGAACATCACCAGGTAGAGCGCGTCCACGAACAGCGAAGCGGCGAGCGTGCGCTTGGACGCAGGCCCGGCGAACGAGGCCGCCGTGTCGGCGAGCACGAAGACGGCGAGGGCGGCGGCGAGGAGCAGCCACGGAAGCGCCCGGCGCGGTCGGTTCAGCCGGACCCCCACGACGACCGCCGCGGCGGCGCTGAGCCCGATCGCGGCCCACACGGAAACCCGCCACGATGGCTCGCTATAGTACAACGCCGTCAATACAGCGATAAGAGCGACAAAAACCACTAAGAGCCTACGAGGGGTCACGCTCCCCCTCTCTCCGTCGGCGACCGAATTACGGCTATTGCGCCATTATCGCCGACGGCCGGCGGCCGTCACCCCCATACGTCGGCGGCGGTCTCCACGATGAGCGCGAGCTTCGCCACCTGCTCGTCGTAGCTCAGCACGTTGCCCTCCACTGTGGAGGAGAACCCGCACTGCGGGGAGAGACACAACTGCTCCAGCGGTACGTACTTCGACGCCTCCTCGATCCGGCGCTTCAGCGTCTCCTTGGACTCCAGCGCGCCGGACTTCGTGGTGACCAGCCCAAGCACGACCTGCTTGCCGGGCGGTACGAACCGCAGCGGCGCGAAGCCGCCCGACCGCTCGTCGTCGTACTCCAGGAAGAACCCGTCGACGGCCAGCTCGGAGAAGAGCGCTTCGGCGACGAAGTCGTACCCGCCCTCGGCCGCCCACGACGAGCGGAAGTTGCCGCGGCACATGTGGGTGGTGACGCTCAGGCCGGCCGGCCGGTCCCGCAGCGCCGCGTTGATCTGGCGGATGTAGCGCAGGTGCTGGTGCTCGGCGTCGTCGCCGCGGGCGGAGAGCTGAGCCCGCTGGTCCGGGTCGTTCAGGTACGCCAGCGAGGTGTCGTCCAGCTGAAGGTACGTGCAGCCCAGCTCGGCCATGGCCCGCACCTGGGCGGCGTACGCGTCGGACAGGTCGGCCCAGAACATCTCCTCGTCCGGGTAGACCGCCGGATCGATCGCGGCCGGACCACCCCGGTAGTGCACCATGCTCGGCGACGGGATCGTCAGCTTGGGCGTGAGCTTCGGCGCCCCCACCGTCTCCACAGTGGACTTCAGGAACGCGAAGTCCTCGGCGAAGATGGGCTCCTCCAGCCGGATCGGCGAGTGCACCCGCAGCGCCGCGCTGGTGAACTCCAGCGGGCCGGACGCGTTGCGGAAGGCGACGGTGATCTTTTCGTCCGACTGCCCGATCCCGCCCAGCCGGTAGATGAAGTCCATGTGCCACGAGGTACGGCGGAACTCCCCGTCGGTGGCCGACTGGAGCCCGACCTCGCGCTGCATCCGTACCACGTCCCGGATCGCGTCGTCCTCGACCGACCGCAGCTCCTCGGCCGGGATCTCCCCGGCCGCGCGGGCGGCCCGCGCGGCGAGCAGCGCCGGCGGGCGCAGCAGGCTGCCCACGTGGTCGGCGCGGAACGGCGGCGTGTCGCGCTTCATGACAATCCTCCCAGCTCGAGGGGTAGTCCGACGTAGTTCTCCGCGAACGACGTGGCGGCCGCGGTCGAGGTCGTCAGGTAACGCAGCTGCGCGAGTTGCAGCCGCTGGGTGAACGGGTCGCCGTCCGGCGCGCGGTGCAGCATCGAGGTCATCCACCAGGAGAAGTGCTGCACCCGCCAGACCCGGGTCAGGCAGGTCGCCGAGTACGCGTCGAGCAACTTCTCCGATCCGGTCTCCCGCCAGGCGGCGATCGCCTCGGCGAGCACGAGCACATCGGCGACGGCCAGGTTCAGGCCCTTCGCGCCGGTGGCGGGCACGATGTGCGCGGCGTCGCCGGCCAGGAACAGCCGGCCGTACCGCATCGGCTCGGCCACGTAGCTGCGCAGCGCGGTGACGCTCTTCTCCAGGATCGGCCCGTCCGCCAACCGCCAGTGCGGGTCGGTGCGGGCCAGCCGGGTGCGCAGCTCGGACCAGATCCGCTCGTCCGGCCAGGCGTCGAGGTCCTCGTCCGGCGCCACCTGCAGGTACAGCCGGGTGATCCGCGGGCTGCGCATGCTGTGCAGGGAGAAACCCCGGTCGTGGTACGCGTAGATGAGTTCCTCGGACGACGGCGGCGCCTCGGCCAGGATGCCGAGCCAGGCGAACGGGTAGGTGTGCTCGTACGCGGTCAGGTCCGCAACGGAGGCCCGGCTCACCCCGTGGAACCCGTCACACCCGACGACGAGGTCGCACTCCAGCTCCCGGGTCTGTCCTTCGTGGACGAAGCGCACCACGGTGTCCTCGATGGACACCGCCGGCGCCTCGAACAACAGCGGCCGCCCGGTGGCGAGGCGGGCGGCCACCAGATCCTTCACCAGCTCGTGCTGGCCGTAGATGGTGATGTCCCGGCCGGACAGCCCGGTCAGCGGGATCCGGTGGCCCACGCCGTCGAAGAGCAGCTCCAGTCCTTCGTGGACCATCCGCTGCCGCAGCAGGCGGTCGGCCAGGCCGGCCTCGCGGAGCACCTCGACCGTACCGTGCTCGAGCACGCCCGCGCGGATCCGCCGCTCGATGTGCTCGCGGGTCTGCCGCTCCAGCACCACCGAGTCGATGCCGCGCCGGTGCAGCAGGTGCGCGAGCAGCAGCCCGGCCGGGCCCGCCCCGACGATGCCGACCTGAGTCCTCACAAGCTGACCCTAGAACGGGTACGGCGGGACGTCACCCCGGAACGTGATCCAGCGCTGGTCGGTGAACGCGTCGAGGTTCGCGGCGCCGCCGAACCGCGCGCCGGTCCCGGAGTCGAGCACGCCGCCGAAGGGCGCCACCGCCTCGTCGTTGACCGTCTGGTCGTTGATGTGCACGATCCCGGTCGGGATCCGGTCGGCGAGCGCCAGACCCTTGGCGACATCCCGGGTGATGATGCCGAGCGCCAGCCCGTAGGCCGTGTCGGCGGCCAGCGCCGCCGCCTCGTCCAGCGTGGCGAACCGGACGACCGGGGCGACCGGCCCGAACACCTCCTGCGCGTACGCCGGCATCCCGGTCGTCACCGAGTCGAGCACGGTCGGCTTGTAGAACAGCCCTTCGTACGTGCCGCCGGCGGCCAGCCGCGCCCCGGCGTCCACACTGGATGTCACGAGCCCGTGCACCTTGTCCCGCTGCGACTCGTCGATCAGCGGCCCGAGCGCGACCTGCCCGGTCGCCGGGTCCCCGACCGGCAGCGCCTGGGCGTGCGCCGACAGCGCCTCCACATAGGAGTCCGCGACGTTCTCGTGCACCAGGTGCCGGCCGGCGGTCATGCAGACCTGTCCCTGGTGGAGGAACGAGCCCCAGGCCCCGGCGGAGACCGCCCGCTCCAGGTCGGCGTCGTCGAGGATGACCAGCGCCGAGTTCCCGCCCAGCTCCAGGTGCACGCGCTTGAGGTGCTCGCCGGCGAGGGCGGCCACCCGGCGCCCGGTGGCGCTGGAGCCGGTGAACGAGACGACCCGTACCCGCGGGTCGGTCACCAGCGCCTCGCCCGCCGGACCACCGCCGGGTAGCACGTGCAGCAGGCCATCGGGCAGGCCGGCCTCCTCGAAAACCCGGGCGATCGCGAAGCCGCCGACGACCGGCGTCCGGTGGTCCGGCTTGAGCACGACCGCGTTGCCCAGCGCGAGCGCGGGGGCCACCGACCGGGTGGAGAGGATCAGCGGCACGTTGAACGGCGAGATGACCCCGACCACGCCGACCGGAACCCGGCGCAGCAGGCTCCACCGCGGCTCGGTCGTCGGCAGGATCTCGCCGTGCGGGCGGGACGCCAGCGCGGCCGCCTCGTAGCACTCCTGGGCCGCCACGCCGACCGCGAAGCCGGCCAGCCCCGGTACCGCGCCGGTCTCCCGGACCACCCACTGGGCGAGCTCGTCCGCGTTGGCGCTGATGAGGTCGCCGGCCTTACGCAGCACCGCAGCGCGCTGGGTGAACGGCGCCGCCGCCCAGTCCTTCTGTGCGGCGGCCGCGGCCCCGGCGGCGCGGGCCACGTCGTCGGCGTCGGCGAGGCCGGTACGGCCCAACTCGGCGCCGGTCGCCGGCTCGACGATCGGAATGTCACCGCCGCGCGGTGCGGTCCAGCCGTTGCTGTAGACCTGGCCGTCCCAGGCCTTGGCATCCAAGAGAGTCATCGGATCTCGCCTTTCGCCTTCTGGATCTGTGCGTAGATGTGCGACCGCAGCTCGGTGAAGCGCGGGGCACCGCGGGTGGTCAGCTGGTCGCGGCTGTCCGGCAGGTCGATCGCCAGGTCCTCGGCGACGACGGTCGGCGCGGCCGACAGCACCAGCACGCGCTGTCCCAAGTAGACGGACTCGTCGATGTCGTGGGTCACGAACAGCAGCGTCACGCCGAGGCGCTGCCAGACCGACCGGAGCAGGTCCTCCAGGTCCGCGCGGGTCTGCGCGTCGACCGCCGCGAACGGCTCGTCCATCAGCAGCACCCGCGGCTGGTAGGCGACCGCCCGCGCGATCGCGACCCGCTGCTGCATGCCGCCGGAGAGCTGCCACGGGTAGGCGCCGTGCGCGTCGGAGAGCCCCACCGCGTCGAGTGCCTCGTCGACCAGCGTGCGGCGCCGGGCACCGCGCATTCCGGCGACCCGCAGCGGCAGCTCGACGTTCTCCCGGACCCGCAGCCAGGGGAAGAGGCTGCGGCCGTACTCCTGGAAGACGACGGCCAGCCCGTCCGGCGGCCCGGTGACCCGGGTGCCCTCGACGTACACCTCGCCGGAGGTCGGCGGCAGCAGGCCGGCGATGCAGCGCAGCAGCGTGGTCTTGCCGCACCCGGACGGCCCGACGACGCAGACGAACGTGCCGTCGTCCACGGTGAACGTCAGGTCCCGGATCGCCTCGACCCGGCGGCCGTGGCTGTCGTACACCTTCCGGAGTCCTTGGACCGCAAGCATCAGCGCTCCTTGTGGGTGGCCCGGAGGCCGTGGTACCAGCCCAGCAGGCGCTGCTCGGCGAGGCGGAACACCAGCGACAGCAGCACGCCGAGCAGGCCGAGCAGCAGCACGCCGCTCCACATCTCGGGGATCGCGAAACCGCGCTGGAACTGGACGATGGTGAAGCCGAGGCCGCTGCTCGCGGCGAACATCTCGCTGATCACCATGAGGATGATGCCGATCGACAGCGCCTGGCGGGCGCCGGTGACGATCTGCGGGCTCGCCGAACGCAGTACCAGGAACCGCAGCCGGTCGAGCCCGCCGATCCGGTAACTGCGGCAGGTGTCGACCAGGATCTCGTCGACGCTGCGGACACCCTGGACCGTGTTGAGCAGGATCGGCCAGACGCAGCCGGAGACGATGACGAGCATCTTCATCACGTCCCCGATGCCGGCCACCAGCATCAGGATCGGGACCAGGACGGGCGGCGGGATCGCGCGCAGGAACTCCAGCACCGGTTCGGTCAGCGCGCCGAGGGTACGGCTGAGCCCGATCGCCACGCCGAGCGCCACGCCGAGCAGTAGCGCGGCGGTGTAGCCGACCGCCAGCCGGGTCACGCTCGGCAGCACGTCGTCGGCGAGCCGCTGGCCGAACCAGGTCTCCCGGAACGCGACCAGGATCCGGGACAGCGGCGGCCGGTAGAAGTCGGTGCTGTTCGCGCTCGCGACCCACCAGGTGACCACGAGGATCACCGGCAGGCCCAGGGCCAGTACCGTGCGCCGGACAACCCCTGTCATGCCGGCACCTCACCCCGGATCGACGGGTGCCAGGAGAGCACCCACCGTTCGCCGGACCGGGTCAGCAGGTTGGCGGCGACACCGAGCAGCCCGGTGACGAGCACCAGCGCGTACATCTCGGGGACCGCCGCACTGCTCTGCGCCACCGCGATCTCCCGGCCGAGGCCGGGCGAGCCGATGACCAGTTCGCCGGTGATGGCGAGGATGAGCGCCACCGCGGTGGCCAGCCGGATGCCGGTCATCACGTACGGCAGGGCGGTCGGCCAGACCAGGTAGCGCACGGTCGCCCAGGTGCCCAGCCGGTACGACCGGGCGGTGTCGCGGGCCACCGGGTCCACGTCCGCCACGCCGTGCAGCACCTGGATGAGCACCTGCCAGAACGACGCGTACACCACGAGTACCAGCGTGGACCGGATCGTCGCCCCGTACAGCAGGACGGCCAGCGGAATCAGCGCGACCGACGGGATCGGCCGCAGGAACTCGATCGTCGAGGCGGTGGCCTCGCGAAACAACGGCACCGCCCCGATCACGACGCCCAGCAGTACGCCGGCGCCCACCGCGATCGCGAGTCCCAGGGCCCACGTGCGCAGCGTGTCCCACAATGCGGTCCAGAACTCCGGCCGGCCGGCCTCGTCGCCGAGCGCGACCAGGATCCGACTGGTGGGTGGCGCGTAGTGGATGGGTACCAGCCCGGTCCGCGGCACCACTTCGAGCAGCAACGCGAACACCACCAAGCCGAGCACGCCGTAAAGCCAGCGCGCGACGCGGCCCCGCCCCATGGACCGCCTTCGCCGCCGCGGGCGTGACTGCGTCGCAGCACGTCCTCTTGGCTCCAGGCGGTCCGGCGGGACCACATCGCGCGCGTTCTGGGTCACGACGAGGGCAGCAGGGTGTTGAGGTCGGAGGGCTTGGACAGCAGACCGTCGGCGAGCGCGAGGTCGGCCAGCGTCTGGATGGCTGCCTTGTTGATGTCGGCCGGCCACTTCGGCAGCGTCATCTTTGCGATTACGTCGGGGGCGATCTGCGTGTACGTCCCGATGATGTTCCGCGCCGCGTCCGGATTCGCGTCGGCGTACGCCAACGACTCCTTCATCGCCTCGGTGAAGCGGCGGACCAGGTCCGGGTTGGTGTTGATGAGCTGCTGCGAGGCGAAGTACATCGCCACGACCAGGTTCGCCGCCGTGTCAACATAGCTCGATGCAATCTTGCGACCACCCTGCGCGAGGACGGCTTGCTGGAACGGCTCCACCACGAACACCGCGTCGACCTGTCCGGACTGCAGTGCCGCCGGCTGCTGCGGGAATGGCAGCTCGACGAACTGGACCGTCTTCGCGTCCCCGCCGGCCTTGCGGACCGAGGCCCGGACGCTGGTATCCACGATGTTCTTCAGGGTGTTCGCGGCCACCTTCTTGCCGGCCAGGTCCTTGGCACTCTGGATCGGGCTGTCGCCCTTCACCATCAACGCCGCGAAGTCCTGCCCGTCGACGCCGGTGGAGTTGACGCCGTTGCAGACCACCTTGATGGGCACGTTGTTGGACTGGGCGAGCAGCATCGAGATCACGTTGCTGAACCCGAACTGGTACTGCCCGCTGACCACGGCGGGCACGATGGCCGCACCGCCCTGCGCTAACGTCAGGTTGAGGTCGATGTTCCGCTTACTGAAGAAGCCTTGCTGCTTGCCGAGGTAGATCGGTGCCACGTCGAGGATCGGAATGACCCCGACTGTCACCTTGTCGGGCTGGCCGGGCGCCGCAGGTGGGGTTGTACCTGAGCCGCCACCACCGCACGCGGTGGAAGCCAGCAGTGCCGCCGCGAGCGAGAGCGCGGCGAGTTGTCGTCGCATGGGGACTCCATCCACCCGAGGGGAAGAAAAGTGTTCGGAGATCGCACGCTCGTTCTCAGGGTGAACGTAGAGCGCGGCCAGAGGGTCGTCAACCCGTTGACGCACGCTTTGTCGGGTACCTAGTGTGCGAGACAAGAACGTTCGTTCGCATAGCGCACGCGGGTGGAGACAGCGGAGGCGCCGAATGGCCGAGCTGGTCGGTCTGGCCGAGGGCATCCAGGCTCTCGTCCGGGACGGGGACACGGTCGCGCTGGAGGGCTTCACCCACCTGATCCCGGTCCACGCCGGGCAGGAGATCATCCGGCAGGGCCGCCGCGACCTCACGCTGGTACGGATGACCCCGGACATCGTGTACGACCAGATGATCGGCGCCGGCTGCGCCCGCAAGCTCGTCTTCGCCTGGGGCGGCAACCCCGGGGTCGGCTCGCTGCACCGGCTGCGCGACGCGGTCGAGCACGGCTGGCCGGCGCCGCTGGAGCTGGAGGAGCACAGCCACGCCGGGATGGCCAACCGGTACGTCGCGGGCGCCGCCGGCCTACCGTTCGCGGTGCTGCGCGGATACGCGGGCACGGACCTGATGCGCCACTCCTCGACGGTCAAGCCGATCACCTGCCCGTTCACCGGCGAGGTGCTCGCCGCGGTGTCGGCACTGCGACCGGACGTGACCGTGGTCCACGCGCAGCGCGCCGACCGCGCCGGCAACGTCCAGCTCTGGGGGCTGACCGGGGTGCAGAAAGAGGCGGTGCTGGCGGCGCGGCGCTCGCTCGTCACGGTCGAGGAGGTCGTGGACTCGCTCGACCCGCGGCCCGGGGCGGTGGTGCTGCCCTCCTGGGTGGTGACCGCGGTCGCCCACGTGCCGGGTGGCGCGCGGCCCTCGTACGCCCAGGGCTACTACGAGCGGGACAACCGCTACTACCGCGAGTGGGACGCGATCAGCCGGGACCGGCCCCGGTTCCTCGCCTGGCTGGACGGGCACATCGGGGTGGGCGTGTGATGGCGCCATGGACGGCCGAGGAGATGATGACCGTCGCCGCCGCCCGCGCGCTGGCCGGCCACACGTCCTGCTTCGTCGGCATCGGCCTACCCAGCACGGCCGCGAACCTCGCCCGCCGGCTGCACGCCCCCGACCTGGTGCTCATCTACGAGTCCGGCGCGATCGGCGCGAAGCCGGACCGGCTGCCACTGTCCATCGGCGACGGTGAGCTGGGCGAGACCGCGGACAGCGTGGTGAGCGTGCCCGAGGTGTTCAACTACTGGCTGCAGCCCGGACGCATCGACGTCGGCTTCCTCGGGGCCGCGCAACTCGACCGGTACGGCAACCTGAACACCACGGTCATCGGCGACGATTACCACCATCCCCAGGTGCGGCTGCCCGGCGCGGGCGGTGCGCCGGAGATCGCCGCGTCCTGCGGCGAGGTGTTCGTGCTCGTCCGGCACAGCCGGCGGATGTTCGTCGACCGGGTCGACTTCGTCACGTCGGTCGGCTTCGGGGACGGACCGGGTACCCGGGAACGGCTCGGCCTGCGCGGCCGCGGCCCGGTGCTCGTCGTCACCGACCTCGGCGTGCTGGTGCCGGATCCGGAGACCTGCGAGCTGACGCTGACCCACGTCCACCCGGGTGTGGCGGCGCAGGCGGTCCGCGAGGCGACCGGATGGCCGCTCGCGGTCGCACCGTCCACGATGGAGTCCGAGCCACCCACGGCTGAGGAGCTCGCGGTGTTGCGCGACCTCCAGGAGAGGAGCAGGACATGACGGTTCCGTTGTTGTGGCCGGACTACCGGGCGACGGTGCTGCGGGCGCCGAGCCGTCCGCTCGTCCACATGCCGCCGACCGACACCGAGCTGACCGGTCCCCTGCTCGGCGACGGGCTGGTCGGCCCGCTCGACTGGGACCTCACCCGGCAGCACGACGGCGAGCCGCTGGGCGAGCGCATCATCGTGCACGGCCAGGTCCGGGACAGCGACGGCCGGCCGGTCCCGCAGGCACTCATCGAGATCTGGCAGACCAACTCGGCCGGCCGGTACCCGCACCACTCCGACCAGCACCCGGCGCCGCTGGACCCGAACTTCACCGGGGTCGGCCGCTGCGTCACCGACGCCGAGGGGTGCTACCGGTTCGTCACCATCAAGCCGGGTGCCTACCCGTGGCGCAACCACGACAACGCCTGGCGGCCCGCGCACATCCACTTCTCGCTGTTCGGCCGGGCCTTCGTGCAGCGCCTGGTCACCCAGATGTACTTCCCCGGCGACCCGCTGTTCAGCCAGGACCCCATCTTCAACGCGGTACCGGAGGCGGCGCGCCACCGGCTCATCAGCTCGTTCGACCTGTCGCAGACGGTACCGGAGTGGGCGCTCGCGTTCCGCTTCGACATCGTGCTGCGGGGCACGGACGCCACCCCGATGGAGGACGGGTCATGAACCGCACGCCGACCCAGACGATCGGGCCGTTCTTCTCCCACGCCCTGCCCTACAAGGACGGCCCGTACGCGGTCGCGCCCGGCACCCCGGACGGGTTCTGGCTGCGCGGCCGGGTCCTCGACGGCGCCGGTGAGCCGGTCGGGGACGCGCTGGTCGAGACCTGGCAGAGCGACCCCGACGGGTTCGGCCGCTGCCCGACCGACGAGGACGGCGCCTGGGCCATCTTCACCGTCCGCCCGCCGGACGGGCGACACATCGCGATGTCCGTGTTCGCCCGGGGTCTGCTGGACCGGGTCGTCACCCGGGTGTACTTCACCGAGCCTGCCCTGGACGGACTCACCGAGGCTGAGCTCGCCACGCTGGTGGCCCGGCCCGGCGAGGACGGTTACCTGTTCGACATCCGGTTGCAGGGCGAGCATGAGACCGTCTTCTTCAGTGTCTGAGACGGGCCTGTTCGACGAGGTGATCGCCCGCGGCCCGGTGCGTACCGCGGTGGGCGACCAGGCATGGTTGCGTGCCCTGCTGGAGGTGGAGGCCGCGCTGGCCCGGGCCCAGGCCACCGTCGGGCTGATCCCGGCGGACCACGCCACCGCCATCGCCCAGGCCTGCGATCCGCTCCGGTACGACGTGAGCGCGCTCGGCCGGGACGCGGCGGCACACGGGAACCCGGTGCTGCCGCTGGTCCGGGCGCTGCGCGCGGCGGTACCGCCGGCCGTGGCCGGATCCGTCCACAAGGGAGCGACCAGCCAGGACATCCTCGACACGGCCACCGGGCTGGTCGCCCAGCGGGCCCTGGCCCCGCTGCTGGCCGACCTGGCCGGCGCCGCGGACGCCGCCGCCCGGCTCGCGGCGACCCACCGGGACACTCCGATGGCCGGCCGGACCTTGCTGCAGCAGGCGGTACCGATCACGTTCGGGCTCAAGGCGGCCGGCTGGCTGGTCGCCCTCGACGGCGCGGCGGACCGGCTGGCCGAGGTCCGCCGGACCCGGCTCGCCGTCCAGCTCGGCGGTGCCGCCGGTACGCTCACCGGCAGCGGGGACCGCCCGCTGGACCTGGTCCGCGCGTTCGCCAACGAGCTGCATCTGGCCGCTCCCCTGCTGCCCTGGCACACCGACCGGACCCGGATCGCGGACCTGGCCGGGGCGCTCGGCACGACCGCCGGGGTCGCCGGCAAGGTCGCCCGGGACGTCCTGCTGCTCGCCCAGAGCGAGGTCGGCGAGGTGGCCGAGGACGCGCCGGGCGCCTCGTCGGCCATGCCGCACAAGCGCAACCCGGTCGCCGCCGTGGCCACCTCCGCCTGTGCGGCGCAGGCACCCGGCCTCGTCGCCACGCTGCTCGCCGCGATGGTGCAGGAGCACGAGCGGGCCGCCGGCGGCTGGCACGCCGAGTGGCGGCCGCTGCGGGAGCTGCTCATCGCGGTCGGCTCCGGGTCGGCCTGGCTGCGCGAGTGCCTCGCCGGGCTGGTCGTGGAGCCCGCCGCGCTCGCCGCGAACCTGGCCCAGCTGGTCGCCAGCGCCGGTATCCCGCCGGACACCGGCGCCGCCGCCGAGCTGGTCGACCGGGCCCTGGCCGTCCACGCCGCCCGGGAAGCCCTATGACCTCGTTGCACTACACGGTGGACGGACCCGACGGCGCGCCGGTGCTCGTGCTCAGCGGGTCGCTCGGCACGACGACCGAGATCTGGCAGCCCCAGCTGGACGCGCTCACCGAGCGGTACCGGGTGGTCCGCTACGACCACCGGGGGCACGGCCGTTCGCCGGTACCCCCGGGCCCGTACGCGCTGGCGGACCTCGGCGGCGACCTGCTCGAGCTGCTGGACCACCTGGGTCTGGAGCGGGTCCACCTCGCCGGCACGTCGCTGGGCGGGATGGTCGCGATGTGGCTCGCCGCCCACGCGCCCGAGCGGGTCGACCGGCTCGCGCTGCTGTGCACGTCCGCGTCGCTGGGCCCGCCCGAGGTGTGGGCGCAGCGGGCCGCCACGGTGCGCGCGGGCGGGGTGGCCCCGGTGGTCGACGGCGTGATCGACCGCTGGTTCACGCCCGGCTTCGCCGCGGCGAACCAGGGCGTGGTGGCCTGGGCGCGCCGGATGCTCGAGTCGACCCCGCCGGAGGGCTACGCGGGCTGCTGTGCGGCGATCGGGACGATGGATCTGACCGGCGCGCTCGGCCGGATCGGCGCGCCCACGCTGGTCGTCGCGGGCGCCGACGACCCGGCTACGCCGGTCGAGCACGGCCGGCTCATCGCCGACCGGATCCCCGGCGCCCGGCTGGAGGTTGTGCCGGACGCCGCCCACCTGGCCAGCGTGGAGCGGCCGGCGGCGATCACCGCGCTGCTGCTGGACTTCTTCGGCAAGGGGGCGGCTGATGACCGATGACGTGACGCGGGCCGGCGACGAGGTCCGGCGGGCCGTGCTCGGTGACTCCTATGTGGACGATGCCGCGGCCCGGGCCACCGGGTTCAACCGGCCCTTCCAGGACTACCTCACCCGGGCCGCCTGGGGCGAGGTGTGGGCCCGGCCCGGGCTCGACCGTACGACCCGCAGCTGCCTCACCCTGGCCCTGCTCACCGCGCTGCGCTGCGAGCACGAGCTGGGCCTGCACGTCGCGTCGGCGATCCGGCTCGGGGTCACCCCGGAACAGATCCGCGAGGTCCTGCTGCACACCGCGGTCTACGCCGGCGCGCCGGCCGCCAACGCCGCGTTCGCGGTCGCCAAGCGGGTGCTGGACGAGCTGGGGATCGAGACGTCATGACGCTGATCCGCGGGCCCGACTTCGTGCAGTCCCTGGAGCGGGGGCTCGCGGTGATCCGGGCGTTCGACGCGGCCCACCCGGAGCTGACGCTCAGCGAGGTCGCGGCCGCCACCGGGGTCACCCGGGCCGCCGCCCGCCGGTTCCTGCTCACCCTGGCCGAGCTGGGCTACGTGCGCAGCGACGGCCGGTACTTCTCGCTCACCGCGCGGGTACTCGAGCTCGGGTACGCGTACCTGTCCAGCCTCTCCCTGCCGGACGTCGCCGAACCGCACCTCGAGGCGCTGGTCGCCGACGTCAACGAGTCCTCGTCGATGTCCGTGCTGGACGGGCACGACCTGGTCTACGTGGCCCGGGTGCCGACCAGCCGGATCATGACGGTCGCCATCAACGTGGGTACCCGGTTCCCCGCCTACGCCACCTCGATGGGCCGGGTGCTGCTGGCCGGGCTGCCCGACGCGGACCTGGAGGCGTACCTGGCGACGGTACGGCTCGACCGGCTGACCTCGCGGACGGTGGCGTCGGTGGCGGCCCTGCGCGGCGAGCTGGCCCGGGTCCGCAGCCAGGGCTGGTCGCTGGTCAACCAGGAGCTGGAGGACGGCCTGCGGGCGGTCGCGGTGCCGGTCCGGGACCGTACCGGGGCCGTGGTCGCCGCGGTCAATGTCTCCGCCCACGCGAGCCGCACCTCGCTGGAGGTGATGCGCCGGGACCTGCTGCCGCCGCTGCTCGCCACCGCCGCGCGGATCGAGGCCGACCTGCTCGCCGCGGCACCCCGCGTCCGGGGGGCGGCGTCCGGGCGTTGAGTAGCCAGCCGCTCGACTGGGTATCCGTGTCGATATGGCGATCTCCTCGGCCTGGACCAGGGCCCGCCGCCGGTTCGGCTGGCTCGACCATCTGGTCCGCGCCACCGTGCGTTACGACGTCGCCGACGGGGGCCGGCTGGCGGCCGCGGTCACCTACTACGCGTTCTTCGCCACGTTCTCGCTCGCGCTGCTCGCGTACGCCTCCCTCGGGTTCGTCCTGGACGACCCGGCCTTCGTCACCGAGGTCGAGCGCTACCTGGCCGAGAACCTGCCGCGCGTCGACATCGCCGTGCTGCGGGAGGCGCGCCGGACGGCCGGTGTCATCGCGCTGATCGGGTTGCCCATCAGCGGCCTGTTCTGGGTCGACGCGCTGCGCTCGTCGATCCGGGCGATCTGGGGGGTCAACGAGTACCCGGGCAACTTCTTCGTCCGGCAGCTCGTCGACCTGCTCATCCTGGTCGGCCTCGGGCTGGTCCTGACCTCCACGCTGGCCGTGGCGTGGGGTACCGAGGCGCTGCTGAACTGGCTGGTCGTCGACGCGGCCGGGGTACGCGGCACGGTGGCCCGCAGTGCCCTCTCGGCCGCCGGCACGGTCATCGGCGTCGGCGTGAACACGCTGCTCGCGGTCGCGGTGCTCACCGGCCTGCCCCGGCTGCGGATGCCGGTCCGCCGGGTGCTCGGACCGGCCGTACTGGTCGCACTCGGGCTCGAACTGCTCAAGACCGTCGGGCGGCTCTACATTGGGCGGGCCGAGGCCAACCCGGCGTACCAGGTGGTGGTCGGCGCGGTCGGCCTGCTCGTCTTCCTGAACGTGCTGAACCAGCTGATCCTGTTCGGCGCCGCGCTCGCCGCGACCAGCACCCGCGGCCGGGTCATCGACCTGGACGGCCACAAGGTCATCGGAGTCGGTCCCGCGCCCCTGCCGCACTCTCAGCTTCGGCCGAGGCTGCGCCGCCGGTCCCGGGTCCGGGTGATCCGCCCGTCGATGGCGTCGGCGAAGCGGTCCGCGGCGGCGTCGCCGAAGCCGAGGAACAGGGACGGCTCGGTCAGCTCCAGTTCGACGACGAGCGGCTCGCCGCCGCCGTCCGGGATCAGGTCGACCCGGGCGTAGAGCAGGTCGCCACCCGGTACCGCGGCCAGCGCCCGCTCGCCGACGGCCAGCTCGGCCGGAGTGGGCAGCCGCGCGGTGATCTCCTCCTCCCGGTAGAGGCCCGCGAATCCGACGTCCGGTCCGGTGAGCATCGGACCCTTGCGGACCGCGTGGCTGAACCGGCCGCCCAGGTAGAGCAGGGCGGTCTCGCCGTACGAGTCGACCGCCGGCAGGTACGGCTGGACCATGACCACCCGGCCGTCCGCGTGCAGCCGGTCGACGAGCGCGCTCGCGAGCGCCCGGTGCTCGGGGTCGACGAGGTCGTACCGGCCGGTGTTCTTGCTGCCCGCGCTGATCGCCGGCTTCACCACGTACTCCCCGCCGGCAGGGGGCGACCAGGGCGTACCCGGGAACAGGTAGGAGGTCGGCACCACGGGGACCCCGGCGCCGGCCAGCGCGGCGAGGTAGCGCTTGTCGGTGTTCCAGTCGATCACCTCGACCGGGTTGGCGAGCGCGGGCACCGAGGCCGCCCAGGCCACGAACTCGTTCCGGCGTGGCGGGTAGTCCCACGCCGAGCGCAGCACCACCAGGTCGTACCCGGCCCAGTCCACGGCCCGGTCGTCCCAGACCACGGCCTCGGCGGCGATCTCCCGGTCCCGCAGCGGCGCGATGACGAGCCGGTCGTCCGGGTCCAGCCCGGGCAGCTCGGCACAGGTAACGAGCGCGACCCGGGCGGTCGCCCGGGTCGCGCTCGTGGTGTTCGTCACAGGTCGTGCGTCGTACGGTTCGGGGACGGGTTCAGCGGGCGAGCGTGCGGCGGGACATGGACCGCCACAGGTCGTTGCTCGGCCGCATCAGTTCCATGAGCTCCCGCTCCCATTCGTTCTCGACTTCAACCCCGGCCTTCAGGCAGGCCATACGGGCGACGTCAGTTCCCGGGGCGAACTCGTCGCCCCACACGCCATCCTCTCCGACGAGTACGATCCGAGCTCCCCGCCGGCCAACGTACTCGATGACCGCCCTCGCTCCGCCGTGTCCCGCGGCGAATGACTTCAGTCCAGCGACGAGGCTGCCGCTGGGCGTCTGGTCTGCGAGGTCGGTCCGCTCACTGAGCGTCGTATCGGAACCATCTGCCATGACGCGAAGCGTATGCAGACCGGGTGCGTACGCGGGGGGAAGCACCAAAGATATGTGAGCTGCCTTACTTTATGTTTCGCCGGAGGGTAACGAGGTCTTTGTGGGGAGATATCAGGACAAAATTACCCCCGTTTGAGGACAATACGGGCATTCTTGAGGGCCTTTCCGACGGTGGGAGTGAGGCGTGGTGCAAATTTTGGCGATTCATGGGCGAATTTGGGCAAAACACGTAGGGTGTTGACCTTCACCCATGGGAAAGGCCGACGGTGAGCGCATGGACGAGACGTACCTGACGATCGGCGAGTTCGGGCGGCTGGCCCGGCTGTCGGGCAAGGCACTGCGACTCTACGACTCGCTCGGCCTGCTCACTCCGGTGAGCGTGGACCCGCGGACGGGCTACCGACGGTACACCGCCGGTCAGCTCACCCGGGCCCGCCGGATCGTGCTGCTGCGCGGCGTCGGCATGCCGCTCGCGCGCATCGGCGAGGTGCTGCAGCTGGACGACTACGCCATCGCCCACGCGGTGCAGGGCTGGTGGCGGCAGGTCGAGTCGCAGCACGAGTCGCGCCGGTCGCTCGTCCGGTACCTGCACATGTTGCTCACCGAAGGGACGACCACCATGTACGAGATCCAGACCCGGGACGTGCCGGACCAGAAGGTGCTGACCATCCAGCGCCGCGTGCTCGTCGACGACCTGCAGGACTTCTGGGCCGAGGCGCCGCTGACGCTGTCCAAGCACCTGCAGGCGGCCGGCGCCGAACCCGCCGGCCACATGTTCGGGATCTACCACGGGCCGGTCAACGAGGACGCGGACGGGCCGGTCGAGATCTGCCTGCCGTTCACCGGCACGGTCGAGCCGACCGGCGAGATGACCGTGCGCATCGAGCGGGCACACCGGGAGGCGTACACCAGGATCACCAAGGGACAGGTGGTGTACCCGAAGATCATCGAGGCGTACGACGCGGTCCAGCAGTGGCTGAGCGAGCACGGCGGCCGGATGACCGCGTCACCCCGCGAGGTCTACTTCGCGGACTGGTCCGTGGTCGGCGACGCCGACCCGGCCTGTGACATCGCCTACCCCTGCGACTACCCGGCCGACGACAGCAGCGCGTCGACCGCGACCGCGACGAACAGCAGCGTCAGGTAGCTCGTCGACCAGTGGAACAGCCGCATCGGCCGGACGGCCCCGCCGCGCCGGACCCGGCCGTCCAGCCGGTGCGCCTCCACGATCAGCAAGGCGCCCGCCACCAGGGCCACCGCGCCGTACAGCGGGGTCATGCCGAGCGGCCACAGCGCCAGCGAGGCGGCGACCGTGAGCCAGCTGTAGACCACCGACTCGACCGAGACCCGGCGCAGGGATCTGACCACCGGCAGCATCGGTACGCCGGCGCGGGCGTAGTCGTCGCGGAACTTGACGGCAAGCGCGTAGAAGTGCGGCGGCTGCCAGAGGAACACCACGGCGAAGAGCACCCAGGCCGGCCAGGCCAGCGACCCGGTCACCGCGGCCCAGCCGATCAGCACCGGGGTCGCCCCGCAGACGCCGCCCCACACCGTGTTCTGCGGGGTCGTGCGCTTCAGCCACATGGTGTACACGAGGTCGTAGTAGAGGATCGCGCCGAGCGTGAGCCCGGCCGCGAGCAGGTTGGTGAACGCGGCCATCAGGCTGACCGAGACGACCGCCAGCACCAGGCCGAAGACGAGGGCGGCGCGGGGCGAGACGGTGTGCGCCGGCAGCGGCCGCCGGGATGTGCGCCGCATCACCTGGTCGATGTCGCGGTCGAGGTAGCAGTTGAGCGCGTTCGCCGCCCCGGCGGCCATCGCGCCACCGAGCACGACGACCGTGACCAACCACGGCGACGGTACGCCACGGGCCGCCAGCAGCATGGTCGGCACCGTGGTGACCAGCAGCAGCTCGACGATCCGGGGTTTGGTGAGCGCCAGGTACGACCGGACGACGGCCCGCGGCCGGCGGCGCCGCGGCGCGACCGGGCCGCGCTGGTCCACTGGGCGTACCGGCTCCGGGACCACCCGCTCGACCGCGGTTGCGGAGCGGTCGATGAGCGTTGTCACGGAACCACCTTCGTCGGCTCGGCCGGGCAAATCGGGAGTCAGCCTACGCGTACCCGGGCCGTGGCCTGCTCGCGGGGGTGACGGCGACGCGCCGGTCCCACGCGGAGATCACGCATAGCGCGGGTGGCCGGTGGGTAGGGTCGAAGCGTGACCCAACTGGACTGGTCCGACCTCGACCGCGGCGCGGTCGACACCACCCGGGTCCTCGCGATGGACGCCGTCGAGCAGGCCGGCAACGGCCACCCCGGCACCGCGATGAGCCTGGCCCCCGCCGCGTACCTCATCTTCCAGCGCTTCCTCCGGCACGACCCGACCGACCTGGCCTGGCCCGGGCGGGACCGGTTCGTGCTCTCGGCCGGGCACTCCAGCCTGACCCTGTACATCCAGATGTACCTGTCCGGCTGGGGCCTCGAACTCGACGACCTCAAGCGGCTGCGGCAGTGGGGCTCGCTGACCCCCGGCCACCCCGAGCGCGGGCACACGCCCGGCGTGGAGACCACCACCGGGCCACTCGGCCAGGGGCTGGCCAACGCGGTCGGGATGGGCTTCGCGGCCCGCCGCGAGCGGGCGCTCTTCGACCCGGAGGCAGCTCGGGGCGAGTCGCCGTTCGACCACCACATCTACGTCATCTGCTCGGACGGTGACATCGAGGAGGGCATCAGCCACGAGGTCAGCTCCCTCGCCGGGCACCAGAAGCTGGGCAACCTGATCGTGGTGTACGACGACAACGAGATCTCGATCGAGGACGACACCCTGATCGCCAAGTCCGAGGACGTGGCCGCCCGGTACGAGGCGTACGGCTGGCACGTGCAGACGGTCGACTGGCGGGGTGGGCACCGGGCCGTCGAGGGCAGCTACCACGAGGACATCGAGGCGCTCAACGCGGCGCTGGAGGCGGCCCGGGCCGAGACCGAGCGCCCCTCGTTCATCGCGCTGCGCACGATCATCGGCTGGCCGGCCCCGCACAAGCAGAACACCGGGAAGGTCCACGGCTCGGCGATGGGCGCCGAGGAGGTCGCCGCGACCAAGCAGATCCTGGGTTTCGACCCGGGCGCCTCGTTCGCCGTCGACGAGAAGGTGCTCGACCACGCCCGCGCGGTGGTCGAGCGGGGCAAGCAGGTGCACGCGGAGTGGCAGCCGCGGTTCGACGCCTGGGCGGCCGCGAACCCGGACCGGGCGGCGCTGTTCGAGCGCCTGCGTACCCGTACCCTTCCGGACGGCTGGACCGACGCGTTGCCGGAGTTTCCGCCGGACCCCAAGGGGATGGCGACCCGGAAGGCCTCCGGGGAGGTGCTGAGCGCGCTCGCCCCGGTGCTGCCGGAGCTGTGGGGTGGCTCGGCGGACCTGGCGGAGAGCAACAACACCACCATGAATGGCGAGCCGTCGTTCATCCCGGCCGGATACTCCACAAAGGAGTTCCAGGGCGACGAGTACGGCCGGATCCTGCACTTCGGGGTCCGCGAGCACGGCATGGCCGGCATCGGCAGCGGCATCGTGCTGCACGGGCCGACCCGGCCGTACCTGGGTACGTTCATGGTGTTCTCGGACTACATGCGCCCGGCCGTGCGGCTCGCCGCGCTGATGGGCCTGCCGGTCGTCTACGTCTGGACGCACGACTCGATCGGCCTCGGCGAGGACGGCCCGACCCACCAACCGGTCGAGCACCTCTCCGCGCTGCGGGCGATCCCCGGGCTGGACGTGGTCCGGCCGGCGGACGCCAACGAGACCGCGTGGGCCTGGCGGCTGGCGATCGAGCACACCGACCGGCCGACCGCGCTCGCACTGACCCGGCAGAACCTGCCGGTGCTGGACCGCAGCCAGCTCGCTCCGGCCGATGGTGTCGCCCGCGGGGGGTACGTGCTCGCGGACGCCTCGGACGGGCAGCCGAAGGTGATCCTGATCGGCACCGGGTCCGAGGTGCAGCTCTGCGTCACCGCCCGGGAGCGGCTGGAGGCCGACGGGGTATCGACCCGGGTCGTCTCGATGCCGTGCCAGGAGTGGTTCCGGGCCCAGGACGAGGCGTACCGGGAGACCGTGCTGCCGCGCGGGGTCCGGGCCCGGGTCAGTGTCGAGGCCGGCGTCGCGATGTCCTGGCGCGACCTCGTGGGCGATGCCGGCGAGTGCGTGAGCCTGGAACACTACGGGGCAAGCGCGCCGTTCCAGGTGTTGTTCGAGCAGTTCGGGTTCACCGCCGACCGGGTGGTGGCCGCGGCCCGGGCGTCGCTGTCCCGCGCCGGCGAGCTGAAGGGTTCCACGACGGGCAACTGAGGAGTCTGAGATGACCGACAGGCTGGGCCAGCTGAGCGCCGCCGGAGTGGCGGTCTGGCTGGACGACATATCACGCCAACGACTCGTCTCGGGCGGGCTGGACCGGCTGCGGCGGGAGAAGCACGTGGTCGGGGTGACCAGCAACCCGACCATCTTCGCGAAAGCGCTGGACGACCAGGACGCGTACGGCGAGCAACTGCACGACCTGACCCTGCGCCGGATCGGGGTGGACGAGGCGGCCCGGCTGATCACCACCGCCGACGTGCGCTCGGCCTGCGACGTGATGCGGCCGGCGTACGACGCCTCGTCCGGAGTGGACGGTCGGGTCTCCATCGAGGTGGACCCCCGGCTGGCGCACGACACCGAGCAGACGATCGCCGAGGCGCGGGCCCTGTGGTGGATGGTCGACCGGCCGAACCTGTTCGTCAAGATCCCAGGGACGTCCGCCGGGCTGCCCGCGATCACGGCCACCCTCGCCCAGGGGATCAGCGTGAACGTCACGCTGATCTTCGGGCTGGACCGGTACGAGCAGGTGATGGACGCGTTCCTGGCCGGGATGGAGCAGGCCAGGGCGAACGGCCACGACCTGTCGAAGATGGGCTCGGTCGCGTCGTTCTTCGTGTCCCGGGTGGACACCGAGGTCGACAAGCGCCTCGACAAGATCGGCTCGCCGGCCGCGGAGTCGCTGCGCGGCAAGGCGGCGATCGCGAACGCCCGGCTGGCGTACGAGCGGTACGAGAAGGTGTTCAGTTCGGAGCGCTGGCAGGCGCTGGCGGACGCCGGCGCGCACCCGCAGCGTCCACTGTGGGCATCCACGTCGACGAAGAACCCGCAGTACCGTGACGTCATGTACGTCGAGGACCTGATCGCGCCCGGCGTCGTCAACACGATGCCGGAGGCGACGATCCACGCGTTCGCCGATCATGGTGAGGTCGGCAACGCCGCAACCGGCACGGACACGGTCACCGGGTACTACGACCACGCCCGGTCGGTGCTGGGCCAGCTCGCGGACCTCGGGATCGAGTACGACGACGTGATCGCTACGCTGGAGCGCGAGGGCGTGGAGAAGTTCGAGGGAAGCTGGATCGAGCTGCTGCGCGGCGTGGAGGCCCAGCTCGGGCGAGTCTCCTCATGAGCGACGGCGAAGCGGCACTGGACGTCGAGGGGGCGGCCGGGCTCAGCGTCTTCGGGGCCGACGCCGTCCCCGGCGCACCGCAGGCGCGGGCCGAGCTGGTGGCCGACGGCGTACCGGGGCTGCTGGCCGCGAAGGACCCCACGCTGTGGGGCGAGGGCGCCGAGGCCGAGGCGAAGATCCGGCTCGGCTGGGTGGACACGTTCCGGCGCAGCCGGGCGCTGCTCCCCCAGCTCGCCGAGCTCACGACCGAGCTGGCCGACCTCGACCACGTGGTACTCGCCGGCATGGGCGGCTCGTCGCTCGCCCCCGAGGTGATCTCGCACACCCTGGGCCGGCGGCTGACCGTGCTGGACACGACCGACCCGCAGCAGGTCCGCGCGGCGCTCGCCGACCGGCTGGAGCGTACGGTCGTGGTGGTCTCCAGCAAGTCGGGGTCCACTGTGGAGACCGACAGCCACCGCCGGGCGTACTGGCAGGCATTCCTGGACGCCGGCCTCACCGAGGCCGAGGCCGCGCGGCACTTCGTGGTCGTCACCGACCCGGGTTCGCCGCTGGAGGCCACCGCCCGGGAGATGGGCTCGGTCGTCATGCTCGCCGACCCGGAGGTCGGTGGCCGCTACTCGGCCCTGACCGCGTTCGGGCTCGTCCCGACCGCGCTGGCCGGGGTCGACGTGGCCGAGCTGCTGGACCAGGCCGAGGCGATCGCGCCGGCCCTGGCCCGGGAGACGGACAACCCGGGCCTCGCGCTCGGCGCCGCGCTGGGTGCCGCCGCGCTGGCGGGCCGGGACAACCTGGCGCTGGTCGAGGACGGCACCGGCATCGTCGGGCTCGGCGACTGGGCCGAGCAGCTCATCGCCGAGTCCACCGGCAAGCAGGGCACCGGCATCCTGCCGGTGGTGGTGGAGGAGCCGACCAGCCCGGGCGCGACCGGGCCGGGCGTGCTGACCGTGACCGTGGGCGGTGCGCTGCCGCCGGGCGGGGTACCGGGCAGCGGGCTGGTCCCGGACCTCGCGGTCAACGGGCCGCTGGGTGCGCAGTTCCTGGTCTGGGAGTACGCGACCGCGATCGCCGGCCGGCTGCTGCGATTCAACCCGTTCGACCAGCCCAACGTCGCCGAGTCGAAAGAGAACACGGCGAAGATCCTGCAGTCCGGGCTGCCGGACGACCGGCCGTCCTTCGTGGAGGGTGCCGTCGAGGTCTACGGTGCCGGCGACGCGACCTCGGTCCGGGCCGCCCTCCGGGACCTGATGTCCACAGTGGAGCCCGGTGGGTACCTCGCGGTCATGGCGTACCTGGACCGGATCGCGGAGGTGAGCGCCGGCGCGCTGCGGGCGCTGCTCGCGGCACAGACCGACCGGGCGGTGACGTTCGGCTGGGGACCGCGGTTCCTGCACTCGACCGGGCAGTACCACAAGGGAGGTCCAGCCCGTGGATCGTTCCTGCAGATCACCGGCGCGGTGACGGACGACCTGGCGGTGCCGGGCCGGCCGTACACGTTCGGGCAGCTGCAGGCCGCGCAGGCCGCCGGTGACCGGCAGGCGCTCGCCGGGCGGGGCCGCCCGCTGCTGCGGCTGCACCTGACCGACCGCGCCGCCGGCGTCGCGCAGGTGCTCGGTGCCGCCGAAGATCTGGGCGACAGACCCGCCGAGCCGGACGTGTCGGGGTGACACCGATGCCGAATCCCCTCCGCGACCCGCAGGACCGGCGCCTGCCCCGGATCCCCGAGCCGTGCGCGCTGGTGATCTTCGGCGTCACCGGCGACCTGGCCCGCAAGAAGCTGATCCCGGCCGTGTACGACCTCGCCAACCGCGGCCTGCTCCCGCCCGGTTTCGTGGTCGTCGGCTTCGCCCGGCGCGACTGGGGCGACGGCGACTTCGAGCACGTGGCGCGCAAGGCCGCTCAGGAGCATGCCCGTACCCCGTGGATCGAGGAGGTGTGGGCACGGCTGGCCGGCAACATCCGGTTCGTCCCCGGCTCGTTCGAGGACGACGCGGCCTTCGACCGGCTGGCCCTGACCTGCGGCGACGAGCTACGGACCACCCACGGCGTCCCCGGCAACGTCGCGTTCTACTTCTCCATCCCGCCGGATGCGTTCCCGATCGTGCTCAAGCAGTTGCAGCGCACCGGCATGGCCGACAACGACCGCTCCGGCGGCTGGCGGCGGGTGGTCGTGGAGAAGCCGTTCGGCACCGACCTGACCTCGGCCAAGGAGCTCAACGACCTGGTCGACGACGTCTTCACCGCCCCGGACGTGTTCCGCATCGACCACTACCTGGGCAAGGAGACGGTCCAGAACATCCTCGCGCTGCGGTTCGCGAACGCGCTCTTCGAACCGGTGTGGAACTCGAAGTTCGTCGACTCGGTGCAGATCACGATGGCCGAGGACGGGGGCATCGGTACCCGGGCCGGCTTCTACGACAGCGCCGGCGCGGCCCGCGACGTGCTGCAGAACCACCTGATGCAGCTCCTCGCGCTGGTCGCGATGGAGGAGCCGACCAGCTTCGACGCGGCCGAGATCAGCGCGGAGAAGCTCAAGGTGCTGCGCGCGATCAGCCTGCCCGCGGACGTGGCGACCGGCACGGTACGCGGGCAGTACCTGGCCGGCTGGGTCGCCGGCGAGCGGGCCGTCGGGTACCACGAGGAGCCGAACGTGCCGCCGGACTCGACCACGGAGACGTACGTGGCGGTCCGGCTCGGCGTGCAGAACCGCCGCTGGGCCGGCGTGCCGTTCTACATCCGTACGGGCAAGCGACTCCCCCGCCGGGTCACCGAGCTGGCCGTGCTGTTCAAGAAGGCGCCGCACCTGCCGTTCCACCCGACCGACGTGGAGCTGCTCGGGAACAACCAGCTCGTCATCCGGGTACAGCCCGACGAAGGGGTCACGGTCAAGTTCGGCTCGAAGGTTCCGGGCACCACCATGGAGGTCCGCGACATCACGATGGACTTCCAGTACGGTGAGGCGTTCACCGAGTCGTCGCCGGAGGCGTACGAGCGGCTGGTGCTGGACGTGCTGATCGGCGACCGGACGTTGTTCCCGCACGCGGACGAGGTCGAGCAGAGCTGGCGCGTGGTCGACCCGCTGGAGGAGGCCTGGGCCGGTACCAAGCCGGCCACGTACCGGGCCGGCGAGTGGGGCCCGCGGGAGGCGGACGAGATGCTGGCCCGCGAAGAGGGACGAAGCTGGAGGCGGCCCTGATGCTCGCGCTCTGGGACACCACCGGCCGGGAGGTGGTCCGCAAGCTGGCCGAGGAGAGACGCACGGCCGGCGGTGTGGCCAGCGGGCTCGCGCTCACGCTGATCGCGATCACCAACGAGGCCCGGGTCCGCGCGGTCGAGGCCGCCGCGACGATCGCCGCGGCCGAACACCCGTGCCGGTTGCTGATCGTGGTCCGGGACCCGCTCGGCGGCCGGGCCGACGCGCCGTCACGGCTCGACGCGGAGATCGTGGTGGGCGGCCGGCTGGGCCCGTGCGAGGCGGTGATGCTGCGGATGAGCGGGCGGCTCGCGCTGCACGCGGAGTCCGTGGTGGTGCCGCTGCTGGCGTCGGACGTACCGGTGGTGACGTGGTGGCACTGCGACCCGCCGCAGCGGATCGCCAACGACCCGCTCGGCGTGGTGGCCGAGCGCCGGGTCACCGACGTCGCGGTCTGTCCCGGGCCGGTCGAGGCGCTGCACGTCCGGGCCGAGGACTACGCGCCCGGCGACACCGACCTGAGCTGGACCCGGATCACGCCCTGGCGGACCGTCCTGGCCGGCGCGTTCGACACGGTCACCTCGCCGGCCGTGGCGGCCTCGGTCGTCTCCGGACCGGACGACGCCGGGGCGAGGCTGCTCGCCGGCTGGCTGCGGGCGCGCCTGAAGATCCCGGTCGAGTCCGTGCTCGACGCGGACACCACCGGCCTGGTCAGCGCCCTGATCCGGCTCGAGGACGAGGTGGAGCTGTCGCTGACCCGCGAGTCGACGGGCCCGGCGACGCCGGCTCACGAGCCGGGCCGGTGGGCGGTCGACGGCACCGCGGTCCTGCGCCGGACCGGGTACCCGGACCGCGCCCTGCCGATGGCGCCCCGCCGGTTGGGCGACGAGCTCGCCGAGGAGCTGCGCCGGCTGGACGCGGACCAGCCGTACGCCACGGCCCTGTCGGCCGCGACCGGCGTGCAGGGCCTGGAGCTGCGCTCGCCGACCCGGGTGCACATCTGGCAGGACCCGGCGCACCTGGCCGGAACGCCCGTCTCGGGCCGCTCGTGACCACCGGCAGCGTCGTCGTCCACGCCGACCCCGAGCTGCTCGCCGAGGCGGCCGCGGCCCGGCTGGTGGTCCGGATCCTCGACGCGCAGGCCGAGCGCGGGCTCGCCTCGGTCGTGCTGACCGGTGGCCGGATCGCGGCGCGGGTGTACCGGGCGGTGCGCACCTCACCCGCGCGCGACGCGGTCGACTGGTCGCGGGTGGACGTCTGGTGGGGCGACGAGCGGTTCGTCCCGGCGCAGAGCCCCGAGCGCAACGAGAAGCTGGCGCGGGAGGCCCTGCTGGACGCGCTGCCGCTCGATCCGGCCCGGGTCCACCCGATGCCGGCGTCGGATGGGCCGGACGGGCCCGACCCGGAGGCGGCGGCGGCCCGGTACGCGGAGAGCCTCGCCGCGGCGGCCCGGCCCGGTACGGCCCGGCTGCCGCACTTCGATGTGCTGCTGCTCGGTGTCGGCGAGGACGGGCACGTGGCTTCGGTCTTCCCGGAGCACCCGGTCGCCTACGAGACCCGCCCGGTCGCCGCGGTCCGCGGCGCGCCGAAGCCGCCGCCGGTACGGATCACGGTGACCCTGCCGGCGATCAACACCGCCGAAGAGGTGTGGCTGATCGCGGCCGGTACGGACAAGGCCGGCGCGGTCGGCATGGCGCTCTCCGGCGGCGCCGGGCCGGTGCAGTTGCCGGCCGCGGGCGTCCAGGGCATCGACCAGACGTTGTGGCTGCTCGACCGCGCCGCCGCGGCCCGCCTGCCGGCCCGCTTCCGCAGCCTCCGCTGACCCTCCCCGTTCGCACGAACTGCGGGCACTTAGTGGTTATGGCGCAGCCGATAACCACTAAGTCCCGGGAGTTTGTGCTAGGGGAGGCCGTAGGTCAGTCGCCGCGGCGCTGGCGCAGGTTGGCGAGAGCCTCGGCGAGGATCGCCGCGCCGTCCTCCTCGCTGCGCCGCTCCTTCACGTACGCGAGATGGGTCTTGTACGGTTCGGCGCGCGGCCGGGCCGGCGGGTTGGCCGGGTCGAGCCCGGCCGGCAGGCCACACTTCGGACAGTCCCACACGGACGGCGGCGGGGCCTCCGCCGCGAAGAGCGCTTCGACCGAGTGCCCGTTGGTACAGAAGTAGGTGAGCGGCCGCCGAGGGGCCGGCTCGCACCGCTCGACCGGGCGCGTCGGACTGGAGCCCACCCGCGTACCACGAATCGCGCTGCCACTTGCCACGATCAGTTGCTCCTGTCGGATCGTCCGAGGTTCGCGTGCAGAAACACGTGCGCGGCCCGACACGGGCCGCGCATGAGTCTAGGACTGACTGACAGTCAGGCACCACCCTGCGCAATCTTCAACCACAACCCAAGACCCACTATGCAGGCAAACCAGACAATACCCACCAGGATCGTGTACCGGTCGAGGTTCTTCTCGGCCACCGAGGACCCGGCCAGGCTGGTCGAGACTCCCCCGCCGAACATGCTCGACAGGCCGCCGCCCTTTCCGCGGTGCAGCAGGATCAGCAGCGTCAACAGGATGCTCGTCAGGAACAACAAGGCGATCAACGTGTACGCGAACGCGATCGGCATGGCGGGACAGGTCCTCTCGGGTGGTGTCGGGCGGGCCGCCCGGGGGCAGCCCGCCAAGGATAACCGCTACGGGTTCGCCAGTCCGAGGGCGGTCACGTCGGGCGAGCCGTACTGCGGGTGGATGAACCCGCCGCGCACGTTGGTGCCGGCGATCCGCAGCGCCTTCAGGTACAGCAGCGGGATGATCGGCGCCCGATCCATGATCTTCTCGTCGAGGGCACCCCACAGCTCGTACTGCCGGTTGAGATCGGTCTCGGCCATCGCCTCGTCGATCAGCCGGTCGATCTCCTGGTCCGCCATCAGCGAGAAGTTCTGGTTGCCGTTGGCGTCCTCGCCCTTCGGGATCACCGCGCTGCTGAACAGCGGCGGGATCACCGCGGAGCCGTTCGCCCAGTCCGCGATCCAGCCGGCCCACATCACGTCGTACGTGTTGTCCGGCCGTCCGATCGCATCCGCGAAATAGTTCAACTTCGTCGGGTCGATGCCGACCATCTCGGTCTCGATGCCGACCCGCTGCAACGACTCGGCGACGGTGGCCACCAGCCGGCGGCGCGACTCGGGGAACGCGACCCGGATCTTCCGCGGGCAGGCGTTGCCGGCCGCGGCCAGCAGCTCGATCGCCCGGTCCCGGTCACCCTCCGGCTTGGTCTTCGTGTTGTAGAGGTCGAACTCCTTGTGCGCCCGCAGGGCCGGCGCGATGATCGAGGTCGCGTAGTCGCCGAACATCTGACCGCCCAGGGCGCTGCGGAACTTGCGCTTGTTCGCCGCGAACACGAGCGCCTTGCGGCAGTTCACGTTCTTGATCCGCTGCATATTGATGGCCAGGTACCGCACGCCCGTGTGCGGGCCCTCGATCAAGCGCTGCGACAGGTCGGGGTCGTTGACCACCTGCTGGACGAAGTTGGACGCGACATCGGTGTCCAGCTGCACCGAGTTCTTCGCCTCGCCCTGGTCCTGGATGATCGAGTAGCTGACCTGCGGCACGTTGTCGTCGACCGAGATGACGATCCGGTCCGGGTACGCCTTGCGCACCGGATCGGTCGCCCGGACCCAGAACGGGTTGCGGTCGAGCACCAGCTTCGCGTCGGTGGACTCGATGATCTTGTACGGCCCGCTGGACATCGGCTGCCGGTCGTACTGGTCCTTCTTCTCGTCCTTGCCGAACGGCACCGGCGCGAAGACGTGCAGCGCGACCGCGTAGCCGAAGTCACCGACCGGCTGCTCGAGCTGGAACCGGACCGTCTTCTCGTCGATGCAGGTGACCGACTCGAGGCCCTTGTCGTTGTTGTTGTCCCCCTTGAACGGCCCCTCGTACGGCGTCTCGTTGTTCTGCAGGAGCTGCTCCGGGTACGGCAGGCCGGTGGTGAACAGGTTGGAGAAGTTCCGCTCGACACCGTACTTGACGTCCGTGCAGGTGATCGCGTTACCGTCCTGCCACTTCACGTCGCGCTTGAGCGTGAACTCCCAGACCTTGTTGCCCTCGCTCGGCCGGCCGGTGTCGGTCGCCAGGTCCCCGACGATCTCGCTGGCACCCGCGCCCGACTCGGACTTGAAGGTGGTCAGCGTACGGCTGAACAGCCTGCTGACATTGGCGTCCACGGCCGCCGCGATGCGCTGGGGGTCGAGGTGCTCCAGCTTGGTCGCCAGGATGATGTTCAGCGTGCCGCCCGTCTTCGGCGGATCCGGTTCGTTGGCGGCATCAGCGGTGTCACATGCCGCGGAGGCGGCCATCGACACGATGGCCAGGGCCGCGACCAGGCTGCGTCGCCCGCGCAGGAGCTGCTGGCGCAGCCGTGGGCGGGCGCCGTCCTTACGACCAGGCATGCTCATTCCCTCGGGTGGTCGGGAAGACTCGCTCGGCACACTCTAGGCGGCGCCGCGCAGGGGCCGAAACCCACCCTGTGACCAGCTACGCACGGTTAGCGCGCAATGTGCTCGCGGTAACGGCAGATCTGGACGAACTCGTCCGCGCCCAAGCTCGCACCGCCGACGAGCGCGCCGTCGATGTCCGGCTGGGCCATGATGCCGGCGATGTTCGACGCCTTGACCGAGCCGCCGTAGAGGATCCGGACCCGGTCGGCGACGCCGTCCGGCAGCTGGCCGCGCATCGCGCCGATCACTTCCTGGGCGTCCTCCGGCGTGGCCGTCTTGCCGGTGCCGATCGCCCACACCGGCTCGTACGCCAGCACGATCTTCTCGACCTGGTCCGGCTTCAGCCCGTCCAACGCCACCTCGAGTTGGGCGAGCGTGTACGGGACGTGCTCGCCGGCCTCCCGGATGTCGATTCCTTCGCCGACACAGAGGATCGGGCTCATCTCGTTCGCCAGCGCCGCCTTGACCTTCGCGTTGACCAGCGCGTCGTCCTCGTGGTGGTAGGCCCGCCGCTCCGAGTGGCCGACGACCACGTACTGGCAGCCCAGCTTCGCCAGCATCGGGCCGGAGACGTCCCCGGTGTACGCACCGTTCGGGTACGGCGAGAGGTCCTGCGCCCCGTACCCGATGAGGACCTTGTCCCCGTCGACCAGGGTCTGGACGCTGCGGATGCTGGTGAACGGCGGCAGCACCACCACCTCGACGTCGGAGAGATGCTGCTCGGTGAGGCTGAACGCCAGCGTCTGCACCAGCTTGATGGCCTCGAGGTGGCTCAGGTTCATCTTCCAGTTGCCGGCCATCAACGGCCGGCGGTCGGGCTGTTTGCTCACTGCTGCTCCAGGGCGGCCAGGCCGGGGAGGGTCCTGCCCTCCAGGTACTCCAGCGACGCGCCGCCGCCGGTGGAGATGTGCCCGAAGGCAGCCTCGTCCAATCCGAGGGTGCGGACGGCCGCGGCCGAGTCGCCGCCGCCGACCACGGTGAACCCGTCCACCTTGGTGATGGCCTGGGCCACGCCGCGGGTACCGGCCGCGAACGGCGCCACCTCGAAGACCCCCATGGGCCCGTTCCAGAACACGGTACGGGCGCCGGCCAGCTCCTCCGCGAACGCCGCCACGGTGCGCGGCCCGATGTCGAGACCCTTCTGCCCGCTGGGTATCGCGGTCGCCGGCACCACCTCGGTCGGTGCGGTCTCGGAGACCTCGGGCGCGACCACGATGTCGACCGGCAGCACGATCTTCCCGGACCCGAGCAGGTCCCGGCAGGTGTCCACCTGGTCCGCCTCGAGCAGCGAGTCGCCGACCTCGTGGCCCTGCGCCTCGAGGAACGTGAAGCACATCCCGCCGCCCACCAGCAGTCTGTCCACTGTGGGCAGCAGGGCGGTGATGACCGCCAGCTTGTCGGAGACCTTGGATCCGCCGAGCAGCACGACGTACGGCCGGTCGGGATTTCCGGTCAGGCGCCGCAGCACCTCCACCTCGCGTTGCACCAGACCGCCGGCGTAGTGCGGGAGCAGCTTCGGTACGTCGTACACGCTGGCATGCTTGCGGTGCACGGCGCCGAACGCGTCGTTGACGTAGACGTCCTGGTCCGCGGCGAGCTCACGGGCGAACGCGAGCCGCTCGGCGTCGTCCTTGCTCGTCTCCCGCGGGTCGAAGCGCAGGTTCTCCCGCACGGTCACGTCGTCGGTGCCGAGCAGCTCGTGCAGGCGGGCGGCGACCGGTGCGAGTGCGTACCTCGGGTCGGGTGCGCCCTTGGGCCGGCCCAGGTGCGAGCAGACCGTGACCGTGGCGCCCGCGTCGCGCAGCGCCCGGATCGTCGGCAGCACGGCCCGGATCCGTCCGTCGTCGGTGATCGCGCCGTCGTCCATGGGGACGTTGAGGTCGGCGCGGACGAGCACCCGCCGGCCCTGGACCCCCTCGGCCAGGAGGTCGTCGAGCGTCCTCATCAGAGGGAGGCACCCACGTACATGACGAGGTCGGCGAGTCGGTTCGAGTAGCCCCACTCGTTGTCGTACCAGCCGACGACCTTGACCTGGTCACCGATCACCTTGGTGAGGCCGGAGTCGAAGATGCACGACGCCGGGTCGGTGACGATGTCGGTGGAGACGATCTCGTCCTCGGTGTAGCTGAGGATGCCGGTGAGCGGGCCGGTCGCGGCCGCCTTCATCGCGGCGTTGACCTCGTCCACAGTGGTCTCGCGCGAGATCGTCACGGTCAGGTCGGTGGCGCTGCCGGTCGGGATCGGTACGCGCAGCGCGTACCCGTCGAGCTTGCCCTTGAGCTCGGGCAGGACGAGCCCGATCGCCTTGGCGGCGCCGGTGGAGGTCGGCACGATGTTCAGCGCCGCCGCACGCGCCCGCCGCAGGTCGGAGTGCGGCCCGTCCTGCAGGTTCTGGTCCTGCGTGTACGCGTGGATGGTGGTCATCAGGCCGCGCTCGATCGTGAACGCCTCGTGCAGCACCTTGGCCATCGGCGCGAGGCAGTTCGTGGTGCAGGAGGCGTTGGAGATGATGGTGTGGTTCGCGGGGTCGTACGACTTCTCGTTGACGCCCAGGACGATCGTGACGTCCTCGTTCTTCGCCGGCGCCGAGATGATCACCTTCTTGGCCCCGTTGTCGATGTGCACGCGGGCCTTGTTCGCGTCGGTGAACAGCCCGGTCGACTCGATCACGACATCGGCACCCAGGTCACCCCACGGCAGCTTGGCCGGGTCACGCTCGGCGAACGCCTTGAACGTCCGCCCGGCGACGGTGATGTCGTCCGCGGTCGCCTTCACCTCGTTCGGGAGCCGGCCCAGGATGCTGTCGTATTTCAGCAGGTGCGCCAGCGTCGCGTTGTCGGTGAGGTCGTTGACGCCCACCAGCTCGATGTCCGCGCCCGACGCGAGCACCGCCCGGTAGAAGTTGCGGCCGATCCGGCCGAAGCCGTTGATGCCAACCCGGATGGTCACAGGTCCCATCTCCTCTTGATGTTGTACGGGGTTCCCCGGCCTCATCGCCGTACACCGCCCTACAACCTAACCGAGGGAGCCGGTGGATCATCCAGCGGGGGCGGTCAGCCGGCTGACCGCCCCGCGCCGGGTCGCCTCACGACTCGTCGGTGACCGCGTCCACCTTCAGCTCGTCGCGGATCATGTGCTTGATGAGCGTCTGGAGGGTGCCGTCCAGCTTGCGCACGTCGTCGCGCACCAGGCCCATGGTCGTCTCGAGGTTGTCCAGCCGCTCGTCCACCGCATCGAACCGCCGGTCCACGGCCGCGAACCGCTCGTCCACCGCGTCGAACCGCCGGTCGAGCGCTGTGAATCCGTTGTCCACCGTAACGAATGACGTCAGCCGGGTGCCTGGTGATCCCGCCGACCGGTACCGCTGCCCCGTCCCTCGCCGGCCATCGTGGCGGTACCTTATGCGGGTTCCGGTCGCCGGTGAGTTCCTCAGGAACCAGGTCGCTGCCCAGCGGAGGCAGCCTATCGGCGGGCCGGCAACCATGGGATCCCGTACGACCGGGACGGGTCGTCGGTCACGTAACGTCAGGAGAACGCCAGCATGTCCGGGGTGACGGCCGCCTCGGTGTCCGGGATGCCGAGATCACGGGCCCGCTTGTCGGCGAGCGCCAGCAGCCGGCGGATCCGCCCCGCGATGGCGTCCTTGGTCAGCGGCGGGTCGGCGAGCGCGCCCAACTCTTCCAGCGAGGCCTGGCGGTGCTCCAGCCGCAGCCGCCCGGCCGAGGTGAGGTGGTGCGGCGCGTCGGAGCCGAGGATCTCCAGCGCCCGGGTGACCCGCGCCGCCGCGGCCACCGCGGCCCGCGCGGAACGGCGCAGGTTGGCGTCGTCGAAGTTCGCCAGCCGGTTCGCGGTCGCCCGGACCTCGCGGCGGACGCGCCGCTCCTCCCACTTCAGCACACCGTTGTGCGCGCCGATCCGGGCCAGCATCGCGGCGATCGCGTCGCCGTCCTTGACCACCACCCGGTCGACGCCGCGCACCTCGCGGGCCTTTGCGGTGATGCCGATCCGGCGGGCGGCGCCGACCAGGGCGAGCGCGGACTCGGGGCCGGGGCAGGTGATCTCCAGCGCGCAGGACCGGCCCGGCTCGGTCAGCGAACCGTGGGCCATGAACGCCCCGCGCCACGCGGACACCGCGCAGCACACGTTCGCCGAGACCACGTGCGGGGGCAGGCCGCGAACCGGCCGGCCGCGCACGTCGAGCAACCCGGTCTGCCGGGCCAGCGCCTCACCGTCCTTGACCACGCGCACGATGTAATGGCTGCCCTTGCGCAGCCCACCCGAGGCGAGCACGTGGATCTCGCTCGGGTAGCCGTACACCTCGGCGACCTCACGGCGCAGCCGGCGCGCCACGGCACCGGTGTCCAGCTCCGCCTCGACGACCACCCGGCCGGAGACGATGTGCAGTCCGCCGGCGAATCGGAGCAGAGCGGCCATCTCCGCACGGCGGCAGCAGGGCTTGGGTACGTCGACCCGGCTCAGCTCGTCCTTGACCTCTGCGGTCATCGCCATCTGTCACCTCGGGTGGGTTCAGTTCTCACGTACTAACGAGCCGCGCCCAGCACGGGCACCAGGGCGGCAGCCAGCGCGACCGGGTCGTGTCGGGGCGTGCCGTCCCGAACCGCCACGGGGGCGAGCACGAGCCGTGCACCCAGCGATTCTGCCGCACGTTGGACCGGTTGGGGGTCGCCTACCGCCCGAATGTCTGCAAGAACCACGTCCGGGCGCAATTTAGGCAGGTAGCGGGCGAGCGCCGCGAGATGCCCGGCAAGGGACAAACCGACCGTTTCGTTCTCGTGGGCCAGGTTCAGCGTGACCAGCCGCCGCGCCGGGCTCGCCACCACGGCCTCGGCCAGCTCGGGTACGAGCAGGTGCGGGATCACGCTCGTGTACCAGCTCCCGGGCCCGAAGACGAGCCAGTCCGCGGCCCGTACCGCCGCCAGCGCCTCGGCACACGCCGGCGGCTCGGCGGGCGTCAGCCGTACCGTCTCCACCCGGCCCGGCGCGACCGCGACCGCGTGCTGGCCGCGGACCGTGACCACGCCGCCAGCCTGGAGAACCTCCGCCTCGATCTCGATCGGGATCCGCGACATCGGCAGGACCCGGCCGCCGGCCCGGACCATCCTGGCCGCGTGGTCGAGCGCGGCAACCGGGTCGCCGTACAGCTCCATCAGCCCGCACAGCACCAGGTTCCCGACCGCGTGACCGGAGAGCGGGTCGTCCCCGTTGAACCGGTGCTGGAACAGCTGGGCGGTACGGGTCGACAGCTCGTCGGCGCCGGCCAGCGCGGCCAGCGCCTGCCGCAGGTCACCCGGTGGCAACGCGCCCCGGTCGGCCCGCAGCCGCCCGCTGGAGCCGCCGTCGTCGGCCACCGTGACGACCGCGGTGATGTCGAGGTCGCCGCCCACGGCCCGCAGCGCCCGCAGCGAGGCGGCGAGCCCGTGCCCACCGCCGAACGCGACAACCCGACCGCTGATTGCCTGCTGATTCGCTCGTTCGCTCATTCGCGGCCCAGGTCACGATGCTGGGCGTAGGCGGACAGCCGCAGCTCACGCAGCCGGCGGGCCAGGTCCTCGGCGATCGCCACGCTGCGGTGCTTGCCGCCGGTGCAGCCGACGGCCACGGTGAGGTACCGCTTCCCCTCCCGCTCGAACCCGGCTGCGGTCCCGTTGATCAGCCGGGCGTACGTCTCGACGAACGTGGTCGCTCCCCGCTGGCCGAGCACGTACTTGCTCACGTCCGGGTCGCGGCCGCTGTGCTCGCGCAGCTCCGGAACCCAGTACGGGTTCGGCAGGAACCGCGCGTCGAGGACGAAGTCCGCGTCGGGCGGCAGGCCGTACTTGAACCCGAAGGACAGCACGGTGACCCGCAACTGGCGGGCGTCCTCGGCGCCGAACAGCTCCTCGACCCGGCCGCGCAGCTGGTTCACGTTCAGGTGACTGGTGTCGATGAAGATGTCGGCCAGCTCGCGCGCCTCGGCGAGCAGCTCGCGTTCGGCTGCGATGCCGTCGGCGAGCCGGCCGTCACCCTGCAGCGGGTGCGGCCGCCGTACGCTCTCGAACCGCCGGATCAGCACCTCGTCGTCCGCGTCGAGGAACACCACCCGGGGCCGGAACCCGCGCTCCCGCAGCGCGCGGATCGCGCCGCCGAGGTCGCTGGAGAAGCGGCGGCTGCGCACGTCGAGCACCATCGCGGTGTGCCGGGCGGTACCTCCGGCCTCGAACGCCAACTCCGCCATGTCGACCATCAGCGCCTGGGGCAGGTTGTCCACGACGTAGAAACCCACGTTCTCCAGGGCTCGCGCGACCGTGCTGCGCCCACCGCCCGAGACGCCCGTGACGATCACCAGGTCGGTATCCGACCGGCTGGCGGTCTCCGCCGGCGTCCGTTCGGCCACGTCCAGATCTTAGGGGGACGGCTCGGCCAGGTCGCCGCCGGACGGCTCGGCAGCCTGAGCCGGCTCGGCCGGCCCGGCCGGCCCGGCGGCTTCGGCCGGCCCGGCGGCTTCGGTCGGCCCGGGCTCCCGGTCGGGGTTGAGCGCCGTCAGCACGGCCTCGGCGGTCCGCCGGCCGATGCCGGGCACCTCGGCGATCTCGTCGAGGGACGCGGCCGCCATCCGTTTGACCGAGCCGAACCGGCGCAGCAGCGCCTTGCGACGGACCTCGCCCAGCCCCGCCACGCTGTCGAGCGCGGAGGCGGTCATCCGCTTGGACCGTCGCTGCCGGTGGAAGGCGATGGCGAACCGGTGCGCCTCGTCGCGTACCCGTTGCAGGAGGTAGAGCCCTTCCGAGGCGCGCGGCAGCACGACCGGGAACGCCTCCTCGGGCAGCCACACCTCCTCCAGCCGCTTCGCCAGGCCGCACACCGTGACGTCGACGACCCCCATCTCGCTGAGCACCGCGGCGGCCGCGTTCACCTGTGGCTGGCCGCCGTCGACCACGACGAGTTGGGGCGGGTAGGCGAACTTGCGCGGCCGCCCGGTCGTCGGGTCGATGCCGGGCAGGCCGTCGTCATCCGGCTCGGCCCGCAGGTCCAGCCGGGCGAACCGGCGGCGCAGCACCTCCGACAGCGCGCTCAGGTCGTCCGTCGCCGTGCCCCGAACGGCGAAGCGCCGGTACTCGCTCTTGCGCGCCAGCCCGTCCTCGAACACCACCATGCTCGCGACCACGTCGGTGCCCTGGATCTGGGAGACGTCGTAACACTCGATCCGCAGCGGCGCCTGGTCCAGGCCGAGCGCCTCGGCGATCTCCTCCAGCGCGCGGCTCCGGGTGGTCAGGTCGCCGGCCCGGCGCAGCTTGTGCTGCGTCAGCGCCTGCTGCGCATTGCGCGCCACGGTCTCCATCAGCGCCCGCTTGTCGCCGCGCTGCGGCACGCGCAGGTTGACCCGGCTGCCGCGGTGCTGGCTCAGCCAGTCGGCGAGCGCCTCCGCGTCCGGCGGCAGCGCCGGCACCAGCAGCTCGCGCGGGATGTCGGACTCGCCGCCGTACACCTGCGAGCAGAAGTGGTGTACCAGGTCCCCAGTGGACAGTTCCTCGGTCTTCTCCACGACCCAGCCGCGCTGGCCCCGCACCCGGCCGCCGCGCACGTGGAACACCTGCACCGCGGCCTCGAGCGGATCCTCGCCGAAGGCGACGACATCGGCGTCGGTACCGTCGGAGAAGACCACGGCCTGCTTCTCCATGGCCCGTCGCAGCGCGGCCAGGTCGTCGCGCAACCGTGCGGCCCGCTCGAACTCCAGCTCGTCGGAGGCTTTCTTCATCTCCCGTTCGAGCCGGCGCACCATCCGGTCGGTGCGCCCGGCCATGAACTCGCAGAACTCCTCGACGATCCGGCGGTGCTCCTCCTCCGTGACCCGGTCCACGCACGGCGCCGAGCACTTGCCGATGTAGCCGAGCAGGCACGGCCGGCCGATCTGGCCGGCCCGCTTGAAGACCCCTTTACTGCAGGTCCGCGCCGGGAAGACCCGCAGCAGCAGGTCCAGCGTCTCGCGGATCGCCCAGGCGTGCGAGTACGGCCCGAAGTAGCGCACCCCCTTGCGCTTGGCGCCCCGCATGACCTGCAACCGCGGGTACGGCTCGTCGAGCGTGACCGCCAGATACGGGTACGACTTGTCGTCGCGGTACCGCACGTTGAACCGCGGGTCGTACTCCTTGATCCAGGCGTACTCCAGCTGCAGCGCCTCGACCTCGGTGGTGACGGTGACCCAGTCGACGCCGGCCGCGCTGGTGACCATCTGCTGGGTACGCGGATGCATGCTCCAGGTGTCACCGAAGTACGAGTTGAGCCGGCTGCGAAGGCTCTTCGCCTTGCCGACGTAGACGACCCGCCCGGTCTGGTCGCGGAACCGGTAGACCCCGGGCGCATCCGGAATAGTGCCCGGGGCTGGTCGGTACGTCGACGGATCCGCCACGCCGCAAGCGTAATCCGCGGGTCTGTCAAACCCGCGCCGCAACGAGCGCGCCCGGCGCCGTGGCGGCGGCGCCGGGCGCTGTCTCCAGTGTCAGCCTCAGGAGACGACGAGGGTGTCCCCTTGCACGGTGACCTGTTTGGCGGGGAGCGGCCGCGTGGCGGGGCCGTTCCTCACTGAACCGTCCTCGATCGAGAATCTGCTTCCGTGGCATCCACAGTTGATTGTTCCGTTCTCGACGTTCGCGAGTGTGCACTGCATGTGCGTACACGTCGAGCTGAAGGCCTTGATCTGACCGGCCGTCGGCTGGGTGACCACGACACCGGCGGACCCGAACACCTTGCCGCCACCAACCGGGATGTCGCTGGTCTTCGCCAGCCCTGCCGCGGCCCCGCCGGTGGTCGGGGCAGGTGCCCCGCCGGTGTTGCCCGGTGCCGCTCCCCCAGTTGTGGTGCTCGGCGTGGCACCGTCGCCTTCCGTGCCGCAGGCGGCGAGGATCGTCGCTGCGGTCACACCGGCGGCTCCGGCCAGCACGGTCCGTCGGCTCGCTTCACTCATGCTCTGTCCTCCTGTCGTCGCCATCACGTCGCAAAATGACACGGTAATGCGAACGCAACGGTTCAACGGCAGGGACCCGGAAAAGCAATGAAAACGGTCAGATTCGGACTACGTATTCGCCGCTGACCTTCACATCGATCTTGGCGAGGCCACGCGGTGCGGGGCCATCCAGCCTGCTGCCGTCCGAGGCTCTGAAGTGCGACAAGTGCCCGGGACACATGATCACGCCGGACGAATCCGGCGGGTTGACCAGGATGCGCTGGTGCGGACAGACCGCGTCGTACGCCCGGAACGCACCCTTCTTGGGCTGGACGACCAGGATGTCGTCGACCACCACGCCGCCGTTGACCGGTACCTCCTCGACCGCGACCAGCGCGCCGTCGGGCAGGTCGGGCCCGGCCGGTACCTCTTCGGTGGTCGGCGCGGGGCCGGTCGGCGTCGCGCCCGTGGGCTTCCCGTCCCCGCCGCACGCGGCGAGCAGGGCGGTCAGTCCGGCCGCCCCCGCGCCGAGCAGCAGCGCGCGGCGGGCGACCGGGCACACCCCGGGCAGAGTCTCGGGTCCTGACATACGCACTCCCCTTCCGCGGTCCCACCAGCACGAGCGCCGACCGGGACGCCCGGTTCCCGAGCGACTCTACGGGGCGGCTGCCGTTTGCTCCGCCCGCCATCCGGGGTATCCAGCTGGCCGTGAGCCAGGATCCGCGCGTGGCACGCCGAGCCGAGAACCTGCTGCCGGAAGAGGAGGCGGTGGGGAGCGACGACCCGCGCGCCCAGGCCGAGGGGGTACTGGCCGAATCCGACGCCCGCGAGGCCGGCGGCGCTCCGGACTCGTTCATCGAGCGCCGCACCTCCGACGAGGCCGCCGACGACGGTGCCGACGACGGTGCCGACGACGGTGCCGATGAGGCTGCCGGTCCGCCCGCGCGACCCGAACAGCCGGACCCTGACGAGCAGCCGGACCCGCCCGAGCCGCCCGACTGAGCCCGCTCGTTCTCGCCGGCCGCCGGCCACGCTCGGCGCAACGCCTCCGTGGCGCAACGGCGACGTAAGGACGAACGCGGTAACGGCGGTCCTACCGGGCCGCCTTCGCCTTGCGTGCGGGAGCCGATGTCGCGACTGCCTTCTTGCGCGCTCGCGGCGCCGGGGGCGACCCGGCCGACCGCCCGGACGACGCCGTCCCGTCCAGTCCCAGCACCCGGCGCAGGTACGCCCCCGTGTGGCTCTCCGCCACCTCGGCCAGCTCCTCCGGCGTACCGGCCGCGATGACCTGCCCGCCCTTGTGCCCGCCCTCGGGCCCCATGTCGATGATCCAGTCGGCGGTCTTGATGACGTCCAGGTTGTGCTCGATGACGATGACCGTGTTCCCCTTGTCGACCAGGCTCTCCAGGACCAGCAACAGCTTGCGGATGTCCTCGAAGTGCAGGCCGGTGGTGGGCTCGTCGAGCACGTACACGGTCCGGCCGGTCGAGCGCTTCTGCAGCTCACTGGCGAGCTTGACCCGCTGCGCCTCGCCGCCGGAGAGGGTCGGCGCGGGCTGGCCGAGCCGGACGTACCCCAGGCCGACGTCGACCAGCGTCTTGAGGTGCCGGTGGATCGCCGGGATCGCCTCGAAGTACTGCTCGGCCTCCTCGATCGGCATGTCGAGCACTTCGGCGATCGTCCGGCCCTTGTAGTGAACTTCCAGGGTCTCCCTGTTGTACCGCGCGCCCTTGCACTCCTCGCACGGCACGTACACGTCCGGAAGGAAGTTCATCTCGATCTTGATGGTGCCGTCGCCGGCGCAGTTCTCGCACCGGCCGCCCTTGACGTTGAACGAGAACCGGCCGGGACCGTACCCGCGGACCTTCGCCTCGGTGGTCTCCGCGAAGAGCCGCCGGATGTGGTCGAAGACGCCCGTGTACGTGGCCGGGTTGGACCGCGGGGTGCGACCGATCGGGGACTGGTCGACGCCCACCACCTTGTCCACGTTGGACATCCCGGTGACCCGGGTGTGCCGCCCCGGCACCAGCCGCGCGCCGTTGATCTGGTTGGCCAGCACCGTGTACAGGATGTCGTTGACGAGCGTCGACTTGCCCGACCCGCTGACCCCGGTCACCGCGATGAACTGGCCGAGCGGGAACGCCACGGTCAGGTTGCGCAGGTTGTGCTCCCGGGCGCCCTGCACGACGAGCTGCCGGCCGGGCGTCTGCGGCCGCCGGATCAGCGGCGTCGGGATCGACCTGCGCCCGGCCAGGTACGCCCCGGTGACCGACTCCTTGTTCGTCAGCAGCTGCTTGAACGTACCACTGTGGACGATCGCGCCGCCGTGCTCCCCCGCGCCCGGCCCGATGTCGACCACCCAGTCCGCGGTCCGGATGGTCTCCTCGTCGTGCTCGACCACGATCAGCGTGTTGCCCAGGGTCTTCAGCCGGGCCAGCGTCTCGATCAGCCGGTGGTTGTCCCGCTGGTGCAGGCCGATGCTCGGCTCGTCCAGTACGTACAGCACGCCGACCAGACCCGAGCCGATCTGCGTGGCCAGCCGGATCCGCTGCGCCTCACCGCCGGAGAGCGTACCGGCCGGCCGGTCCAGGGACAGGTAGTCCAGCCCCACGTCGACCAGGAAGCGCAGCCGGGCGTTGATCTCCTTGAGCACCCGCTCGGCGATCATCGACTGCCGGTCGCTGAGCGTCAGGCCACCGAGGAACTCGGCGCACTCGCCGACCGACTGGGCGCACACCTCGGCGATGTTCTTCCCGCCGAGCGTGACCGCCAGCACCTCGGGCTTGAGCCGGGCCCCGCCGCAGGCGCCGCACGGCACGTCCCGCATGTACCCCTCGTACTTGTCCCGGGACCACTCCGACTCGGTGTCGGAGTGCCGGCGCTCGATCCACTGCACCACGCCCTCGAACCCGGTGTAGTACGACCGCTCCCGGCCGTACTTGTTCCGGTACCGGACGTGCACCTGGTCCTCGGCGCCGTACAACACCGTCTTCTGCGCCCGCGCGGACAGCGCCCGCCACGGCGTGTCCAGGTTGAACCCCTCCTGGTGGCCCAGCGCCTCGAGCAGCCGGAGGAAGTACTCCAGCGTGCTGGCCGTCGCCCAGGGCTGGATCGCGCCCTCGCGCAGGGTCCGCTCCGGGTCCGGGATGACCAGTTCGGGGTCGACCTCCTTCCTGGTGCCGATGCCGGTGCACTCCGGGCAGGCACCGTACGGCGAGTTGAACGAGAACGACCGCGGCTCCAGGTCCTCGATCGCCAGCGGATGGTCGTTCGGGCAGGCGAGGTGCTCGGAGAACCGGCGCTCCCGATGCTCGTCGTCCTCGGGCAGGTCGACGAAGTCGACGAGGACGATGCCGCCGGAGAGCTTGAGCGCCGTCTCGATCGAGTCGGTCAGGCGCTGCTTGGCGCCCGCCTTCACCGACAGCCGGTCGATCACCACCTCGATCGTGTGCTTCTGCTGCTTGTTCAGCTTCGGCGGCTCGGTCAGCGGGTGCACCACCCCGTCGACCCGGGCCCGGGCGTACCCCTTGGACTGCAGCTCGCCGAAGAGGTCGACGTACTCGCCCTTGCGGCCGCGCACCACCGGCGCCAGCACCTGGAACCGGGTGCCGTCGTCCATCGCCAGGATCCGGTCGACGATCTGCTGCGGGGTCTGCTTGCTGATCCGGTAGCCGCAGGTCGGGCAGTGCGGTTCACCGGCCCGGGAGAAGAGGAGCCGGAGGTAGTCGTAGACCTCGGTGATCGTGCCGACGGTCGACCGGGGGTTGCGGGAGGTGGACTTCTGGTCGATCGAGACGGCCGGCGACAGTCCTTCGATGAAGTCCACGTCCGGCTTGTCCATCTGGCCGAGGAACTGCCGGGCGTACGAGGACAGCGACTCCACGTACCGCCGCTGGCCCTCGGCGAAGATGGTGTCGAACGCCAGGCTGGACTTGCCCGAGCCGGACAGCCCGGTGAAGACGATCAGTGAGTCCCGCGGCAGGTCCAGGCTGACGTCGCGCAGGTTGTGCTCCCGCGCCCCGCGGATGATCAGTCGGTCGGCCACTGCCAGCATCCCCCTATGTTGATGATCAGCCCGATCGTCCGTGATGAGCCCAGATGGCGGTTCGGCCAGTCGACACAACACCGGCAGCCCACTGTATCCGCGCGGTATGACAAATTTCGCCGGGCGGCCCACGGCCCGCGCTGTTCCGCGCCGTCAAGTCGGACACGATGGACGAGTACCTCAGCGAGTGACGGTCAGCCGGTCGATGTCCGGCGCGTACGTCGAGTTGACGTTCCACAGGTCGATCGTGTTCTCCCCGGCGCGCAGCGTCACCTGCACCTGCCGGGCCCGGATCGTATTGAACGACCCGGTCGAGGCGAAGTTGACCCGGATCCGGGGACCGCCGTTGATCCGCAGGTCCGCCTCCCGCCCACCGTCCGTCGTGTAGAAGATCGTCACCGTGTACGTCCCGGCGGCCGGCACGGTGACCTTCCGGAACCGCAGGAACTCGTCGAACCGCCCGATGTACCCCATGATCACGCCGCCGGACGCGGTGGCCAGCGCCCGAGGGCGGGGCTGCGAGCTGCGCTGCGCCGCCTCGGCCTCGAACGACAGCGCGAGCAACGGCACGGCCGGGGTCGGGCTCAGGCTCGGCGACCGGCTCGGCGACGGGCGACGGGAGCGTGGCGCCGTCGGTCGCGGGGACGGCGAGGCCGCCGAGGCGACCAGCGGCGCCGGGGCCGGGGTGGGTGAGGGCGGCGCTGCGGCGACCGCCGGGCGGCGCATGATCGGCGGCATCTGGGCGAGGTCCGGGTGGAGCAGGCGCGCGGCCGCGGTGGTACCCGCCATCAACACCGCGCCACCCGCCACGATCGCGATCACGGCACGGGGATGGGAGAGCATCGTCTCCCGGACAGCGGCCAGCGCGCGGCCGGGAACCGACGGCGACGGCGCGCGGTCCGCGGGCTCCTCGGGCGTTGCCATGGACCTCCTCGTACCCGACCGCGCTCCGGTGCACGCGCGCCCGACTGCACGCGTGCTCGACGCGCGGCCAGCAGAGTATCGGCCGAGCCGCCCCCGGACCACCGACTGCGTGGCCGTCCCGGATAGCCCGAACGACCGAGGCATGCAGGTTCACCCTCGGCGGTCACCGTCGCCGAGGCGGCCTGCGTTCCTCGACGGCGATGCGGGCGAGCCGCCGGCGTGTCTCGCGGGCGATCTCGCGTTGCAGCTTGTGCCAGCTCGCCAACCGGCGCGGCGAGAGCCGGCCGGAGGTCAGCGCCGCGCTCACCGCGCAGCCCGGCTCACCGGCGTGCCGGCAGTCGGTGAACCGGCAGGTACGCGCCAGCGCGATCACGTCCGCGAAAGCCTGTTCGAGCCCGCCCTCGCCGTCGAGCAGCCCGACCGCCCGGATCCCCGGCGTGTCCAGCACCGCGCCGCCGCCCGGCAGCGGCACGAGCGCGCGGTACGCGGTCGTGTGCCGCCCCTTTCCGTCCGCGCGCAGCGCCCGGGTACCCATCACCTCGGTACCGGCGAGCGCGTTGACGAGGGTGGACTTGCCGGCGCCGGAGGCACCCAGCAGACCGAGCGTCCGGCCCGGGGCCACCAGCGGTTTCAGTGCGTCGAGCCCGGTACCGTCGAGCGCGCTCACCGGGTGGACGGGCGCGCCGGGCGTAACGTCGGCGATCTGCGCCGCGACCGCTGTCGGATCGGCGGCGGTATCCGCCTTGGTGAGCACGACCAGCGGCGACGCGCCGGACTCCCAGGCGAGCGCGAGCAGCCGTTCGATGCGGCGGCCGTTCGGCGTCGGGTGCATGGGTTCGACGACCGCGACGTGGTCGAGGTTCGCGGCCAGGACCTGCCCCTGCGACTCGTCGCCGGCGGCGTGCCGGACGATCGCGGAGCGCCGGGGCAGCACCGCTTCGACCGTGGTACGCCCGTCCGTCCAGTGCCGTAACACCACCCAGTCGCCCGCGCACGGCAGCGCGACCGGGTCCTTCGCGGCCGCCGCGAGCAGCGCCCCGGAGAGGCTGGCGCGGTCGGGTCCGCGGACGGTCAGGATCGTGCAGACCCCCCGGTCCGCGCGGGTCACCCGGCCGGGCCGCTGATCGGGCCGATCGTGGGGCAGGTAGGAGGTGGCGAACGCTTCGTCCCACCCCAGGGACGAAAGATCCAACGTCATCAAACCCTTGTCTGGTACGGGATTCGCCCGCTACACGCGGCGCGAGGTGGGCCATGCGGACATCGGGCACCACCTCCTTGATGGGTCCGTGACGCGTCGACTACGACGGTAGGCGGGCCGATCTCTACCGGCAAACCCATTATTGGGTACGGTCGACTGCGTGCACTCCGACCCTCTCGCGCTCATGGTCGAGGTCGACCGCGCGACCGCACGACTGCTGGAGACGGCGGCCGGTCTGGACGACGCGGGCATCGCCGGCCCGTCGCTGCTGCCCGGCTGGACCCGCGGGCACGTGCTGGCCCACGTCGCCCGCAACGCCGACGGCCTGACCAACCTGCTCAACTGGGCCCGCACCGGAACCCGGACGCCGCAGTACCCGAGCTGGCAGCGGCGCAACGCGGACATCGAGGCCGGGGCCGACCGCCCGGCCGGCACCCACCTGGCCGACCTGCGCGCCGCGATCGAGCGGTTCGCCGCGGCCGCCGCGGAGCTGTCCCCGGCGAACTGGGCGGTGGTCCTCGACACCGAGCACCCCCAGCCGGTCGCGCGGGTACCCTGGCGGCGGCTCCGCGAGGTGGAGGTACACCACGTCGACCTGGCTGCCGGCTACGCCCCGGCCGACTGGCCGGACGCGTTCAGCCACCGGCTGCTGCACGAGGTCTGCACGAACTTCGCGGAACGCGGTGCCGGCCCCTCGGTCGTGCTGCACGCCGCCGACCTGGGCCACGAGATGGTCATCGGTGACCGTACCGGTGCGCCGACCGTCACCGGTCCCGCCCACGCTCTGGCCGGCTGGCTGACCGGCCGCACCCGCGGCGAGACGCTGGACGTCTCGCCCGCCGGTCCCCTGCCCACCGTGCCGGATTGGATCTGACATGCCGTACACCGGAGACGTCACGCCCGACACCCGCTCGCTGTCCACTCTGGACATCACGAAGCTGTCGGTGGGGCCGATGGACAACAACGCGTACCTGCTGCGGTGCAAGGAGACCGGCGACCAGGTGCTGATCGACGCGGCGAACGAGGCCGACCGGCTGCTCGCGCTGATCGGTGCGGGCGGGCTCTCCACCGTGGTCACCACGCACGGGCACGCGGACCACTGGCAGGCGCTCGAGGACGTGGTGGAGGCGACCGGCGCGACCTCGATCGTGGGCGCGGCCGACGCCGGCGACCTGCCCGTCTCCTCGGTCACGGTCGCCGACGGCGACACGGTACGCGTCGGCACCTGCACCCTCGAGGTCATCCACCTGGTGGGCCACACCCCCGGCTCGATCGCGCTGCTGTTCCGCGACCCCGACCCGGACGGGATTCCGCACCTGTTCACCGGCGATTCCCTGTTCCCCGGGGGTCCTGGCCGGACAACAAACCCGACCGACTTCGGATCGCTGATGGACGATCTTGAGGCAAAGGTCTTCGGACGGCTGCCAGACGAGACCTGGTTCTACCCCGGTCATGGCAAGGACAGCACACTGGGCACCGAGCGGCCGGCCATCCCGGAGTGGCGAGCTCGCGGCTGGTAACCAGCCGGGTCTCCCGGACACCCGAGGAGTCCTGTCATGAAGCCAGCTTGTTTCACCGCGATACGCCATCCGGCGTGGTGCGACCTTGCCCGGTGCACGGCCAACCCGGCGAGCCAGGCAGACGGTTATCGGCATGGCGTCGGGGGCGAACACCTGTACCTGCCGAAAATGCCGTCCGCCCTGCTCAAGGGCAATCCCGGGCGGAGGGTGGCTGTTCGGGTCTGTCACCTGTGCGATCGGTGGCGGTGACTACGCGATGATGCCGCCTCGTGCTCCTCCGCCTCGCGTACCTCGGTGTCACAAACATGTTCGCGTTGCTGCGGCTGCTGCCGCGCAATGACCACGACAAGGACACCGAGATCCTCGTCCTGCGCCACCAGCTCAGTATGCTGCGGCGCCACCTCGGCGACCAGCGCCTCGGCTTCCAGCCCGCCGACCGGGCGTTACTGGCCGCCCTCCTGCACCCTCTCCCCCGCCCCGTACTGCGGCAGCTCCAGCTGCTGGTCCGCCCGGACACGATCCTGCGTTGGCACCGCGACCTACTCCCCCGCCGTCACGCCGCCGCGTCGCGGCCCCGCCGATGGGGCCGCCCCCGAACATTGCGCTCGATCCGCGCCCTGGTGCTGCGGCTGGCCCAGGAGAACAGCACCTGGGGATACCGGCGTGTGCACGGCGAACTGCTCACCCTCGGTGTGAAGGTCGCCGCGTCCACGGTCTGGGAGATCCTGCGCCAGGCCGGCGTCGACCCGGCTTCCGACCGCGCCGCCACGACCTGGGCTTCGTTCCTGCGCTCGCAGACCCACGCGCTGCTGGCCGCGGACTTCATCGAGACGGTGACGCTGACCGGCACACGGATGTACATCCTGGCGGTTATCGAACACACCACCCGCCGCGTCCGCATCCTCGGTGCCACCCCGCACCCGACTGCCGCCTGGGTGACCCAAGCCGCCCGTAACCTCGCCATGGACCTCTACGACGCCGGATCCCGAACTCGGTATCTCGCCCGCGACCGCGACGGCAAGTACCCGTCATTGTTCGACGCCGTCCTCGCCGGCCGATGGGGTCCTGCGGCCAGCGGTAGATCCACCAGACCTCGTCGTCGGTGTAGCGGGGGCTGGGCATGGGCCGCCAACGTGGCCCGGCCATTCCTGGATGGGCGATGCCGTAGTCCGCGTACAGAACGCCGAGGTCCGCCACGCGCTTCCACAGCTGCAGGTCCCAGCGCCGTACGGCCGTCGGCGCGTGGGTCGGGAGGTGCGAGATGCTCTGAGGCATGGCGCCGCCGGCGACTGCGACTGACCGCCACGGGTAGCGCTGCGCCCAAGATACGCATTTGCGGACACCGGTTCGACCCTGCTCAGGTCGCGTTCGGAGCGCACCTCGAACAAGGCCGACCCCCGCGGCGGCGCTGGCTACCCATCCGATGTTGACTACCAGGAGTACCACTACGAGACCGAGAAGGCCGCCACCGAGCACCGCCCACCGATGGATCACCGGCGTCCGGCGCCGGCCAGTGAGCATGAGCAGCCCGGCGATCGTCGCCCACGCTGCCACCGCGAAGAGAGCACCGTTACCAACCTTGATCCACCGTGCCCGCTGCAGCTCCGATTCTCCGCTCTTGGTCATATTTGTGGTCGCCTGTGCGAGTTGCTGATTCGCGACGACGCGATCCGCTGTCGCGGCGTCGACCTTAAGCCGCAAGACGGCGATCAACCCGTCGTGTTCACGTTCGCTCGCATCGAGCGCGGCGGCTGCCGGACCGATCGCTGACGCGGCCTTGACAACGTCCACCGAGCGGCTGAGCTGTTCATCGACCAACCTGCCGCGCTGTCAACGGCCACGGGTTCCTCCCCGGTGTGTGGAGTTTCCGTGGCCGCTGACACACCACCGCGCGGATCGCGGTTCTTCGCACCGAGTCAGGTCGAGACGGTTCAGCCAAGCGGCTCCGTCGGGCGGACGGCTCGACGCCATGTTGGCACATGAGACTACACTTAGTCCACCTGTCGCAAAGGCGCTTCGGGGAGGGTTAGAGCAGGTGGCCAGTGAGGCAGCACAATATACCCGATTGAAGTCAGCTTCCAGAAGACGAAAGATCAAATTGAGCTTGATCTTGTCGGCCATTACAGCTTTCGTTGCGTTCGGCGATGGCATGTTGAATATCGCGCAGTGGGTGTTTGGGGATTCAAGCGCGCTGCCGGCCTATCCACCGTCCGAGACACCGACACCGAGTACTTCCGCGCCTAGCCCCTCGAGTGGTCCAACGTCGAGCCCGCCCTCCGCCACCGTGCCGCCGCCACCGCCTCCCACGACACCACCACCGTCTTTGACGGCGCTCCCGCCACCATCGGACCCCAGAACATTTGGTGCCTGGAAGGCAGAGATCAACACAGTCTGCTTTGATGAGCTGATAGACGAGCTCGCGGCCGTTCAGCACGCCATGCAACGGCTAAATCCAACGCTTCAAGCTTGGTACCAGTCGAAACCACCCGGCGAATACCCTCCGATGCCACAACAGCTCATGACCGACCTGAACTACTTGTACCAGACCTGGACGGGCCTACATCTTCGAGCGCTTCGTGTAACGCCGCCCGCCGATCGGACCACAACAGCCTGGGGCGACGGTTCAATGTGGCTCAGCCGGGTTGGCGCCGCACGTTCCGCCCTCAACGACAGCGCTCAACGTGCCGGAGCCAATCCGAAGAACGAGGCAGAACTCAATCAGCTTCTTGGGTCACTTACGACCTTCGACCTGAAGTTCGATGAGCATATTGACCTCGGTAGGAAGATAGGACTCGAGTGTGGCTGATGCCTTGATCATTTTGGTCTTGAGGCTCGCCGAGTACCCCAAGACAAGGTTCGAAGTACACGCAGTCGCATCTTAGGCGCAACGCCTCGTCCCCGGTAGTTAGTCGTGCAAACAGTCCCATAGTCGCGCGTCATCTGGCATCATACGGGCGTGTGGCCATCTCGCCCATGACCGCGACAGCGGACGTACTTGATCGCGCCGACGCGCTACTTCGACTAGACGTACCCTCAACACCAAACGATGTGCGGGCCGACATTCGGCGTCTCGCGTGGGCGATTGGGCGCTACAGTGATAGACACGTATCTTTACTGGGCGGTTCACAGAGCGGACTTGCATTCTATTTTGCCAGCGGAGCTTGGCAAGGTAGAGTTCCTTTCTCGGAGCTAGTCGAGATGGCCAAATCTAGCATAGCCGCCCGCAACAATAGAGTAATTGGAGTCGGCAACACCTGGGGCTCGAAGGAGAACTTCGAGTCGTTGATCAACGATGTCGAGCGGAAGCTCTTCGACCGGCTGCCCGACGAGACCTGGTTCTACCCCGGTCACGGCCGCGACTCGACGCTCGGTGCCGAGCGGCCGGCGTTGCCGGAGTGGCGCGCCCGCGGCTGGTGAAAACGAGGCGGTCGACGGCACCGTCTCCACCCCGAGCCACGGGCTCGTGCTCGCCGTCGACGACTGCTGACGCGTGCCGCCGGAAGGCGGGCGGACCCGCGGTACGGTGCGGGTATGCCGGAGCTGCGGGTCCGCCGCGACGATCCCGGGACGTGCGCGCTGGTCGAGGTGCCGCCGCCGGCCGACCTCGCCGACGGCGAAGCGCTGCTGCTCGTCGAGCGGTTCGCGCTGACCACGAACAACGTCACCTACGCGCTGCTCGGCGACCGGTTGGGGTACTGGCGGCTGTTCCCGTCCGGCGACGCGTGGGGGCGGATCCCGGCCTGGGGATACTGCCGCGTGGCCGGGTCGCGCTCCCCGGTACTCGTACCGGGGCAGCGCTTCTTCGGGCTGGTACCGATGGGGCCGCACCTCACCGTCCGGCCGGTCGGGCGGAGCACCGGGTTCACCGACGACCTGCCGCACCGGGCCCGACTGTCTCCTGTGTACAACACGTACCATCCGCTGACCGGCGGCGACTCGGACACGGCACTGGTCATGCGGCCGCTCTTCGGCACCTCGGTCCTGCTGGACCTGGTGCTCTCCGACTCCGGCTTCTCCGGCGCGGACACGGTCGTACTGACCAGCGCGTCCAGTAAGACGAGCTACGGCCTCGCGCACCTGCTCCGGGACCGGCCGGTCACCGTGATCGGGTTGACCTCGCCCGCGCGGCGCGGCTGGGTGAGCAGCCTCGGCCTGTACGACACCGTCCACGGCTACGACGAGCTGGACTCGCTACCGCCGTCCCCGGGCGGTACCCTCCTCGTCGACCTCGCCGGCGACCCGGCCCTGCTGGGCGCGATCCACCACCGGCTCGGCGACTCGCTCGTGCGCTCGATCCTGGTCGGGTTCACCCACCAGAGGTCGCAGCCCGTGGCCGAACCGCTGCCCGGTCCGGTACCGGAGTTCTTCTTCGCGCCGGACGAGATGGTCCGCCGGCGCCGAGAACTCGGACTCCGGTACGCCGAGGCGTGGCGGGGCTTCGCCCCGGTGGCGGAGGCCAGCATGCGGATCGTGTCCATCGTCGACGGCGAGCAGCTGCTGCGCGCGTACCGGGACCTGTTCGCCGGGCGCATCGACCCGTCGACCGGTCACGTCGTCCACTTACCGCGGTAGAGGCGCGCCGGCGATCTTGCACGGGTGGACGGCAGGATCGGGTGCGTGACCCCGCAGCCCGTGCCGGACGTCATCGGGCCCGATCTCGACGTCCTCTTCGTCGGCATCAACCCCGGTCTGATGTCGGCCGCGACGGCCCGGCACTTCGCCCGGCCGGGTAACCGGTTCTGGCCCGTCCTGTACCGGGCCGGCTTCACCCCGCGGCAGTTGCGGCCCGAGGAACAGACCGAGCTGCTGCGGTACGGCCTCGGCATCACCAACCTGGTCGCCCGCGGCACCGCCCGGGCGGCCGACCTGAGCAACGCCGAACTGGTCGCCGGTGGCCGCACGCTCGCCGCCAAGGTACGGCGGCACCGGCCCAGGTTCGTCGCGATCGTCGGCATCGGGGCGTACCGGGCCGCCTTCGCGCGACCGACCGCGTCGGTCGGGCCGCAGCCGGAGCCGCTTGGCGCTGCCCGGCTCTGGGTACTGCCGAACCCGAGCGGCCTCAACGCCCACTACCAGCTGGACTCGCTGACCGCCGAGTTCCGCGCCCTGCGGCACGCCGTGTCGGGGAGTGTGAGGTGACCCGGACCCGGGTACAGAAGGCTTACGTCCTAAACCGGGGCGTTTCCGACACTGGAGGGTCACCCATGCGACTCAACGATGACGACATGCAGACCACACCCGGCGGCATGGGCGACGAGGACATGCCGATGGAGGAAGAAGGACCCGCCGACGGCGGCGCCAACCCGACCGAGCACGACGGCGGAGCCGACGGTGCCGCGGGGCCGATGGAAGAGGGCCCGGCCGACGGCGGCGCCAGCCCGGCCGAGCGCGACGGCGGGGCGGACGGCGGTGCCTGACGGGGTCACCCCGGATACGGTCGCGCCGGGCGGTGGCCACCGCGGCCGCCCGGCGCTCAGCCGGTGCGTGGCGGTCTCCACCACCGGGTTCGCCGGGGAGTACTGGGGCCGCCGGCCGCTGCTGACCCGGGCCAAGGAGTTCGAGACCGCCGGCTTCGCCGACCTGCTCAGCGTCGAGGACGTGGACGATCTGCTCGGCCGGCGCGGGCTGCGGACACCCTTCCTGCGGATAGCCAAGGACGGCGCCGTGCTCCCGGCGTCCCGGTTCACCGGCGGGGGCGGTGCCGGCGCCGAGGTCGCCGACCAGGTCATCGACGAAAAGATCCTGAGCCTGTACGCCGGTGGCGCGACCCTGGTCCTGCAGGGGTTGCACCGGCTGTGGCCGCCGCTGGTGGACTTCGCCGGCCGGCTCGGCGCGGAGCTGGGCTGCCCGGTGCAGGTCAACGCGTACGTCACGCCGCCGGGCAACCGGGGCTTCGCCGCGCACTACGACACCCACGACGTCGTCGTCCTGCAGGTGGACGGGCGCAAGCGCTGGCAGATCCACCCACCGGTACTGGTCGATCCGCTCGAACGGCAGCCTTCGGGCGCGCGGGCCGAGGAGGTCGCCGCCACGACCAGCGGACCGCCCGAGCTGGACGTGGTGCTGGCGCCGGGCGACTCGCTCTACCTGCCGCGGGGCTGGCTGCACGCGGCCGAGGCACTCGGCGAACGGACCGTGCACCTCACCCTCGGGCTGCGCCGGCCGACCCGGTACACGCTGGTCGAGGCCCTGCTCCGGCTCGCCGCGGGCGACGAGCGGCTGCGCGCCGGCCTCCCGCTGGGCCTGGACCTGACCGACCCGGGCCAGCTCGGACCATCCCTGTCGGACACGGTGGCGGCGCTCCGTGGATGGCTGTCCACTGTAGACCCGTCCGAGGTCTCCGAACAGCTCCGCCCGGCCCAGTGGGCATCGCGCCGGCCGGCCCCGATCCGCCCGCTCGCCCAGGCAGCCGCACTCTCCACAGTGGAGCATTCCACGATGGTACGGGCCCGGCCCGGTCTGCGCTGGCGGCTGGTACCGGCCGCGGAGGGCCAGGTCGCGCTCAGCCTGCCCGACCGGACCGTGACGTTTCCGGCCTGGTGCGCCGGCGCCGTCCGGGCAGCGCTGCGCGGGGGTCCGATCCGCGTGGCCGACCTGCCCGGACTCGACGCCGAGGATCAGGTGGTCCTGGTCCGCCGGCTCCTGCGCGAAGCCGCGCTGGTGCCGCTGGTGCCGGTCAGCTCCACGGAGCCACCGGGTACCACGGGATGATCTCGCGCCGGGCCAGCAGCCGGACGTCCCAGTAGAGGAACGTGAAGACGCCGGCGACGATGAACGCGACCGCGGTGAGCGTCGCGGCCCGGCTCGGCTTCGCGGCGAGCCACCGGGACAGCCGGCTGCCCGAGACGACGCTGATCAGCAGGAACAGCACGGCCATCACGACGATGTTGCCGAGCGACTGCAGCGTGAAGGCGGCCGCTCCGTAGAGCATGTTGCCGCTGTCCGCCGCATCCCGGAACAACTGCCGGAACAGTGCGAACGGCCGGCCGACGAGGAAGCCGCCGATCAGCATGCCGAGCACGACCAGCCGGACCGCGGGGTTGCTGCGGGCGAACGGATCCGGCACCACCTTCAGCGCGGCGAGGCCCAGGTAGAGCATGAACAGGCCGATCGCGCCGAAGACCACCATCGACTGGATGCTGCGCGGGCTGAGGCCGCCCGGCGTGCTCGACGCGGTGGAGAACTGCGGCATCCGGGTGCCGACGAGCCCGACGACCGCGCCGTACGTGGCCGACACCGCGACGATCCCGAGCGACAGCCAGCCCAGCGGCTCGAAACCGCGGACCAGCCGGCCCCACCGGGTGCCCGCGCTGCCCATCATCGGCGCGACCGCACCGAACGCGGCGATGTTGCACGCGGTGAACGTGCCGGCGAGCCCGGAGACGAAGGCGAACGCGATGCCCGCGGCGATGCCGGCGATCGGGGTCTCCTTGGCGTCGTGCCCGAGCATGCCGTTCGCCACCGTGTCGCCGATCGTCGAGTCGACGAACTCGGCCGACCACACGACGGTCAGCAGGAAGCCGACCAGCACGCTCACCGCGATGATGAGTCCCCGCCGGCGGGGTAGATGCGGATCGACAACGGGTGCGGCGGAACGTTCGCGAACGCTCACGGTGGTGGCCTGGGCCATCGCGCTCTCCCTACTAGCAGGTGTCTTCTGCATCAGAGTGCGGCAGACGACCGCGCAACGCTTTCTCGCAGATTGCTCACCGTGCGCGTCATGGGCCTGGCGAAACCGGTAACACCACGGCGGACGGGTGGGGCTGATCGTGCCAGATGAGGCGCGACCCCGCGCGCAGCGTCCGGGCCGTACCGAGCGGTTCCCCGGTGCCGGGGTTGCGTGCGTACCGGGGATGGGCGCCGCCGCTGACCTGCAGCCGGATCCGGTGCCCGGCCCGGAACCGGTACGCGGTCGGCCACAGCTCGACGCGGACGGGCTGGACCCCTTCGGGCCCGGGACCGGTGCGCACCACCCGGGTCAGCCCGTCGCAGACGTTCCACGACCGGCCGGCACTGTCCACATCGCACAGTCGGGCGAAGACGTCGAAGTGGTCGAGCTCGCTCTCCACGTACACGACGGCCTCGACCGGGCCGACCACCTCGATGGGTGACCGGAGCGCGGCGCTGGTGTAGACGAGGACGTCCGGTCGGGCCTCGACCGGGGCGTTGTCGAGCTGGCCGGCCCGGTTGGCCACCAGCAGCGGCCCGCCGAGCGACGGGGTGGGGTCGGCCGGGTCGTACCGCAGACTGTCCGGCGTGGACCGGTGCGGCGGCGTGCCGTCGTCGAGGCGGCCACCGGCGGCGAGGTAGAGCCGCCGGACGTCAGCCGCCGGCGCCCAGTCGGGCAGCTCGCGCCAGCCGTGGTGCGCCACGTGGACGCGTACCGGCGCGTCCCGCAGCAGCGACCGGTCGCCCAGCAGGTGGGCCCGGAACCAGGCCAGGCCCTCCCGGATCCCGGCGGCGTAGAGGCCGGCGCTGCCGTGGGTCCACGGGCCGACGGTGAGGTACGGGTCGCGGCCCGCCGCGCGCAGCGTGGCATAGTCGCTCAGCTGGGCCGGCAGGAAGATGTCGTGCCACCCGGTGACCATCGCGACCGGCGCGCCAACCTCGGCGAGCCGGTGGTCGTGCACCCGCCGCCGCCAGTAGTCCACGCCCGGCTCGCTGTGTTCGAGCCACTCCTGGAAGAACGCGACCGTGTCGCCGGTGGCCACCCGGTCCGCCTCGCTGAGCGGCAGGTGGTTCAGGCCGCGCCGCAGCCGCGGCTGGCCGCGCTTGAGCTCCACCTGCCGGGACCACCACGGGACGGACTGCGCCTGGAGCAGCTCGGTCCAGGTGAGCACCGTGTCGAGCGAGAACGCGCCGCCGGCGTACGTGGAGTCGCGCGTCTGCGAGGCGGTCACCACGGCGACCATCGCCTTGAGCTCGTCGCCCGCGTCGGCGGCGATCGCCCACTGGACGAAACCGAGGTAGCTGGCGCCGAACATGCCGAACTCGCCCGTGTACCACGGCTGGGCGCGCAGCCAGTCCAGCGTGTCCATGCCGTCGTCCCGCTCGTGCAGCAGCGGCTCGAACACGCCGGTCGAGCCGGACGTGCCCCGGCAGGACTGCACGACCACGTGCATGCCCCGCTCGGCGAACGCCCGGCCGAGCACGGCGAACAATCCGCGGCGGCCGTACGGGGTCCGCACGAGCACGGTCGGCGCGGAGCCGACGGCCGGGGCGTAGTGGTCGGTGAGCAGGTGCTCGCCGTCGCGGGTCGGGACGCGGATGTCCCGGAACGCGTCGACCCGGCGGGTCACGGCCGGCGGCAGCCGCAGCACCGCCTCCATCAACCGCGTCGACCCGCTCACGATCCAAGAATGCCCCGCGGCGGTCTGGGACACACCGGAGTGCCCCGCTCCCGGGTCAGCCGGCCGGACCCGGGAGGATGGAGGCATGCACACCAGGGCCGATCTCCGGAATGTCGCGATCATCGCGCACGTCGACCACGGAAAGACCACCCTGGTCGACGCCATGCTGCGGCAGGCCGACGGCGTGCACTCCCGGGCCGAGCTGGCCGACCGGGTGCTGGACTCGATGGACCTGGAGCGCGAGAAGGGCATCACGATCCTCGCCAAGAACACCGCGGTGCGGTACGGCGGCGTGACGATCAACATCATCGACACCCCTGGCCACGCGGACTTCGGCGGCGAGGTCGAGCGCGGCCTGACCATGGTCGACGGCGCGCTGCTGCTGGTCGACGCGAGCGAGGGGCCGCTGCCGCAGACCCGGTTCGTGCTGCGCAAGGCGCTCCAGCGCCGGCTGCCGCTGATCCTGGTGATCAACAAGGTGGACCGCCCGGACGCCCGGATCAAGGAGGTCGTGGACGAGGTCTACGAGCTGTTCCTGGACCTGGACGCGGACGAGTCGCAGATCGACTTCCCGATCCTCTATACGGTGGCGCGGGACGGGGTGTCCTGGCCGAACCCGCCGCCGTTCACCCCTGGCGGATCCCTGGAACCGCTGTTCCGGACCCTGCTGGAGACGATCCCGGCACCGTCCTACACCGACGGCGCGAAGCTGCAGGCCCACGTCACCAACCTGGACGCGTCCCCGTTCCTCGGCCGGCTCGCGCTGTGCCGGGTCCGCCAGGGTGAGATCCGCAAGGGCCAGACGGTCGCCTGGTGCCGGGCCGACGGGTCGACCGAGCGGGTCCGCATCTCGGAGCTGTTGATGACCGAGGCGCTGGAGCGCAAGCCCGCCGAGAGCGCCGGGCCGGGCGACATCATCGCGGTCGCCGGCATCCCGGAGATCATGATCGGCGACACCCTGGCCGACGCCGACGACCCGCGTCCGCTGCCCCGGATCACCGTCGACGAGCCGGCGATCTCGATGACCATCGGTACGAACACGTCCCCGCTGGCCGGCCGGGTCAAGGGCGCGAAGATCACTGCGCGGCTGGTCAAGGACCGGCTCGACCGGGAGCTGGTCGGCAACGTGTCGCTGCGGGTCCTGCCGACCGAGCGCCCGGACACCTGGGAGGTGCAGGGCCGCGGCGAGCTGGCCCTGGCCATCCTCGTCGAGCAGATGCGCCGGGAAGGGTACGAGCTGACCGTCGGCAAGCCGCAGGTGGTGACCCGGGAGGTGGACGGCGTGCTGTGCGAACCCGTCGAGCGGCTCACGATCGACGCGCCCGAGGAGTACCTCGGCGCGATCACCCAGCTCCTGGCCACCCGCAAGGCGCGCCTGGAGCAGATGGTCAACCACGGCACCGGGTGGATCCGGATGGAGTACCTCGTGCCGGCGCGCGGCCTGATCGGCTTCCGGACCGAGTTCCTCACCGAGACCCGCGGTACCGGCATCGCGCACCACGTGTTCGAGGGGTACGAGCCGTGGTTCGGCGAGCTGCGGACCCGGCCGACCGGGTCGCTGGTCGCGGACCGGGCCGGGCTGGTCACCTCGTACGCGATGTTCAACCTGCAGGAGCGCGGCTCGCTGTTCGTCGAGCCGACGACCGAGGTGTACGAGGGGATGATCATCGGCGAGAACTCCCGCGCGGACGACATGGACGTGAACATCACCAAGGAGAAGAAGCTCACGAACATCCGCTCGTCCACCGGCGAGGAGCTGGAGCGGCTGGTCCCGCCGCGCCGGCTGTCGCTGGAGCAGGCGCTGGAGTTCTGCCGCGAGGACGAGTGCGTGGAGGTGACCGCCGCGGCGATCCGGCTGCGCAAGGTCATCCTGGACGCGAGCCGGCGTTTCCGCCTCACCAAGCGCGCCGCCGCCCGCTCCTGACCCGCGTGATCATGGGGCGTGCCGCGCACCCCATGATCACGCGCGAAGGGACCGGTCAGACGCCGAGCCGGTGCCAGGGACCCCAGATCGCGTACGTCATCCCGTTGCCGGCCTGGATGTTCACGAACAGCGTGTGGCCGTCCGGGGAGAACGTGGAGCCGGCGAACTCGTCGTTGAACCGCGTCGTGCCATCCCGGCTCACCAGCCGGTTCCAGGCGATCCGGAACAGCTGCCCGCCCCGGCTCAGGCCGAGCACGTAGTTGCCGTTCCCGCTGTCCTCGCAGACCACCAGCGTGCCGCGCGGGCTCGTGGTCACGTTGTCCGGGAAGTCCAGCACGTCCGGACCGGGCGACTCGTAGACGAGCTGCAGGATCTGCGCGCGCGTGTGGTACGCCCAGATCTGCCCGAACCCGTTGCCGTACCCGTTCGCGATCGGCCCGATCGACGTCTCGGCCGGCCCACCGCCCTGGGTCGAGCAGAAGTACACGACGCCGTTGTCGTAGGCCGAGCCTTCCAGCCGGGAGAAGAACGCCGCCCCCTGCTTCCAGCCCTGGTCGGCCACGAACGTCAGGGCGGTGTTCTGCGCCTCGGGGTCGGCCACGTCGAAGAACGGCGCCGGGTTGTCGATGTCGACCCATTCCACCCGGTACGTTGCCCGCCGCGGTTGCGAGGCGGCCAGGTTCGCGTTCGACTGCCCGCGCACCTTCAGCATCTGCAGCTGTCCTCCGTCGAGCAGCCGACCGGCCTTGCGGGGATGGCGCGGCGGCCGGTACCGGTAGAAGCCCGACGGGAAGCCGAAGTCGTCCTCGGTGAGGTAGAGGATGCCCTCGCGCGGGTCGAAGGCGACCGACTCGTGGGCGAAGCGGCCGGCCGACCGGATCGGTTGCCGGTCCGACAGCCCGCGCGACGGTACCTCGAAGATGAAGCCGTGCGGCTTGGTCAGGTCCTCGTTGGGAGCGCCGGTGAAGTCCGGCAGGACGTCCGGCCCGTTCACCGTCTCCTCGCAGGTGATCCAGCTGCCCCACGGCATCGGGCCGCCGGAGCAGTTCATCTGCGTGCCGTTGAGGCTGGTGTACGACCGGATCACCTCCCCGAAGCGGGTCACCTGGATGGTCGTCGTGCCGCCCCCGGTGATCGGGTCGTATGCGGCGGCGGGGTCGCCGAACGCTCCGACGGGCCCGTTGAGCTCGTGGTTGCGGACCAGGATCACGCTGTCGTCCGGTCCGCGGAACGCGGCCATGCCGTCGTGCCGGCCGGGCAACCGCGTGCCGTCGTCCAGGACGACCGGGAACTCGGTGTCGTGGAACGACCGGTACTGGAAGCCCTCCGGCAGCCACAGCCGGACCTCGTTGTCGCGCAGGTCCCGGACCTCGCGCAGCTCCCGGAACGGCAGGCTGTCCGGCTCCACCGCGGATGCCGCCCGCGCGGCGAAGCCCGCGAACGGTCCACCCAGGACGGCTCCGCCGGCCGCCGCGGCTGCCCCCCGCAGCAGCGAGCGCCTGTCGATATCAACCATTATGTGCCCCCTCATCGTTGAAGAGCCAGCCACTTCCGCTCGCAAGCGTCGCGGAAGAACCCGCTCACGCTAACCCCGCCGCGCGGTCACCGAAAGTCGACAACCCGGTACCGTCGCAGGTCATGAGCAGCATGCTGGCCGCGCTGACGCCCGAGCTGGACGCGGCCGGCGGCACCGTCTCCGTCTGGTGTGGACGGTCAGGGCGGCCGGCGTTCGCCCGGAATCCGGATACCACCCACTACGCCGCCAGCACGATGAAGGTCGCGGTGCTCGCCGCGGTCTACCGCGCTGCCGAGGCCGGCGATCTGGACCTCGACGCCGAGGTGCCGGTGCACAACGAGTTCCGCTCCGCCGCACCGGACGCTGCGCGGTTCGGCTGTGACCCCGGGGAGGACAGCGACGCCGAGGTGTGGCAGCGCCTCGGCGGTACCGCCACCCTGCGCTGGCTGGCCCGCCGGATGATCGTCGTCTCCGGCAACCTGGCCACCAACCTGTGCCTGGACGCCGTGGGCACCGCAGCGGTCAACCAGGTGTACGCCGCGGCCGGCGCCCGGCACAGCGTGGTCGGCCGGGGCATCGAGGACGCGCCGGCCCGGGCCGCCGGCCTGACGAACCTGGTTACCGCCGCCGACCTGGCGGCGCTGCTGGACGCGCTCCTCGCCGGACGGTTGACCGGCGAGGCGGCGACCGCGGAGATGCGCGCGCTGCTGCTCGCCCAGGAGCGCGGCGAGGACCTGGCCAGTGGGCTGCCACCCGGCACCCGGATCGCGCACAAGAACGGCTGGGTCGACGGCGTCCGGCACGGCGCCGGGGTGATCTACCCGGCGGACGCCGACCCGTATGTACTGGTCTGCTGCACCACGACCGCGCTGTCCCAGGCCCAGGCGTGCGCGCTGCTGGCCCGCGTCGCCGCGGCGAGCTGGGCCGACCGCGCGCGGATCTAGCGACCGGTCAGGTTCGCCCGGATCGCGGCCAGCTCCGCGCCCGACAGGCCCAACCCGATGCGCAGGTACGCGTCGACCGAGTCGTACAGCCGGGTCACCTCCTCGTACGCGGCGGCCAGGTACTCCGCTCGCGCCTCGAACACCGGCCGGAGGTCCTCCGGGTCCAGCCCCGGCCGGCGCTCCTTCATCGCCCGCAGGATCGCCTCGTTGACCTCGGCCGCCGCGTGGTTCGTCGCCAGGTAGTCCCGCTCGATCGAGGCCCGGTCGGCACCCACGATCTCCAGCGCCAGCGCGACCAGCCAGCCGGTCCGGTCCTTGCCCGCGCTGCAGTGCACCAGCGCCGGCAGCCGGTCGGCGTCGGCCAGCACCCGCAGGCCGGCGGCGAACCGCTCCCGGGCATCCTCGGAGCTGACGAACCACCGGTAGATCGCGAGCATCGCGCCGGGGGTGCCCTCCTCGACCAGCGCGGCGTAGTCCGAGCCGTGGTCCTCGCCGAGCAGCACCGCGGAGACGTACGTGAACACCGGGTGCCGCGGGTCGTAGATGGGCAGGTCGAGCACCTCGGGCGCCGGGGTGGGCAGCCGGTCGGGTGGCGCCACCGCGACCTCGCTGACGTCCCGCAGGTCGATGACGGTACGCAGGCCGTACCGCCCCAGCTCGGTCACGCCGGCGTCGGTGAGCCGGCCCAGCGCACTGGCCCGGTAGAGCCGCCCCGGCGCGACCAGTGCTGACGCCTGGGCGACGTCGCGCGTATTCGGTGCCCCGTCGAGTCCCACGGGCGGCACGCTAGCAGCTAGGGTCCGGAGTCGTGACGATCATCGAGGTACGGACCCACCGCCTGTCGGCGCCGTTACACACCCCGTTCGTCACCGCGCTGCGCCGGGCGACCACGGTCGAGACGGTGGTCGTCGAGGTCCGCGACGCGAACGGGTACCGCGGCTTCGGCGAGGCTCCGCAGGTATGGCAGGTCACCGGCGACAGCCTGGCCGGCGCCGAAGCGTGCCTCCGGGAGCAGCTCGGCCCCCGGCTCGTCGGCCGCGACCCGGACGACCTGGTGGCGCTCTGCGCCGACACGCGGCGCGCGGTGGTGGGCAACGAGGCCGCCAAGGGCGCGGTGGACGTGGCGCTGCACGATCTGGTCGCGCGTCGGCTCGGTGTCCCGCTGGTCCGGCTCCTCGGCGGCACGTCGCTGCGCGTACCCACCGACGTCACGCTCCCGGCCGGCGACCCGGACGCGCTGTCCCGCGCCGCGACCGAGCGCACGGCCGAGGGCTTCACCGTGCTCAAGGTCAAGGTCGGCACCGACGCCGCCGGCGACCTGGACCGGGTCCGCCGGGTCCGCCAGGCCGCGGGTACCGCCCGGATCCGGCTGGACGCCAACCAGGGTTGGACCCCGCGCGAGGCGGTCCGGGTGATCCGGGGTATCGAGGACGCCGGCCTCGACGTCGAGCTCGTCGAGCAGCCGGTCGCCGCCTGGGACATCGACGGCCTCGCCTGGGTCAGCGACCGGGTGGCCACGCCGGTCCTCGCCGACGAGGCGGTGTTCGGCGTCCGCGACCTGGTCACGGTCATCCGGCGCCGGGCCGCCGACATGGTCAACGTCAAGCTCGCCAAGTGCGGCGGCCTCGGACCCGCGCGGACGCTGCTCGCCCTGGCCGCCGAGCACGGCATGGGCACGCTCGTCGGCTCGATGATGGAGGGCCCGATCGGCGTGGGCGCCGCGGCCAGCCTCGTCGCCGCCTGCGGCACCACGGCCACGCCGGACCTCGACGCCGCGTGGTGGCTCGCCTCCGCACCGGTCCGGGGCGGCATACGGTACGAGGGGAGCGCGCTCCTGCTGCCCGACAGTCCAGGACTCGGTGTGGAGGGACTGGCATGACCGTCGTCGCGGTACCGATCGCCACGTTGTGGCGCAGCCCGGAGACCACCGACCCGGACGACGTGCTCACCCAGCTGCTGCTGGGCGAGCCGTTCCTGGTGGAGGAGGTCCGCGCGGACGGATGGGTCCGCGGGGTGGCCCTCGACCAGCCGGCCGATCGGCTGGACCCGCGCGGGTATCCGGGCTGGCTCGCCCCGGGTCAGCTCGGGGCGAACTCGACCGCAGCGGGCGGGCGTCCGTACACTGTGGACTCGATGCGCACGACGCTGCGCGCTGCGCCGGACGGCGCGCCCGCGCTCGCGGACGTCTGGGTGGGGACGCGCCTGTCCGCGGTGGGTGACCCGGTGGGTGGTTGGCTACCGGTGCGGGTCCCCGGCCACGACGCTCCACTGTGGGCGGTCCGGGACGACCTCGCGCCGGCCGGCCCGGGGGATCCGCTGGCGCTGGCCCACCGCATGGTCGGCACGGCGTACGTGTGGGGTGGGCTCAGCCCGTCCGGGATCGACTGCTCCGGCCTGGTGCACCTGTCGTGGCGGCGGTACGGCGTGACGGTCCCGCGGGACGCCGCCGACCAGACCGCGGCGACCACGCCCGTGCCGGCCGGTGCGGAGCGCCCCGGCGACCTGTACATCTTCGCCCGCCCCGGCAAGCCGGTGCACCACATCGGCTTCGTGGTGGGACCACGGCGGATGCTGCATGCCTGCTACACCCAGGGCCGGGTGGTGGTCGAGCCGATCCGCGGCGACCGTCAGGCGACCCTCATCGGGGCCCGCCGGGTGCCGCTCCCGCGACCTCCCGCCGGCGGTCGCGCCGGGTCTTGAGCAGGCTCGCCACCGTCGTGATCGCGAGCGTGACGACGATCACGGACAGCGACAGCCAGATCGGCACCTCGGGTGCCCAGCTGACCGGCTCCCCGCCGTTGATGAACGGCAGGTTGTTCTTGTGCAGCGCCTCGAGGATCAGCTTCACGCCGATGAAGCCGAGCACGACGGCGAGCCCCACGGACAGGTAGACCAGCCGGTCCAGCAGGCCGCCGAGCAGGAAGTAGAGCTGGCGCAGGCCCATCAGCGCGAACACGTTGGCCGTGAAGACCAGGTACGGCTCCTGGGTGAGCCCGAAGATCGCCGGGATCGAGTCGAGCGCGAAGATCAGATCGGTGGTACCGATCGCGATCATCACGATGAGCATCGGCGTGAACATGCGGTGACCGTCCACTTTGACCATCATGCGCCCGTCGCCGAAGCCCTTCGTCATCGGCAGCGTGCGACGGCCCCACCGGACGAGGACGTTCTCCTTGTAGTCCGCCATGTCCGTCTCGCCCTGCCGGGCGAACTTCACCGCCGTGTAGACGAGGAACGCGCCGAAGATGTAGAACACCCAGGAGAACTGGTTCACCACGGCGGCGCCGAGCGCGATGAACGCACCGCGCATGACGAGGGCCAGCACGATGCCGATGAGCAGCACCTTCTGCTGGTACCGGCGCGGCACCGCGAACCTGGACATGATGATCACGAAGACGAAGAGGTTGTCGACCGAGAGGCTGTACTCGGTCAGCCAGCCGGCGTAGAACTCGCCCGCGTAGCGCCCGCCGTAGGCCAACCAGATGCCTAGGCCGAACATGATTGCTAGGGCCACGTAGAGCGTGACCCAGGCGGTCGACTCCCTCATCGACGGCTCGTGCGGTCGCCGGCCGATGATGAACAGGTCGGCCAGGAGCACGGCGGTCATTGTGACCAGGGTGACGGTCCAGACAGCGGCGGACACATCCATCGGGCAGTACCTCCGGTAGACACCAAGTGACCCCGGAGGTCTCTCCCGCCACCCGGCCGCTCGCCCGGCCCTTCGCCCGGGCTTTCGCCCAGCCGCTCGCCCGGCTCCGGATGACCGACGGCGCCGGGACAGTGTCCGAACCGGACACCAGACCGTGTTGACGACACCGTCGCGAGGGAATACTCCCCTCCTCGAACGAGTATTCTCCGGCATCCGGGGGCCGAGTGGAAATCCGGGGTGTGTCTCTCGTTACGGTGTCCCCGTGGTGCTGGAGATCGCATTGATCGACGTCGTACCGGGGCGGGAGGAGGACTTCGCCTCGGCGTACCGGACGGCGCGCGCCGTTCTGGTCGGCACGCCGGGATTCCGGTCGGTCCGGATGACCCGCGGGATCGAGTCGCCGTCCCGGTTCGTCCTGCTCGTCGAGTGGGACTCGGTGGAGGCGCACCTGGAGAACTTCCGGGCCGTACCCGAGCGGTTCGGCACCTGGCGCGGGCATATCGGGCCGTACTTCGCCGCCCCACCGCTGGTGGAACACTTCACCGACGTTCCGGGCTGATGTTCCGGCTCGCGTTCGGGTCGGGGTGGGCCGGGTTCGTCGGGTCCGGGGCCGGGTTGGATCGGGCGCCGCGCCCGGATCCGGAGGAGCCGGGCGCGGACGCCATCGTCGGGCACGTGCTGGCGACCGGGCACGGCCGGTGCTGGGTCGCGTGGTCCGCCGCGCTCTGGGAGACCGGCGGGAACTACCTGCTCGCGGGGTCACCGGACGGTCTGGATCCGGCCTGGCTCCGGCCGCTGGTCCGGGGGTTTCTCACCGCGCCGCCGCCGTTCGGGGCGCTGGTCGAGGCGGCGTTTCCCGAGCGGTCGACCTGGGCCCGGGTGGTCTACCGGATGGATCCGGCGGTACGGCCGGCCGCTCCGCCCTCGGGGTCGGCGGTACGGCGGCTCGGGCCGCTCGACGGGCCGGCGGTCGAAGCGCTCGACCCCGACGTGATCTGGATCGCCAAGACCTGGGGCGGCCCGACCGGGTTGGCCGCCAGCGGGTACGCCTGGGGCGCCTTCGACGGCGATCGGCTGCTCTCGGTCGCGTGCTCGTTCTTCGTCGGGGTACGCCACGAGGACCTCGGCGTGGTGACCGAGCCGGACGCCCGCCGCCAGGGCCTGAGCACCGCCTGCGCGGCCGGGGTCTGCGCCGACATCCGGGGCCGCGGTCGGGTGCCGAGCTGGACGACCACAATGGACAATCCAGCCAGCCGGCAGGTCGCGGTGAAGCTCGGTTTCACCCAGGTCCGCGCCGACGTGCTGCACATCGTCTCGGCGTAGACGTCCGCGCCATCGGCGATCCTCCCGGCGGGATACCGGTCAGCTCTCCGCAGCGAAGCGCTCCACCTGGCCGGTCCGGCCGGCGACGATCAGCAGGTCGCCCGACTGGACGGTGGTCTGCGGCTGGGCGTACGTGAAGTCCTCGCCCCGGCGCTTGACCCCGACCACCGTGATCCCGTAGCGGGTACGCAACGCCAGCTCAGCGAGGGTCTTCCCGCCCGCGTCCCGGGGCGACCGGGTCTTCGCGATCGCGAAGCCGTCGTCGAACTCGATGAAGTCCAGCATCCTGCTGGTCAGCAGGTGTGCCACCCGCTCGCCCATGGCGGCCTCGGGGTAGATCACGTGGTCGGCGCCGACGGCACCGAGGATCTTGCCGTGCTTGTCGGTGATCGCCTTGGCCCAGATGTCCCGCACACCGAGCTCGGTGAGCGCGACGACGGTGAGCACGCTGGCCTCGATCGCGGTACCGATGCCGACCACCGCGCAGGACAGCTCGCCGACGCCGAGCTGGCTCAGCGCATCGGTGTTGGTGGAGTCGGCCTGGACCACGTGGGTCAGCCGGTCCGACCACTGCTGGACGATCTTGGGTTCCATGTCGACACCGAGCACCTCGTGGCCGAGCCGGACCAGCGAGGCGGCGACCTGGCCGCCGAACCGGCCGAGCCCGATGACGACGACGGGGCTGTTGTTGTCGCTAGCCAACGATGGGTCGCTCCTCCGGGTATCGGTACAGCACCGGGCGGGTGTTCAGCGCGATCGCCGACGCCACGGCGACCGTGCCCACCCGGCCGACGAACATCAGCACGACGAGGACGAGCTGCGCGCCGGCGGGCAGCGTCGGGGTCAGACCCATCGACAGTCCGACCGTGGCGAACGCCGAGATCACCTCGAACAGCGCCCGGTCGAACGCTACTCCGTCGGTGAGCGCGATGAGGGCCAGGACCCCGGTGGCGACCACGGCGACCCCGAGCAGCGCGACGGTCAGCGCCTGGCGCTGCACCGCGTCGGCCACCCGCCGCCGCCCGACGGTCACGTCCGGCTCGCCCTTGACCTCGGCCCAGATCACGAACGCGAGCAGGAAGAACGTGGTCACCTTGATGCCGCCGGCGGTGCTCGCGCTGCCGCCGCCGATGAACATCAACGCGTTGGTCACCGCGATCGTCTCGGTGTTCATAGCGAGGAAGTCGACGCTGTTCAACCCGCCGGACCGCGGCATGATTCCCTGGACGAACGCGGCGAGCAGCTTGTCCATCACGCCGAGCGGGCCGAACGTGCGCGGGTTGCTCCACTCGAACCCGAGCATGGTGAAGAACCCGACCGCCGTGAGCACCAGCGAGCCCCAGACCGTGAGCCGGGTGTGCATCGACCAGCGCCGCGGGTGGCGGGCCCGGCGGGCCAGCTCGAACAGCACCGGGAAGCCGATCCCGCCGGCCAACACCCCGACCGTGAGCGGCACGCAGATCCACCAGTCCGTCACAAAGCCGATCAGACTGTCGCTGTAGAGCGCGAAGCCGGCGTTGTTGAACGAGGAGACCGAGTGGAAGATGCCGGACCACACCGCGCTGCCGAACGGTACGTCGTAGCTCAGCCGCAGCCGGGCGGCGACGAAGACCGCCACGATCGACTCGAAGATGAGCATCGTCGCGGCCACCCGGACCAGCACCCCACGGACGTTGCCGAGGCCGAGGCTCTGATCCTCGGCCCGGGCCAGCAGCCGGGTGCGCAGGCCCATCCGGTCCGAGATCAGCATGGTGAGCAGGGTCGCCCCGGTCACGATGCCGAACCCACCGACCTGCACCAGAACCGTGATCATGACCTGGCCGAGGCCGGACCAGTAGGTGGGCGTATCGACCACGGCCATGCCGGTGACGCAGACCGCCGAGGCGCTGGTGAACAGCGCGGTCAGGAACGGCGCGCCGCCCGGGGCGCGGGTGGCGCCGGGCACCATCAACAGCAGCGTGCCGATCGCGATGGCGATGATGAACGCGATCGGCACGAGCCGGGCCGGGTGACGCAGGACACGCCGCACCGCACCATCATGGTGGATCACCCGGCGCGGCGCTGACTGGGGCGGGCCGGACGCGCCGCTGACCCCCAGGGTCAGCGCACGTTGGCGATGTCCATCGCCCGCAGCTCCTTCTTCAGCTCCCGGATCTCGTCCCGGATCCGGGCGGCCAGCTCGAACTGCAGCTCGCGGGCGGCCGCCAGCATCTGGTCGTTCAGGTCCTGGATGAGCTGGGCGAGGTCGGCCCGGGCCATGCCCTCGGGCGCGGTCCGCGCGACCGCCCTGCCTCTGCTGCGCGTCTCCGGCACCGACGCCTTGCCCCGCGACATCTGCCGGCCACCGCCGCCGACCAGCGCGTCGGCGTCCTCCGACTCGCGGTAGATGTCGTCCAGGATGTCGTGGATCTTCTTTCGCAGCGGCTGCGGGTCGATGCCGAGCGCCTCGTTGTGCGCGACCTGCTTGGCCCGCCGCCGGTTGGTCTCGTCGATCGCGTCCCGCATCGACGGCGTGATCTTGTCGGCGTACATGATGACCTGGCCGGAGACGTTCCGCGCGGCCCGGCCGATGGTCTGGATCAGTGACCGGCCGCTGCGCAGGAAGCCCTCCTTGTCGGCGTCGAGGATGGACACCAGCGACACCTCGGGCAGGTCCAGGCCCTCACGGAGCAGGTTGATGCCGACGAGTACGTCGTAGTCACCCTTGCGCAGCTCGCGCAGCAGCTCGACCCGGCGCAAGGTGTCCACTTCGGAGTGCAGGTAGCGCACCCGGATGCCGTGCTCCAGCAGGTAGTCGGTGAGGTCCTCGGCCATCTTCTTGGTCAGCGTGGTGACCAGGACCCGCTCGTCCCGCTCGGTGCGCAGCCGGATCTCGTGCATCAGGTCGTCGATCTGGCCCTTGGTCGGCTTGACCACGACCTCCGGGTCGACCAGGTTGGTCGGCCGGATCACCTGCTCGACGAACTCGCCCTGCGCGTGCTGCAGCTCCCACGGGCCGGGGGTGGCGGACAGGAACACCATCTGGCCCACCCGCTCCAGGAACTCGTCGAACCGCAGCGGGCGGTTGTCCTGCGCGGACGGCAACCGGAAACCGTGCTCGACGAGGACCCGCTTGCGGGACGCGTCGCCCTCGTACATCCCGCCGATCTGCGGGACGGTCACGTGCGACTCGTCGATCACGGTCAGGAAGTCGTCGGCGAAGTAGTCGAGCAGGCAGTGCGGCGGGCTGCCGCGCTCCCGCCCGTCGATGTGCATCGAGTAGTTCTCGATCCCGGAGCAGAACCCGACCTGCCGCATCATCTCGACGTCGTACGTCGTGCGCATCCGCAGCCGCTGCGCCTCCAGCAGCTTGCCCTGCCGCTCGAACTCGGCCAGCCGCTCCTCCAGCTCGGCCTCGATGCCGCGGATCGCCCGCTCCATCCGCGCCGGACCGGCCGTGTAGTGGGTGGCCGGGAAGATCAGCAGCTCGTCGACCTCGCGGATCACCTCGCCGGTCAGCGGGTGCAGGTAGTAGAGCTTCTCGACCTCGTCGCCGAACATCTCCACCCGTACCGCCAGCTCTTCGTAGGCGGGGATGATCTCCAGCGTGTCGCCGCGGACCCGGAACGTGCCCCGGTTGAACGCCATGTCGTTGCGGGTGTACTGCACGTCGACGAGCCGGCGCAGCAGCTTGTCCCGCTCCACCTCGGTGCCGACCGCCAGCTTCACCGAACGGTCGAGGTATTCCTGCGGCGTACCCAGGCCGTAGATCGCGGAAACGGTGGCCACCACGATCGTGTCGCGGCGGGTCAGCAGCGACATCGTCGCCGAGTGCCGCAGCCGCTCCACCTCCTCGTTGACCGACGAGTCCTTCTCGATGTAGGTGTCGGTCTGCGGGATGTAGGCCTCGGGCTGGTAGTAGTCGTAGTAGGAGACGAAGTACTCCACCGCGTTCTTCGGCAGCAGCTCCCGGAACTCCTTCGCGAGCTGCGCGGCGAGGGTCTTGTTCGGGGCGAGCACCAGGGTCGGTCGCTGCAACCGCTCGACAAGCCAGGCGGTGGTCGCGCTCTTGCCCGTGCCGGTCGCGCCGAGCAGCACGACGTGCCGCTCGCCGCGGCGCACCCGGAGCTCCAACTCATCGATAGCTGTCGGTTGATCGCCGGATGGCGCGAACTCGCTCACCACCTCGAAGCGACCGTCCAGACGCGGGATCTCGAGACTCACGGATCCACCGTATCCCGGGGGTACGACAAGCCACCGAGCGTCCACGATCGGCTGCAACATAGCGATTGTATGTCGAAGATCATCGCGATACCGTCGATATGTAGGCCGCTCGCGGCGGCCGACCGGGTTCGCGGACCGCGCCACCACACCGGCCGGTCCACCCCGGCGCAAGGTTGCAGCCCCGAGCCTCGGGCTCACGCCAGAGGCCGGCGAGCGCACCGTTGCGGTCGCGCTGAGCGCGCAGACCGGCCGCCGCGAGCGCCCTTACGTCGCGAGCACCCTTACGTACGGCCGAGATTCCTCGGCGTCGTTACTTCCGGCGGTCGAGCAGCGTTCAACATTCGTGAAGGCCATTCAAGGACGCCGCCGGGTGATCGCGCTTGTGTTCACCTGCCTGATGGCACTGGGCTCGGGCGCCGGCCTGGCTACCGGACTCGTCTCGTGCGTGCCGGCGAAGGAGCCGGCGGACCGCCCCAGACCCCTCAACGCGGTCGAGGCCGGTCGGCTCGCGACCATGCGACTGCACAACTACCAGGACGGACGGGTCGGCGTCCGCGGCGGGTTCGGCAATGCCGGCCAGCAGATCCAGGTAGCCGGATGGATCGACTGGCAGCGCCCGCTCATCTACCTCTCCGTCACCGGGCCGCGGCAGGACGGTCCGGACGACGGGCTGGTACAGGCGATGCCGGGGGTCGTGGCATTCCGCCCGGGTCGCGCGGCCGCCGGCGCCGGCGGCCAGCCTCCGGTCACCCCACCCGCGGACGGCTGGCGGGTCCGGCGGTTCGCCCAGACCGGCCCCGACGGTGCACCGCTCGACACCATGCTGCTGTTGCTGTTCACCATCGCGGTCAACCAGACCGACACCGCTGACCTGCTCGTCCGCAGCGAGGCCCGGTGGCTCGGCACGGACACGGTGGACGGCGTACCGGTGGACGTACTGCTCGGGCCGGCGGTCCCACCCCGGTCGGGCACGCCCACGCCGGAGCCGCCGTCGCCGACCCCGACCACCCGCTCCGCCGGACCGTCCGCCGGGCCGTTCGGCTGGCCGCCCGCCTCGCCGGCCCCCAGCCCGGGTTCGCTGGCCGCGCATGGCGGCTCGGTGCGGTACTGGCTCGACTCGGACGCCCGGCTGCACCGCCTGGAGGCCGTGGTCGGCGCGGACAGCCTGCTGCGGCTGGACTTCGCCCGGGCCGACCGCCGCGAGCTGGACGCCGTCGCCGAACTGGGCGGCCGGACGATAACGCCGCGCCGACCGACCGCTACCGAGGCGGACACCCTGGCCCGGCTGCGCCAGCGCAACCGCGAGACGGGCGGCGGCGCGCTCGCGATCACACTGCCCGGCCCGGACGACTCGCTGCTCACCGCAGCCGGGTGGCTCGACTGGCGCAACGCGATCGCGTACCTCGCCCTCCGCGACACCCGGACTTCCGACACCCAGACGCTGGTATGGGCCGACCGCACCGCGGTCGCCGAGCGGGCCGACTCCCCGCCGACCGGGGACGGCCGCCCGCCGGTGCCCCTGCCTCGGGACGGCTGGAAGCGGACCAGCTGGGAGAAACGCTTCGACGCACTCGGGGCGAGCGACCTCGACCTGCTGCTCAACGAGACGATCGGGCTCTCCGGGTCGCGCCGGGACGACCCGGCATACCTGCGTACGGCCGCGATGTGGCTGCGCACGGATGTGATCGGCGGGACGCAGGTGGCGGTCTACGAGATCCCGCGGCCGGCCGAGCAGGCCCTGCCACCCGGGAATGCGCGGCTGCGGTACTGGATCGACTCGTCCGGGGTGCTGCGGCGGATCGAGGTCCGCGGCCGGACCGGCGGCTACGGCCGGCTCGACATCACGCTGGGCGGCCCGCCGCCGTACGTGGGCCCGGTCGGCTAGGACGCACGGAGACGGTGGCCGGTCGGCCGGGGTCGGCCGAGCCGTGCCGGCCCGTCTCCGGTGCGGCCGGGAAGCCGGCCGCGGCGAGCACCTCGCCCACCGCGCCATCCGGCTCCGCCACGCTGAGCTCGATGTCCACAATGTCTGGTGCCGCCTGACCGGGTACCGCGGTCGGCCCGGTGTGCCCGAGCACGTGCTCCCGAGGACCGAGCGCGTACGAGATCCGGGCCGCCAGCCGGGCGTACTGTGCCGGCCAGGTCGGGTCGTACGGCACGACCGGCGCCCCGGCCGGCCACACCGGGCGGCGCCGACGCAGGTTCTCCTCGTACGGCCGGATCCGCTCCGTCCACAGTGCATCGACGAGCCGGTGCAGGTCCTCGGGCGTACCGTCGTTGTCCAGCACCACATCGGCGACGGCCGCTCGCTGCGCGTCGGAGGACTGGGCGCCGATCCGGGCGTACGCCTCCTCGGTGGTCATCCCCCGCCCGCGGACCAGCCGCCACACCCGGGTCGCCTCGCCGGCCCGGACGACGATCACGAGGTGGTACGACGGCGCCAGTCCCGCCTCGACCAGCAGCGGCACGTCGTTGACGACCACGGCGTCCGGCGGGGCCGCGGCGGCCAGCTCGGCGGTGCGGGCCCGTACCCGCGGGTGGATGATCGCCTCCAGCCGGCGGCGGGCGGGCTCGTCGCCGAAGACCGCACGACCGAGCGCGGCGCGGTCCAGCGCCCGGTCGGCGGTGAGGACCTGCGCGCCGAAGGTCGCCACGACCTCGTCCAGCCCGGGCGTACCGGGCGCGACGACCTCCCGGGCCAGGACATCGGCGTCGATCAGCACCGCGCCGAGGGCGGCCAGGCGCGCGGCGACCATCGTCTTGCCGGCGCCGATGCCGCCGGTGAGTCCGACCAGGAGCACCCGGACAGTCAACCGTAGCCACCGGCGCGGCGCACGCGAGAAGCAGCCAATGGGACAAGAGCCATCTTTCCTCCCCAGAGCGGAGGAGTTCCGCGATGGCCGACCGCATCCATGTGATCACGTCAACCCGGTGGCGGGGAGACACGACTGAGCCCCCGCCCGGTTGCGGGCGGGGGCTCGGTACGTCGGGCTCAGCTCTTGCCGCCGGCCAGCTTCTCGCGCAGTGCGGCGAGCGCTTCGTCGGTGGCGAGCGTGCCGCTCGGCTCCTCGGGCCGGGCCGGCGTCGCCGCCGCACCCGCCGCCCCACCACCGGCCGCCGCGCCGCCGCCGGCCGGACCGCCCGCGGGCGCACCCTGGGTCGGCTCGGCCGCCGCGTCGGCAGCCCGGGCACTCTGCACCTGCTTGGTGTGCGCCTCCCAGCGGACGCGGGCCTCGGCGTACTGCCGCTCCCACTCCTCGCGCTGCTTGTCGAAGCCCTCGAGCCACTCGCCCGTCTCCGGGTCGAAGCCCTCGGGGTAGATGTAGTTGCCCTCGGTGTCGTAGGTCGCGGACATCCCGTACAGCGTCGGGTCGAAGTGCTCCTCGCCCTCGACGAAGCCCTCGTTGGCCTGCTTGAGCGAGAGCGAGATGCGCCGGCGCTCCAGGTCGATGTCGATGACCTTGACCATCACCTCGGAGCCGACCTGGACGACCTGCTCCGGGATCTCGACGTGCCGCTCGGCCAGCTCGGAGATGTGCACCAGGCCCTCGATGCCGTCGTCCACCCGGACGAACGCCCCGAACGGCACCAGCTTCGTCACCTTGCCCGGCACGATCTGCTGGATCGCGTGGGTACGCGCGAACTGCCGCCACGGGTCCTCCTGCGTCGCCTTCAGCGACAGCGAGACCCGCTCCCGGTCCAGGTCGACGTCGAGCACCTCGACCTCGACCTCCTGGCCCACCTCGACGACCTCGGACGGGTGGTCGATGTGCTTCCAGGACAGCTCGGAGACGTGCACGAGACCGTCGACGCCGCCGAGGTCCACGAACGCGCCGAAGTTGACGATCGACGAGACGACGCCCTTGCGTACCTGGCCCTTCTGCAGCTTGTGCAGGAACTCGGTGCGCACCTCGGACTGGGTCTGCTCCAGCCACGCGCGACGGGACAGGACCACGTTGTTGCGGTTCTTGTCCAGCTCGATGATCTTCGCCTCGAGCTCGCGGCCGACGTACGGCTGCAGGTCGCGCACCCGGCGCATCTCGACCAGCGAGGCAGGCAGGAAGCCGCGCAACCCGATGTCGAGGATCAGGCCGCCCTTGACCACTTCGATGACGGAGCCGCGGACGACGCCGTCCTCCTCCTTGATCTTCTCGATCGTGCCCCAGGCGCGCTCGTACTGCGCCCGCTTCTTCGAGAGGATCAGGCGGCCCTCCTTGTCCTCCTTCTGGAGGACCAGGGCCTCGATGTGGTCTCCGACCGACACCACCTCGGCGGGGTCGACGTCATGCTTGATCGACAACTCGCGCGAGGGGATGACGCCCTCGGTCTTGTAGCCGATGTCGAGCAGGACCTCGTCCCGATCGACCTTGACGACGGTGCCTTCGACAATGTCGCCGTCGTTGAAGTACTTGATGGTCTCGTCGATCGCTGCGAGGAACGCTTCCTCGGTGCCGAGGTCGTCGACGGTGACCTTGCCAGCGGGGCTGGCGTTGGCGCTCGAGGTGGCCTCGATGCTGCTCGTCATGTGGGCTGTTGCTCCGGATCAAAATGGGTCGTGGTGACGGCCGGTCGCGCCCGCGGATCCGTCGCCGGGCATGCCCCAGGACCTACAGAAAGATCGCTGGAAGTGTCTGACGACCGCGGACCTGCTCCCTACCGAGATACGCCGACCCACGAGTGCATCGAACAGCTTACCGTGCGCATTACCACACGGTGCAAGCCCTCCCGACCAGTGATGTCGGATGCGCCCGGCTTGTCGTGCGGATCACGCCGGTAGGGTGTCCGCGTGGCCGAAATGACCCGACGTGCGGTGACGGACGCGGAGAGCCGGCAGGCCAACCGGGGCTGGTGGGACTCTGACGCGGACAGCTACCAGGCCGAGCACGGCGACTTCCTCGGCGACGCGGACTTCGTCTGGTGCCCGGAGGGCATGCGGGAGGCCGACGTCCGGCTGCTCGGTGACGTGCACGGCCGGCGGGTGCTGGAGGTCGGTTGCGGCGCGGCCTCCGCCGCGCGCTGGCTCGCCACGCAGGGCGCGGCCGTGGTCGGCATCGACCTGTCCGCGGGCATGTTGCGGCACGCCGTGGCCGGTGCCGTTCGGTCCGGGGTACCGGTACCGCTGGTTCAGGCGGACGCGCTGGCTCTGCCGTTCCGGGACGGGGCCTTCGACATCGCCTGCACCGCCTTCGGCGCGGTGCCGTTCGTGTCCGACTCGGCGCGCCTGATGCGCGAGGTGCACCGGGTGGTGCGACCCGGCGGGCGCTGGGTCTTCTCGGTCACCCACCCGATGCGCTGGATCTTTCTCGACGACCCGGGCGAGGGCGGGCTGGTGGCGGTGCACTCGTACTTCGACCGCCGGCCGTACGTCGAGTTCGACCCGACCGGCCGGGCGACCTACGTCGAGCAGCACCGTACGCTCGGCGACCGGCTCCGCGAGCTGGTCTCGGCGGGATTCACGCTCGTGGATCTGGTGGAGCCGGAGTGGCCCGAGGGGCACGAGCGCATCTGGGGACAGTGGAGTCCGTTGCGCGGACGCTTGTTCCCTGGAACGGCTATCTTCGTCGCCCGCCGCTAGCTCGCCCGAAGTGCGGGGGGTTTGTGGTTATGAGCGCGCTCATAACCACAAACCCCCCGCACTTCGCCGGGTCAGATCACCGGGCTGCGGCGTTCCAGGAGCAGCACGTCGCGCCAGCGGTCGCCGTGCCGGCCGATCCGCTCACGCCGCCCGACCACCCGGAAGCCGGCCTTCTCGTGCAGCGCGAGGCTCGGCGCGTTCTCCGGGAAGATGCCGCTCTGCAGGGTCCAGATGCCGGCCGCCTCGGTGGCGGCGACGAGCGCGTCGAGCAGCGCCCGGCCGACCCCGCGCCCGCGGGACGCCTCGGCCACGTAGACCGAGTGCTCGGCCACGCCGGCGTACACGCAGCGGTCCGAGACCGGCGACAGGGCCGCCCAGCCGACCACCCGGCCGTCGTCGACCGCGACCAGCCGGTGCGCGGGCAGCCGGGACCCGTCGAAACCCGCCCAGTCCGGCGCCGCGGTCTCGAAGCTCGCCTCCCCGGTGTCGAGCCCCGCCTGGTAGATCGCCAGAACCGCGCCCGCGTCCGCCTCGGTCATCGGTCGGATGATCATGTGCTCAGCACCCCCGCGAGGCTGTCCAGCGCGCCCGGCACCGGCCAGTAGTAGACCCAGGTGCCGCGCCGCTCGCAGTCGACGAGTCCCGCCTCGCGGAGCACCCGCAGGTGGTGTGAGATGGTCGGACCGGTGACGTCGAACGTGGCGGTGAGGTCGCAGACGCAGACCTCCCCGCCGGCCGAGGCGATCAGCGACAGCAGCCGGAGCCGGACCGGGTCGCCGAGCGCCTTGAACATCGGCGCCAGCGTGCCCGCCTGGTCGCCGGTGAGCGGCTCGCGCACGAGTGGCGCGCAGCACGAGACAGTCTGTTTCGACATGGCTCTAGCTTGACAGATGTCGAATCAGGTGCCAAACTCGGTACGTGTTGATTAGAGCTTTATCGAAACAGGAGGCACCGGCATGACCACCCGCGACGAGGTCCGCGAGCGCTACGCCGCCGCGGCGACGGCGGTCGCCACCGGCCGGTCCGGCTGCTGCGGCGACACGGACTGCTGCGCCGACCCGGGCGCCGACACGGGCGGCGGCGACACCTTCGGCAGCGAGTTCTACTCCCCCGGAGAACGCGCCGAGCTGCCGCGGGCCGCGGTGGAGGCGAGCCTCGGCTGCGGCAACCCACTGCTCGTGGCCGACCTGCACGCCGGCGAGACCGTGCTCGACCTCGGCTCCGGCGGCGGCATCGATGTCCTGCTCTCGGCTCGGCGGGTCGGCCCGACCGGCCGGGCGTACGGGCTGGACATGACCGACGAGATGCTCGACCTGGCCCGCCGCAACGCCGCCGAGGCCGGCGCGTCCAATGTGGAGTTCCTGAAGGGGCACATCGAGGAGATCCCGCTCCCGGAGAGCACGGTCGACGTCATCATCTCCAACTGCGTGATCAACCTCTCGACCGACAAGCCGGCCGTCTTCGCCGAGATGCTGCGCGTGCTGCGTCCCGGCGGCCGGATCGGCGTCTCGGACGTCGTCGCCGAGGACGCGCTCACGCCGCAGGAGCGGGCCGAGCGCGGCGACTGGGTCGGCTGCATCGCCGGCGCCCTGTCCCGCGCCGAGTACGAGGACGGCCTGCGCGCGGCCGGCTTCACCGGTGTCGAGATCACGTTCACCCACGCGGTCGCCGACGGCATGCACTCCGCGATCGTCCGCGCCACGAAACCCGCGGCCCGCTAGATCACCCGACGTCCGCGTCCAGTGGGGAGGGGTGACGGCTACGGCGGCAGCCGTCACTCTCCCGGTGTCGACCGGGCATCCCAGGGCTCGCGTGCCGGACACTCAGCCGTCCCGGAGGAAGTCGTGCACGGCGCTGGACTGTCCTAAGAGGACGTGGCCGGCCTCGGGCAGCAACCGGATCGTGGTCTGGGGCACGGCCCGCGCCAGCCGGGTACGGGTACCGGAGGAGTCGAGCATCCGGTCCCGGCCACCGACGATCACCAGCATCGGCATACGGAGGCCACGCAGTGCGTCGTCGCCGAACGTCGGCAGCCGATCGCGCCGGGGCCGGAAGTGTGCGTGGATGAGCAGCAGGTAGTCGGTGAAGTCCGGCGCGGTCACCGGCGGTGTCGCGCCCGCGGCCAGCCGCAGCGTGGTGCGCAGGCCCCACCGACCGAACGGCACGAGCAGCAGCGCGGCCACCAGTACGCCCCACTTCTGCCGGCCGATGCCACCGGGGCACAGCAGGGCCAGCCGGTCGACCGTCGCGGGACGGCGGATCGCGTAGTCCAGGGCCAGCCAGCCGCCGAGCGAAACGCCCACCACGGACACCCGCGGGACGGCCAGGGCCTGCAGCACGTCGTCCAGCCAGAGCGCGTACGCCTCGGATGCCAGCGGCGGCCGGGACGGTGCGCTCAGGCCCGGCTCCCCGATCACGTCGACGGCGTACACCCGGAAGTCCCGCGCCCAGCGGGCGACATCGCCCAGCCACATCGCCGTGTTCGCGGCCGAGCCGTGCAGGAGCAGCAGCGGCGGCGCGTCCGGCGGCCCGCAGGCCACCACGAAGGTGTCGCCCTCCCGGGTCGGGATCGTCCGCTGCTCGCTGGGGACCGGCCACAGCCGCAGGATCTCGCGGTACCGCTGCTCGACCGCCCGGCCGCCGGCGGCGGTCCGGTAGATGGCCGTCATTCCGGCACCTCCGCCACCGTCTCGATGAGGTGGAACAGGGCGGCGACCGTGTCCAGGTCACCCAACAGAATGATCTTCAGGCTGGCCCGCTCCTCGTCGTAGACCGTCTCGATCCGCAGCGGCGGGTCACCCGCCGACCGGCCCTTGACCGCGGCCAGCACCGTGGTGGTCAGCCTGCTCATCGCCGCCGGGCTGATCGCGTCGATCTGCACGATGCTGGACACCTCGACGTGCCGCTCGCGCCGGGCGGTCTCCCGGGCGGGTCCCGGCACCGGGTGACCGGTGAACGCCTCGAGGTCGTCGCGGGCGATCCGGTACTGCTTGCCGATGCGGACCGCCTTCAGCCGCCCGTCGCGCACGTAGGTGCGTACGGTTTTCACGTGCAGGCCGAGCAGGCCGGCCACCTGCTCGACCGAGTAGAGCTGCTGCGACACCATGAAGTCTCCCTATCGTTCCGTAACATGACCTTATCATGGGGCGTGATACGGAGCGATAGGGTATTCTGAGGCCGACCCGGGGTAGGAGCGGGCCGGTGAGGAGCCGGACCGCGCCGCCCGGGCGGTCAGTGGTCCGCGGCACCCCAGTCCCGGCCGACGCCGACGGAGACGTCCAGCGGGACCGCGAGCGGGTAGGCCTCGCCCATCTCCCGGCGGACCAGCGCCTCGAGCGTCTCGCGTTCGCCCGGCGCGACCTCGAACACCAGCTCGTCGTGGACCTGCAGCAGCATCCGGCTGCGCAGCCCCTCCGCGCGCAGCGCCTGGTCGACGCGCAGCATGGCCACCTTGATGATGTCCGCGGCCGAACCCTGGATCGGAGCGTTGAGCGCCATCCGCTCGGCCATCTCGCGCCGCTGCCGGTTGTCCGACGTCAGGTCCGGCAGGTAGCGCCGGCGGCCCAGAAGCGTCTCGGTGTAGCCGTCCATCCTGGCCCGCTCGACCACCCGGTGCAGGTAGTCACGGACCCCGCCGAACCGCTCGAAGTACTCCGCCATCAGCGCCCGGGCCTCCTCGGTGCTGATGCCGAGCTGCTGCGAGAGCCCGAACGCGGACAGCCCGTACGCCAGCCCGAAGTTCATCGCCTTGACCTTGCGCCGGTGGTCCGGCCCGATCTCGGTGATGTCCACCCCGAACACCGAGGACGCGGTCGCCGCGTGGAAGTCGAACCCGGAGTTGAACGCCTCGATCAGCGCCTCGTCCTGGGACAGATCCGCCATGATCCGCATCTCGATCTGGCTGTAGTCCACGGTCATCAGCGTTTCGAAGTCCTCGCCCACGATGAACGCGCGGCGGATCCGCCGCCCCTCCTCGGTGCGGATCGGGATGTTCTGCACGTTCGGATCGGTGGACGCGAGCCGGCCCGTCGCGGCCGAGGTCTGGATGAACGTGGTGTGGATCCGGCCGTCCGGGGCGATCGACTTGAGCAGGCCGTCCACTGTGGACTTCAGCTTCGCCACGTCGCGGTGGCGCAGCAGGTGCTCCAGCAACGGGTGCCCGGTCTGCGCGTAGAGCCCCTGCAGCGCGTCCGCGTCGGTCGTGTACCCGGTCTTGATGCGCTTGGTCTTCGGCAGGTTCAGCTCACCGAAGAGGATCTCCTGCAGCTGCTTGGGTGAGCCCAGGTTGAACTCCCGGCCCACCACGTCGTACGCGGCCTGCGCCGAGGCCTTGACCTCGCCGGCGAAGTGCGCCTCCAGCTCCGACAGGTAGTGCGTGTCCGCGGCGATGCCGTGGCGCTCCATCCCGGCGAGCACCCCGACCAGCGGCAGCTCCACCTCCCGCAGCAGGCGCCGGGACGCGTCGCCGTCCCTCGTCAGCTCCTTGTCCAGCGCGTCGGCCAGGTCCAGCGTGGCCCGCGCCCGGAGCATCAGGTTCTCCTCGACCGCCGCCTCACCGCCGAGGCCCTCCAGCGTCAGCTGGCCCGCCTCGGGCAGGTCGACCCGCAGCTCCCGGTGCAGGTACCGCAACGCCAGGTCGACCAGGTCGTACGAGCGGTTGTCCGGCTTGGCGAGGTACGCCGCGAGCGCGGTATCGCAGGAGATCCCGTCCAGCATGAACCCGTGCGCCTCGAACGCGAGCAGCGCCGGCTTGACGTCGTGCAGCACCTTGGGCCGGTCGGGGTCGGCCAGCCACTCCCCGACCGCGGGCTCGTCGGTCGCGTCGAGCGTGGCCGGGTCGAACCAGGCGGCCCGACCGGCCGCGGTCGCCACCGCGATGCCGGTCAGCGAGCCCGTGCCGCGGCCGAACGTGCCGGCCACCGCGACCCCGACCGGCTCGCCGGCCGGCGCGTGCTCGGCGAGCCACCCGGCCACCGCGCCGGGCTCGGACAGCACCGCCCCGGCCAGGTCGAAGCCCGACTCCGCCTCCGGTTCGACCGCCTCGAGGTACTCGTAAAGGCGGTCCCGCAGGATCCGGAACTCCAGCGTGTCGAAGACGGTGTGCACGGCCTCCCGGTCCCAGCCGTGCCAGACCAGGTCGGCCGGGCCCACCGGCAGGTCCATGTCGTCGACCAGCCGGTTGATCTGGTAGTTGCGCAGCACGTCGGCGAGGTGGGCCCGCACGTTCTCGCCGGCCTTGCCCTTGATCTCGTCGACGTGCTCGACGATGCCGTCCAGCGAGCCGTACTGGCCGATCCACTTGGCGGCGGTCTTCGGCCCGACCCCCGGCACGCCGGGCAGGTTGTCGCTCGACTCGCCGACCAGCGCGGCCAGGTCGCGGTAGCGCTCGGGCGGCACGCCGTACTTCGCCGCCACCGCCGCCGGGTCCATCCGGGCCAGCTCGGAGACGCCGCGGATCGCGTACAACGCGGTGATGCGGTCGCCGACGAGCTGGAAGATGTCCCGGTCCCCGGTGCTGATCAGGACGTCCATGCCCGCGTCCCGGGCCTGGCAGGCGAGCGTGGCGATCACGTCGTCCGCCTCGTACCCCTCCTGCTGGACGACCGGGATCCGCAGCGCGCCGAGTACCTCCTGGATGAGGCTGATCTGGCCGGCGAACGGACCCGGCGTCTGCGACCGGTTGGCCTTGTAGTCCGCGTACGCCTCGGAGCGGAACGAGCGCCGGGACACGTCGAAGGCCACGGCGATGTGGGTCGGCTTCTCGTCCCGGAGCACGTTGATCAACATGGACGTGAAGCCGTAGACCGCGTTGGTCGGCTGCCCGGTGGTGGTCGAGAAGTTCTCCACGGGGAGGGCGAAGAACGCCCGGTAGGCGAGCGAGTGCCCGTCGACGAGGAGGAGGCGGGGAGCCGGGGACTGTGTCACGCCTAGCGACTCTAGTCTGGCCCCCCGACATTCCCGCGCTGCCGGAGGACCGCGTCATACCGACCGAGTTGTCCAGATTGTCGTCAGCCCCGATACACACATGCGTACAGCCGCCCCAATAGAGTGACGGGGTGGACAAGCCCAACAAGGATGCGGGCACGCCTGGCGCGCGACCGCAGTGGGCGCCGCCGGAGGTCGACCTCAACCGGCCCAGCACCGCCCGGATCTACGACTTCATGCTCGGCGGGTCCCACAACACCGCCGCCGACCGGCAGATGGCCCGGCAGCTGCTCGCCGGCGACCCACGTATCGGGCCGACCGCTCATGCGAACCGCGCGTTCCTGCGCCGGGCCGTCGAGTTCCTGGCCGGTTGTGGCGTCCGGCAGTTCCTGGATCTCGGTTCCGGCATCCCGACGCTCGGTAACGTGCACGAGGTGGCGCGCCAGAACGCCCCGGACGCCAAGGTGGTCTACGTCGACCACGACCCGGTCGCCGCGGCGCACAGCCGCGCGATCGTCGGCGACGACGACAGCGTGGTCGTGCTGCAGACCGATCTCCTGCGGCCGGCGTCGATCATCGAGGACCCGCAGGTACGCGACCTGCTGGACTTCACCCGGCCGGTCGCGATCCTCCTCGTCGCCGTCCTGCACTTCATCCCGGACGAGGCCGGACCGGCCGACGTGATCGCGACGCTGCGCGACGCTGTCCCGTCCGGCAGCTACCTCGTCATCTCGCAGGCATCCTGGCCCGCCGAAGAGGAGATCTCCGCGCTGGCCCGGGAGACCCTCGCGCGGTACCGGGCGACCACGACCGCGGTGGCGTTGCGGAGCGCCGAGCAGATCATGGCGTTCTTCGCCGGCTTCGACCTGGTGGAGCCGGGCGTGGTGCACGTGGCCGCGTGGCGGCCGGATCCGGAGACCGCCGACGACCCGTCACACATGATGCCGGTCTACGCCGGCGTGGGGATCAAGCCGTAGCAGCAGGAGGACGAGTGGACCGGCCAACCTGGGCACCACCCGAGGTCGACCTGGACAGGCCGAGCCCCGCCCGGATATACGACTACATGCTCGGCGGGTCGCACCACTTCGCCGTCGACCGCGAGATGGCCCAGATGGTCCTCGCGGCGGCACCCGCGATCCGGCCCACGGCGCACGCCAACCGGGCGTTCCTGCGCCGCGCCGTCGGGTTCCTCGTCCGGGCCGGCATCCGGCAGTTCCTGGACATCGGCTCCGGCATACCGACCGTCGGCAACGTGCACGAGGTGGCGCAGAACCTCGCGCCGGACGCCCGGATCGTCTACGTCGACATCGACCCGGTGGCGGTCGCGCACAGCAAGGCGATCGTCGGGGAGAACGACCGCGTCGTGGTGCTCCAGGCCGACTTCCGCAAGCCGGACACGATCCTCGGCGCCCCGGAAGTCCATGACCTGCTGGACTTCTCCCAGCCGATCGCCATCCTGCTGGTGGGTCTGATGCACTTCATCCCGGACAACGAGCGCCCGGTCGAGACGATCGGCCAGCTCCGCGACGCGGTCAGCCCGGGCAGCTACGTGGTCGTCGCGCAGGTGGCGATGCCGGACCGGGTGACCCCGGAGCAGCAGGTCATGATGGAGCGCTACACCCGGGCCACCCCGGTGGCGTTGCGCTCCCGGGACGATGTGCTGGCCTTCTTCGACGGCTTCGAACTGGTCGAGCCCGGCCTCGTGGACCAGGGTGCGTGGCGCGCCGAACCGGAGACCGACGACGAGGAACTCGTGCCGTCGTTCGCCGGCGTAGGCATCAAGCGCTGAACCGCCGGCGGCGCGGCACCGCGACGACGTGCCGGGAGGCCGGGAACAGGCACGCGTGGTGCTGCGGGGTCCCGCCGAGCTGGCCGAGCGCCGGGCGTTCCGCGACGCAGGCCGCGGTCGCGAACGGGCACCTTGGCGCGAACAGGCAGCCGGGCGGCTCGGTGCGCTCGTCGAGCGGCTCGGTCGGTACCAGCCGGTCCGGCCCCGGCTCCTCGAGGCCGTGCAGCACCGGGATCGCCGAGAGCAGGCACTGCGTGTACGGGTGCACCGGATCCGCCAGCACCGTGTCCACCGGTCCCCGCTCGACCACGGTGCCGCGGTAGATGACGTAGAGCTCGCCGTCCGCGCCGACGTACCGGGCCGTTGCCACGTCGTGGGTGATGAACAGCACGCTGACGCCGAGGGTCTCGCGAAGGCCCCGCAACAGCCCGAGGATGCCCAGCCGCAGCGAGACGTCGATCATCGAGACCGCCTCGTCCGCGACCAGCACCTCCGGGTCGACCGTCAACGCCCGCGCGACGACCACCCGCTGGCGCATCCCGCCGGAGAGCTGGTGCGGGTAGCGCGGCAACACGTACGAGGGCTCCAGCCCGACCAGCGAGAGCAGCTCCTCGGCCCGCTCGCCGATCCAGGACGACGGCCGCCCCACCGCCGCCGCGCGCCGGCGCAGCGGGTCGCGCAGGATCATCTCCACGGTGCGGGTGGGGTTCAGCGCCGAGTACGGGTCCTGGTGGATCAGCTGGATCCGCCGGAAGTACCTCTCCCGGTCCCGCGGCTTCAACCCGGCCAGGTCCACGCCGTCCACTGTCAACTGTCCACTGTCGAACATTTCGAGCCCGGCGAGGATGCGACCCAACGTCGTCTTGCCGCAGCCCGACTCGCCGATGAAGGACACCGCACCGCCCCGCGGGATCGCGAAGTCCACGCCGCGCAGCGCCGGTACGACCCGTGCGCCCAGCACCGCGCCGCCGGACCGGAAGGTCTTCGTGATCCCGCGTCCCTCGATCACGACTCCACCTCCCGGGGGTTCACCGCATGGCAGGCCACACCGTCCACCATGGACGGTATGACGGTCTCGCACTCGTCCATCCGCAGCGGACAGCGGTCGCGGAACACGCAGCCGGTCCGCAGGATCGTGGCCAGTGTGGGTGGCCGCCCGGGCAGCGGCCGGGCCTGCGTGACATCGCCGGTCAGCCGCGGGATCGCCTGGATCAGCCCGCGGGTGTACGGGTGCCGCGGCTGCGCCAGCACCGAGGCCGTCCCACCCTGCTCGACGATCCGGCCCCCGTACATCACCGCCAGCCGCGAGGCGACCTCGGCCACCACGCCCACGTCGTGGGTGACGACCAGGGTGGTCAGCCCGCGTGCGGCGTGCACGTCCCGGACGATGTGCAGGATGTTCGCCTGCGTGATCATGTCGAGCGCGGTGGTCGGCTCGTCGAGCACCATAAGGTGCGCGTTGAGCACGAGCGCGAGCATGATGCCGACCCGCTGCCGCATCCCGCCGGAGAGCTCGTGCTGGTACGAGTCGAGCACCCGCGCCGCGTCCAGCCCCATCCGGTCGAGCAGCCCGCGCGCCGCGCGCAGCAGGCCGCGCAGGTCCTTCACGTCGTGCGAGCGGCCCAGGTCCAGCAGCTGCTTGCCCACCGTCTTGAGCGGGTTCAACGAGTTCTGCGCGGCCTGGAAGACGTACCCGATCCGGGCCCCGCGGACCCGGCGCAGCGCCCGCTTGTCCAGCGCGACCACGTCGCCGACGCCCTCGATCCGCACCGAACCCGTGGTGACCCGGCCGGGCTGCTGGACCGCGCCGAGCAGGGCCAGCGCCAACGTGGACTTGCCGGAGCCGGACTCGCCGACCAGGCCGGTGATCGTACCGGCGGGCAGGTCCAGCGAGACGTCCGTGACCGCGGCCAGCTCGCCGAGGTCGGTGCGGTAGGCGATGGTCAGGTCGGAGATGCTCACCGCGGGCGCGGCCACCCGCGGCGCCGACAGGTCGATGGCGGTCATGAGGTCCGTAGCCGGGGGTTGAAGATTTCCTCCATCGCGTCGATCACCAGCACCACGCCGAGGGTCAGCAGGAGGATCGCGCCGAGCGGGGCGAGCAGGTACGGCAGCGCGTCGGGCGAGATGAGCGCGCCGGACTGGAACACCGCGAAGTTCAGCATCACGCCCCAGTTGTTCGTGTTCAGCGGCAGGATCCCGAGGAAGTACAGCCCGACCTGCGCGTAGATGTACCCGGTGATCGCGATCAGCAGGTTGGTCGCGATGTACGGCGCGACGTTCGGCAGCAGCTCCTTGACGACGATGTGCCGGGTCGGCATGCCGAGCCCGCGGGACGCCTCGATGAAGCCGCGCTCGCGCAGTGACAGCGTCTGCGAGCGGACCGCCCGGGCCAGGGCACCCCAGCCGATGAGCCCCAGCACCAGCGACATCTTCCACCAGGCGCCCAGGTTGGTGGCGGTGGTGAGCACGACCAGCAGCGGCAGGCCGGGGATCGTGAGGATGAAATCGGCGATCCGCATCAGCACCGAGTCGGCCGGCCCGCGGCGGTATCCGGCGTACAGGCCGGTCGCGGTGCCGAGCACGACCGTCACCAGGCCGGCCGCGGCGGCCACCAGCAGCACGCCGCGGGTACCGGTGATGACCAGCGCCAGCACGTCCACGCCCTCGAAGTCTGTCGAGAGTGGATGGTCCCAGGAGATCGGGGCGTAGATGGCGTCCGGGTCGTACGGCAGGCGCTGCGGGTACAGCCACGGGCCGATGACCGCGAGCACGGCGAAGAGCGTGACGATGGCGAAGCCGGCGATCCGGCTCGGCCGGCGGCGCAACGCCAGCCACACGCCGCGCCAGAACCGGGCCCGGGCACTCGTCGCGCTCACGGTCGCCGTACCCGTGGGTCGATGGCGGTGTAGAGCAGGTCGGCGAGGATGTTCGCGGCGATGACCGCGATGGTGATCAGGAGGAATGCCCCGCTCATCATCGAGTAGTCGCGCGCCCCGATGCTCGCGTAGAGCAGCATGCCCAGCCCCGGGTAGTTGAAGATGCGCTCGATGAAGATGGACCCGCCGAACATCAGCCCGAACGAGATCGCCAACACCGTGAACAGCGGCAGGATCGCGTTGCGGGCGAGGTAACGGAACCGGGTCGCGGTGGTCAGCCCGCGCAGCTCGGCGGCGAGCAGGAAGTCGTCACCGAGCACGCTCGCCACCGACGAGCGCATCGCGAGCAGCCAGCCGCCGTAGGAGGCCAGCGCGTACGCGGTCGCCGGCAGCACCGCGTGGTAGGCCACGTTGCCGATGAAGTCGAAGTACAGCCCGGGCGCGACCTCGTCGGCGTTGTACTGGCCGCCGCTGGGGAACCACGGCCACTGCCGGGTGAACAGCGCGGCCAGCAGGATCCCGATGACGAACGGGGGTACGCCGTGCAGCAGCGATCCGGCGATCGACAGCGCATGCCCGGTGGCGGTGGAGCGGCGCAGCGCGGCCACGACGCCCAGCACCACGCCGACCAGGAAGCTGATCAGGATCCCGGAGAGGACAAGCACGACCGTCCACGGCGCGGCCGCCCCGACCCGGTCCGCGACGGCCACACCCTGGGCCTCCACCGATACGCCCAGATCGCCGCGGACCAGGCCGGAGAGGTAGTCGAGGTACTGGCTCCAGATCGATCCGTGTGGCAGGAACCCGTACGTGATCGCGGTCGCCGCCTCGGCCTGGTCCGGGGACATGCCGATCGCGATGAGCTTCTCGTACTGCACCTGCACCGGATCGCCGGGCATGAGCCGGATCAGCATGAACGTGAACGTCGTGACGACCCAGACCATGGCGAGCCCGCGGACCAGATGGCCCGCGAGCCGCCACAGGATCTTCTTCATCTACTTCTTCGGCTGGATGTACCCCAGCTGCATCCACACGCCGTGGGGCAGCCGCAAGCAATCGCAGTTGTTGGGCGGGAAGTTGTCGTACCGGGTGGTGTTGGCGAACTGCACGTTCACGTAGTTCCAAATCTGGATCATCGGCAGCTGGTCGTTGGTGTACCTGGCCAGCTTGACGATGGTGTCCTTTGCCGCGTCGACCGGCAACTGGCTGAGCTGGAAGGTCAGCTCGCCCGGGTTGACCACGCCGAGGCCCTCGACGGTCGCGCTCTCCGGGCCGCCGATCCAGTTGCCGCCCTCGCCCGTCGGCTTGTGGGTCAGCTTGCCGCCGAACGCGCTCCAGCCGTTGGCGGCACCGTAGAGCCGGGCGTACGCGTTGTACGTCGCCGGACCGAGCGCGATCAGCCAGAACCCGGCCGGGTACTTACCCTCCGCCATCTCCTTCTGGTACACGGCGAAGTCGGCGCTGGTCTGGGTCTCGACCGCGATGCCTGCGTCGGTGAGCTGGTTGGCGATGTTCTTCGCGGCGGCCACCCAGTCCGAGAAGCCGTTGGGCACCTGGAGCTTGAAGGTGAACGGCTTGCCGTCCGGCAGCGTCCAGGCGGTGCCCTGCTTCTTCAGACCGGCCTGGGTCAGCAGCGTCTCGGCCTTGGCCTTGTCGACCGCGTACGGGTTGAGCTTGCCCACCTCGTCGGCGCCGATCCACTGCACGGCGGCGTCCTCGATCAGGCCGGAGGTGTGCTCGGCCGGCTTGCCGCTGTCCGGCGCGCCGACCTTCTGCACCTGGGCCCGGTCGATCAGGTACGCCAGCGCCCGGCGCACCTCGACCTTGTCGAATGGCGGGTACTTCTGGTTGACCGCCAGCGCGGCGCTGACCTGGGACAGCCCGGTGATCTTCTGGTTGCCGCCGACCTTGAGGATCTGCTCGACGACGTTCGAGGGCACCGCGACGAACGGCGAGGAATCCAGCTCGCCTGCGGTCAGGTAGTTCCAGATCTGCTCGTTGCCGGTGTAGTTGCGCAGCCGGACCTTGTCCGGACCGATCTTGTCCGCGTTGAAGAAGTTCCTGTTCTTGACCAGGATCGCCTCGCTGGCGTTGACGCTCTCCAGCACGAACGGGCCGGCGGAGACGTCCTTTTGTGGACCGAACGCGATGAGCTTCTTACCCAGCGCGGTGATCTCGTCGCGCGCCGCCTGCGCGGCGGCATCGGTGGAGGCCCCCTGCTTCACCTTGTCCCAGAAGTCGGCCGGCAGTTGCGGGCCGAACACCGACGTCGGCAGTACCCACAGCGCGAGCACGCTGCGCAGGAACGTGTTGTTGCGGGTACCCGGCGCCTGGGTGAACCTGACCGTCTTCTCGTCGACGACCGTCACCTCGCCGAGCGCGCCGACGGCGCCAGGGGTGAGCGCGAAGACCGACCCGCCCTGGCTGAACGCGACCGCGGCCGAGGTCTTGATGTCCTCACCCGTCACCGGGTTGCCGTCCGACCACTTGGCGTTCGGTTGGATCTTGACGGTCACCTCGGCGCCGTCGCCCGAGACCTGCCAGCTCTCGGCGATGCCCGGGAAATGCTGGTTGTGGTCGGTCAGGTGGTTCTTCGGGAACGCCAGCGGCATCGCGTTGTAGCCCTGGAACGCGTTCCCCTTGCCGTTGTACGGGTTGATCGGAGCTTGCGCGTCGATCGCGTGGAAGCCGTCGATCGTCGTATACGTACCGCCGCCGCTCGACTGCGGCTTGCTGTCGCCGCACCCGGCGGCCGCGAGCGCGACCGACAGCACCGCCGCGGCCGCGAACACAGACCTCTTCACCGATGCGCCTTTCGTGCTCACGGTGTCCTCCTCGCCAGCGGACCAGGGACTGGCGTGAGGTTACGCAGGCCGCCGCGGCCGCGTCAATATCCTTCAGACAACGAAGCAGACTTGGCAAAGATTTCCGCGTCGTGGGCCAGCGGGCGGATCCGGGTCTCGGTTCGACGTTGGCCGATCTGCGTGACGTTGGACCGGTTCGAAGTGCCGAGAACGAGTGCGCTCACAGCACTTTCGCCAGGAACGCACGGGTCCGCTCGTGCTTCGGGTTGGCCAGCACCTCGCGTGGTGCGCCGGTCTCGACCACGACCCCGCCGTCCATGAAGACCAGCGAGTCGCCGACCTCCCGGGCGAACCCGATCTCGTGGGTCACCACGATCATCGTCATGCCGTCGCGGGCCAGGTCCTTCATCGCGTCGAGCACCTCGCCGACCAGCTCCGGGTCCAGCGCGCTGGTCGGCTCGTCGAAGAGCATCAGCTTGGGGCGCATGGCCAGCGCCCGGGCGATCGCCACCCGCTGCTGCTGGCCGCCGGAGAGCTGACCGGGGTACGAGTTCATCTTGTCCGCGAGACCGACGCGCTCCAGCAACGTCCGACCGTGCGACCGGGCCGCGGCCCGGGACTCGCGGCGGACCCGGATCGGCGCCTCGCTCACGTTCTCCAGCGCGGTCATGTGCGGGAAGAGGTTGAACCGCTGGAACACCATGCCGATCGTCCGGCGCTGCGCGGCGACCTCGCGGGTACGCATCTCGTGCAGCTTGCCGCCCCGCTCGCGGTACCCGACCAGCGATCCGTCGACCCAGATCCGCCCGGCGGAGACCTTCTCCAGGTGGTTGATGCAGCGCAGGAACGTCGACTTGCCGGAGCCGGACGGCCCGAGCACCACGCAGACCTGGCCGGGCGCGACCTCTAGGTCCACGCCGCGGAGCACCTCCAGGTGCCCGAACGACTTGTGGACGTTCTCCGCCTTCAACATGAGCTCGGTCACGGTAGCCGTCGCTTCGCTCAATGCTCACTCCCTACCGCGCGCAGGCGCATCCGGGCCCGGCCGACAGCACCGTACCCGCGGGAGAAGTGGCGCTCCAGGAAGTACTGCCCGACGAGCAGGACGCTGGTGAGCAACAGGTACCAGAGCGTGGCCGCCACGTACATCGGAAAGATCTGGAACGTCCGCTTGCCCACGGCGTCGAGCTGGTAGAACAGCTCGGCGGTCACCGGCACGTAGATCAGCAGCGAGGTGTCCTTGAGCATCGCGATGGTCTCGTTGCCGGTCGGCGGGATGATCACCCGCATCGCCTGGGGGAGCACGATCCGGCGCAGCATCTGGGCCCGGGTCATGCCGAGCGCCTCGGCCGCCTCGGTCTGCCCGGGATCCACCGACTGGATGCCGGCCCGGACGATCTCGGCCATGTAGGCCGCCTCGGACAGCCCCAGCCCGAGCAGGCCGACGACGAAACCGACCAGCAGCTCCCGGGTGGAGATGCCCCAGAACCGCAGGTTCAGGTCCTCCACCCCGAACAGGTTGCCGATCTCCCGGTCGAACGGCACCCCCAGCTCGACCCGCGCCCACAGGATCGTCAGGCCACCGAACGCGGCCAGCAGGACCAGCCGGGGGACGGCCCGGAAGAACCAGGTGTACGCCCAGGCGACCGTCTTCAGGATCGGATTGTCCGCCAGCCGCATGATCGCCACGACGACGCCGAGCACGATGCCGAGCGCCATCGCCGCGATCGTCATCACGATCGTCCCGCGCAGCCCCTTGATCACCGGTGGGCGGAACATGTTGTCCACCATGAACGCCCAGTTGAAGGCCTTGTTCGTGACGAGCAGGTGGACGAACATCGCGGCCAGTACGGCCAGGATCGCCACCGCGACCCAGCGCCCGGGGTGCCGGACGGGCACAGCCTTGATCGGTTCCGGCCGTACCCGTCCGCTCGGTGTCGTCATATCAGGGGTTGATCGCCGGGTTGGTGATCGCACCGCCCTGGACGCCCCACTTCTCCAGGATCGACTTGTACGTCCCGTCGTCGATCAGCGCCTTGACCGCGTCCCGCAGCGCCTCGGCGAAGGCCTGCTGGTTCTTGGCCACGACATAGCCGTACGGCGCCGAGTCGTACACCTCGCCCAGCAGTTCGAGCTGGCCGTTGGACTGCTTCACCGCGTACGCGCCGACCGGCGAGTCGGCGAGCATGGCGTCGTCCTTGCCCGACACCACCGCGTTGGTGGCCTGGTCCTGGCCCGGGTACGGCTCGATCGTGATCGCCGGCTTCTTCGCGTCCGTGCACTTCTTCGAGCGCGCGGTGATGTCGTCGACCTGGACGGTGTCCTTCTGCACGGCGACCTTCTTTCCGCACGCGTCGTCCGGGTTCACCCCGGCCGGGTTGCCCGCCTTGGTCGCCCACTGCGTACCGGCGCTGAAGTAGCTCACCATCAGCGCCTGGTTCTTGCGCTCCGGGTTGATCGTGAACGAGGAGACCCCGGCCTCGTACTTCCCGCCCTGGGTCACCCCGGGGATGATGTCGCCGAACGTCGCGGACTGGAACTCCGCCTGCAGGCCCAGCTTCGCCGCGACCGCGCGGAACACGTCGATGTCGAAGCCGATGACGGTCGTGCCGTCGGTGTCGACGAACTCGTTCGGTGCGTAGGTGGAGTCGGTACCGACCAGGATCTTGCCGTCCGACTTGATCGCATCCGGCACCTTCGCGGCCAGCGCCGCGTCGGCGGTCACGGCCGGCGGGGAGCCCGTCGCGCCCGGTGACCCGGAATCGTCCTGCTCCCCGCACGCGGCGAGGAGGACCAGCGTCGCGGCGCTGAGCAGGCCCACCGCAACCCGTCCACGTCGACCACTATTGACAAACATACGAAAACCTCCGTTACCACAGCGAACACCACCGTAACCCGTGGGTCCGATCAGGCAACGCCGAGGTAGGCCTCCTTCACCGCCGGGTCGTGCAGCAGGTCTTCGGCGGTGCCGGACTTGACGATCCGGCCGGTCTCCAAAACGTACGCCCGGTGCGCGCGGGACAGCGCCTGCTGGGCGTTCTGCTCGACGAGCAGGACCGTCGTGCCCTGCTCGTTGATCTCGGTGATGATCGAGAAGATCTGCTGGATCAGCATCGGCGCGAGCCCCATCGACGGTTCGTCCAGCAGCATCAGCTTCGGCTTGCTCATCAGCGCCCGGCCGATCGTCAGCATCTGCTGCTCGCCGCCGGAGAGCGTGCCGCCGGACTGCCTGCGCCGCTCGGCCAACCGCGGGAACAGTCCGAAGACCCGGTCCAGGTCCGCGCTGATCCCGGCCCGGTCCCGGCGGGTGTACGCGCCCATCTCCAGGTTCTCCAGGACGGTCATGCCGGGGAAGATCCCCCGCCCCTCGGGCGCCTGGGAGAGCCCGCGGACCACCCGCAGGTCGGCGCGCAGCCGGGTGATGTCCTCGCCGGCGAAGACGATCTTGCCGTGGGCGACCGGACGGATCCCGGAGATGGCCCGCATGGTGGTCGTCTTGCCGGCGCCGTTCGCGCCGATCAGGGCGACGATCTCACCCTCGTCGACGGTGAGGCTGATCCCGTGCAGCGCCTGGATGCGCCCGTAGAGCAGCGTGAGGTCGGAGATCTCAAGCAGCATCGGTCGGCTCCCCCAGGTACGCGGCGATCACCCGCGGGTCGTCCCGGACCGCGGCCGGGCTGCCCTCGGCGATCTTCTTGCCGAACTCCAGCACCACGATCCGCTCGGTGACGCCCATGACCAGGCGCATGTCGTGCTCGATCAGCAGCACCGTGATGCCCCGGTCCCGGATGTCGCGGATCAGCTTGAGCAGTTGTTCCTTCTCCGCCGGGTTGAACCCGGCGGCCGGCTCGTCCAGGCAGAGCAGGGTCGGCTCGGTGGCCAGCGCCCGGGCGATCTCGAGGCGGCGCTGCTCACCGTAGGACAGGTTCCGGGCCAGTTCGCCGGCCCGCCGCTCGATGCCCGCGAACCGCATCAGGCCCATCGCGACCTCGCGCGCCGCCCGTTCCTCGGCGAAGTGCCGGGGTATCCGGAACAGCGCACCCGGCACGCTGGTCTTGTGCCGGGCGTCGGCGCCCACGAGCACGTTCTCCAGCGCGGTCATCTCCGGGAAGAGCCGGATGTTCTGGAACGTCCGGGCGATCCCGGCCCGGGTGATCCGGTACTTCTTCCCGCCGCTGATCTTCTCGCCGCGGAACCGGACTTCGCCCGCGGACGGGGCGTAGACGCCGGTGATCGCGTTGAACGCGGTGGTCTTGCCGGCGCCGTTCGGCCCGATCAGCCCGAGGATCTCGCCCTCGTTGAGCGTGAAGCTGACGTCGTCGAGCGCGACGACACCGCCGAAGCGCAGCGTGAGGTTGTCGACCTCGAGGATCGGCCCCGGCCGCGGGACCGCTGCCTCCTCACTCACCGACGATCACCTCCTTCTCGCGCTCCTTGAGCTCCAGCGAGCGCCGGCGACTCGGGATGAGACCCTGCGGCCTGAAGATCATGATAAGGATGATCACCATGCCGAAGAGCAGGTACCGCCACTCGAACAGGTCCTGGTTGCCCAGGTTGCCCGGCAGCCACTCGGGAGTGCGGATGCCCCGCAGCCGCTCCGGGATGTAGGCGATCAGCACCCCGCCGAGGATCGCGCCGGGCAGGTTGCCCGAGCCGCCCATCACTACGCCGGCCAGGATCAGGATCGAGAACAGCAGTTCGAAGCTGGCCGAGTTGATGAAGCCCTGCGTGCCGGCGAAGAGCGCGCCGGACAATCCGCCCACGGCCGCGCCGATCGCGAACGCCCACAGCTTGAACCGGAACGTCGGTACGCCCATCGCCTCGGCCGCGTCCTCGTCCTCGCGGATCGCCACCCAGGCCCGGCCGACCCGGCTGCGGTCCAGGTTCTTCACGCCGAGGATGATGATGATCACGAGGGTGAGGCCCAGCCAGTAGTACGGCCGGGCGTCGGTCACCCCGAAGATCGGGTTGCCGTCGGAGTCCTTGAGGAACGGCGCCGGGTGCGGGATCTCCGAGATGCCCCGGTCGCCCTTGAAGATCGACTCAGGGTCGGAGGCGAGCACCCGGATGATCTCCGCGAAGCCGAGCGTGACGATCGCCAGGTAGTCGCCGCGCAGCCGCAGGGTCGGCCAGCCGAGGATGACGCCGGAGATCATCGTCGCCACGATCGCGACGAACACCGCGGTCAGCCAGGGCCACTCCAGGCCGAAGTCGCTGTTCGGCGAGGTGAGCAGCGCGACCGAGTACGCGCCGACCGCGAAGAAGCCGACGTACCCGAGGTCCAGCAGGCCGGCGAAGCCGACCACCACGTTGAGGCCGAGCGCGAGCAGCACGTACACCGAGATCGTGAACAGCAGCGTCGGCCAGTCGGTCCCCTGCGTGGTCAGCAGCGGGACGTTCATGTTCGGCAGCAGGTACGCCACGGCGGCGCAGAGCGCCACCACACCCCAGCGCGCCGCGCGGGGCGCGGAGTTCCACGGGGTACGCAGGTTGAAGCCGCTTTTCGGCGGGGCAGGCGTCTGGGTCGAGGTCGTCACGCGCGTGCCCTCCCCAACGACTCGCCGAGCAGGCCGGTCGGCCGGAACAGCAGCACGAGGACCAGCACCACGAACGCGACCGCGTTGATGTAGTTGGAGCCGAACAGCGCGGCGCCGTAGTTCTCCACCACGCCGAGCAGGAAGCCGCCCAGCATCGCGCCACGCAGGTTGCCGATGCCACCGAGCACCGCGGCCGCGAAGGCCTTGATGCCGAGGTCGAAGCCGACGTTGTACTTCGGATTGCCGATCTTGAGGTCGTACATCAGCGCGGCGACGCCGGCCATGAGCCCGCCGAGGATGAACACCAGCGCGATGACCCGGTCCTTGTTGACGCCCATCAGCGCGGCGGTGTCCGGGTTCTGGGCGACCGCCCGGATGCCCCGGCCGAGCCGGGTCCGGTTCACGAAGAAGTCCAACCCGGCCATCATCACGAACGCGGTGGCGAGCAGGCCGATCTGCAGCGTGGTGATCCGGGTGTTGCCGATCTCGATGACGGGCGTCGCCCTGACCAGCGTCGGGGTGCCCTGGACCTGGCGCCGGGTCAGGATGCCGACCGCCTCGGAGAGCACGACGGACGCGCCGATCGCGGTGATCAGGAAGGCCAGGACCGGGGCGTTGCGCCGGCGCAGCGGCCGGTAGGCGACCCGCTCGACGAACACCGCGGTGATGGCGGCCGCGATCATGGCGACGACCAGGCCGACCAGCATGTAGCCGAGGGCCTGGGCCACCGGCGGCGTCGGCGAGTTCTGGTCGAGGCCGAGTGCGCCCCAGGTCAGTACCGCCGCGAAGGTGCCGATCATGAAGACTTCGGAGTGGGCGAAGTTGATGAGCCGGAGTACCCCGTACACCAGCGTGTACCCGAGGGCGAACAGGGCGTAGATGGCGCCCTGTGCCAGCCCGGTTATGGTCAGCTCCCCGAAGTCACGGAAGAGCGCATCGAAGTTCACATACCACTCCAGTACGGGAAGGGAGGTGCGGTCGGGAGATCGTCTCCCGACCGCACCCTATCCGTCGTTACGGCTGCTCAGGCTTTCGGAGCCGCCTGGTCCGGCACCACGGCGCCGGCCTGGTCGACCTTGAAGGCCCACACGATGAACAGCGACGGGTCCAGCTCGCCTGTGTTCGTGAACTTGTACGTGTTGGCGACACCGGTGTAGTTGGTGCCGTTGACGTACTCGAGCATCTTGGCGTTGTCGGTGTTACCGGCCTGGATGCCCTGCAGGAAGATGTTGGCCACGTCGAAAGCGACGTCGCTGTACGTGCCCGGGTTCTGGTTCCACTTCGCCTTGTAGTCCTGGACGAAGCTGCCCTTGGCCTGCGCGGCCGGAGCGCACGGGCAGGTCAGGATGGTGCCCGCGGCCGCGGCGTTACCCGCCGCCTTGACGAACCCCGGGTCGTTGACGCCATCGCCACCGATCATCGTGCCGGTCCAGCCCTTCTCGGTGAGCTGCTTGCGGAGCAGGCCGGCGTTCTGGTAGTAGCCGCCGTAGAACAGTGCTGTCGCACCGCTCGAGCTGACCTTGGTCACGGTGGCGGAGAAGTCGGTCTGCTTGCCGTCCGCGCCGACCTTGTCGGTGCCGATGACCGTGGCGCCGAGCACTGTCTTGACCGCGTCGGCCAGGCCGGTGCCGTATGCGGAGCCGTCGTCGACGACGTACACCTTCTCGGCCTTCAGAATGTTCTTGATGTAGGCGCCGGCGGCCGGGCCCTGCGCGTCGTCGTTCGCGACGCCGCGGTGGAAGACCTTCCAGCCCTTGGTCGACAAGCTCGGCCGGGTCGCCGACGGCGTGATCACCGTGATGCCCGCCTCGTTGAAGATCGGGTTGGCGGCCTCGGACTCGCCGGAGAACGCCGGGCCGATGACCCCGAGGATCGTCTTGTCGGTGACCAGCTGCCGGGCGAGGCCCGGAGCCTTGTCCGGGCTGCCCTCGGAGTCGTACTCCTTGAGCTCGACCGTGCAGTCCTTGTTCTTCTCGTTGTACTGGTCAACGGCGAGCTTCGCGCCGTTCTTGATATTGATGCCGAGGTTCGCCGCGGAACCCGTGAGCGCGCCGAAGTATGCAAGCTTCTTGCCGCACTTGTCACCGTTGCCACCGCTGGCGCCGGTGTCGTCATCTCCGCCGCACGCGGCCGCGCCGGCGACAAGAGCCCCAGCGAGCGCGGCGCTTCCCAGCACCCGTACGAGTCGTTGCCTCACGGCTTCGAACCCTCCTCCATACCCGGTTGACCCAAGTCCACCCAGCGGCGGTCGCTGCAGGCGTGGACGCGGGACAGACCGTGTTCGGTCTGGCGGGAGACGTTATCCCCCGCATGCGCTCTACGCTAAGCGTTCCAGCGAGCATTGACCCAACCGTTACGTGGTGTGTCGAAGCCTATTAGCCCGGTTCCGCACTGGTCGCGGCGGGGTTATCCGGAGCCTCCACGAGGATCCGCTCAGCGACCTCCCGCATGGTCATCCGGTGGTCCATGGCCATCCGCTGGATCCATTTGAAGGCCTGCGGCTCGGTCATCGCGTACGTGGTCATGAGCCGGCCTTTGGCGCGCTCCACCACCTTGCGGGTCTCCAGCCGCTCGGCGAGCGTGGCAACTTCGGACTCCAGGGCATAGATCTCCTGAAACCGGGACAGCGCGATCTCTATCGCCGGTACCAGATCGCTCTTCTGGAACGGCTTGACGAGGTACGCCATCGCGCCCGCCGCCCGGGCCCGCTCGACGAGGTCCCGCTGGCTGAACGCGGTCAAGATCACGACAGGGGCCAGGCGGGCGCCGGCGATCTTCTCGGCCGCCGCCAGGCCGTCCATGATCGGCATCTTGATGTCGAGGATGACGAGCTCCGGCTTGAGCTCCTCGGCGAGGCGGACCGCGGTTTCCCCGTCGCCGGCCTCGCCGACCACGTCGTACCCCTCCTCGATCAGCATCTCGGCCAGATCGAGCCGGATCAGGGCCTCGTCCTCCGCGATGAGCACCCGACGGCCTTGGCGTTCCTGTTGTCGATGTTGTGTCCCCGCGTCCTGCGAACCGCCCACGCCCGACCTCGACTTCCGTGCCGCGTTGCCGTCGCGACCAGCCTAATGGGTACGCTAGACCGGCTCGCGCCCCTGTAGACCAACGGCAGAGTCGATGGACTCAAAATCCATACAGTGTGGGTTCGAATCCCACCGGGGGCACCGCGGATCTCCGGGAAAGGGTGTCGTGGCGAATCCCCCGATCGAACCGTACGAGACCGGCCTGCTCGACACCGGCGACGGCAACGCCGTCTACTGGGAGACCTGCGGCGACCCGGACGGGCTGCCCGCCCTCGTCGTGCACGGTGGCCCCGGCTCGGGCTGTTCGCCCGGCATGCGCCGCTGGTTCGACCCGCAGCGGCACCGGATCGTCCTGTTCGACCAGCGCAACTGCGGCCGCAGTACGCCGCACGCCAGCGACCCGGCCGCGGACATGAGCCGCAACACGACCGCCCACCTGCTCGGCGACATGGAGCGGCTCCGCGAGCACCTCGGTGTCGACCGGTGGGTGCTCGGCGGCGGCTCGTGGGGCGTGACGCTGGCGCTGGCGTACGCACAGCGGCACCCGGACCGGGTCCTCGGCATGCTGCTGATCAGCATCACCGCCACCCGCCGATCCGAGCTGGACTGGCTCTACCGTGGCGCCGGCCGGATCTTCCCCGAGGCCTGGGCCCGCTTCCGCGACTTCGCCGGCGCGTCCGGGTACCGGCTGCCCACCGACTCGCAGCCGCCGATCGAGGGGCTGCTGCGCGCGTACTCGCAGGCGATGGAGGACCCCGACCCCGAGGTCCGGACGCGGGCCGCGTCCGCGTGGCTGGCCTGGGAGGACGCGGTCATCTCGATGGAGAGCAGCGGCAAGCCGGGCCAGTACAGCGACCGGCCGGACGACGAGAAGCTCGCCTTCGTCCGGATCTGCGCGCACTACTTCGCCAACGACGGCTTCCTGGCGGACGGCGTGCTGATCCGGGAGGCTGGCCGGTTGGCGGGAATCCCCGGCATCCTCGTGCACGGCCGGCTCGACCTGTCCGGGCCGGTCATCACCGCGTGGGAACTGGCCCGCGCCTGGCCCGGCGCCGAACTGGTGGTTGTCGACGACTCCGGGCACACCGGCAGCACCGCGATGCGGGACGCGCTCGACGCCGCCGGCGAGCGGCTCTACACCGCGGCCTGCGCGCGGATCTGAGGCCGTCGGTAGTCGGTGCGCGCGGCGGTGCGCGCGGCAGGCGGTGCGCGATCCAGCCGCGCTGAGACCACCCTTGACGAATCTACCTATTTCTATGACCCTGAAGGCGCGAGAGCGCTCTCCCGCAACGCTCCCCGACAAAGGTCCGGC
>Ga0209382_10000050_pt1 | contig 153667 bp, 117 predicted proteins | sample SoiMetdeltSBSDD5_FD_187599 | JGI IMG/M metagenome (GOLD analysis project Ga0209382, IMG submission 187599) | Bulk soil microbial communities from a Populus tree surrounding site in Tennessee, USA - Soil MetaG P. deltoides SBSDD5 (SPAdes) (version 2) | ecosystem: Environmental > Terrestrial >... | reverse complement strand
GATCAGCGCCACGACGTCGACCTCACGCAGCGTCTCGACGGCCGCATCCACCATCCTGACGTTCATCCGATGCAGTGGCCTGTGAATGCCGGGCGTGTCCACGAACACGATCTGGCCGTCTGGATAGTTCTTCACTCCAAGGATTCGTCCCCGCGTCGTCTGCGGCTTGTCAGAGACGATCGCGACCTTCGCGCCGACCATGGTGTTGAGCAGCGTTGATTTGCCGGCGTTGGGACGGCCGATGAGGGAGACGTAGCCGGATTTCATCAGAGGGACTCTATCGGACAACCGGGTTGGTCGAACGATCGGTCTGCTTTTATTCCTCCACCTAACCCCACTGTCCGCACAGTGCGCTCCCCCACTGACCAGCCGGTACGCTACACTGACCAAGCGGTCATTTTAGTGACCGGCTCGAACAATGGCTCAGAAGGCTCCCCAACCCACCAAGGACGAGGTCGTTTCCGCCTACCGCCGGGACCAGATCCTCACTGCCGCGCACGCCGTGTTCGCGAGCCGCGGCTTCAGGCAAGCCACCGTCGGCGACATCGCCGATGCGGCCGGGATCGCCAAGGGCACGCTCTACCTCTACTTCAAGTCCAAGGACGACATCTACTGGGCGGCGATGAACCGCGGCCTCGACGGCCTGCAGGCGCTGACCACGGCCGCCCTGGAACGCGTCAACCATCCGCGCGAGAAGCTTCGCGCGTTCATCGACACCAAGGTCCGCTTCTTCGACGCGGACCGCGACTTCTTCAGCATTTACTTCGCGGAGTTCGGCAACGTCTCTCCGCATCACCTGCCGGCGCAGCAGCCGTTCCTTCGCCGCTACATGGAACAGGTCGAGCTGCTCGATCGCACCCTGCAGGAGGCGGCCGGAGCAGGCCTGATTCGACAGTCGGCACTGAACGGACTCGGCTACTCGGTCATGGCGCTGACCGCCAGCGTCATCGCGCGGCGGCTGCGCGGCTGGTCGCGCAACTCGCTCGAGGAAGACGTGACCACGGCAGTCGATCTCCTCTGGAAAGGTCTGGCGGAATCCAGTCATGCGTAACGCTCTGCGGTTTGTCTGCGCGACGCTCGTCGCGGCGTGCGCCGCGGCCCCTGTCTCGGCGCAGGTCCTGGCGCCTCGTGGTCCGCTCGGAGAAAGCGGGCCGTTCTCCGGCGGCGTTCCGACCGGCCAGCGGTCCGAACAGCCGCTGCCGCTGACGCTCGCCGATGCCATCTCGCGTGGCCTCGAACATAACCTCGGAGTGATCGCACGGCAGGAGGATGTCGAGCAGGCCCGCAGCGACCGATGGCGTGCGCTGTCGGCGGTACTGCCGAACGTGTCCGGACGGCTCAGCGCGGACCGCGAGGTGATCAACCTCGCCGCGCTGGGGTTCGCCGGATTCCCGGGAATTCCCTCGGTGATCGGCCCATTCAACGTGTTCGACGCGCGCATCGGAGTGTCCCAGCCCGTCATCGATCCGCAGGGGCTCTTTCATCTCCGCGAGACAAATCACGAGCTGACGGCGGCGCAGCACAATTTCCGGAACGCTCGTGATCTGGTGGTCGTCGCGGTCACGAACCTGTACCTGCAGGTCCTCGCCACAGACAGCCGCGTTGCAGCGGTCCGGGCCGAACTGGAGACGGCGGACGCCCTCGCCACGCTTGCCGATGATCGACGCAAGGCGGGCCTCGTGCCGGCGATCGACGCGAACCGGGCACAGGTGCAGCGCCAGAACGCGCAGCAGCGCCTGATCACGTCCGAGAACGCGGCAGCCCGGCAGAAGCTGGTCCTGGCGCGCGCAATCGGCCTTCCGCTTGGTCAGGTGATCTCGCTCACCGATCCGATGCCTTACGTACCCGGGGCGGTGCCCTCGCTCGACGCCGCGGTCAAGGAAGCGTACGCGCACCGCGAGGATCTCCAGGGACAGGAAGAAGCGTTGAACGCGGCGCTCGAGGCGGAAAAAGCGGCCACAGCCGCGCACCTGCCCTCGCTCCACGTCGACGCCAACTGGGGCGCAATCGGACAGACGGCGTCTGCAGCGGTGCCGACCTACACCGTCGGCGCCTCGGTTCACGTGCCGCTGTTCAACGCCGGCGGCGACAAGGCGCGATCGATCGAAGCCGCCGCCACGGCACGCCGTCGTCGCGCGGAGCTCGAAGATACGCGCGCGAAGGTCTATTACGAGGTGCAGACAGCGCTCCTCGACGTCGATGCGGCACAGCGCCAGGTGGATCTGGCGACGCGCACCGTCGCGCTTGCCGATGAGCAGCTGGCGCAGGCGCGCGACCGTTTCGGCGCGGGAGTCACCGACACGATCGAAGTCGTCCAGGCCCAGGAGGCCCTCGCGAGTGCCCACGATGCGAGCGTCGCCAGCCTGTATGGATTCAACGCGGCGCGGGCGTCCCTGGCGGCGGCACTCGGCCTGGCTGAAGAAGACATGCCGCGATTCCTCGGAGCAGCGAAGTAATGTCAGACACACCCACACCTCCTCCGCCGGCCCGTTCGCGGTTGAAGGTTTTCATCACGATTGCCCTGGTGGTTCTTGCCAGCGGCGGGCTTCTCGCGTGGTGGATGCTCGGTTCCAGCGAGTCAACCGACGATGCCCAGATCGACGGGCACATCGTCCCGACCGCCGCGCGCGTGCAGGGAACGGTCCTGCGCGTCCACGTGCAGGACAACCAGGAAGTCAAAGCCGGCGATCTGCTGGTGGAGCTCGATCCCCGGGACTACGAGCTGGCCTGCGCACGCGCCGAAGCAGAGCTGGCCGACGCCAAGGCCGGAGCGAAGGAGGCCGCGGCGGCCGTGCCGGTCGCCAGCGCCACCTCGACGGGGAACCTGAGCGGCGCCCGCGCCGGCGTTCAGGAAGCGCAGGCCGCGATCGAAGCGGCGCGTGCGTCGCTGAACGCCGCCACGGCCCGACGCGCCGCCGCCGAAGCGCGCGTCAAAGTGGCGGAAACGGCCGACCGCAAGGCTGCCGCGGACCTCGCGCGGTTCGAACCGCTGATCAAGAAGGAAGAGATCTCACGCGCGCAATACGACGCCGCGGTCGCGGCCGCGGATACGGCCCTCGCCTCGCTCGCATCGGCGCGCGCGGCGGTGGCGGAGGCGGACAACGACATCGTACGGTCGCAGAGCCTGGTCACCCAGGCCCAGGCAGGCCTGAGCGGCGCCGAGGCTTCGGCACGAGCCGCCGCGGCGGCCCCGTCGCAGATCGAGGGCAGCCGCGCCCACGCCTCAGCGGCGGAAGCGCGCGTCCAGCGTGCACAAGCGGCGCTCGAGCAGGCCCAACTGAATGTCGAGTACACGAAGGTTCGGGCGGCGCGGGGTGGACTCGTGAGCCGCAAGACCGTGGAGGTCGGCCAGATTGTCCAGCCCGGTCAACCCTTGCTGGCGCTCGTTCCGCTCGACGATGTGTGGGTGACTGCCAACTTCAAGGAAACGCAGCTCGAGCACATGCGTGCGGGCCAGGCGGCGCGCATCTCCGTCGACGCATTCGATCGCAGCTTCGATGGCAAGGTGGAGAGCATCGCCGCGGCGACCGGCGCACGCTTCAGCCTGCTGCCGCCGGAGAACGCGAGCGGCAACTTCGTCAAGGTCGTGCAGCGCGTGCCAGTGAAGATCACGCTTGCTCCAGGCCAGAACGACGAACGGCTGCTCCGGCCCGGCATGTCGGTCCACGTCACGGTGGACCACCGGTAAACGGCGATGACCGACCATTCGGGGGCGCCGGCCGTCAACCCCTGGTTGACGGCGGTCGCGGTGATGTTCGGCACGTTCATGGTGGTGCTCGACACGACCGTCGTGAACGTGTCGCTGCCGCAGATCGCCGGCAGCCTCGGGGCGACGGTCGACGAGGCCACCTGGGCCCTCACGTCGTACCTGGTCGCGAATGCGGTGGTCCTGCCCCTGACGGGATGGCTGGCGACAGTCTTCGGGCGCAAGCACCTCCTGATGATCGCCGTCATCGGCTTCACCTCGGCATCGCTGCTCTGCGGCGTTGCCCCGACGCTCCCCGTGCTCATCGTTTTTCGCGTCCTCCAGGGAGCCACCGGGGCCGTGATGCAGCCGCTCTCGCAGGCGGTCCTTCTCGAGGCGTTCGAGCCGAGAGATCGCGGCAAGGCCATGGGCTTCTGGGGACTCGGCGTCGTCGCCGCACCGATCCTCGGGCCGGTGCTTGGCGGCTGGCTCACCGACAACTATTCGTGGCGGTGGGTGTTCTACATCAACATCCCTGTCGGTGTCGCGGGCGTGATCATGACCCGCCTGTTCGTCTGGGATCCGTCCTACTTGAAGCGTCGCAGTGCGGTCGTCGACTACCTCGGGATCGGGCTGCTGGCGATCGGCATCTCGACGCTGCAGGTTGCGCTCGACAAAGGCCAGCAGGAAGACTGGCTGGCTTCGCCGTTCATCGTGGGCATGCTGATCGCGGCGATCTCGTCGCTGGTTGGTTTCGTCTGGCGGGAGCTGGCGACCGAGCATCCGGTCGTCGATCTCCGTGTCTTCAAGAACGCCACCTACTCGCTGGGACTGGCGATCACGGCGGTGCTCGGCTTCATCCTGTACGGCAGCCTGGTGCTGCTGCCGGTCATGCTCCAGACGCTGATGGGCTATCCGCCGCTCCAGGCGGGTATCGCGATGGCGCCACGCGGTATGGGGTCATTCATCGCGATGCCGTTGGCAGGCATCGCGACACAGAAATTCGACGGCCGCAAACTCGTGGCCTTCGGCCTGATCCTCGGCGCGTTCACGCTGTTCTGGCTGTCCTGGCTCGATCTGAACGCCGGCTACTGGGATCTGTTCTGGCCGCAGTTCCTGCAGGGATTCGCGCTCGGCCTCCTGTTCGTGCCGCTCACGACGATCACGATGGCGCCGATCGCGAAGGAGCAGATGGGCAACGCGACCAGCCTCTTCAACCTGATGCGAAACCAGGCCGGCGGCATCGGCATCGCGTTCGTCACGACGATGCTGGCGCGGCGCCGGGCTTTTCACACGGCCGTGCTGACCTCACACGTCAGCCAGTACGCCACGACCAGCGCCGCCTTCCTCGAAAGCGTGAAGAACTCCTTCATCGCCCGCGGCGCCGACATGGTCACCGCCACACAGCGCGCCTACGCCGTGGCCGCCGGCATGGTGGCGCGCGAAGCCGCGACGCTCTCCTTCATCGATCTCTTCTGGATACTCGCCGTGCTGTTCCTGGCGATGGTGCCCTTGCTCTTCTTCATGAAGCGGCCGGAGCAGGTGGAAGTGGCAATGGCAGGCGAATAACGCCGCGGGTTCGCGGTTCGCGGGTTCGGGGGTTCGGAGCCGGTGGTACTCAGAGGCAACCAGCCGCTTGGATTTGGGCTTGTTGCCTCTGAGTACCACCGGTGTGACCGAACCCGCGAGCCCCCGAACCCGCGAACCCCCGACGAGATCTATTTCTCGTCCAAGCGATTCCCCTCGATGTCGTAGTACACGATGGGCGCAATGTTGGCCGTCTTGAGCGGCCCTTCGATCACCTTCCGATCGCCGACGATGACGATATCCAGCTTGTCGATGGTCACGTACTGCTTCGCCACCCGCAACACGTCGTCCTTGGTGATGGCGGCAATCCGCTTCGTGTACTGCTGGTAGTAATCGTCCGGCAGGTTCTGCACCCACAGGCCCGTCAGGGCCGCGTTGATGCTGCTGACTGATGCGAACGTGCCGGGCAGACGCTGAATCAGGGCGTCCTTCGCGACGCTCAACTCCTCATCGGTGATCGGCCGGGCCCCGAGGATGCCGCGGAGCTCTTTCATGAACTCGACGAGGGCCGCATCACTCTTCTCGGTGACGATGTCGCCGCCGGTCCGGAAAGGACCGGGGCCCTTGCCATAGCCGAAGTTCGAGCTGACGCCGTAGCTGTAGCCTTTGTCCTCGCGGATATTGGCGTTCAGGCGCGACTGGAACATGCCGCCGAGCATCGTGTTCATGACCTGGAGCGCGTAATAGTCCGGCGTGTTTCTCGGCGGTCCTGGCCGTCCAATCGCGAACGTGGACTGCGCCGCGCCCGGCTTGTCCACGAGGAAGATCGTGGTGGCCTTCGGCTCGGCGACCGGCGGGAACGTGAACGAAGGCTTCTCCCCGCCCTTCGTCCAGGCCGTCAGCGCTTTCTCGATCACCGGCTTGACCGTCGCCGCCGTGGTATCGCCGACGACCGTGACCAGCGCGCGCCCCGGCTGGTAGTAGGCCTTGTGAAACGCGACGAGATCCGCCCGCGTGACCGCCTTCAGCGATTCCTCGGTGACTACCCGCCCGTACGGATGCTCGGAGCCGTAGACAATGCGCGGGAAGACGCGATTGGCGATCGCACCCGGTTGCGCCCGTGCCTGCGTGAGCTGAACGAGCCGCTGCCCACGCAGGCGCTCGAGCCCACCTTCGGGAAACGTCGGGTTCACCAGCATATCGGCCAGGATGTCGAGCGTCGCCGGAAACTTTGCCGTCGTCGATCGGAAGCTGATCGATCCGCTCTCGCCGGCGACCGACGAGTTCACCGACGTGCCCAGGAGTTGCAATGCGTTCGACAGCGCTTCGGCGTCGCGGGTTCTGGTCCCCTCGCTCAGGAGAGCGGCTGTCAGCGAGGCGACACTCTGCTTACCAGCCGGCTCAAACTGATCGGCGCCGCCGAGAAACGTGATCGAGAAGGAGATCAGCGGCAGATCGTGCTTCTCGGAGACGACGAGGTCAGCACCGTTGCCGAGCGTGCTCTTCGTCCAGGTCGGGACGCGCAGCTCCGGCGTCTTCCCGGGCGGCGGAATCTTCTTGCGATCGAGAGCCTGCTGCGCCGAGGGCGCCGCCGTCAGCAGCAGGAGAACAGCGAACGCGATCCAACCCCTCATTTGCCACCTTCCGGTTTCTTGGCGTCGTACTCGGTCACCCGCTTGCTCTGGTCGGGTTTTGCAGCCTGGTCCGCTTTCCCTTCGGGGACGACGCTGAGCACCACGCGTCCGCCGGTGAGGTACTTGTTGGCCACGCGCTTGACGTCCTCGGCCGTGACCGAGAGCGTCTTCTTGTACGCCGTGCGGAAGTAGCCGGCATCAGCGTGATAGCCGGCGCCGTCGGCGAGCTCGAACGCCTTACCCAGGTTGGACTCCAGGTTGCTCACGAAGCCCAGCTCCTCGCCGGCGATCGCCTTCTGAATCTCCTCAGCGGTGGGCCCTTCCTTTTTCAGACGCTCGATAATCGCCTCGCTTGCCGCTTCGAGCGACGTGAGCGTGTGTCCGGGCCTGGGCGTAATCATCAGGATGAACTCGCCGACATCCTCGTTGGTGGACTGACCCGACTGCACGGAGGCCGCTGCCTGCTCGTCGTAGACCAGCGCTTTCGTGATCCGCGCCGTCCGTGAGCCGCTCAGGATTGTCCCGAGCACGTCGAGGGCGAAGTGGTCGTCGTTCTTCTCGCCGACCGTCGGCCACTGGATGTAGAGACGCGGGACCTGCACCCGATCCTCGTAGTAGAGCCGCTTCTCCGCACTGAGCGTGACCGGCTCGACCTTCGGCCGGGTGATCGGTTTGCCCCGGCCGATGTCGCCGAAGTACTTGGTGACCCACCCCTTGGTTTGAGCGGTGTCGAAATCGCCGACGATGGAGAGATAGGCATTGTTCGGCGCGTAGTACAGCCGGAAGAAGTTCTTGACGTCTTCTTCGGATGCCGCGGAGAGGTCCTCCATGCTCCCAATCACGTCCCAAGAATACGGATGGGTGGGAGGATACGTCGCATGCGCGAGGATTTCGCCGGCGCGGCCGTAGGGCTGGTTGTCGACCCCTTGCCGGCGCTCGTTCTTCACGACGTCGCGTTGCGCGTTCAGCTTGGCCAGATCGAGCGAGTCGAGCAGGTAGCCCATGCGATCGGCCTCGAGCCACAACGCCGACTCGAGATAGTTCGTCGGCACTGTTTCGTAGTAGGTCGTCCGGTCGTTGTTCGTGGTCCCGTTGTTCGACCCGCCGACGCCTTCGGTGAGCTTGTCGTGCAGGCCATAGGGCACATTCCCCGAGCCGGTGAACATGACGTGCTCGAAGAGATGCGCGAAGCCCGTTCGTCCCACGATTTCGTTTTTCGAGCCCACCTTGTACCAGACGTTGACCGCGACGGTCGGCGTGGTCTTGTCCGGCGAGAGGATCACGGTGAGGCCGTTTGCCAGCGTGTAGGTTTCAAACGGCAGCTTGATGGTGTCGGCGCCCGATGCGGCGGGACGTGCCGGGGACTGAGCGGACAGTGCGGTGCTCAGCGTGATGGTGATGACGATGGCTAGTCTGCGATGGTGTGATTGCACAGCTCTTTCTCGCTTGTTGAAGGGCAGCCGTTGCCTTCCGCCTGAAGGCGGAAGCCACGAGATCTTCAAACGAACGTCCGGTAGCTTCCGCCTTCAGGCGGAAGCTCCTTATTCTGTCTCGACCGATGCGACGGGCGCCGCGCGGCGAATCTTGACCCGATGAATCCGGCGGCGTTCCGCTTCCACAACCTCGACGACCAAGCCATCGAGCTCGAACGTCTCGCCGACCGAGGGCACGCGTCCCACGCGGGTGAGGACGTAACCGCCGACGGTTTCGAAGCCCTCCGGCTCGATCTCGACGTGCAGCCGATCCCGCACCTCGTCGAAATTTGCTTTGCCGCTGAACACGTACGTGCCCTGCCCGACATCGACCACCGTCTCGGCTTCCACGTCGTACTCGTCCCGGATTTCTCCGACGATTTCCTCGAGCAGATCCTCCAGCGTGGCGAGGCCGGCTGTACCGCCGTATTCGTCAACGACAATCGCGAGCTGGACCTGTTTGCGCTGAAATTCCTTCAGCAGATCGGAGACTCGTTTGGTTTCCGGCACGAAGGTCGCCGGCCGCAGCAGCGGCAGGATGCTGTCGGAGTCCTTCCAGTCGCCGGCCAGTCGAATCAAGTCTTTGACGAATATGACGCCGAGAATGTTGTCGAGGTTTTCCTTGTACACCGGGATTCTGGAGTACTCCTGGTCCCCGAACAACGCGCGCAAGTCGGCGATCCTGGCGTCTTCCGTGATCGCGACGATATCCGGCCGCGGGGTCATGACCTCCCGCACCAGCGTGTCGCTGAACTCGACGATCGACTGGAGCAGCCGCCGCTCGTCCCCTTCCATCAGCCGCTGGTCCTCTGCCAGATCGGGCGCGGTGGCAGGAGCCTCGCGCGGCTCCTCGACGACCGGATTCCCCGCTTGCGCCGCATGCCGATCGCGCCGGGCATCGACGATCAACCGGACCAGCGCATTGGTCAGCGGCGCGACGAAACGGGCGGCGACGTCGAAGGGCGGCAGCAGGAACTTGAGCACGCCTTCGGGATCGCGGCGGACGATGAACATCGGGACGACGTGCTCGCAGATGAGGATGAAGACCGCGACGAACAGCAGCAGCATTCCAATCGACTGGAACGTTCCGGTCTGTCGCGTCAGGATCGCAATCGCCATCGTGGCGAGCGAGAAGATGATGCCGAGAATCAGCCGGGCCGGCAGGAACAGGCGGATGGGGTCGTCGAAATAGAAGCCGAGCCGATCGTCGCGGCCGCCGCGCTCGACCATCAGCCGAAGCGACAGCCGCATCAGCGTGCTGAAGGCGGTCTCGATGGTGCCGACGTAGACGGCGGCCACGCCGAGCAGCAGCAGGAGAACCGGTATCACCGGCCGGCTCCAGCCCGTGCGATCAGGCCGGCGGGCAGACCGCCGCGGCGGCGCAAGCGCGCCTCCGCCCGGGCCATACGGCCGTGGTCGTCCGGGGCGTCGTGGTCGTAGCCCAGAAGGTGAAGGAAACCATGAAGGGCGAGAACGCGCAACTCGGCCTGGTAGGAGTGGCCGGCTTCGCGGGCCTGGCGCGTCGCCACGCCGGTCGCAATGACGATGTCGCCCAAAACCCGTCCGGGATCAGGGATCCGGGATCCGGGATCCGGGGTCCGGGGCCCGGGGTCCGCGGGAAACGACAGCACGTCGGTCGCGTAGTCTTTGCGTCGGTATTGCCGATTCAGCTTGCGGATGTGCGCGTCGGTGACGAGCGCGATGGCGACGTCGCCCTGGAGGCGGACGGGGGCGATCGCGGCGAGCCAGCGGGCCAGGCCACCGTCGGCGACGCGGCGGCCGCGGCCGTCGGTCACCGTCACGCTGACGCGTCTACTGTCGGGATCCACCGTACGATTCGTACGCCTTGACGATCTGCTGCACCAGCTGATGGCGCACGACGTCCTTGTCGTCGAACCGGATGAACGCGATGCCCTCGATGTTGCCGACGACCTTCATCGCTTCGACCAGTCCCGACGTCCGGCCCGTGGGGAGATCGATCTGCGTGATGTCTCCAGTGATGACAGCTTTCGACCCGAAGCCGAGCCGGGTCAGGAACATCTTCATCTGCTCGGACGTCGTGTTCTGCGCCTCGTCCAGGATGACGAAGGCATCGTTCAACGTCCGGCCGCGCATGAACGCGATCGGCGCCACCTCCACGGTTCCACGCTCGATGAGACGTTCGGCGCGCTCGACGTCCAGCATGTCGTAGAGCGCGTCGTAGAGCGGCCGCAAGTACGGGTTGACCTTTTCCTGCAGATCGCCCGGCAGGAAGCCGAGCTTTTCTCCTGCCTCGACCGCCGGCCGCGCCAGGATGATCCGCGTGACCTTCTTGGCGAGGAGGAACGATACCGCCTGCGCCATCGCCAGATACGTCTTCCCCGTGCCGGCGGGGCCGATGCCGAACACGATGTCGTGGTTTTCGATGACGTCGAGGTAACGACGCTGGTTGACGCTCTTCGGCAGGACCTGGCGCTTGCCTGAAGTCCGCGGCGCGCCGCGGAGGAAGTAGTCCGCGAGTTCGACCGTCTCGTCCTGCGCCACGAGCTGCGCGGCGGTCTTCACGTCACCCTTGGCCAGGCGATAACCTCCGCGCATCAGGCTGCTCAGCTGATCGAGCACACGTTCGGCCCGCCGCGCATCGGGCGCATCACCTTCCACGATCAGCTCTTCCCCGCTCGTGCGAATCCGCACGTTGAAGAGCCCTTCGAGGTGCTTGAGGTTCTCGTCGAGATTCCCGAACAGCGATTCGGCGCCCTCATCAGGCACCGGAATCTTGCGCATCACGGTAGCGGGCGGTATAGGGGGAACTCCTTAATGGTGAATAGATTGGATGGTACCACAACGACACGGGGTCCGCGGTCCGGGGTCCGGATGCCTGTGCTATCCAGAGGCAACCGGGCGCACATAGAAGCGGCTGGTTGCCTCTGGTTAGCACTGCCCCCGGATCCCGGACCCCGGATCCTCAATCCACCTTCAAATGCAACTCCCTCAGCTGCTTTTTGTTCACCGTCGACGGAGCACCGGCCATGAGATCGACGGCTTGCGCCGTCTTCGGGAACGCAATGACGTCCCGGATCGACGGCTCTCCGCAGAGGATCGCCACGGTCCGATCAAGGCCGATGGCGATGCCGCCGTGGGGCGGTGTGCCGTATTCGAGGGCGTCGAGGAAGAATCCGAACCGGAGCTTCGCCTCCTCGTCCGAGATCTTCAGGAGCTTGAAGATCAGGCGCTGCAGCGCTTGATCGTGGATCCTGATGCTGCCTCCGGCGATCTCGCTGCCGTTCAGCACCAGATCGTAGGCCCGGGCCCGTACAGTCCCCTGCTCCGACTCGAGCCGCGCCGCGTCCGCCTCGAGCGGCGCCGTGAACGGGTGGTGCATGAACTCGTACCGGTTCTCCTCCTCGAGCCACTCGAACATCGGGAAGTCGACCACCCACAGGAACTCGAAGCGATCCGGATCCAGCAGATTGAGCTTCTTCGCCAGATGGAGCCGCAGCTGGCCGAGCGTGACGCTGGTCGGGTAGTGCTTGCCGGCCGCCATCACCAGCAGATCGTCCGGCCCGCACCCCGCGATCTCGAGGGCGCGTTTGATCGCGTCCTCGCCAGCGGTTTTCAGCGCCGGACTCTGCGGCGTGCCCTCTGGCGCACGCGCCCAGACCAGCCCCGCGGCCCCGAACTGCTTCGCCTGGTCGGTCAGCTCGTCCGTCTCCCGGCGCGAGTACTTCGCGGCGCCCGGAATGACGAAGCCCCGCACCTCCCCGCCGGCATCGATCGCGCTCCGGAACGGTGGAAACGGCGATGCGGAGAACGCGGGCGAGAGGTTCACGATCTCCATTCCGCAGCGGAGGTCCGGCTTGTCAGACCCGTACTTCGCGATCGCCTCCGAGTACGGCAGCCGCCGGAACGGGTACGGCGCCTCGCGCCCGATCAGCCGCATCAGCCGATCCATCAGCGGCTCCAGGGTCCCGAACACGAGGTCTTCGGTCGCGAACGAGATCTCGAGGTCGACCTGCGTGAACTCCGGCTGGCGATCGGCGCGCAGGTCCTCGTCGCGGAAGCACTTCACGATTTGAAAGTAACGATCCAGCCCGGAAATCATCAGGATCTGTTTGAAGATCTGCGGCGACTGCGGCAGTGCGTAGAACTCGGATGGATGGACGCGGCTCGGTACCAGGTAGTCGCGCGCTCCCTCGGGCGTCGACTTGGTGAGCATCGGCGTCTCGATCTCGAGGAACCCCCTCTCGTCGAAATACTTCCTGATCTCCATCGTCGCCCGGTGACGAAGGATGATGTTGCGCTGCATCCGCGAGCGGCGGAGGTCCAGGTAGCGGTACTTCAGGCGCGTGTCCTCGGCGACCGGCCCCTCATCGGCGATCGGGAACGGCGGTGTCTTCGCGTCGTTGAGGAGCCTGACTTCGTTCAGCGCGATCTCGATCTCGCCGGTCTTCAGCTTCGAATTCACCGATTCCGGCGTGCGCCGTTCCACCATCCCCATCACCGCCACGACGTACTCCGGGCGCAGGGACTGCACGGCCTCGACCAGCGCGGGATTGTCCCGGGCCACCACCTGCGTGATGCCATGACGGTCACGGATGTCGATGAACGCGAGCGACCCCAGATCGCGCAGCCGGTGCACCCATCCGAGCAGGACAACCTGCTGGCCGGCATGTTCCAGTCCCAGCTCGCCGCACGTGTGCGTGCGGGCGAGGTGTTCGAGCGGTTGAATGTTCATTGTTGTTCTTCGGCGACCTGACGCAGGGCCGGCTCGCGGAGCGCTGCCGGCAGTTCGGCCCTGGGGATCGCCCGCTGCTCCCCGGACCGCATGTCCTTGATGGTGACGACGCCCCGGGCGCGCTCGTCGGCGCCGAGGACGGCGACGCGTGCAATCGCGGCGGCGCTCGCGTACTTGAACTGCTTCCCGAGCTTGTCGGGCTCCGGATAGACCTCGACGCGCAGTCCGGCCTGCCGGAGCTCCCGAGCCAGCCGCAGCCCCTCGGCCGGATCCTCGCCTTCGAACAACGTGACGAGCACGTCGGTGCCGCCGGCATCGACTCCAGGGGGAAACATCCCGCGCTCCCCCATCACGACGAGGATGCGTTCGAGCCCCAGCGAAAAACCGCAGGCCGGGATGTTCTCGCCCGAGAACATTCCGATCAGCCCGTCGTACCGCCCGCCGCCGCCCAGGCTGCCGGCCAGATCCGGAACGGTGATCTCCATGATCGTCCCGGTGTAGTACGACAACCCGCGCGCGAGCGTGGCATCGAACCGAAGGTGCGAACCGGCACTCGTCACCCCGGCGAGCCCGAAGATCTGCTCGAGATCGGTGACGGCCCCCTGCGCCTCAGGGCGCCCGCCGACGAACTCGCGCACCTTCTCGAGCGTCACGTCGCCGGCAAACGCCGCGAGTACGCGCTGACCGTCGGCGATCCCTCGCTCCTGGAGCTCGCGAAGCACGCCGTCGGCGCCGACCTTGTCCATCTTGTCGAGCGCGACGAGCGCCTGACCGTGCAGCTCGGGCCCGACGCCAGCCGCATCCAGCAGGCCTGCCAGCAGCTGACGGTGATTGATCCGGATCGTGAAATCACGGAATCCCAGCTGCTGCAGAACATCAGCAACCGCCGAGCACAGCTCGGCCTCGACCACCATCGAGCGCGATCCGATCGCATCGACGTCGCACTGGTAGAACTCCCGAAACCGTCCCCGGGCCGGCCGGTCGGCCCGCCACACCGGCTGGATCTGGTAGCGCTTGAAGAACCGCGGCAATTTCCCGCGGTGCTCGGCCACGACCCGCGCCAGCGGCACCGTGAGGTCGTAGCGCAGCGCCAGGTCGGTCTCCCCGGACGACTCGTGCTCGCCCCGGCGCAGCACCTTGAAAATGAGCTTGTTGCCCTCTTCTCCGTATTTGCCGGTCAGCGTCTCGATGTTCTCGAGCGCAGGCGTCTCGAGCGGCTGGAACCCGTACCGGCGGTAGGTGTCCTCGACGACGGCAATGGCGTACCCGCGACGGCGAACGTCCTGCGGAAGAAAGTCCCGCATCCCACGCGCGGGACGAACTGAGGGGGGCATCTCACGGATCTTAGCAAACGGGGTCCGGGATCCGGGGTCCGGGATCCGAGGGGGTTGTTCGATTGGTTTGGTGAAAGACGCGGCAACGAGCCGGTTGCAGGCCTTTCACCCAGGTCCGTCGAACAGTTCTGATGTCCTGCGGATCCCGGACCCCGGACCCCGGATCCCGGAATCGATCGTCAGTCCTTCTTCACTGTCGGATACGCGATCCCCAGCTGCTCGAGGTAGGTCTTGTACCGTGTCGGGTCGTAGTAGTACTTCCGCATTTCCGGCCGGTAGCGCTCCATCACGCCCCGGTTCAGGTCGATCGCCGGCTTGTCCTCGGGCCGGAGCAGCGACTCGTACTTCTGATCCTTCGTCTGCACGGTGCGGAAGTAGTCCCAGGCCTGCGAAATCAGCTGGGGCTGCAGCATCAGGTCGAGGATGGTCATCGCCTGCACCTTGGCGCCGGCCGTGGTGCCCTTATGCGCGATCGGCGTGGCCATCGCGATCGCGTTGGCCCAGTTGTGGCCGGGCAGGCCGGGAATGTTGGCCGGGAACCGCAGCGTGACCGTCGGCACGTTCCACGACACATCGCCGATGTCGTCCGAGCCGCCGCCGCGGTTGTCCGTCACCGGGCCCTGGAGCTCCTTCGGGATGGTCAGGTTGAGCCCCTGCTCGCGCGAGCCGATCTCCTTCTGAAGGGCCTTGGCCAATGTCTGATCGGCGTCGCTCCATGTGGGCATGCCCACCTTCTGGATGTTCGCCCAGGTGGTCTCAGCGACGGTCTTGTTCATGTGCTGCGGCCACGCCGTGCCGAGCACGCGCGACGGCAGCAGCTCGGTGCCGGTCATGAGCGCCGCCGCTTTGGCCATGTCGTCGCCGATCTTCCAGAGCTCCTTGATCCGCGGGTACGACGTGTGGCGGAAGTAGTACCAGACCGAGGCGTTCCGCGGAACGACGTTGGGCTGATCGCCGCCATTGGTGATGACGTAATGAGAGCGGTGATCCAGTGGCAGGTGCTCGCGACGGTAGTTCCAGCCGATGTTCATCAGCTCGACGGCGTCGAGCGCGCTCCGCCCGCGCCACGGGGCACCCGCGGAGTGCGCCGTTTCGCCGCGGAACGAGTACTCCACCGACACCAGGCCGGTCCCGCTGCGCTCACCCCAGGAGACCGCGAGCTCGTTGTCCACGTGCGAGAACAGCGCGACGTCGACGTCCTTGAAAAAACCGGCGCGGACGAAATACGCCTTCGTGCCGAGGAGCTCCTCGGCCGTGCCCGGCCAGATCCGAATCGTGCCGGGCAGCTTCTCGCGCTCCATGATCTTTTTGACCACGAGCGCCGCGGTGATGTTCAGCGCCTGCCCGGAGTTGTGACCTTCGCCATGGCCGGGCGCTCCCTCGATCAGCGGATCGCGGTAAGCGACGCCCGGCTTCTGCGAGGCCTGCGGAATCCCGTCGATGTCCGAACCGAGGGCAATCACTGGCTTGCCCGAGCCCCAGGTCGCCATGAAGGCGGTTGGAATGCCGGCGATTCCTTCCTCCACGCTGAAGCCGTTCTTCTTCAGAACGTCGATCAGGTAGCGGTGCGTCTCGAGCTCCTGGAACCCGAGTTCCCCGTAGCTGAAAATCTGGTCCACCATTTGCTGGGTGAACACGGCCATGCCGTCCACGGCCGCGGCCGCTTCCGTCTTCAGCCGGTCGACCCGCGGATCGGCCTTCGCAGCCGCAGGCGGCGCATCCTGCGCACGCGGTACGGCCACCAGCAGCGAAATCGCAATGAGCACAGCACAGCCACGGCCTGCTGACATACGTCGTCCCTCCCGGCGGTTGCCTAACCGACGCATGCGATAATAAGCGTTTCTCAATGGCCGTCTCCATCGGTGATCGCTTCGCCCGGCCGCTCCGGAGCCTCCGGATCTCGGTGACCGACCGCTGCAACCTGCGGTGTCACTACTGCATGCCGGAGACGGACTACGCCTGGCTGCCCCGCGAAACGCTGCTCTCGTTCGAGGAGATCACCGCGCTCGCCGGCGCGTTCGTGGCGGTCGGTGCCGACCGGGTCCGGATCACGGGCGGCGAGCCGCTGCTCCGCCGGGATCTGCCGGTGCTCATCTCGCAGCTGACGTCGCTGCCGGGAGTCGACGACCTCGCGCTCACGACGAACGGCGTCCTCCTGGCCGACAAGGCCCGGGCCCTTCGCGATGCCGGCCTGCACCGCATCACCGTCAGCCTCGACACGCTCAATCGTCAGCGCTTCGAACGGCTGACCCGGTTCGACGAGCATGCGGCGGTCCTGGCGGGGATCGATGCGGCCGCCCGCGCCGGCTTCGATTCCGTGAAAATCGACACCGTCGTGACGCGCGGGACCAATGACGATGAGTTGATCGATCTGCTCGAGTTCGGACGCCGCGCCGGCGCCGAGGTGCGGTTCATCGAGTACATGGATGTGGGCGGGGCCACCCGGTGGAGTCCCGAGGCGGTCGTCTCGCAGGACGAGATCCTGCAGACCGTCGCGGCACACTACGGCGCAGTGCAGGCGGTTGGCGGCCGGGGCTCGGCGCCCGCGGATCGGTTCACGCTGCCGGACGGCACGACGTTCGGGATCATCGCATCCACGACCCGGCCTTTTTGCCGGGACTGCGATCGCAGCCGCTTGACCGCCGACGGTGTCTGGCTGATGTGCCTCTACGCGACCGCGGGAACTGACCTGCGCCGGCCGCTCCGCGCCGGCGCGACCCGCGACGATCTCGTTCAGCTGATTCGAACCGTCTGGGCGCAACGCGCCGATCGCGGCGCCGAGGAGCGGCTCATCGTCGGCGCTCGCACACCGCTGATTCCGTTGGCGGCGCTGAAGAAAGACGCGCATCTGGAGATGCACACGCGCGGGGGATAGTTCACCGATGCATCGTCACGTCACCGCCGTCATCCTGGCGCTTCTCCTCACCCCCACCCTCGCGCTGGCGCAGCGTTCTGCGGCGTCGGTCGCGACGCTGAGCGAGCTCTCGAGATCGCTCGAGGACCTCTCACAGAAAGTCAGCGCCAGCGTCGTCCAGATCTTCGTGACCGGCTACGCGCCGCCGGAGGAGGACGACCCGCACGCCTCGGCGCAGCCGACCTTCGAGCGCAGCACCGGCTCCGGCGTGATTGTCGACGCGGACGGCTACATCGTCACCAACGCCCACGTGGTCGACAATGCCACGCGCATCGAGGTGGAACTGCCCTTTGCCGCGATTGGCGGCGATCCGGGCCGTTCGATCCTGCGGCGTCGCGGACGAACCGTCGGGGGGCAGATCGTCGCCGTCGATCGCGAGACCGATATCGCCGTCATCAAGATCGAAGCGAAGGCGTTACCCGTGCTGGCGTTCGGCGACTCGGACACGATTCGTCCCGGCCAGCTGGTTCTCGCCTTCGGAAGCCCCCTCGGCCTGGATGCCTCGGTCACGCTCGGCATCGTCAGCGCGGTGGCGAGGCAGCTGACGCCCGAAGACCCGATGATCTACATCCAGACCGACGCCCCCATCAATCCGGGAAACAGCGGCGGCGCGCTGGTCGACACCGAGGGCCGGCTGGTCGGCATCAGCACCTTGATTTATTCGCAGTCGGGGGGCAACGAAGGGATCGGATTCGCCGCACCCAGCAACATCGTCCGCAACATCTTCGAGCAGATTCGGAAGAGCGGCCGCGTGCGACGCGGGGAAATCGGCGTCTCGACGCAGACCATCACCGCGACCCTGGCCGAGGCGCTGAAGCTCAACGCGGACGCCGGCGTGATTGTCGCCGACGTGGATGAAGGGGGACCCGCGGCCAAGGCCGGGCTGCAGACGGGTGACGTGATCCTGGCGCTCGACGGCAAGCGCATGGAGAACGGCCGTCAGTTCAGGATCAACATCTACACGCGCAACATCGGCCAGCAGGTCTCGCTCGACGTGCAGCGCGGCGACCGGCGGCTCACGGTGCGGGTGCCGGTATTCGAGCGCCAGAGCACGAGCGCACGCCTGAGCGACTTGATCACTCCGCAGAACAGCATCCGCGGACTCGGTGTGATGGCCATCGATCTGACACCGCCGATCCAGAAAGTCCTGCCGGACCTCCGCCGCAGCCGGGGCGTGGTGATTGCGAGCGTCTCGGGCGAGGCGCCCTACTCACAGCAGGGACAACTCCAGGCCGGTGACGTCATTTACGAGTTGAACGGACAGCCGATGGAATCGGTCGCGGCGCTGAAGGCGGCGGTCGAGCAACTCAAGCCACACGACGCCGCGGTTGTGAAGATCGAGCGCGAGGGCAGTCTCATGTTCATCGCGTTCCGCGCCGAGCCTCGCTAGGCTTCAGCGAGCCTCCCCCGAAAGGACACGCGTAGGTGTTCAACCCTGCGCCATGAGTGCTCTGTTTTTGAACTCCGAGGACTAAGCCTCTAGTTGACAGCCTGATAGCCCAGCGTCAGGAGTGAATCGCCCCCGCACACTGTGCCAGCGTGACACACGACGCTCAGTCTCCCCTCCCATTCGTTCAGACCCTAAACCAAGCCCTCTCAGAGATTTACATAAAACTCTGCCATAGGGGCGCAGATGTTGCTCTCCCAGCTGTCGTGGCCCCGTCTCCCAAAGACTTCGTTGTGCTTCGTCTCCGCGTGTCTGTGGCTGTCGTTGCTGCTGCCCTCTTATCGTGGCCCCAAGCCACGCAGGGGCAACGGCCGCCTTCCCTCTCGCCCGATCTTCACGAGCTTCGCTCGGAGCGCGTGCGCGTCATCGTGCAGGCCGACGTCGCGGGGCTGAAGTCGGTGCGCGGCCGGTTGTTCCGTGCGCTGCGGCGTGAGCTCGATGGCGCGGCGGCACTCGATCTGACACGCGGAGAGTACGAAGCGCTGAAGCGGGACTCCTCGGTCGCCCACATCTCACAGGACCTTCCGGTCGTCGCGGACATGGCGATCACGAACAAGGTCACTCGCGCCGAGACGGTCTGGCAAGGGACCAGCGGCCTTCTAGGTCTCGGAGGGCAGCCCGGCAACCAGGGCGGCGGTATCGGCGTCGCGGTAATCGATTCGGGGATCTCCCAGCACAGCGCGATCGGGTCGCGCGTGGTGGCGCGCGTGAATCTCGTCTCGAACGAGCCCGGCGTCAACGGCGATCCATTCGGGCACGGCACGCATGTCGCCGGGATGATCGGCGGCGCGGGATCGGCTGCGTCGCGTGTCACGCCCGCGTACTCCGGCGGCAGCGCTCCTGCGGTCCGATTCATCGACATCCGTGTGCTCGGCAGGACCGGCATCGGCTACACCAGCGACGTGCTCGCCGGCATCGAATGGGCGATCGCCAACCGGGCCAAGTACGGCATCCGGGTCATCAACCTGTCGCTCGGCCATCCGGTTGCGGAGCCTGCGGCGACCGATCCGCTCTGTATCGCGGTCGAGCGGGCCGTCAGGTCCGGCATCGTCGTGGTGACCTCGGCGGGCAACTACGGCGTGACGTCCACGGGCGCGCCGGTGCTCGGCGGAATCACCTCTCCCGGCAACTCGCCTGCGGCGATCACGGTAGGCGCGATCGACACGAACGGCACCGCCGATCGCTCGGACGATCGGGTTGCGCCGTACAGCTCCCGTGGGCCGACGCGATTCGACTTCGCCGTCAAGCCGGACGTCGTCGCGCCCGGCACGCGCATCGTGTCGCTCGAGGCCAACGGATCGTATCTGGCCTCGACCTACCCGCAGTGGCACGTCGCCGGGAACGGCACCAACGGGTACTTCCGCCTGAGCGGCACCAGCATGGCGACCGGGGTGGTCAGCGGCGGCATCGCGCTGCTCCTGAACGCCGAGCCATCGCTGACGCCTGCACAGGTGAAGATCGCGCTTCAGACTGGGGCCCGCTTCATCCCGTCCGCCGGGATGATTGCCGGCGGCACCGGCAGCGTGGACTTCGCGCAGAGCCTGAAGATCGCCGATCAGGGACTTGTTCTCTCGCTCTTGTCCACGGTCCAGAACGTCCTCGGACTGTCGAGCGGTGCTTCCTTTGTTGACCGGGGCACGTTGATCGATCGCATCTACGACCGGACCGGGCTGCGCCTTCTGGGCCTGCTCGACCTCGGCACGCTGCTTTACGGCGCCGAGAGCGCCGAACCCGGAGTGCTGACCCTTCTCGGTCAACAGAATGCGCTCGGACAGACCCCTGCGAATTATCTCGTGTGGGGCACGGTCGCCAACTGGACCTCGAGCTACTACCTGGTGTGGGGCACGACTATCCAGGATCCCTCAGGCCAGTACCTCGTCTGGGGCACGATGGCGGACGAGGACTATCTGGTGTGGGGCACGGCGGTTGGCGATAACGGCAACCGCTGATGCCCGGAGCGGTGACCGCCGGCCGTCCGACCGCCCTGCGGTACTACGTCAGCGGAATCGCGGCGCTCGGCATCGCTCTGTTCGGGTGGTGTGTTACCCGCGTCGTCAGTAACGGTCTGCCGGTCGAATGGTGGATGTTCGCCGCGCTGACCTTCGCCAGCGGCCGCATCACGCTGATCGTCCCGGGTGTCGAGGCGACGTTCACCGTCTCCGAAGTCTTTGCTTTCACGTCCGTCCTGCTGTTCGGCCCGGAGGCCGGCGCGGTCACGCTGGCACTGGATTGTCTGGTGCTGGCGTGGCACCGCCGGATGGGTCTCGACAAGGCGGCCTTCAACGTCGGCAACCTGACGCTCGCGGCGTGGGCATCGGGCACGCTGTTCTTCGCCGTTTCCGGGGCGAAGCCACTGTTGCACGGCGGCCAGGCAGCGATACTGATCCTGCCACTTGCGCTGCTCGCGCTGACGTACTTCGTCATCAACACGGGCCTGATCGCGGCGGCGATCGGGTTCGAAACGGGAACCAGTCCCGTCATTGTCTGGTGGCGCCATTTCATCCGGCTGGCGCCGGGCTACGCCGCGAGCGCGTCGCTCGCGCTGCTCCTCGTCGTGGCCCTGCAGCAGGCTCGCTTTGCGGCGATCTGGCTGCTCCCGCCGGTGCTCCTGGTTTTCTACTACACGCTGCGATCGTCGTTCGGCAGGGTCGAGGATGCCAAGGGTCACCTGGACAAGCTCAACACGCTGTACCTGTCCACGGTCGAAACGCTCGCCACGGCGATCGACGCCAAGGACGAAGTCACGCACGGCCACATCCGGCGCGTCCAGCTCGCAGCGATGGGTCTCGCTCGTGAGCTCGGGGTCAAGGACGCCGAAACGCTGAAGGCGATCGAGGCTGCCGCGTTGCTCCACGATACGGGGAAGATCGCCATCCCCGAGCACATCCTCAACAAGCCTGGCAAGCTGACGCCGGCTGAGTACGACAAGATGAAGCTTCACGCTCCCATCGGGGCGGAGATTCTCTCGGCGATCGACTTCCCATATCCGGTCGTTCCGATCGTCCGGCATCATCACGAGAACTGGGACGGTACGGGCTATCCGGATCGCATCGCCGGTGCCGACATTCCGATCGGCGCCCGCATTCTTTCAGTCGTCGACTGCTTCGACGCGCTCACATCCGATCGGCCCTATCGAAAACGGATGACCGATGCAGAAGCGCTGGCAATCCTCCGCGAGCGGCGCGGGACGATGTACGACCCGCTGGTCGTGGACGTGTTCGCGGCCAACTACAAGCGGATCATGCCAGGCGAGGAAGCGGCGACACATCCTGCCGCAAAGGCGGTCGGCGGTGCACGGGAGACTGCACCTGCTCCTCCCGCCGACCTGGAGGAGACTGACGGCGCACCAGGTGCCGACAGCGGTATCAACGAAGTGCTGACGATCAGCAGCCTGGCGCGCGCGGTTTCAGGCGACGCCTCGTTGTCCGACGTCGGCGCGCTGGCGTGGATGACGCTCAGGAACGTCGTCCCGGCGAACGCGATGGCGCTCTTCGTCGAAGACCAGCGGCAGGATCTGATGACCGTGGCCTGTGCAGCCGGTGCACACGCGCCGATGCTCCGGCAGCTGAAGAAGGCACGCGGCGGCGGCATCGCGGGCTGGGTTGCCGTGAACCGGCGTGGCGTGCTCAACGCTGAGGCCGCACTCGATCTGGGGCTGTCTGCGCCTTCACTCGATCCGCCGTTGCGGAGTTCCCTGACCGTTCCGCTTTCGCATGACGGCCGCGTCGTTGGCGTCCTGTCGTGCTATTCCCCGACCGCACGAGGGTTCACGGAAGACCATCAGCGACTGCTGGAACTGATGGCGGCCAGCCTGGCGAGCGCCATCGCCGCGGTCGCCAACGCCGAAGGCGCGGCTTCCCAGCTCACCAACGCTTCACGCCGAGTGTCCGGGTCAACAGTGCTCTCGATTGTCAGATGAAAGATCGGCCGGGGCTGAAGCCCCGGCCCTGCAGACGCCAGTGACGGTGTCGGCCGGACCTTTAGGCCCGGCCGATCAGATCAACCGAACCCCTTCTGCAGGCCGGCTGACAATCACCCGAGGCTGCAATCCTGTTGCAGCCCGATAGCGATCCGCGATCGAATCGGAGAATGGCGCGACTGCAGTCAGATCGACCAGCGCCACGATGGAGCCGCCAAACCCCGCGCCGGTCAGACGTGCGCCATGACATCCGGGCTGGGCCAATGCGAGGGTGACCAGCAGATCGAGCTCGGCGGACGAGACCTCGTACAAATCGCGCAGGCTGGCATGCGAGTCGTTCATGAGACGACCTGCGGTGCCGAGGTCGTCCTCCCTGAGCGCCGCGGCGAGCGCTCCTGGCCGGGCGTTCTCTGCAATCACATGAGACGCGCGCCGAAACGCGACTGCGTCCATCATCGTCCTGGCGCGCTCCAGGAGCTCAGCGTCGACGTCGCGCAGCGCGCGAACGGACGGTTCGATCTGCCGGATCGCCCGAACGGCGCGCTCGCACGCGGCACGACGGTCGTTATAGGCGCTCGCGGCAAGCGTCCGTGAAACACCGCTGTAGACGATCACGATGCCGGCGTTCTCCGGCACCGGCACATCTTGCGTCCTGAGCGATCGGCAATCGAGGAGCAGCGCCCGCCCGGTCCGCGCGCACGCGACTGCCATCTGATCCATGATCCCGCAGGCCACGCCGATGAACTCGTGCTCGGCCTGCTGGGCGATCTGCGCAGCGCGGCGCGGATCCCACGGTTCGCCGCTCGTCGCCGCGAGCACCCGCGCGATCGACAGCTCGACCGCAGCAGACGATGACAGCCCGGCGTCGGACGGGAGAGTCGACGCCAGCGCAATGTCGGTCCCGATGAGCCGATGGCCGGCTGCCGCCATCGTGCGGGCGATGCCCACACCGTACCGGAACCATCCAGCGAACTCTTCGACCGCCCGGGTCCCGTCCTCGAGACCGATCTCGCACGTCTCACCGAACTCGCGCGCATGAATCCTGAGCACTCGATTGCCGTTCGGGGCATAGGCGGCCGCCATCCCGTCCTCGATCGCCATCGGCAGCACGAAGCCGTCGTTGTAGTCGGTGTGTTCCCCGATCAGGTTGACCCGGCCGGGCGCGAAGACCACCCCGCTCGGCGAAGTGCCGAACTGGCGCCGAAATTCGTCGCGGGCCGCGGCGGCAGTGTCAAGGGAGCTCGGCGGAATCATTGGGGTGGGATGGTAGTTCAATGCAAAGCCGGGGGTTCGCGGGTTCGGGGGCTCGGGGGTTCGGGGGTTCGCGGGTTCGCGGGTTCGCAGTCGGTGGTTTTCAGAGGCCACTGGAGTAAATTCGAACGGCTGGTTGCCCGTGGTTACCACTCCTGCCCGAGCCCCCGAACCCGCGAACCCCCGAACAGTCAGGATATGATCCGTCGGACTCTTGTCGCCCGACAGGCAGACAAACATCGGGGGGATGCCGGTTTTTCCGGGCATGACTCTGGCAGGCAGACAACCAATGCGGCCGACGCCGAGGCTCATCCTGATCGTCTTCCTGCTCACGCAGCTGTTCGACGGGATCCTGACCTACACCGCGGTCGGGTGGCTCGGCGTCGTTGGCGAAGGAAATCTGCTCCTCGCCACGGCCATGCATGTGGCCGGCGCAGGACCGGCTCTGCTGCTCGCCAAGGGGCTGGCTGCCGCCTGCGGGGTGCTGCTCTACTTCCGCGGGCTTCACAGCATCCTCGGCGCCCTGACGGGCTTGTACCTGCTGGCCGCGATCGCGCCGTGGCTCATGATCTTCCACAGTCTCTGAACCCGTTCGCTCGATTGTTCGATCCGTTTGACAACTATGGCGTTGACGATTGTCGTGATGGCTGCGGGTGTCGGTTCCCGGTTTGGCGGTCCCAAACAGCTGGAGCCGGTCGGCCCGGCTGGTGAAACGTTGATCGATTACCTGCTGGTCGATGCGCGGCGCGCCGGCTTCGACCGGGCCGTGCTCGTGATTCGCGACGAGCTCACCTCTCGCATCAAGGAGGTGGCCGGCCGTCAGCGGGACGGTCTCGAGGTGCTGCTCACCTATCAGCAACTGGGTCCGGAGATCCCGCGAGGCACGGTGCCGGCCGTGCTCGCAGCCAGCGAATTCATCGACGGCCCATTCGTCGCGCTCAACGCGGACGACTTCTACGGGACGACCGCGTACCAGCGCGCGGCCGACTTCTTTCGCACCGGCAACGCGCCGTCGAACACCCACGCGTTCGTGTCGTTTCCACTGCGAACCACGCTTTCTCCGAACGGCGCGGTCGTGCGTGGCGTGTGCGAGACCAGCGGAGACCTCCTCGTACGCGTCGACGAAATCCGCGGCATCGAGCCTGATGGCGCCGGCGCGAAGGCTGGCGATCGCCGCTTCACCGGCGATGAGCGCGTCTCGATGAACTTCTGGGCGTTTCAGAAGAGCATGCTCGACGAACTGCAGCGCAAATTCGCCCACTTCAGCCGCGACCACAACTCATCGCATGAGCTGCTGCTTCCCGTGACCGTCGACCGCCTGGTCACCGAGGGACGCATACAGGTGCGCGTGCTGAGCGCGCCTGGCCCCTGGCTCGGGCTGACCCACGCGAGCGATCTCCCTGGCGTCCGCCAGGCCCTGGCAGAGGCCGCTCAGCGGGGAGATTATCCGACGCCGGCCTGGGGGAACTGACGCTGGCTCATTGCCAACATTTCCAAGATTGTCAACATTGCCAACATTAGAAAGGCTCGGGGCACGTTCGAAGCCTTGGAACATGCCCGGGCATTCTGAATGTTGGCAATGTTGGCAATGTGATTAGTCATACCTGAGCGCCCGCATAGGATCGATCCGAGCCGCGCGTCGCGCCGGCACGGAGGCTGCGAACACGGCGACAGCGGCCAGGAGCAGCGCCATCGCTCCATATAGCCGCAAGTCGGTCGGCGTGACGCCAAAGAGGATCGCCTTGAGCGTGTGGCCAAGCGCGAACGCGAGCGCCAATCCCGGCACGAACGCAGCCCCGAGCAACAGCCGAATCTGGCTCAACACGAGAATCGCGATGTCGACGCGTGTGGCACCCAGGGCCATGCGGATGCCGATCTCACGCGTCCGCTGCGCGAAGGTGTACGACACGACGCCATAGACGCCGACTCCGGCCAGGAGAAGCGTAATGACGCCGAGCACTGTCACGAACGTCCCGATGGTTTCGTACGGGCCGGTGACGCGCTTGATCAACTCATCCATCGTGGCGATCGCGCTGACCGGCTCGGCCGGATCGACCGCCGCCACAGCCGCGCGCGCCGTCGGCGCGAAGCTGTCGGGGGCACCCACCGTGCGAACGACGACGGTCATCGTGCGACGCGGCTGCTGAACGAATGGGATTTGGACGTGCGGTTGGGCCGGGTCTGTCACTTCGTAATTCTTCACGTCCGCGGTGACCCCGACGACGGTCCACACGTCGGCCGTGCCGCGACCCAGCCGGAGCCGCCGACCGAGTGCTTCACGCCCGCCGAGAAAACGAGCGGCCAGGGTCTCGTTCACCAGCACGACCTTCTGTGCTTCAGCGACATCCGTCTCAGTGATCGCTCGACCGCGCACGATGCGGAGCCCCATCAGGCTGCAGTACCCGCCAGTGATCTGGTTCAGGGCCGCGAGCGGGGTGTCAGCCGGTTTCGTTTCCGGCTCGCCGTCGATGAAGAGCTCAGCGGCGCTGCCGTATCCCGAGAACGGCACCAGCGTCCCGGCGGCGGCTCCGGCGACGCCCGGGTACTGGGCGAGCACCTGAGTCAGCCGACCCGTAAAGCTGCGAATGTCCGCCGGCTCCACGTAGCGCTGTGCATCGAGAGACACCCTGAACGTCAAGAGCCGCGCCTGGTCGAAGCCGACATCGGCGTGGGTCATGTTGCGGGCCGTCTGGACGAGAAGGCCTGCGCCGATGAGAACCGCCAGGGCGAGTGCGACCTCGCTGACGACCAGCGCCGATCGCATTCTGGCGCCGGCACGGCTGACCGTTGATCGCGCCGAGCCGTCCCGCAGATCCGCGTTGACGTCGGCGCTGGCACCGTTCCATGCCGGAAGCCATCCGAACACCGCTCCGCAGAGCGCGCCGATGCCGAGCGCAAACGCGATCACCACGCGATCGACTTTGAGGACGGCAAAGTTGCGCAGGTACTGCCGGTTCTCCACGGGAATCGAGTCCGTGATCCAGCTGGTGCCGTAGACGGCCAGTGCCGTCCCGACGGCGCTCGCCACCACGAACAGCAGCACGTGCTCGACCAGCCATTGCTGAACCAGGCGCGCACGCGACGCCCCGAGCGCCAGCCGAATCGCCATCTCCTGCCGCCGCGCACTGGTGCGCGCGAGCATCACGTTGGTGACGTTGACGCACGCGATCAGCAGCACACAGCCGACCATCGCAAACATCACCGGGACGATGAAGCCGAGATCGTGGTGAAAGCGGACCTCGTCGGCGAGCGGGATGATGCGAACGCCCCGGCGCGCATTCGTGTCCGGGTAGGTCTTCGAGAGCTGGTCGGCGAGCGCGATCAGCTGGCCGCGGCCCTCTTCAACCGAACGCCCCTGACGCAACCGGCCCATGGCCACGAGCGCTCGCAGGCGCCTGTCGGTGACCTGTTCGGACGTGAAGATCAGCGGCCGCCAGACATCGATGCGCCCCAGCAGCGTGAAGTGAAAGTGCTCCGGCAGCACTCCAATGACGATGTGATCCTGGCCATCCAGGCGCAGCGTGCGGCCAATCGCGTCCGGCTGCGCGTGGAACCGGTCGCGCCACAGCGTGGAGCTGATGACCACGAGCTTTGGCGCCGACGGCTCGCCGTCCGCAGGCTCGAAGACCCGGCCGAGCGCCGCGGCCGTTCCGAGCACGTGGAAGAAACCGGTGGTCACGAGTGCGCCGCGAATGCGCTCGGCCCGATCGCCGCCGGTCAGGCGCGCCTCGGCGATCCGATATCCGGCCAGATCGCTGAAGGCGCTCGCCCCTCGCTGAAAGTCGCGGAAATCGGCGGCATTGACCGAGGCCGTGTCACCGGACGACCGATCGATGGATCGAATGTCGACGAGCGCATCGGGATCGGCGAACGGCAACGGTTCGAGGATCCAGGCCTTCGTCATGGTGAAGGTGATGGTCGGGCCCGCGACTCCGAGCGCAATGGTGGTCAGCGCGACGGCCGCGAAACCGGGACTGCGGCGGAGGGTCCGGCCGGCGTACTGAACGTCCTGACGAAGCCGCGACAGCAGCGGAATCGAGCGCTGGTCCCGATGCTGCTCGGTGATCGACTGCAGGCCGCCCAGCCGGATCAGCGCCGCGGTCCGCGCGGCGTCGGGCGTCATGCCCTGCCGGATGTTGTCGTCGATGTGCAGCTGCAGATGACTTTCGAGCTCGTCGGCCAGGTCGTGCTCGCGCCGCCCGCCGCCGAACACGCCCCGCAGCCGGCTCGCCCATGCGCGCAGTCGTCTCATCCCCGTGCTCCTATGGCTGACCAATAGGAGACTCGCACATCTCGTATTGGCTGGCAATAGGGAATCTCTAGCTGGCGAGCGGGGGAGCTGGGGAGCTGGGGAGCTCGGAGCCGGTGGTACTCAGAGGCAATTGGTGCGGATAGGGGCGGCTGGTTGCCTCTGGTTACCACCGGCTTGGAGCTCCCCAGCTCCCCAGCTCTCAACTCCCCAGCTGGAAACCGCGTCTAACTCCCATGCTCGACGCCTTGGTCAAAGATCTGAAGCAGTCATTGCGCATGTTCCGGCAGAGCCCCGCGTTCACCGGGGCGGCGGTGGCCGCGCTCACGCTCGGAATCGGCGCCAATACCGCGATTTTTTCGGTCGTCAATGCCGTCCTGCTGAGGCCGGTGTCGTTCCCCGATCCCGACCGGCTGGTGCTGTTCCTCAACACGTCACCGCAGGGGTCGGGCCCGGGAGCCTCGCCCGCCAAGTTTCAGCATTGGAAGGCGCTCGAGTCGGTCGTCCAGGACGTCTCGGTCTTCCGCACCGGCATCATGAACTACACGGGCGGCACGTTCCCGGAGCAACTGCGGTCCGGCCAGGTGTCGGTCGACTTCTTCAAGCTCTTTGGCGCGCCGATCATCCGCGGCCGCAGCTTCACGGCGGCCGAAGACCTGCCCGACGCCGAACGGGTCGTCGTCATCAGCCAGCAATTCTGGGAGACCCGCTTCAATCGTGCCGAGGACGCCATCGGGAAATCGATCTCGCTGAGCGGTGAGCCCTACACCGTCGTCGGCGTGCTGGGGGATGCCTTCGACTTCAGCGAGTACGGGCCACAGCCGCAGGTCTGGTATCCGTTCCGGCTCCCGCCGAACACGACCGATCAGGGTCACTACTTCTCCGCCGCGGGCCGGTTGAAGCCAGGCGTGTCGCTCGATCAGGCGAAGACACGCGTCGCGGCGTCGGCAGAAGAGTACAAGCGCAAGTTTCCGAACGCGCTCGGACCGAACGGCGGCTTTTCGGTCGATCCCATTCGTGACGTGCTCGTGCGGAACGTCCGCCAGTCGCTCTTCGTTCTCGGCGGCGCCGTCAGCTTCGTGCTGCTCATCGCGTGCGCCAATGTCGCCAACCTGCTCCTCGTCAGAGCGACAGGCCGTCGCCGCGAGATCGCGATTCGCGCGGCGATTGGCGGCTCTCGCGGCCGCATCATCCGGCAGCTGCTCACCGAGAGCGTCGTCCTGTCGCTGGCGGGCGGCATCCTCGGAATGATCTTCGGCCTGGTCGGGATCCGGGCGCTGCTGCAGGTCAACACCGCGGGGCTGCCTCGCGTCGGTGAAGCCGGCGCCGCCGTCGATCTCGACTGGCGCGTCATGGTGTTCGCGTTCCTGGTCTCGCTCCTCACGGGCATCGTGTTCGGCTTGATCCCGGCACTCCAGAGCTCGAAGACGGACCTGACGACCACATTGAAGGAGAGCAGCGGACGGTCGGGCACCGGCTTCAGGCAGAACAAGGCGCGATCGATTCTCGTGGTGACCGAAGTCGCGCTGGCGCTGGTGTTGCTGATCGGGTCGGCGCTGCTGATTCGGACGGCAGTGGCGCTCGGACGCGTGAACCCGGGCTTCGACGCGAGCAACGTCCTGACCATGCGGATGTCGCTCACCGGGCCACGCTACCAGAGCGCGCAGGGAGTCGAGCAGATGATCCGCAACGGCGTCGAGCAGCTGAAAACGCTGCCCGGCGTGGTCGACGTCAGCGCCACCTGTTGTGTGCCGCTCACAGGCGGCTATGGCCTGCCCTTCACCATCATCGGTAGGCCAGTCGAAGGGCAAGGGCCGTTCCACGGTGGGGGCGGATGGATGACGGTGTCACCGCGGTACTTCGAGGTCTTCAGGATTCCCGTGAAGCGGGGCCGCACATTCGAGATCCGCGACGACGCCACGTCGCCGCCGGTCATCATCATCAACGAGACGATGGCGCGGAGGTACTGGCCCGACAAGGATCCGCTGAACGATCGCCTGACGGTCGGCCGCGGGATCATGCGCGAGTTCGCCGGCGAGCCGGATCGACAGATCGTCGGCGTGGTGGGCGACACGCGTAACGGCGGCCTCGACAGCGAGCCGAACCCGATGATGTTCATTCCGCAGGCGCAGGTCCCCGACCAGGTCAATCAGCTCAACCTGCGCCTCTCGCCGATGGCCTGGCTCGTACGCACTCAGACCGAGCCGTTGTCGATGAGCAACGCCATCCAGGAGCAGCTGCGGCAATCGACCGGCCTGCCAGTGTCCGAAGTGCGCTCGATGTCGCAGGTCGTGTCGCGATCGGTGTCACGTCAGAAATTCAACATGTGGCTGATGACGGTGTTCGGCGCATCTGCGCTCCTGCTTGCCGCGATCGGCATCTACGGCCTGATGGCCTACTCGGTCGAACAGCGTACCCAGGAGATTGGCATCCGGATGGCGCTCGGTGCGCAGGCCTCGCAGGTCAAGAACATGATCGTCCGCCAGGGGATGGTGCTCGCAATCGTTGGCGTGGTGATCGGTCTCGGCGTCGCGTTCGGGCTCGCCAGATTCATTGCGACGTTCCTGTTCGGCGTCGGCAAGTGGGATCCGCTCGTCTTCATCGCGGTCCCGGCAGTGCTGACCTTCGTCGCCTTCGCCGCGGTCTGGCTGCCCGCCCGCCGCGCCAGCCGGGTCGATCCGATGGTCGCTCTTAGATACGAGTAGCCGCGGGTTCGCGGGTTCGCGGGTTCGCGGGTTCGGGGGTTCGGGGGTTCGCGGGTTCGCGGGTTCGCGGGTTCGGGGGTTCGCGGGTTCGCGGGGTCGCGGGTCGCGGGCTCGGGGACCGTGGTACTCAGAGGCAACCGGCTTGAAATTCTCTCTCGTTGCCTCTAATTACAACTGGCGTTTCCGAACCCGCGAACCCCCGAGCCCGCGAACCCGCGGCCGCGTGCATCGTGCCATAATGACCGCCCCATGCAGGCCCTCGCACGTCGCGCTTCCGTCATCCTTCTGCTTGCCTTGGGTCCGGCCCCTGCGTTCGCGCAGGGGATGCTCGCGGACTACCAGCGCGCGATGTCGCTCCGGGATCGGTATGAACCGCTCGTCACCGGCGTGACCGACCAGGTGCGCTGGGTCTACGACACGCACAAGGTCGTGTATCGAAAGACCGTGCGCGGCGGTACCGAGTTCGTGGTGGCGGATGCCGAGACGAAGGCACAAGCGCCGGCATTCGACCATGCGAAGCTCGCGGCTGGCCTGAGTGCTGCGTTGAAGCGCAAGGTCCTTCCGCTGGACCTGCCGTTCAACCAGTTCACCTACGGCAAGGACCTGACCACAGTCGAGTTCCAGTTGATCGATCGGAACGCGGCGCGGGGTGCACCGCCGGCGACGCCCCCGACGCCGCCCTGGCGTTGTTCGCTCAAGGACTACACCTGCGTCCAGGAATCAGCGAATGGCGGACGCGGACGAGGAGGCCGCGGCGGCGGCGGGCTCGCGGGCCCGGTGCGGCGCGAGCTCGACATCAACGGCGCCGAGCCGAAAGTGTCCCCCGACGGCAAGCGCGAGGCGATGATTCGCAATTACAACGTGGCGGTGCGAACCGTCGGCAGCCGCGACGTCGTCCTGCTCAGCACGGACGGCTCCGAGGGCGGCTACTACGATCCGGATTCGCTGACCTGGTCGCCGGACTCGACGCGGCTCGCGGCCTACAAGATCAGGCCTGGACAGCGGCGATACGTGCATTACGTCGAGTCCTCGCCCGAAGATCAGCTCCAGCCCAAACATTCGGTGCTGCAGTATGCGAAGCCCGGCGACGTGCTGGACGTTGAACGGCCCGTCCTCTTTCATGTCGACTCGAAGACGCAGACGGTGGTCGACTCGGCGCTGTTTCCGAATGCCTACGACATGACCCCGTTCGACTGGCGTCGCGACAGCTCCGCGGTCACGTTCGAGTACAACGAGCGCGGACATCAGGTCTATCGGGTGATCTCGATCGATGCCGCGTCGGGCCGCGCGCGGGCCGCCGTCACCGAAGAGTCCAGGACATTCTTCTGCTATTCCGGCAAGAAGTTCCGGCACGACCTCGACGACGGTAAGGAAATCGTCTGGATGTCGGAGCGGGACGGCTGGAACCACCTCTATCTGTACGACGGCGCAACCGGAACGGTGAAGGCGCAGATCACGAAAGGCGCGTGGCCGGTTCGCAGCGTTGTCCAGGTCGACGAGAAGAGCCGGCAGATCTACTTCACCGGCAGCGGCATGTACCCGGGCAAGGACCCGTATTTCGTCCACTACTACCGCATCAACGTCGACGGCACGGGACTCCTGGCGCTGACGAAAGCCGACGCCAATCACGCTGTCGTGCTGTCGGCCGACGCCAGGTTCTATACCGACACGTATTCGCGCGTCGACCTTCCGCCGGTCACCGAACTGCGCCGGACCTCCGATGGAGAGCTCGTCTCGACGCTCGAGAAGGCCGACATGACCGAGCTCGCGAAAGCCGGCTGGAAGGCGCCCGAAGTGTTCGTGGCGAAGGGACGCGACGGGACGACCGACATCTGGGGCGTCATCGTGCGGCCGACCAGTTTTGACCCGGCGCGCAAATACCCGGTGATCGAGAACATCTATGCGGGTCCGCAGGGCTCGTTCGTACCCAAAACATTCGCCGCCTACCACGCGATGCAGGCCCAGGCGGACATCGGGTTCATCGTCGTGCAGATCGACGGCATGGGCACGAACAACCGGTCGAAAGCGTTTCACGACGTCGCCTGGAAAGATCTGAAGGACGCAGGCTTCCCGGATCGCGTGCTGTGGCACAAAGCCGCTGCGGCGAAGTACCCCTACTACGACATCTCGCGTGTGGGCCTCTACGGCAACTCGGCGGGCGGTCAGAACTCGCTCGGCGGGCTGCTGTTTTTCCCGGAGTTCTACAAGGTCGCGGTGTCGTCTGCGGGCTGCCACGACAACCGGATGGACAAGATCTGGTGGAACGAACAGTGGATGGGATGGCCAATCGGGCCGGAGTACGCCGCGTCGTCCAATGTCGACAACGCCTACCGGCTGCAGGGCAAGGTGCTGCTGGTGGTCGGTGAGATGGATCAGAACGTCGATCCCGCCTCAACCTACCAGGTCGTCAATCAGCTGATTAAACACAACAAGGATTTCGATCTCCTGGTGATCCCCGGTGCCGGCCACGGGCCGGGCGGGGCTTACGGCGAGCACAAGCGTTTCGACTTCTTCACGCGCCATCTCCTCGGCGTCACACCGCCGGACTGGAAGACACTGGAAGACGCGACGCGCAAGAGCACATCGTCACCGCCTTCGATGTAAGCCGTCGGGGCTCGGGACTCGGAAGATCAAAGACTTATCCGTTGAGTTTTCCGAGCCCCGAGTCCCGAGCCCCGAGTCCCGACTCTGTATTGTCAGGCCGGCCGTTCCCAACACCCGGATTCAGCGGATCGAAACACCGCCTCGATGCACTCCATGTTGCGGATCGCGTCCTCGAGCGGCTCGGGGACCTCGGTTCCATCGAGCACAGCCTTCGAGAACAGATCGCCCTGAATCGTGTACTGGTCGCAGACCGGGAACGTCAACAGCTCGTGCCCTCCCCCGTATAGATCCTTCCCGCTGTCGACGACGATCTCGCAGGCGCGATCCGGCGGGGCGTTGAATGGAATCTTGATGTCGATCTGGCCGCGCGTCCCGAAGATGTGAATCCTCTGCCACGGCACCATCTGCGTGCTGCAGGTTCCAGCCAGCTGCATCGCGCCGAAGTCGAGCAGCATCGAAGTCACCCGGTCGGTGCCGAACTTCGGGTCGCGTTCCACGGCCCCCGCGACGCGCTCGGGCTCGCGGCCGGTGATGAACCGGGACGTGTTGATCAGGTAGCAGCCGATGTCCATCAAGGCACCGCCACCGAACGCGGGAACGTTGCGAATGTTCGACGGGTCCTCGTTGAAGTAGCTGAAGACCCCGACCATGGCGCGAAGGTCGCCGATCCGTCCGTCGGCCACCAGCGTTCGTGCAGCCAGCCACTGCGGATGGGTCCGGACCATGAACGCTTCCTGGATCTTGACGCCCGTCCGGTCGCGAACGTCGAGCAGCGTTCTCGCTTCCTCAGACGAGAGCGCGATCGGCTTCTCGCACAGCACGTGCTTCCCCGCCTCCGCGGCGCGGATCGTCCAGGGGACGTGCAGATGATTTGGCAGCGGATTGTAGACCGCATCAATCTCCGGATCCGCGAGCAGCTCTTCGTACGATCCATAGGCCTTCTGGATGCCGAGTGGCGGCGCGGCGGCCTGAGCCCTGGCGAGATCGCGAGAGGCGATCGCCGTGACCGTGGTCAGGCCGCCTTTCTGCATCGCAGGAATCACTTTCTTCGTGGCGATGCCGGCGACCCCGAGTACTCCCCATCTGAGTCGAGTCATAGTTTTCAGCTACCAGCCGTCAGAGTCACCAATCAATCGAGCGAACGCATCCGCCGGGAGATCCTCGAGCGATGCCACGACGAGGTCGGCGTCGAAATCCGGAGCGCGGCTGACGCCGATTGCCTTGATGCCGGCGCGCCGCGCGGCCTCGATACCCACAAGCGCATCCTCCACGACGACGCAGCGTTCGGGCGGAACGCCTACCGCCGCTGCCGCTCTCAGGAAGACCTGCGGATCGGGCTTACCGGCCGTGACGTCTTCCGCGGAGATGATCGCGTCGAGCTCGGTGTCGACGCCAAGCGCACGCAGCATCACTCCGACGTTGGCCCTCGGCGCAGACGAGGCGATAGCCTGTTTCCACCCGGAGGCGTGGAGAGTTCGGAGCCATTCCGCGGCGCCCGGCAGCGGCGTCAGCCCGCGGTCCTGGACGAGCTGCCGATACGCCGCTTCCTTGGTGTCACCGACCTCGCGAATGCGCTCGAGAGGTGTCTCGGCCCCAAGCCAGCCGGGGAGGATGCGATCGTTTTTCTGTCCGAACGTATCGAGGAACTGTTGATAGGTGATGGTGTGGCCTTCCTCAGCAAGCGTGTCCCGCCACGACAGCCAGTGCAACTCCGCCGAGTCCACCAGCGTGCCATCAAGATCCCAGAGAACTGCGCGCAAGGGTACGGGCATTCGTTGACGATTCCCAAGAAAGACGCGAGCGAACACCGTGAGCGAGCCGCCGGAGCGGAGCGGGGCCCACGGGGCCCCGCGAGCGACGGCGTAGGGGAGTCCGAGGGGCGAAGCCCCTCGGAAGAAAATGCCATGGTACCGTAAACGTCATGGAGCAACGGCAGTTGGGGCGCACCGGAATGACTGTTTCGGCAATCGGGTTCGGGGCCTGGGCGATCGGCGGGTCGTGGGGTGACGTGGATGACGAGGCGTCGATGCGGGCGCTGCATGCGGGCATCGACGCCGGCATGAACTTCATCGATACCGCCGACGTGTACGGCGATGGCCGGAGCGAACGGCTGGTGGCCCGGCTGCGGCGCGAACGGCCGGGCGAAACGTTCCGGGTGGCGACCAAAGCCGGCCGTCGCCTTCCGCAGCAGACCTGCGAAGGGTATTCACGCGAGAACCTGATCGCCTGGATCGAGCGCAGCCTGACCAATCTCGAGATGGACGCGCTGGATCTCTTGCAGTTGCACTGCCCTCCATCGCAGCTCTACTGCCGGCCCGAGGTGTTCGGCATTCTCGATGACCTCGTGACAGCCGGCAAAGTGCGCTACTACGGTGTCAGCGTCGAGACCGTGGACGAAGCGCTCACGGCCATGCAGCATCCTGGCGTGCAGAGCGTCCAGATCATCTTCAACATGTTCCGGCTGAAGCCGGCCGAGAGGGTGCTGGCCGAGGCCGTGAAGCGTCAGGTCGGGATCCTGGCCCGGGTGCCGCTGGCGAGCGGCCTGCTGACCGGGAAGCTCCGTCCGGACACGGCCTTCGCCGCCGACGATCACCGGTCGTTCAATCGGGAGGGTCAGGCCTTCGACAAGGGAGAGACGCTGTCCGGCGTGCCGTACGAAGCCGGGCTCGCCGCGGTCGACGAGCTGCGGCCGTTGGTACCTCCGGGCGCTTCACTGAGCCAGCTCGCCCTGCGCTGGATCCTGATGTTCGACGGCGTGACCTGCGCGATTCCCGGCGCACGGACGGCCGCGCAGGCCCGCGAGAATGCGGCGGCCGCAGCGCTACCGCCGCTCGATGCCGGGACGATGGCGGCGGTGCGGCGTGTCTACGATGAGCACATCCGCGGGCTCGTGCATGCGGGGTGGTAGGTACGAATCGCCTACTCCTCCCCGGAGCCGGCCGCCTCGACATGAGCGGGATTGGTGTCGCACACCCATGTCCCTCCCGAGGACGGACCAGCCGCAGCGCCCACGGCGTCGTTGCTGCCCTGGAGCTTCATCATTCCGCCGCAGCCTGACACGGTGCAGGTCTTGGACGGCGCATTCCGGCGTAAATTGTTCTGTAGGCTAGGTGACATCGTTCCATCCTACTCGGTCTTCGTCCTCTCACGCGATAGCGATCCCCTTCCAATGTCCCCTTCTGGCTCGACGTTGATCCGCACGGCGCTTGGACGCGGCCTGCGCAAGCGCTGCCCGCACTGCGGCGAAGGACGGCTGTTTTCCGGGTGGTCGCAGCTTCAACGCTGCTCGGTCTGCGGCCTGGTCTACACGCGCAATCCGGGGGATACCTGGGCCTTCATCATCTTCGGCGACCGGCTGCCGATTGGGGCAATTATCGCGTTCATCTATTTTGGTGTGGTGCGCACGCATCGCGGCATCGGCCTCGCGATGCTGGCGGTGCTGGCGGTCGTGGGGATCTGGACCTTTCCGAATCGCTGGGGCGCGGCCATTGCGATGCATTACCTGTCCCGTGTTTACTGGCCCGATCCGGCTGATCCTGTTCCGCCACCTGCTGCGGCCGGCCCCGACCGAACCTCCTGAATCGCCTCAACCCCGCCTGCACGGGTCGATCGGAGGGGTACCTCTCATTGGCGATTCTGCCGCGTGTCATGATGTCGTTGACGGAGACAAACAGTCTTGTACCGGCCTGAACTCTACGACATCGTGACTCCCGCGTCGTTTCGTGGCGACGCCGAATGGTACCGCGCCAAGGCGCTGGAGTCTGGAGGGCCAGTGCTCGAACTGGGCGCGGGCACCGGACGCATCACGCTCGGGATCGCCCGGGACGGCGTGTCGATCCACGCGCTCGATGCAGATCCCGCGATGCTCGACAGGCTGAGACGGAAGCTCGCGGACGAGCCACGCGAAGTCCAGGAACGCGTTCAGGCGACGGTCGGCGACATGCGAGCGTTCACGCTGGACGCACGCTTCGCGCTTGTCATCGCACCGTTTCGTGCGTTCCTCCACAATCTCACCGAAGACGATCAACTCGCCTGCCTTCGTCACGTGCGCGAGCATCTGCGTCCAGGCGGCTGGTTCGCGTTCAACGTGTTCCACCCGTCGCTGGAGTACATGTCCCGTCACACCGGCACGCTGGCGGGAGTCTGGCGGCGGGCGGCGACGTTCCCCTTACCCGACGGCGGCTGCGTGGTGCGATCCGAATCCACCTGTTTCGACACGCCGAAACAGCGTCTGGATGCGCAGCACCGGTACGAGGAGTACGGTCCGGATGGCGTCCTCATTCGCACATCCGTGCACCGACTGCAGCTCGCCTACCTGTATCCGCCGGACCTGCGCCGACTACTGAGCCAGGCCGGGTTCCATTCGGTTCACATCGCTGGAGACTTCGAGGGTCGGCCGTTCGAGAAAGACACCGACGAACTGGTGATCGAAGCGTGGGCCGATTGAAGAATGCGATGCCCTCATTGGAACTTTTAATCTGCGGGCTGAAGGTTCGATTCCTTTGCGGCTCACCGGCCTTCGCTCATGCTTGTCACCGTCGGCGCAAGCTACGGTCGGCAAGCCAGGCGGGCCCAGTGCACAATCCGGTCAGCCGCTTCTAGTGGACAGACTACCGAAACACTAGTAGCCTGTCTCCTAGGATGCCAAAGGCCAACCGTGTGTCACTCCTGCCTGGAACGCTGGAGATGCTCGTGCTCCAGAGCCTGCACTTTGGTTCCCGACATGGCCACGGGATCGCTACAACCATCCAGCGCACATCGGACGAGCTTCTCCTGGTGGACCATGGTTCGCTGTATCCCGCCCTCCAGCGGCTGGAACGAGCGGGGCTGATCGCGTCCGCGTGGGGTATCTCCGACAACAACCGCCGCGCGCGCTTCTACAAACTCACGCGTGCAGGGCGGAAGAAGCTGGTGGCCGAAACGGGCAAGTGGGAGCAGCTCGTGCGGGCAGTCAAGGGTGTCTTACAGGCACGGCCCGAGGAGGAACAGGCATGAAGTGGTTCGGCCGAGGGGATCGCGACTACCGCGAAGAGCTGGATGCACATCTTGAAATGGAGGTCAGGGAGAACCTCGATCGCGGGATGTCTCCGCACGAAGCGAGACAGGCGGCCCTCAGGACATTCGGGAACGCCTTGGCCGTCCGACAGCAGCTCGCCGAGGCGCGCCCGCTTCATTTCTGGCAGACATTGTCGCAGGATGTCCGGTACGGGGCGCGCATGCTGAAGCGCAGCCCGGGTCTCACTGCAACGATTGTCTTCACGCTTGCCTTGGCCATCGGAGCCAATGCGGCCATCTTCAGCTTGGTCGAAGCGGTGCTGCTGCGTGTGTTGCCGGTGCGCGAGCCGCATTCGCTGGTCATCGTACGCGCGCTGAGCCGTCAGGGCGCTCGGGATTCGTTCTCGCACACCGACTATGAGTGGCTGAGAGATCACAGCCGGGCGTTCTCCGCGATGTCCGCTTCCGCTGTGTGGAAAATGACCCTCGACGCCGGCGACCACAAGGAGCGCGTCACCGCTGAACTCGTCTCAGGGAACTACTTCGCGCTACTCGGTGTGGAACCGGCGGCGGGCCGTCCGATCACAGTCGACGACGACCATCAGGGCCGCCTGATCGCTGTCCTCAGCCATGCATACTGGCAACGCTCGTTTGCCGGACGCGACGATGCCCTTGGCAGGAATCTGCGTCTGGACGGAGCTTCGCTGACAATCGTCGGCGTTGCGCCGCAGGGATTCGAAGGAGAGTTCGCCGGCAACCCTCCCGATTTCTGGATACCGCTCGGCGCCCAGCCGGCCCTCTCCGCCGGCGGGGGCTCGACCCTCCACACCCGGAACGTGAGCTGGCTTGACGTCATGGCCCGTCTCCGCCCAGGGGTGACAGCCGCACAGGCACAGGCGGGCATGCAGCCTCTCCTCGAATCGCTACGCGCCGACCTGCGGGTGGACTCACAGAATGATTACCTCGGGGCGATCACGATCGAGCCGGGAGGCGGCGGCCTCTCCAGTCTGCGCGACTATTACGCACAGCCGTTACGACTGCTGATGGCGCTGGTGGCGGTCGTGCTGCTGATTGCCTGCGCCAATGTCGCAAACCTCCTGGTGGCCCAATCGGCCGCGCGGCGGCGGGAATTCGCGGTCAGGCTCGCGATCGGTGCCGGACGGGCCCGAGTGGTGCGACAACTCCTGACGGAGTCATTTCTGCTGGTGGCGGTGGCATCCGTCGCAGGCCTGGCGCTGGCCGACGGTATCGTGCGAATGCTACTCGCCATCTCGGTGGTCCAAGGCCTGGAAGTACACCTGAACCTGTCAGTGCTCGCCTTCACGGTCGCAACATCTTCTGCCGCGGCGGTGACGTTTGGACTGGCACCCGCGCTGCAATGCAACCGCATCGATCCGTGGCCGACGCTGAAAGACGGAAGTACAGGTACTGGCCCTGGGGCGCGGTTCAGTCCGTCGCGCCTCCTCGTCGTCACGCAGACGGCGCTCTCGCTCGTACTGGTTATTGCCTCGGGTCTGCTCCTCCGAACGCTTCTGAATCTCAAGGCGATTGATCGTGGATTCGATGAACAGGTCCTGGAAGCGAACCTCGACACGTCCCTGGTCTCCGGAAACGGCGGCACCTTGGGGACAGCGCTGCTCGAACGGCTTTCCACCGTTCCCGGCGTGGAACGGGCGAGTTTCTCTCAGTTCGGCTTCGGTCGGGGCGCCTCCCGGATTTGCTGCATCTCCCTGGAGGGATACGTCCCTCAGGCGAATGAAGACAAGAGCGTTCGCATCCAGCCTGTCAGCGCCGAGTACTTCCGCTCATTGAGCATCCCAGTCATCGCCGGCCGTCCGTTCGCGGATACAGACAGGAATCGAGCGCCCCGGGTTGCGATCATCAATGAGACGATGGCGCGCCATTACTTCCGGGGCGCCGACCCGCTGGGCAAACGATTCGCCTGGTGGCACACCGCTCCCAAGGACATCGAGATTGTCGGTGTGGTCAGGGATGCCAAATACGACAACCTCCGGCAGGATTCCCCGCGGCTGGTATACCTTCCGGCCCTGCAGCAGGGCTCTGGCCCGAACTTCGTGCAGATTCGCGCGAAGACGCACAGTGAGCGCCAGGTTGCAACGCTCTTCCAGGATCTGCGGTCGGCGATCCGCGCGGTCAATCCGGGGATTCGGATGGTCTCGCTCGAGCCCCTTTCGGCCGCGGTGAATCGGACATTAGCGCCTGAGCGGCTGGTGAGCTGGCTGTCGATGGGATTCGGGATCGTGGCGATCCTGTTGACGTCGGTGGGCCTCTACGGAATCCTGGCGTATAACGTCGTCCGGAAAACTAAAGAGTTCGGAATTCGCATGGCATTGGGAGCCGGACGGCTGACCATCGTGCGAATGGTGATGACTGAGGCGGTGCTCCTCGTGGGGATCGGTTTGATGTTGGGGCTTGCGGCGGCAGCTTCCTTCGGCAATCTGGCAGCGAAGCTGCTGTTTGGCGTCCAGCCGCGAGACACGATGACATTCGCGTCGGCCACGTTGATTCTCGTTCTGGTCGCGACTGCTGCGGGCTACATTCCCGCGCGTCGCGCAACGAGAGTCGAGCCTGCAACCGCGCTGAGAAACGGATAGCCTCAAGTCAGCTTACACGCAGCTATTACGCAGCACGACGCAGGCCATCGAGTCGAGCCAGCCAGCCGCTGATGAGGTTCCAACGCGCGAAATTTAGGCTCACCAGAATTTCCCCACAAAATCGAGCTTTTGGGTTGTCGCGTTCTGGGCCGAGGCAGATTGACAGCCAGCCTGACAGCCAATCGCTCGCATCACGCTCTCAGCACGACATCCATCTGTTCCGCCGCCTACGGCCCACGGATGGCAGCAGCGTGGAGTAGACGTCTGGAAAATTGAAAACGCTGCCACTTGGTATTTTCATTGTTTCCAACGGAAGAGAGCCGGGACCTCCTCATCGCACTTCACCAATCCTGCTCGGCCGCCAGCGCAGTCTGCTTCTACGGCGCTCGTGCGGGGCACAGACGTGTCAGCACAATTCGCAGCGGTTCAGTGGAGGTTGGGTCGATGGGAATCGGCTCAGACATCGCAGGTACTCGCCCGTAACAGTTGTAGGCCTTGGCCACATACCGTCTGCCTTGCCAGCCGCGCACTTGGAAATGACCCACCCGATCTGCCGCCCCGTTTGCGACGACGTGGCCCGCGTCGAGGTCGTGAAGGAAGACACCGCCGCCGGCGGGATTGCCGCCCTCATCGACAATCACGCCGGAGAATACGATCTCGCGGGGCGGCGCCGGGTGGCGCAAGGTGAGCTGGATCACTCCGGTTTCGCCAACGTGAATGACTTGCGCGTCCTCCGGCCGGATGGCCGCCGGATACCAGAATGGGATCCGCAGAGGGTCCCAGCGTTTACTGGCATTGATCCCAACACCTATCAGGTAATCACCGGGCGGAAGGCGATCGAACGTCCAGGTTCCATTGCGTAGAGACGCCAGCGTGCTCCGTTCCTTGATGGGCGTGCGATGTGCGGCATCGACCGCGAAAGCGTGGACCGCCGAGGAGGACTCCCGTCGGCCGTCTCCCGTTTCGAGCGTGCCTTGGAGCGGCACGCGATAGACGAGAATGTCTAAACTAGCGTAGCAACCGACTCTCACGGTGCCGTTCTGCCCCAGCATCCGGTCGTAGGCTCTGGGCAAGTCCGCCGTGACCTTGTAGTCACCCGGGGGGACGTGCATGAACACGAAGCGGCCCTCAGCGTCGGTTACGGTCTGACGTACTGCCGTGCCCTGTTGCGCGGTCACGGCGACACCAACCAGCGGTAGGGCCTCTCCACCGAGAGTGCCATCGACACGTTGCCGTAATTCGACAATCTTGCCTGCGAGGCGCGGCGCGGGTGTTCCTCGACGCTTCTCACGCAGGACCTCGACCTCGTGTCTCCGGTCAGCGAGTTCGCCGGTTCGGCTGCAAAGACCTGCCTCGAGGACCCCGTCGCGGTATTTGCCGTACACGAGATATTCCCGCCCCACTTGAAAGCCGTAGAAGCATGAGGCTCCCCCGCCATTGAGAACCGCCACCGCCTTCGACAGGGTCCCCTGAAGAATCTCCGCAACCTCGAAGCGAGCCATCGACGGACGACGATTCGGCGGTTCGTACGAGCCGGGGTCGATGCCTGTGACACGGCCGACAAACACCACATCGGCTTGGGAGGTGGCGACGCACGGATCGGCCCAAGCGGCACACGAGCACGCCGTCGCAGTCGCCGTCATGAAGAGCCAAACCATGACGGCACTGAGCGCCGAGAACAGGATCTTCATAGCATCCCTTTGGAGAGCGTCGGGTCTCCTCCGTTAGACACCACCTGCCGGAGCTTCGACCACGCCTGCGTGGGGACCGGGCGGGCGCGCAGAATGCTTGGCGTCCCCAGGGCCGCTTGGTGATGACATGGAGAGTGACCGGTTGCGGGGGCCCCCCAATATGCGCGGACGGCCGGCTGCGCTCCAAGGACAAGAAATCGTCGCCGCTTACGAAATTGGCATTTCCGCTGGTGTGCAACCGCACCATGCACGCATTCGAGATGCATGTCGACCGGGCGTGTCCGTTTCGGAGGGTGCTTTGCACATTGCGGCGGCCAGACGGTATCGCACCTCGTCTATTCATGGCGCGACGGCGGCCCTCGCTCTAGTTCTGTAGTGGTCGCGTCGAGTCCGTAATTCGGCACACCCTCACAGAGGAGAGGGAAGCCGAATCCCGGATCGTGGAGTCAAAGCCCTCTGAGACAGCCTCATGAAACGAACCATCGCAGGCGCCGTCGTCCTCGTGGCGACTCTGCCCATGACCCTGCTTCGCGCGGAACAACACGTGTTGGACCTCACTGTTCCACGCAGTGGACACGTCGGCGATGGTGAGGGATGTGCTACCGGCTGGTCTGGGCGGAAGGCTCCCGAGCTGCCGCTCGAACTGCGCCTCGTCCTCGATCGAGCGAGTTACTTCCTCGGGAGCTTCGTGGTTTACGACGTGACCGTGAGGAACGCGGGCCTCCGCTCGGTGACACTGCCGTGGACGGCTCAGCGCGTGAATGATCCGGCGTCAAAGCTCGAAGCAATCGTGAGTCTGTTTACCACCGACGACGGTGGCAAGCAACACTGGCTGACCGGCACCATGCTTTTCGGCGATGCTCGTGCATCCGGGACAACGCTGATCCTTCAACCCGGCGAGACCGCCCGCATTCACAATGCTGGTGTGGTGAACGTGCCGGAGTCGAACGCGCGCCGCGTGGCTGCCGAAAACGGCCACGGGCGCGAGATACGCGCACAGATGATGGTCAGTGCGGTCAACTGCGACTGGTCCGCACCGATCCTGTCTCAGCCGGTGTCAGTGACGATCCGACGAAATCCATGATTCGGGATCGCAGGAGTCGCTCGACGTTCGGAGGGTTACTCGTGCCGTCGGCACCCCTTGCCGCCTCGCTCTCGTTTGCACTTGTTGCCTCCGGTATTGCGCTCGGCGCAAGGCAGGAAGATCGGCGGACACCTCGTGCGAAAGCGGTGCTCGTCTCTCAGCTGGACCCTACCCTCCCGAAAATCTCGCTGGACCAATGGATGAGCGCGTTGGCGCGGTCGGGGACATCGGTTCAGTGGACACCCACGTACTGTCCGGCGACCTACAGGATTGACGATCCCCGCCATCCGATCTGCGTTGTAGCGCGGGCACAGTCGGTTGGTGGCCGAGTGGCCGCCGTCAGCGTGTGGCTTGGTGAAGGGAGACTTGAAAATTGGGGCACACCGCGCATCGAAGAAATCTTTGTTGACGCAGGGAAAGACTCGCTTACCGTCCACCGCCTCAGTGAATTGCCCACTGCGGTGCGGTTAGCACCAGCTCAGTGGAACCAACCGGACCTTCGGGTCGATGAGCAGAGCGTTCGATGCGTCCCGCGTGCGCCTCCGGCGGGCGCCGCGGTGACTTGTGAGGTGGTCATCCACAACGAGGGCGGGACGGCCACAGTCGCGACGTTGTATCTGAGCCCGTTCATTGAAGGGAGTGACACCTGTTGTGTCGGCGGACGCTGGGACGGCGCAGTCGCGGCGCACCACAGCATCCGCTCACAAGTCAGGTTCCAGTGGCCGAAGGGCGCGAGCGGCATTGGCGTTCGCGTTCACGTAGTCACGCCGAGTGGATACGGCGGCCATCGCTCGCCGACTCGGGAACGCAACACGAACAACAATGCCGTCTACTGGCGCCTTCCGTTGCCGGGATGATGAGGTTGTCCGATGCACTGCCGGCTCGCGCTTGGCGGTCTCCCGCGTCCGGGCACGAGCCGTCTCAATGAGGACCTGCAACCCATTGGCGTTGGTTTCGTTTCCCTGAACGACGGAATCGACCCCGCACGCCCGCGGGCCGGTTGCAGCTCCCCATCGTCGCCTCCCTGAGCGAGGTTCGAGCGATGCCGGATTCAGGAGCGTGAGGGCGGGGCTGGCGAGAGCGCAAGGTCGGGGGACGTTCCGCCAACTGGCGAAAGTCTGGCTCACCAGATTTCCGTACAACAATCGACGTTTTGGTTGTCGCGTTCTCGGTGGCTCTTTAGCTTCGCCCGGACCGCGCTCGCGTCGAGCGTCGTCATGCGCGGCTCTGCGTCGATCGCCGCGATCTGCTGACGAACTTCGGCGGGACGTGCCTCCGACTCGCGGAGCGCGGCGAGCAGCGGTCGTCATCAGAACGGCACGCACCTCTCGATTTCCTTGGCCCGATTCACCGCCGGTGGTAGACTCGCCGCCCTCCAGACATCCCGTCAGTCGTCCAGCCGCAGGAGTGCGAAATGTCACGTGTGCCTCTGACCCGCCGCGATCTCCTCGAACGATGCGCGGTTTTCGGAGCGCTGGTCGCAGTGCCGGCGCTGGACATCCCGGCGATCAGCGCGTTCTGGGAGCAGGCCGATGCGCTCAAGCCGACCCCCCCGAATGCCCTCGGTCCGTTCTACAAGAAGCGCGCACCCGAGGCGCGCTTGCTCCGGATGAAGACGGACGCCGGCATGCCGTTGGCCGTCGCCGGACGAATCATCGACACGCGCGGCGGGGCGGTGCGTGAGGCGACTGTAGAGATCTGGCACGCCGATCACGGCGGCCATTACGACATCGCGGGCTACCGGTTTCGGGCGAAGCTGCCGCTCGACGCCGAGGCGCGCTACCAGTTCGACACGGTGATGCCCGGTCATTATCCGGATCGCGTCTGCCAGCACGTGCACTATCTGGTGACGGCGCCGGGCCACAAGCCGCTGATCACCCAGCTGTACTTCGCCACCGATCCGGTGTTCGAAGGGGATCCCGACAAGACCTTCACGAAGGATCCGCTGATTCAGAGCCGGGAGCTGGTCAGACCGGTGAGGATCACGGGCGATCCCAAGGAGATGTACGCGGCAGTGAACTTCGAGCTGTGCATGGAGCGGCTGTGATCGCCCGCGCGCTCTCGCTGCTGTTCGTGCTCGCAGTCGGTGCCCAGGGCGCGGCGCAGAAGTCAATCTTCACGGTCAAGGCGACCGCCGACATCGCTGACCCGGTCTTCGCACCGCGCGGCGACAGGATCGCCGCTGACGTCGGTCGGGATCGCATCTGCGTCTGGTCGGCCCTGGATGGCACGCTGATTCAGACCATCGAGCTGCCGGACCGTCCGGCGGCCAAGATCTTCGACGCCGCCGGCGACGAGCTCCTCGTCTCCCTGCGGAACGGCACCATCCAGGTCCGCGCCGTCAGTACCGGCGCGATGGTGCGCGAGATCAAGGCTGACGCGCGCCAGCGGACACTGGCGTTGAGCCGCGATGGCCGTCTCCTCGCGACCGCGGCGCAGGAACGGGTCACTCTCTGGGACAGCTCGGGAACCATCCTGCGAAGGTTCGCGCACGACTTCGGTGACGTGGTGAACCTGGCGTTCTCGCCGGACGGATCTGCCCTCGCCAGTGCCGGCCTGGACGCAAACGTCCACCTGTGGGACGTCGCCACAGGCCGGCGCAAGGCGACCGTGCCTGGCCAGCTGCTCGCCAACTTCGCGCTGCGCTTCACCGCGGACGGAAAGAGCCTGCTGATCGGCGGCGTGGCCGGCGCGATCGAAATCGTGGACGTCGCCACCGCGACGATCGCCCGCCGCCTGCCCGCGCAGAAATACGCGGTGTTCGCGATCGACGTGTCACCGGATGGCGAATCGATCGGAGCGGCATACTTCGACATCGACGGCATGACGCGGCCTGCTCCGGTGACGGTGTCGCAGCTGGACTCCGGACGGCTGGTCCGGCGCACGAATCCCGGCGTGCCGTATGCGATCGGCTTCGCTCCCGATGGTCAATTGCGGTATGCGCTGATAAAGGGGCCCGAGCTCACCGTCGGCGTGGCCACGCCGTCGGCGACTCGTCGGGGCGGCTCGTAAGACGGCCCCACTCGCCGCGGCGGTAGGCACACCAACACCTGTTCACGGCTTGGATTTCGGCGACTTCACCGCGTTCAGCGCAGGCGAAATCGCGGCGAACGACGTGTGGCACCCCAGCTTCTCGGGTTTGGGACTGCGTGTCAGCTCGCTGATTGTTCCCTCCGTCCTCTCCACGCCCGCCGTCCCACGAAAGCCGCTCCTGTACCGAACAGGAACAAAGTCGCGGGTTCTGGCACAGGGTCGGCCAATGTGAAATCCATGTCGAACACTGATCTGCCGGACCCGGAACCTTCTGAATGGGCGCGTGCCTCGAAGCGGTAATCTCCCGGAGACAACAGGCCGCGGCGCATCGCCACCAGGGGCACGGGGTTGCCACCCTCGAAAATCCAAACGAGCCCCTTCGGTCCATCAAGACGAATGTCCGCAAGGCTACCTTCACCGGAAATAGAACCGGTGAGGCGGTAAGACATGGGTTCCGCCAGTGTGAATTCCACAAAGAGAACCGACTCCGCGCTGGCAAAACCACTAGCAGAAGGATCAAAGGGGACCGTGTCCGTTGCGGCGGTGCCGGACCCCGACCAACCGGCTACCGACACGTTCGTTTGCTGTGTCGCCGTAGCGGAAGCCAGTTGCGGAAGCCCAAAATCAGGGGATGTCGTCTCGGCTGTCACGGCGACATTAATTAGTCCTGGCAGGTCACTGCTCTTGTCTGCCGCGTTTTCGAAACTGCCGAACTCGAGGCTCTCACCTACGGCTCTTCCCTGTACAAACCTGTTCCACGTGAGACGCACTGGATCGGCAGCCACCGAACTGCTGAACCAGCAAACGAGCGCGCCGATAGTCCCTATTCGTCGAAGCACCATCCCCAAGCGGCTCATGTGACCTCCTCGCTACTCCAACTGCTTCTTCCCAGCGAAATGGGAGTACGTCGTCGGAACGACTGCTTAAACAACCCATCTGTGCTGAAGCGTCCGACCAGGACAATGGTTACAAACCATACGCGCCCTCGGACGCGGTCGACGGAATCGGAGAGGCAAAGATGGAAAAGCACTTGCGAGAACAAGCAGCCGTCAGCCTTTTGCCGCTCTCAACGTACAGCGCATCGCCGGGTGCAATCTAAGCACCAGATCGAACCTCGGCAGAATGCACCGTAACCAACCAGGACTCACGCAAGCTACACACGGTCTCTCATTTGAGAGGGAAAACCCCAGTCCCCAGGTGGGGTGGTGAAATGCGGTGAAGGGGTCTGGAGACTTCCCTTCGGAAAATTAGGAAGACCGGCTCGGGTTTTTCTTTTTCTCGGGACGGGAGAGGGAAGCCTTCACCACTCTTCACCAGGAGCGCCGGGTAGTACGCGTCCCACTGTGTCTTCGGCGAGTTAGGTTTCCTCCGTCAGGAAGCCTTCACTACCTTTCACCAACAACGCCGACCCCGCAAGCCGAGGTGCGGTTGCAAGGGTCGATGCCCTCGAGTCAAACGCAAACGGGGGGGCGTTGCGGACAACAGAGATGGTGTATTCGAGGGCTTTCCTCGGAAACAATCCCCACAGCGGACGAACGCAATGACCGTCAGCCTGACTATCGCGGGCTGCTGTGCATAGTCGCTACTCTTCCCCTCGGACGTTCTGAGAACACAGCCCTTCCTACGCGGGCGAAGACGACTGAGCCGTTTTGGCGGACACGGCTCAACCCTTGCACTAGGCGCATTTCGCTCGTGGGCCGCGAGATCAATGGCCTAGCGGCGCCTCAGTATTGGCGTCCGCCGCTCCTTGACTGAACTCGGGGTTCCCATTCGAGCGCCGTTTAGGCGTGGGTCGGGATGAAAACCTGACGCGAAGCCGGAACGTGATACTCGCGAGTTAATCAGACGATGAGCAACGCGCTACTGCGGTCAGAACCATGTTCCGAGTGCGGCGCGGAGGTGCTTTGGACACAGAACGCCTGGCGCTCTGGCGACGAGGCACGTGCAGCCTATCGATGCACAACGGGGCACGTGATCGATCCGGCATCAACGCGCCAGTGTCCCAACTGCGGTGTGCATGACACCACACGCATCGTAGGTCAGGTCGGCAAAGAAGGATTTCAGTGTTTGCGGTGCGGCACCGCCTTCGAAGTGCCACGCTGACGAGGAACCCCCGGACCTCATTTTCGTCCTCGGTGCTGATGAAGACATCCAGCCCTTCGGCATCTGCAGTGACCGAGCACGCTCGCCGAAAGCCGAGATCGACTGAGCGGTGCGAACGAAGACTCGGCCATCGAGGAGCGCCGGCGTTGCCCTGATCAGCTCTCCCGTGTCGAACTGCGACCGGAAAGGCGGGTTCGTTGGTTACAGCCGAGAGGATCACCAGTGAACGCGAACGCTCCGAGGTCGTCGTCTCGGCGGTGATTCGCTCACGCAATGACGTGCCGGAGCGGATGTGGTTTGACCTGCCGGCGGGGTTCGCAGGCGATGCCGCCGTCGACGGGGACCCGTTCCTGCCGGTTCTCGCCCTGCTCGGGATGAGGCATCACGCCGGCATTGAAATGCCGGAGGTCTCGACGGAGCTGCGCGACGGGTGCACGCGAATCATGGAGATTTACGACGCCTGGAGCACCGAGCTTGGCGATACTTTGCGGCGAGTGCCGATTGCGGCGCCCACACGAACGTAGTGGGGGCGAGGTTCGCCATCGAAGGGAGTGAAGGTGAGGCGAGATTTAGCTTGCGGAACTCCGCCTTGACGCGAGGAACCTCATCCCCGAGGCGTCCCGCGAGGTCCTCGAGCTGGGCTCTGACCCAGTCGGCTGAAACTTCGACCTCCCGAACGGGAGGCCCGTCAGTTGCCACCCTGACCTGACGTTCAAGTTCTCGACAAGGAGCTCTTTTTCAGAAACGGCTTTGAGGATTGTCGCGGGAGCCGACACCCTCCTCGAGGGCCGTTACCCCACGCTGCAGCGTCCGCCTTTCCTCTTCCAAACGCCGGAGGCCCAGCGGGTCCTGATCGGGAATTAGTCCTGGAACGACCCGAGCACCGCCGGTTGCCTGGCGACACTCACAGCGGCAAGAGATTTCTTACCAAACGCTACCCATTTCTAACCTCCACGATCGTCACACGGTGGTAAATGTTGAGTCTCATGCATTCCGACGGCTGTGAGTGCGTCGTCTGGCGGCAGGGTCCGCTGCGGTGTGAACTCTGGTCGAGCGGAGGACGCGGCATCCTGAAGGTGTTTGAGGGCAGCGTCCTGACTCGCCAGGAAAGTTTCAAGAACGGTACGTGGTACCACCGTGCCCAGGAATTGCGACACCTCGCCATCAGCGCCGCGATCCACGCGCGCGGGCCTCACGAATCGTAGTCGGCCGAAATCTGTTCATGTTCTGTGAGAGATGGTCGCGGATGTCGCGGATGTCACCGCCGTCGCGACGCGTCAGCCCGCCGCGCTCGCGAGGCTTCTTCGGCCGCGGGCTCGAAAACCCACTCCCGTCTGGATTCCCATTGACGCAGTGCGGGGACGCCGCGCGAACCTGCCTGTCTCAGGTGGAGCTTGAATAGTCCGTCCGAAGCTGGTCAGACCGAGCCCCGGGTGGCATTGCTCGACCCGTTGCGCCAGGTTCGATGCTCCTCCTGCCCTCGACCTGCGATCAGCGTTGCAACAAACGGACGGGTTTGGAAGGACTGCAATGTCGATTACAGTGCAACTGCTGAAAGAACAGTTGCTCGGTCAGCAGTTAAACCCACACGAAGTGGCATTTCTCACGCTGCTGCAGCAGAACGCGCCGGAGGAATACCGGCTGGCGAAAGAAAGAGCAGAGAAGGAAATCAGACTTACCGGCATCACGCGGACGTAGAGCTCGGCCGAGCGCGACCCGGCGACGAATGGTCGCTCGACTGACAAAAACGCGATCCAGTCAATACGGTCAGCCCAGCCGCGGTCAGCCCTGAACCGCTACCCTGACCCGGCTACCGTCCTTCCTCCGCATTGGACCCATCTTTCCTCGCTCCCTCCATCTCCCGCGGGCCTCCACGGACGCAGCTTCACGGAAAACCCTAACAAAACTGGGGGGCGGTTCTGGACCCCATTGCTCCAGCATCAGGAACAGGCAACGGATGTGTATTAAGCCCTCACCGAACCCCGAACTTCCACACCGTCTTCGATCGATACGTGCTGCCCGGCTGCAGGATCGTCGTGGGAAATGAAGGCTGATTCGGCGAGTCCGGAAAGTGCTGCGTCTCCAGGCAGAGCCCGCTGCGCCGCGGATAAGCCACACCGCCCTTGCCCTTGACGGTGCCATCGAGAAAGTTGCCCGTGTAGAACTGCACGCCCGGCTCGGTGGTCGAGACTTCGAGCGTGCGGCCGCTCACCGGTTCGACGACGCGCGCGGCCAGCTGGAGGCCGTCACCGGTGCGATTCAGTACCCAGTTGTGGTCGTAGCCGCGGCCGAACGTGATCTGTTCGTTACTGGCGTCAATCCGGGCGCCAACCTTCATGGGTTTCCTGAAGTCCATCGGCGTGCCGTCGACCGGAGCGAGCACGCCGCTCGGGATCAGCGACTCTCCAACAGGTGTGAACCGGTCCGCGTTGATCATCACGTCGTGGTCGAGAATGGTGCCGGCGCCCTGGCCGGCGAGGTTGAAGTAGGTGTGCTGGGTCAGGTTCACCGGCGTGGCCTTGTCGGTTGTCGCCTGGTACTCGATTTCGAGCTCGTTCGCGTCGGTCAGCAGGTACGACACGCGCACCTGCAGCCGGCCCGGATAACCCTCTTCCCCATCGGCACTGACCCGCGTGAATGCCACACCGGTCACGCCCGACATCAGCTCGGCCGCCCAGACGTACTTGTCGAAGCCGCGGACGCCGCCATGCAGGTGATTCGGGCCATTGTTCGCCGCGAGCTTATAGGTCGTGCCGTTCAGCGAGAACCGGGCGTTGCCGATGCGGTTGCCGTAACGGCCGACGATGGCGCCGAAATAGGGATGCTCGCCGAGGTAGCCCTGGAGCGCGTCGAAACCGAGCGCGACATCCGCCATCACGCCCTTCCGATCCGGGACTCGAATGGAGGCGATGATAGCGCCGTAGGTCATCGCGCGAATCTCGACGCCGCGCGCGTTGGTCAGCGTAAACACCTCGACAGGCGCCCCTGCCGCGTTTCCGAAGGCCTCACGAGTCACACTCTTCCCCTCCTGGGCATTGCCAAGATTGTCCGCCTCCGCGCCGACACGATCGGGCGGCGCTACGGCGAGACCTCGCCGTAGCTGGTCGGATGGACTCGTACCGACCAGCGGAGGCTGGCCAACATTACAAAGACCGCCGATTGTTAATACCGCCAGCCACGATTTCCACATCTGCATCGCCTTCCACAAGCCTTTGCCGTGTTTACTGAATGAGCAAGGGCATTTGAAATCTTGGCAATGTTGGCAATCTTGGCCCGCCTCCGCTGGTCGCGCAAGTTCGGACGACCAGCTACGGCGAGGTCTCGCCGTAGCGCCGGCCCGATTCAGCCGGCGCGGAGGCGGACAATGAACAAGTAGCACCCTGCCTTCGTCATATATCTTGCGTGACAAGGTATATGGCGCTACCATGATGGCCGTGGAAGAAGCCCGCCAAAGCATCGGGCGTGAGCTCAAGCGCGGGTCGCTCGAGCTCATCGTCCTGCACCTGCTGGAGCCCGGCGAGGCCTACGGTTACGAGATCGTCTCGAAACTGACCGCGCAGACGAACGGAACGCTCGAAGTGACCGACGGGACACTCTATCCCGTGCTGTATCGGCTCGAGCGGGCCGGCCATGTCGCGGTCCGATGGGAGACGCCGGCGCGTGGCGTACCGCGGAAGTACTACCAGCTGACCGCAGGCGGGCGGGAGGAACTCGAGCGTTTGAGGAAAGAGTGGACGACGTTCGCGACGGCTATGGCGAAGTTGCTGAATGGGTGAGAACCACGACCATGACTATCGACGATTACGTGAACGACGTGCTGAGCCGGATGCCCGCGGGAACGCCGCGGCGGGAACAGATCGGGACCGAGCTGCGTGGTCACATCGCCGAACGTCTCGCGCAGGGACGGACGCTCGACGACGTCCTGCGCGATCTTGGCGACCCGGGCGCGCTGGCCGATTCGTATCTGGCGGAAGTGCCGTTGATGCTGCCGCCCCATGGACGCCGTATCCTCGCCAAGCTGATCGACATCGTGTTGATCGGCTGCCTGTTCGCGGCGCTCGTCATCCCGGCGGCGACGCTGACCGCATTCAACATCGGCGAGGAGTTCGTGTGGATCGCCCTGTGCCTCTCCATGATCTTCAGTGCGATCCTGGCGTCGCTCTACACGGTCATCCTGGAGTGGCGCTACGGCTATACCGTCGGGAAGTATCTCAACGGGCTGAGGGTGGTCCGCGAGTCAGGCGCGCGAATCAGCTTCGGGCAGTCGGTGGTCAGGCAGCTGCCGGTCTTCCTGCAGGTCGGCTGGATCGATGCGATGTTCGCGCTGTTCACCGACCGGCGACAGCGCGCGTTCGAGCTGCTGTCGAAGACGCGCTGCGTCGCGGCGCACGAATCGACCTCACAGCAGCCCGCCTTTGCGAGCGAACACTAGCGCCTCGATGGCGGCGCCGCGCGCCCCCGCGGTGTCGCCGTTGGGCATGATGTGAATCGGGATGTCGGCCTGTTCCTCGCGCTGCACCGGCATCCCTTCCCGAATCTCGTCGGTGAACCAGCGCTGGAACAGCTGACCGGTCTCGATCGCGCCACCGCCGACGATGAGCGCGTCGGGATCGAAGGTGTTGATCATCTCGTCGAAGAACAGGCCGAGCGCGCGAGCCTGAACCCGGAAGATGTCGCGGCACATCGCATCGCCCCGCTCGGCCATGCCGCGCACCTTCTTCGCCGCGTCGGCCGGCGGCAGCGCCGCCAGCTCGTGGTTCGGATAACGAGCGAGGAAGTATGGCAGCAGCGTCCGCCGGATTGCGGTCAGCGAGCACAGCGACTCGAGATCGCCGATTCTGCCGCAATTGCAGTCCGGCCTCAGGCCGGCGATCTCCGTGATGCTCTGATAGGGGATCAGCACGTGACCGAGCTCGCCGCCGAATCCCTTTCTCCCCTTCACGACCGTCCCGTCCACGATCACGCCGCCGCCGAGACCGGTGCCGACGATCGCTGAAATCGACGTGGCCGGCTCCGAGGCAAAGATCGCGAAGTGGCCCCACAGCGCGCCGGCATTCCCGTCGTTCAGATAGGTGACCGGCTTGTTGAGCTTTCTCGCGAGGGCATCCCGGATGTCGAAGCTCGCCCAGCGATCGTGGACGAAGTTGGTCGAGCCGCGCGCACTGAGGTGTCCCGCAGCGCTCGCCGGTCCTGGCGTGTCGAGCCCCACGACCGCGATGTCGTCGCGGGTGAGCCCGGCGCGCGCCGCCGCCACGGTCAGGCCGTCGTCTATCTGCTGCAGGCAGATCTCGGGCCCCTCGACGGCGCGGGCGGGATGCTCACAGAGGCCGTCGATCAGCCACTGCCCTTCCGCGGAGATGAATGTGTAATTGACGGCGGTGCCGCCCAGGTCTACTCCGGCTGTGACACGCACTCGGCCTCCGCGGTCTCATTGCCAACACTGCCAACATTGCCAAAATTGCCAACATTGATCTTGATTCGTGGAACCGGCCACGAATCATGGCCTAGAGCGGCTGGCCAGGATTAATCATTGTTGGCAATGTTGGCAATCTTGGCAATGTTGGCAATGATTAGCGGAAGCGCGCCTGGAGTTTCTCGAGCTCCGCGCTTCCGGGACAGAGTTGCTCGTGCGTCAGCTGCGTGAGCGGTGTCGCCACCGTGTCGTTCTGCTCGTGCAGGTCGCTCGAATCGGGTGAGAGGTAGAGCAGCCCGGTCACCACTTCCCCCTCTTTCTGACGCTCGCGGATGTAGGCATACGCCCGATCGCGATCAGTGGGATCGTACTGGTCGGCGACTTTCCGGAGCCGCACTGCGCTGCCATCGTGGAGGGTCACGGTCTGCACAGTCCCCGGCTCGTATGCCGTGGTGATCGCCTTTGTCGGCAGCACGAAGTCCGCCTGCACGACCTCGACGTTCTTCTCGCGCGTGTAGGCGTAGCTCTTGGTCGAGCCCTCGTGATCGTTGAACGTGACGCAGGGCGAGATCACGTCGATGAACGCGAAGCCCGAATGCGACAGGCCGGCCTTGATGATCGGCACGAGCTGGGCCTTGTCGCCCGAGAAGCCGCGGGCCACGAACGTCGCGCCGAGCGACAGCGCCAGCAGGCAGCCGTCGATCGCCTCCATCGTGTTCGCCTCCCCTTTCTTGCTGAGGGAGCCGGGGTCCGCCGACGCCGAGAACTGACCCTTGGTCAGGCCGTAGACGCCATTGTTCTCCAGCACGTACAGGACATTGACGTTGCGCCGAATCGCATGACACAGGTGGCCAAGACCGATCGACAGCGAGTCGCCGTCGCCGGACACGCCGATGTAGATGATGTCGCGATTGGCGGCATTGGCCCCGGTGACGAGCGCCGGCATCCGCCCGTGCACGCCATTGAAGCCATGGGCCTCACGCAGGAAATAGGCCGGCGTCTTCGACGAGCAGCCGATGCCGGAGAGCTTTGCCACCCGATGCGGTGGAATCGACAGTTCCCAGAAGGCCTGGATGATGGCGGCCGTGATCGAGTCGTGGCCGCACCCGGCGCAGAGCGTCGTCAGCGAGCCTTCGTAATCGCGACGGTTCAGGCCGATCGCATTCTTCTGGAGGGCGGGATGATGAACCGAGGGCTTCGGGATGTAGCTCACGCCGCTTTCTCCAGTCTTCTCTTGACGCCGGCAATCACGTGATGGGCGCTGATGGGGAACCCGCCGTAGTAGCGAATCGACTCCAGCTTTTCGACCGCGACGCCAGTCTCCAGCTGGAGCAGGTTGCGCAGCTGCCCGTCGCGGTTCTGCTCGACGATGAAATTCACGTCGTGCCGCTCGAGGAACGCCGCCACGTCGTCGCCGAAGGGGAAACCGCGGATCCGCATGTAGTCCAGCGCAATGCCGTCGGCGGCGAGGCGATCGAGCGCCTCGGTGCAGGCGGCATGACAGCCCCCGACGGTCACCAGACCAACCCGTGCGCCGACCGACCGCACGATCGGCTGTGGCACTGCCCGTGCGGCACGCTGGATCTTCCGATCGATCCGATCGATGACCTCGACGTATTCCTCGGCGTCCTCGGTGTAGGCGCCGAAGCGGTTGTGCCCTGAGCCGCGCGTGAAGTACGCGCCGGCCGGATGCACGCCAGGAAGCGTCCGGGGCGCGATGCCGTCGCCATCCGCGTCGATGTAACGGGCGAAGGACTTGACCTCGTCCAGTTCCTCCGCGGTGAGTACCTTTCCGCGGTCCGGCGTGTAGCGGTCGTCCCAGGTCAGTTTCGGGACCATCCAGTCGTTCATGCCGATGTCGAGATCGGTGAGCACGAAGACCGGGGTCTGGAACCGCTCGGCGAGGTCGAACGCGGCGGCGGCGAACTCGAAGGCCTCTCGAGGATCGCCAGGATAGATACAGATATGCCGGGTGTCGCCGTGCGACGCGTAGGCGCACATCATCAGGTCGCATTGCTGCGTACGCGTGGGCATGCCGGTGGACGGCCCCGTTCGCTGGACGTCGAAGATCACCGCCGGCACCTCGGCGTAGTACGCGAGCCCGATGAATTCGTTCATCAGCGAGATCCCGGGGCCCGCCGTCGGCGTGAACGCCCGCGCTCCCGCCCATGAGGCACCGATGACCATGCCGATCGCGGCAATCTCGTCTTCGGCTTGAAGGATGGCGAACCGGTTCCGATTGGTCTCCGGCTCCCGGCGATACTTCTGGCAGAACCCCTTGAACGCTTCCATCAGCGACGTCGCGGGCGTGATCGGGTACCACGCCCCGACCGTGGCGCCCGCGTACAGGCACCCGAGCCCTGCCGCGGTGTTGCCGTCGATCAGGATCGCGTCCCGTGTGAGATCCCGCGGTGACAGATGAACCGGCAGCGGACAGTCGAAGTGCTCCTTCGCGTAGCCGTAGCCGATCTCGACGGCCTGCTGGTTCGAATCGACCAGCGCCGGTTTCCTGCCGTACTTCTCCTTGAGCAGCGCGCGGATCACATCGGGATCCATGTTCAGCAGCGCCGCCAGCGCCCCGGCGTAGGCGATGTTCTTCATCAGAATCCGCTCGCGCATGCCCGAGAACCGGGCGTTGCACAGCTCGGCGAGCGGGATGCCGAGATAGGTGATGTCGGGCCGGAGCAGCCGCTGATCCAGCGGCCAGGTCGAATCGTAAAGCAGCCAGCCACCGGAGCGGACCTCGGCGACGTCGCGGCCGTAGGTAGCGGGATTGAGCGCCACCATCAGGTCGAAGTGCGGCGTTCGCGCCGTGTAGCCACGCTCGCTGACCCGAATCTCGTACCAGGTCGGCAGCCCTTGAATGTTCGAAGGAAACACGTTCTTTCCGGTGACGGGAATCCCCATCCGGAAGATCGCCTGCATGATCAGCCCGTTGGCGGAGGCCGATCCGGTGCCGTTGGCGGTGGCAATCTTGAACGCGAAGTCGTTGGTCTGGTTCATAAACGAAGTTGACAGCCGCCAGTCACCAGTTGCCAGGTACGCCATGGCTGGCGTGCGGCAACCGGCTGCTGACGACACTCACTGAGCACGCGATCCGAACTGGCTCCAACTGGAGACTGGAGACTGGCAACTGGAAACTTCCCGGATCACACCGCCATCAACGGAATCACCGTGGCCCCGGCATAGGGAATCTGGAGCGCAAACTTCCGCATGTCCCACGCGTAGGTCGGGCAGCGCTCCGCGCACAGGCCGCAGTGCAGGCAGACGTTCTCGTCCTTCGCCATCACCCGGCCGGTCTGCTTGAGCGCGGCCGACGCGTAGAGCGGCTGATCGAGGTTGAGCGCCGGCGCCAGGAACTGCGTGCGCATCTCGGGCTCGGGCAGGCTCGGCGTGATCGTCAGGCAGTCCACCGGACAGATGTCCACGCACGCGTCGCACTCGATGCAGAGCGATTCGGTGAAATGGGTCTGCACGTCGCAATTGAGGCAGCGCTCGACCTCCGCCGTGGTCTGCTCCAGCGTGAAGCCCTTCTCCACTTCCGTGGTCATGCTCTGGAAGCGGATGCCGAGATCGACGTGCTTCATCTTCTGGCGCGGAGCGTGGTCGTAGTTGTTGCTGTACGCCCACTGGTGCAGGCCCATCTTGGTGCTGGTGAGCGTCTGGCCCTGGCCCGGCCGCTCGGTGACGGCAATGCCCTGGCAGTAGTTGTCGATCGAGATGGCCGCCTGGTGGCCGTGCTCCACCGCCCAGATGATGTTCGCCGGACCGAACGCGGCGTCGCCGCCGAAGAACACGCCGGGACGCGTCGACATGAAGGTGGTCTTGTCGACCACCGGCATGTCCCACTTGCCGAACTCGAGGCCGATGTTGCGTTCGATGAACGGGAAGGCGTTGTCCTGCCCGATCGCCAGCACCACCGAGTCGCACGGAATAATCTCGCGGCCGATGACGTCCTGCTTGAGCCCCTTGTCGGTCTCGACCGATCGGAACTTGTCGAATTCCATCCCGGTCAGCCGGCCGTCCTCGATGACGAAGCGGACGGGCTGGAGGTTCTCGAGGATCTCCACACGTTCTTCTTCCGCGTCCTCGAGCTCCCAGGGGGACGCCTTGAAGTATTTGCGGGTCTTCCGGGCGATCACTTTGACGTCGGTGGCGCCGAGCCGCTTCGCCGAGCGGCAGCAGTCCATCGCCGTATTGCCGACGCCGATGATCAGCACGCGCTTGCCCACCGAGTCCACGTGACCGAAGTGGATCGACTCGAGCCACTCGATGCCGATGAAGATCTGGTCGGTGTCGTGGCGGCCGGGAATCTCCAGCTCTTTGCCCTTGGGAGCGCCGGTGCCCACGAAGACCGCATCGTATTCGCGGGAGTCGAGCAGCGCGCCGAGGCTGTTCACGGGCGACTCGTAGCGCACGTCCACGCCCATGTCCGTGATGTAGGCGATCTCCTCGTCCAGGACTTCCTCGGGCAGCCGGAAGGCCGGGATGTTGATGCGCATCAGGCCGCCGGGCCGCGGCAGCTTCTCGAAGATCGTGACCGAGTAGCCGAGCGGCATCAGGTCGTTGGCCACGGTCAGCGACGCAGGCCCCGCCCCGATCAGCGCGACCTTCTTGCCGTTCTTGGCCTCGGGCGCCTTCGGCAGCAGGTGCCGGACTTCGCCGCGATGGTCCGCGGCAACCCGCTTCAGCCGGCAGATGGCGACGGGTTTCCCATCGATGCGGCCACGCCGGCAGGCGGGCTCGCAGGGACGGTCGCAGGTCCGGCCGAGAATGCCGGGAAACACGTTCGAATCGCGATTCACCATGTAAGCCTCGGTGAACCGCCCCTGGGCGATCAGTCGGATGTACTCGGGAACGTTGGTATGCGCGGGACACGCCCACTGACAGTCAACGACACGATGGTAGTAGTCCGGATTCCCTACATTGGTCGGCTGCATGCAAGACCTGATTATAGGACAAACCCGGCAAATCATTGAAGAGTCGCGGGATCGCGGTTCGCGGGTTCGCGGGTTCGGCAGCGCCGGTCGTACCTAGAGGCAACCAGCCGCTTGGATCTGCTCCAGCTGCCTCTGAGTACCACCGGCTCCGAACCCGCGAGCCCGCGAACCCGCGGACGTCAGACTGCGATCGCCGGCGCCGTAAGCGCGGCGAGCACCTCCTTGTACAGGTATTTCGCCCCTTCCACGCCGTTCAGGGGGCCTTCCTCGTACTCCAGCGCGAACGTGCCCTTGAAGCCGCCGGCGAGCATGACGCGCACCGAGCGCTGCACGTCGTTCTTGTCGCCCCAGCGATCCCAGTACTTGGCGTGGACGTTGGTCTCGGAGTACGGCGCGAGCGCCTTGAGACCGTGGAACAGCATGAACTCGTGCTCCCAGTTGCAGAAGTCGGGTGACGCCTTGCAATAGGGGTGGTTCACCTCGTCCAGGATGATGCGGATGTTCTGCGGATCGGCCGCCAGGCCCCAGTGGTTCTCGATCGTGACCTTGATGCCGAGATTGCCGCCGAAGTCCGCCATCTCCTTGTACGACTCGATCGCGGCGGCCAGCATCGGGACGATGTCGAGGTTGCGCGGATAGCCGTCCCCCGGCGCCCGCGGAATCGCGTTCGGCCTGATGCCGGGGCCGAGCGCGGTCACCGAGTTCATGCGCATCGACTTGACGCCGAGCACCGCGCAGCCCTCGAGCCAGCGCTTCGCGATGGCGACGCCAGCCTTGCGCTCGTCCTCGTTCGGTCCGGCGAGATTGGTCGGCGCGTTGTTCGAGATGTGCTGACACTTGGTGCCGGTGTCCGCCATCTTCTTCGCGAGCTGGTCGAGCCACTTGCGGCCCGACGGCGTCATCGGGTCGAACTGCCGGCCGGCGAACATCGAATCGTCGGTAACGTCCCCGAAGAGTCCCGAGAACAGGTCCATGTGCCTGACGCCAGGGAACGTGTCCTTGGTGAACTGCGGGAAGTCCAGCATCGTGATCTCGCCGTACTTCTCCTTCATCCGCTCGGTCGACCAACCGCCGTTGGCCGGCGATCGCTGGACGATCGGGGCCGCGTCACCGCCGCGCCCGGCGCCCTGCGCCGCCGGCGCTCCTGCTGCCGCCGGCGCTCCTGTTGCCGCGGGCGCTCCTGCTGCCGCCGGCGCTCCTGCTGCCGCCGCCGTTCCTGCTGCCGGCGCCGCTCCCGCGGCTCCCGCACCACGGCCACCGCCACCACCACGTCCGCCGCCCGCGCGCTGCTTGAAAATCGATCGAATCGGCCACGTGCACGACGCGATGCGCTCGAACCGATCCGTGTCCGTCTTGAACTGGGCGATCGCCCGCTCAGCCGGCGTCAGTGCCACACCCGCCGCCGTGAGCCCGGCGCCCGCGACCCGGATGAAATTCCGTCGATCAATACCCTTCTCGGTCTCTTGCTCTTCCATCTCGTTGCCCTCGGGGGGAAATGATATCGCGATACTCCCGGGGCTCGCGGGTTCGCGGGTTCGCGGGCTCGCGGGTTCGGCGGCGCCGGTGTTACTCAGAGGCAACGAGCCGCTGGGATCGATACCCGTTGCCTCTAAGTTTCCCCGCCTCCCGAGCCCGCGAACCCGCGAGCCCCCGAACCCCCGAACCCCCGGGAGTCTGGTACTCTGAGTTCGTATGACTACAGGCGCTCAGAATCCTCCGCCTGCCGCGGGAGAGAAACCTGCTCCTGCGCCGGCGATTTCGACGCAGGGGTTGATCGCCGCGATGCTCGATTCGGGCCAGGGCATCAGCGACCTCGTGTTTTCCCCCGGGCGGCCTCCGCAGGTCGAGAAGCAGGGGCAGCTGACACCGGTCCCATTCCAGCACCTGTCGACCCTTCGGCCGGACGACACGGCGAGAATTGCCGGCGAACTCCTGCGGGGCAATGAAACCGCGCTCCGCACGCTGAAGGAACAGGGGGCGTGCGACCTGTCCTACTCGCTGCCGGAGCGGGGCCGGTTCCGCGTGAACATCTTCAAGCAGCGTGGCTCCTTTGCCATCGTGATGCGGGTGATCGCAGGGAAGGTCCCGACGCTCGCCGAGCTGAACCTTCCGCCGGTTCTCTCGGAGATGGCCACGCTCAAGAACGGCATCGTCCTCGTGACCGGACCGACCGGCTCGGGGAAATCCTCGACGCTGGCCGCAATCATCGATCTGATCAACGACACACGGGCCGAGCACATCCTCACGATCGAAGACCCGATCGAGTTCCTGCACTATCACAAGAAAGCAACCATCCATCAGCGCGAGCTTCACAGCGATACGCCGACATTTGCTGCGGCGCTGAAGGCGGCGCTTCGTCAGGCGCCGAAAGTGATCCTGGTTGGCGAGATGCGCGACCGGGAGACGATCGAGATCGCGCTGACCGCGGCGGAGACCGGGCACCTGGTGTTCTCGACGCTGCACACGATCGACGCGTCGAAGACGGTGGATCGCATCATCGGGACGTTCGAGGCTGGCGATCAGCAGGCAGTGCGAACACGGTTGGCCAATACGTTCCGCTACGTCGTGTCGCAGCGCCTGGTGCCGACGAAAACCAGTGGCCGGGCCGCGGTGCTGGAAATCCTGAAGTCCACGATGCGCACGCGAGACTACCTCGAGCGCGGTGAAAATGAGGGAAAGTCGCTGCTCGATGCCATGCGCGATGGCGAGCTCGACGGCATGCAGCACTTCGATGGTGAGCTGGAGAAGCTCCTCAGGGCAGGCACGATCAGCCGTGCGACCGCCCTGCTCTTTGCCACCAATCAGGGCAACCTGCAACTGCAGATCGTCGACATCCCGCCCGATGCGTGAGCAGCGGGCCGTCTGCTGCTGACGATCGAGGCCCGAGCCCCGACTTGTCCGCCGTAGCCCGTCGCGCGAAGGTGGAAGTCCCGAGCCTCGTCACCGCAGGTGCAGGCCGACGCCAACGATATAATTCGGGGTTCATGAGACCCCGAGTGCCCATACCATCGAGATACCGCCTGTTCGCCGCGGTCGCGTGTGCTGTCTCGACCGTCGTGCTGGCGCACGCTGCGCAGACACCGCAACAGCCGCCCGCCCCACCGACGCCTCCTCCGCAGACAACGCCTACCCAGCCGCCTGCGGGTGGTCGACAGGGCGGAGGCCGGGGCCAGGGACAGACGCAACCGGGCACGTTCCCGGCGCAGCAGCGGCCGCCCGGCGATCCCGCCCTCATCGAACGCGGTCGCGGAGTCTACACGGCGACCTGCACCGCGTGCCACGGCGCGGACCTTCGCGGGGGCCAGCTGGGCGGCCCGAATCTCCTGCGCTCGCTCGTCGTGTTGAACGACAAGGAAGGCGAGCTGATTACCCCGATCGTGAAGGGCAGCCGCGCCGAGCGCGGCATGCCGCCGCTGCCGCTGCCCGACGACGACATCCGCGCGGTCGCCGAGTACATCCACAGCGTGCTGGCCACGTCGGGTCGCCAGGGTGGACCTCCGGGAGTCGCCGCACCAGCGCCGGACATCCTGACCGGCGACGCGACGGCGGGCCAGGCGTACTTCACGGCGAAATGCGGTTCCTGTCATTCGCCCACTGGTGATTTGCAGGGGCTCGCCACGAGAGTTGCCGATCCACGAGTGCTGCAGACGATGTGGGTGTCGGGCGGTGCCGTTGGCGGGCGCGGCCGCGGGGCATCGGCGTCGGGCGCGCAACGCAAGCCGATCACGGTGACCGTCACGGCACCGAACGGCGAGAAGGTCAGCGGCCGTCTGGTGCGGATCGATCACTTCATCGTGACGCTGGCCCGCGACGACGGGAGCTTCCAGAGCTTCCGGCGCGTCGGCGATTCCCCCAGGGTCGAGATCCAGGATCCGCTCGCGGGTCACAAGGCGCTATGGAGCGTCCTCACCGAAAAAGACATTCACGACACGACCGCATACCTGGTGACGTTGAAATGACCTCCAAGCGACTGCTCTACACGGCGCCTGTTCTCCTGGCCTCGGCGATGCTGGCGGCGCAAGGCCGCGGCATCGATCCTGCCGACCTGCTGAAACCGCTCGGTGATCAGTGGCCGACCTACTCCGGCGACTACAGCGGCAAGCGGTATAGCTCGCTCAAACAGATCAACCAGACCACGGTGAAGTCTCTCACGCTCGCGTGGACAGTGCGGCTGACCGACGGCCCGGGCGGAGGGTTTGGTGGACGCGGCGGCGGTGGTGGCGGCGGCGTAATCGTCGGCGGCGAGGGCAAGGGGGACTGGCCGATTCAGCCCGACGGGACCATCAAGGGCACGCCGCTGATGGTCAACGACACGCTCTATGTGACTACGCCCGACAACGCGTGGGCGCTCGACGCGCGCGACGGGCGCGAGCTCTGGCACTTCTTCTGGAGGACCAGGGGTGGGACCCACATCGCGAACCGCGGGTTCGGAATGTGGAAGGACTACCTCTACATGGAGACGCCGGACAACTATCTCGTCTCCCTCGAAGCGAAGACCGGCAAGGAACGCTGGCACAAGGAAATCGCCTCGTTCAACGAGCAGTACTTCTCGACGATGGCGCCGATCGTGGTGGGCAATCACGTCATCGCGGGCACCGGCAACGACCTCGACACGCCGGGCTTCCTGCAATCGTTCGATCCGGAGACCGGCGAGCTGCAGTGGAAGCTGTATACAGTCCCGATGAATCCAGGCGATCCCGGTCTCGATACGTGGCCAAGCCTGGACGCGGCGCGCCACGGCGGCGCGCAGCCGTGGCTGCCCGGTGTCTACGATCCCGAGACCAAGCTCTATATCTTCGGCACCGGCAACCCGACTCCGGCGTTCACCCAGGGCCGCGGCGAAGGCGACAACCTCTTTACGAGCTCGCTGGTCGCCGTGAACGTCGACACCGGCAAGATGGCGTGGTACTTCCAGACCTCGCCGCACGACATGCACGACTGGGACTCGGCGCAGACGCCGATCCTGTTCGACGCCACGGTCAATGGCAGGCGCCGCAAGCTCGTCTCCACGGCGGCACGCAATGGTTACTTCTACACGGTCGATCGCGTGACGGGCGAGCACGTGGTCACGACCAAGTACGGAACAGCCACCAACTGGGGTCTCGGGTTGCGACCCGACGGGACGGTGAAGCGGAACAACGACAAGAATCCTTCGGTCAGCGGTTCGCTCGTCTCCCCGACTCCTGGCGGCACGATCAACTGGGAACCGCCTGCCTACAATCCCGATACCGGCCTGTTCTACGTCACCGAGCGAAACGGGTTCTCGCTGATCTACCTGACCGAGACCGACCCGCGCGGCTCAATGGGCCTCGGCGGCGTCGAGCGGCCCACGGTCGGCGGGATTGGCAGCTTCCTGACGGCGATCGATCCCAAGAACGGGAAAGTTGCATGGCGTGAGCAGTATCCGTTCGTCGGCGAAGGTGGTGGCGGTGGCGGGCTGCTGACGACGGCCGGCGGCCTGGTCTTCGGCGGTGACGCGGGCGGCAACATCGTCGCCTACAACGCGACGACCGGAAAGCCGATCTGGCACTCACGCATCGGCACCGTCAGCAACCCGCCGATCACCTACATGCTCGACGGGCGCCAGCACCTGCTCGTGGCGGCCAACAACGTCCTCTACGCTTTCGTGCTCTACGATCCGCCGGCGGCGAGGACGCGATGAAAGGTTAAAGATCGGCCGGTCGTGTAGGGTCGGGCGGCTTGACCGTGTTCTCGAGCGCGTGCTACAAGCCGCCGAGGTTACTCATTCCCCGCGACTACGCGCCCTGGCTCTGGCTCTTCTCCGTTCTGCTCCTGCTGCGCGTTCTTGGCCAACTCGTCGTCGTGGTGCGCGCGCCGCGCTGGCTGCCGCCGATGCACCAGTGGCAGTCGGGACTCCTTCCCTACCCGGTCCTCTTGCTCGGGCAGGTCCTCGTTCTGATTCTGATGTTCTGGATCTGCGTGGACTTCACTCTCGATCGCGGCATGTTCGTGCAGCCTTATCCCGGTCGGGCCAGGTATGTCCTGTGGTTCAGTTATCTCTACTTCGGCGGGATGGTGGTTCGCTATGTGATCTGGATGTGGCGCCGGCCCGATCAACGCTGGTTCGGCGGAACGATCCCAATCATCTTCCACTGCGTCGTGGCGGCGTTCCTGTTCACGTTCGCGCTCTATCACCTGCGGCTGGCGGGCTGAAAGATCTAACAAGAGTGAGAGGAGGCCAAGAGGCTCTTCTCTACGAATTCTCCTTATCTCCTGCCCCTCTTGTGAGAGCCTTTTTTGTTCGATGTCAGCCCGCCGTAATCAGCTTTCCCACGTGCCGCGCATCCTGCGCGATGTTGCGCAGCGCGCCGCGGGTGTCGTAGTTGTGCCCGACGAAATACAGGTTGGGCTGATCCGCGCTCTCGACCCGGCCGCGGCGAAGCGCGAAGCCGCAACGGTCGGTTCGAATCAAAGGCCCCAGCACACTGACGGCGGCTCGATACCCGGTCGCCAGGATGACGTCGTCAAATGGTTCCTCGGTCCGATCGTCGAATCGCACGCCAGCGGCCGTAAACCCGGCGACGCCACTCTTGAGACGAATCGATCCTGCGCGGATCGCGTCGACGAGGTGGAATCCGATCAACGGGACATCCGAGCACTTCTCCTTCGATGGCGAAGGAAGAATGGCCGGACCGCGTGCGAGCTCTGACGCCCGGGCAATCGCGCCGGCGATGGACCTTTGGACGGGCCGTGGCAGGCGGCTGATCCCGACCGCCAGGTACTGAATCGGCACGCCGAACAGATCGCGCGGCACCACGCGGGCGCCAGATCGCACCGCGATCGTGACATGTGCACCGGCGGCCGCGAGCTCGGCGGCGATTTCCCCGGCCGAATTCCCGGCGCCGACGACCACCACGCGGCGGCCGACATGCGCATCCGGCCGATGGTACTCGACACTGTGAAACACCCTGCCGCTGAACTGCTCCCGGCCGGCAATCGACGCGATATACGGGTTGGACACGATTCCGGTCGCAATCACGACTACGTCCGAGGTCAGCTCGGCGCCAGCCGTCGTCCGCACATGCCACTGCCCGTCTACTCGCGTCAAGGTCCCGACGTCGGCTCCGGTGCGAACGGGCAGGTTGAACTGTCGCGCGTACTCCTCGAGGTAGTGCAGGAAGTCGCGGCGTGAGGGAAACAGGCGTGTCGTGCGCGAGAACGGCAGCCCGGGCAGCGAGGAGAGATGCTTCCCGGTATGAAGGACCAGGCTGTCGTAGAGGTTTGCCCAGGTGTGCCCCAGCGTGTTCCCACGTTCGAGCACCACGTGATCGATTGCGTGGCGACCGAGCTCCCGTGACGTCGCGAGGCCCGCCGGGCCCGCACCGATCACGACGGCATGATGATTCATTCAGCGTTCTCTTCCGAGGGGCTTCGCCCCTCGGACTCCCCTACACGCTCACTCGCGGGGCCCCCGGGCCCCACTCCGTTCGCGTGGCTCGCTCACGGTGTTCGCTCGTGAAGCTAGTCCCTGCTCACGTTAGAGTGTCTTGAGGTACTCGATCAATGCCTTTCGGTTCTCGTCGGTACCGATGCGCCACCAGACGTCGTGACCAGTGTTCGATGATCCCGGACGCGCGGTATTGAACCAGTCACGATCTTCTCCATAGCGGCGGAGCAACTCACGCTCCGGGACCCATCCGTAAACGCGCGAGGAATAGAGCGGCTGGCCTACCTTCTCACGATCAAGGTGCCGCGCAGCCATGACTGAAAAGATCCTCGGCCGCTCGGAGACCGGCCCAAGCAGATGGTAGAGCGTAGGAACGCTCCCGTTGTGCAGGTACGGATAGTTCGCCCACACGCCGGTCAGCGGTGTCGCCGCATAGCCCTCGCTCTTCACGAGGGCTCCCTCGGCCGCGAGCGGGCTCGACGCAAACACTGCGCGGAATCCCTCGGACACGATCTCGCGTCGCGCGGGATCGGTGCCGACATCCTTGTGGACACCCGGCCAGTCCACGTTCCCGCGCCCGTCGTACACGCCGTGGCAACGCGAGCACCCGACCGCCTTCGAATAGAACAGCCGCTTGCCGCGCTCCGCCAGCTCGCGATCGATTTCATAAGGATACGGCGGCGGCCTGAGGTGCTGCACGACCGTATCGAATTCCGACTTGATCCGGGGAATCACTACGTCGACCAGCGAGTCGAACGACCGATCCTTCTCGAGCTCCATGGACGAGGCCATGAGCGGGATCCGGCCGTGGAAGCTGCCGTCGGAGTACCAGCGGCCTTGCGGCAGCTTCGCCGCCGTATGCCACAACGGCGGCGTCTTCGTATCACCCCTCCCCACCTCGTCTGCGGCCGGCATCATGCCGCCATGAGGCCGCATGTACAGCTCGACGTGCGATGCCGCGAACGCGGTGGAGCGGGCGCGCGTCAACGAATCGATCCTGTCGTGATGGTGGCTCGTGAGAATTCGAAGCGCCCGCGCGATGTGGAGCTGATCGTCCGATTGCGATGCTGCCGATGTCTCATCCGACTCTCTCGCCAGCAGCTTCAACGCTTCGCCGAGAACGCGGTCGTCGAACACCTTGGTGCCGGCGCCAAGGTAAGTCACGCCGTCGATTTCGGCGGTATGACAGACGAGACAATTGACGGTCCACATGAGCGGGCGGTCTGCCTGGCGGCTCGGGGCCATGCCGAACGCGACCACCCGCGGGTTGTCGCGCCACACCACGAGCCCAACCCTGTCGCGAACGATCTTCTCGACGCTGCCCACCACGGTCTGCCTGATCAGGTTCTGATCGAACAACGACTGAGGAATCCAGGCGGAGCTGTCGTAGGTCTGGTACACGAAGTCGAATAGTGCCTTCTTCCGTTCGGTATCGGAACGAGGATCAGCCTCGCTCCAGCGGTACACGACGTTGCGCATGTCCGCGTCGAACGTTCCTGCAAGCGATTCGTCCGGAAGCCCGGTCAAGCGGATCGTCTCGGGGCGTGACCACAGGCGCACGCAGGCCCACACCAGGAGGGCCGCGATCAAGGCAACCGACGTCCGTCTACTGACGACCATGACTCACCTCCGGCGCGCGGCGATATGCGTCTTTCAGAAGCGCCGCGGCTTCGTCAGCCGAACCAGGATCGTGCTCGGCCTTTCCAATTCGAACGGCCTCCCGGTAGTGCTCGACGGCGGCAGGGCGATGGCCACGCAGGTCCTCGACTTTGCCCAGTTCCTTGTGGGCGCGGCCGCGCAGCCACGCAGGACCTTCGAGGACCAGTACCTGCCGGAGCTCACGGTCGGCAGACTCGATCTGGCCCGAGAGCACCAGCGCGGCGCCATACGCCCAGCGCCACCGGGCCTCCTCCCCGAACGCACGAGGCCGCGGATCCTTCGCCAGGGCTGCCAGTCCTTCTTCGAGTGCTGCCCGGGCGTCGCCGCCCCTTCCGGCTCGAAGTGCGGTGGTGGCTCGCTCGAGCCACAACAACCGGTTTCGGGGATACCTCCCTTGCAGCCGCGCGATCACACGCCCGGCATCGTCGTAGCGCTGCTCCCGGTTGTAGAGGACGATGAGAGTGAAAAGCGCATTGGTCTGCACGTCGCTCTCGTAGGCGGCCGCCTCCTCGACCATGCGCAGCCCGCGATCCTTTCCGCCGCCGAACCCGGCGATCCCGGCAACCAGTCGCCACGGCCAGGACAGCGTCGACACACCGTAGCGATAAAGGCCCACCACCATGCCGGCGTCCTTCCGTCGCGGATCGAGTGCGAGCACGCGCTCGTGCTCGTCGTAGGCACGGCGCGCGGCCCCGAATCCAGCCATGCCGCGACCCTCGGCGGTGGCGATGTAGGAGGCGAGAAAGCTATGCGCGGCTCCCAGTTGAAAGTGCGCGTCGGCGTCCTGCGGATCACGCTTGACGGCCCGCTCGGCGAGGGTGGCGGCACGCTGAACATGCTCGCGAAAGGCCCGGTCGACCTCCGGTGCCGGTGGGGTCCGCGACACGCTGGTGCGAGCCTGGCCCAGGTAATCCTCGGCGGTCATCGCTCCCTGGGCGAAGAGGGCCTTGATCCAGAGCGTGGCGGCGAAAAGACGATGTGGGGCCGGGTCGTCCGGGTCCGCCTCCATGGCCGCGCGAAAAGCGTCCAGTGCTTCGGGGTAATCGAGGTTGTAGCCAGCCGCCAGACCGATGGTGCGGAGACGCTTCGATTCAGCTCGTGCTTCAGTGGACGGCTGCCGACCGGCGCCAACAAGAACGCTCATGCCGACGAGCAGCGCGATCAAGGCCGGGGTCAGATCTCGAATTTCCAATCGGCGACATGGAAATTCGAGATCTGACCCCCGGGAAGAACTTGCCCGCATCTTGATGAAAGGCTAAGGGGCGGGGAGGGTTGGAGTCGTGAGCGCGGGCTGAGGAAGTCCTGAAATCTGTGGTCCGCCTCCGCCAGCTTGACCACGTTCTCAACAGCGTGTTACAAGCCGATTCATGTGGAACCGGTTGCAGTTGTTCGCGGGCGTGGCGCTTCTCACGATTCTTACCTTCTCTGTGTCGGCGGGTCCTATTGCTGTGCAGAATCCGCCCGCGGCACCGGCAGGCCAGACCCCGGCGGCGCCGCCGCCGACCGGCGGCACGTTGTCATCGACGACCAATGCCGGCGCAGATTTCTCGGCGAAGCCACCGGTCAGGGCACGGACGCCGGAAGACGAAGCGAGGACCTTCGTCCTGCCTCCTGGGTACCGCATGGAACTGGTGGTCGCGGAGCCGCAGGTCATCAGCCCTGCCGTGATCCGCTTCGACGGCAACGGCCGCATGTACGTCGCGGAGTTCATCACTTATATGCGTGATGCCGACGGCAACAATCAGCACACGCCCGAAAGCCGGATCACGCGGTTCGAAAGCACGAAGAACGACGGCGTGTACGACAAGCGCACGGTGTTCGTCGACAAGCTGGTGCTCCCGCGGACGGTCGTTCCGCTCGACGGCAACAGCATCCTGACCAACGAGACCGCTTCGGACGATCTCGTCAAGTACACCGACACCAACAACGACGGCGTGGCGGACAAGCGTGAGCACTTCTACTCGGGAATCGGGCTGGGACGCGACGGGAACCTGGAACACGAGCAGGCCGGTTTCGTCTGGGGGCTCGACAACTGGATCTACACGACCTACAACGCGTTCCGCTTCCGCTGGACGCCCTCGGGCATCCTCAAGGAGCCAACCGGTCCGAACGGCGGTTCCTGGGGCGTCACCATGGACGACGACGGGAAAATCTGGTTCATCGACGCGGGCGGTGAACGCGGGCCGATGAATTTCCAGGTGCCGATCCACTATGGCGCTTTCACCGTTCCCGATCAGTACGAGCCCGGGTTCCACGCGGTCTGGCCGGAAGTCGGCCTGGCGGATACGCAGGGCGGAATGATTCGCGTGAGGATGCCGGTCGGACGGTTGAACCACCTGACGGCGGCTTCCGGCGCCGACGTCGTGCGTGCGCACCGCGTGCCCGACGACCTGCGCGGCGATTTGCTGATCACCGAACCGGTCGGCCGCCTGATCCGCCGCGCCCGCATCGTCAAGGATGGCGGGCTCACGCAGTTGCGCAACGCCTATCCCGGGGCGGAATTCATCTCCAGCACCGACCCGCTGTTCCGGCCCATCAACGTCACATCGGCACCCGATGGGTCGATCTACATCGCGGACATGTACCACGGCATCATCCAGGAATCGAACTGGACGCGTCCCGCTTCCTACCTGCGCAGAAAGATTGAGCAGTATCAGCTCGACAAGGTGATCGCGCACGGACGGATCTGGCGCCTGCGCTTCGATGGCGTGCCGATGGTGCCGGCGACGCCCGCCGGCCCGGCGGCGCAGGCCACGCCGGAAATCCCGGCGCAGCCCGCGCTTGCTCTCGACGCGACGCGGCCGCAGATGCTGAGCGAAACGCCGGCGCAGCTGGTCGCGCACCTCCGTCATGCCAACGGCTGGTGGCGCGACACCGCCCAGCAGCTGCTCGTCCTTCGCCAGGACAAGTCGGTGGTCCCCGCGCTCCAGGCGATGGTGCGCTCCCAGGACAATCTGCTCGCAAGATTCCACGCATTGTGGACGCTCGAAGGGCTCGGCGCGCTCGATGCGGGGCTCGTGCGGGAACAGATGAAAGACGCGAACCCGCGCATCCGCGTCCAGGCGATCCGCGCGAGCGAGACGCTCTACAAGGCGGCGAACCGCTCGTTCGCCGACGACTATCGCGCGATGACGAAAGACAGCGACCCGGACGTCGCGCTGCAGGCTTTGCTCACCGCGAATCTGTTCAAGCTGCCCGACATCGAGACTCTCATCAAGACCACGCAGGCGGCCAACACCGCGAAGGGCGTGCAGGAGATCGGACGGCAGGTCCTGCAGCGGATCGCAAATGCCGCGACGATCGCCGCCGCAGGGCTGTCCCCTGCGCAACAGGAACAATTGAAGGAAGGCGAGACCGCCTACAAAACCCTGTGCTTCTCCTGCCACGGAGACGACGGGCGCGGTGTGACGATGGCGGGAGCGGCGGAGGGCGTCATGATGGCTCCACCGCTCGCCGGCTCACCCCGCGTGCAGGGCCACCGCGACTATGTGATCAATACGCTGCTCCACGGGATGACCGGTCCGATCGCCGGCCAGACCTTCTCCGGCCAGGTCATGCTGCCGATGGGGACGCAGAACGATCAATGGATCGCGAACATCGGCTCTTACGTGCGCAACAGCTTTGGCAACTCGGCATCCTTCATCACGCCCGAGGACGTCGCGCGCGTCAGGGCCTCGACATCCACACGCAAGACACCGTGGACGCACACCGAGCTCGAAGGCACACTGCCCCGGCTGCTGCCGGTGGACCCCACCTGGAAGGCCGCTGCCAGCCACAACACCGAGAGGGCCGGCAACGGGCTCACGCTCGCAGCCTGGACGACCGTCGAACCACAGGAGCCGGGCATGTGGTTCCAGGTCGAGCTCCCGGAAGCGGCGATGGTGAGTGAAGTCCAGTTCGACGCCGGTGCGCCGGGCGGGCGAGGCGTTGGACGGGGTGGTCAGCGCGGACAGCCTCCCGCACCCGCGGCGGGCCGCGGCGCCGCCGCGCCGGGTGCAGGTTCGACGGCGCCGGGTAGCGCGGCCCCTGGTGCAGGCGCGGCGGGCCGCCAGGGCACGCCAGCCCCCGCGGCCCCGCCAGCCGGCCGGGGCGCGGGACCGGGGACGGTATTCGGAAGTTTTCCGATCGGCTACCGCGTGCAGGTCTCGATGGACGGCAAGGCCTGGGGTACGCCCGTGGCCGAGGGCAAGGGGTCGCCGGCCACCACCGTGGCCACATTCAAGCCAGTTCGAGCGAAATTCATCCGGATCACACAGACGGATAAAGCCGAAAGCGCCCTGCCGTGGTCGGTGCTCAATTTCCGGGTGTACGCGACGGCACGCTGACCGGCTGCTTGGATCCTCGCGACGGCGTGATGTATTGCCGAAGCAAAACGGTCACGACGCCGTCGTGAAAGCCAACTGACCGGCAGCTTCGATTCTCGGCCATCCATGGCGATTCTCCGTCCCCCGCCGAATCGCCCGTGCCATGGCCCAGCTCATGCATCAGCGACTTCGGCACCGGCGCGCCGGCCGGTGCCAGGGTCATGGTGGACACTCCCCGATTCGATGCGATCGATACGCTGGATGCCGACGAGCTCCGGCTGCGGCTGCGTTCTCTGCAGGCGTTAATCGAGTCGGCGCCCGTACCGATTGCGATCGCCCACGATCCCAGCTGCCAGTACATCTCCGCCAATCGCGCGCTCGCGGCACTCCTCAGCGTCCCGGAAGACGAGAACATCTCGATGACGCCGGCCGATCAGCACGCTCCGAGGTACCGGATCCAGCGGCAAGGCCGCGACCTGCCCGAGTCCGAACTACCCATGCAGATGGCGATCGCGCAGCGCAGCTTCATCAGTAACGACATCGAGCTGGTTCGCAGCGATGGCACTGTGGCTTACGTGCAGAATGACGTGGCGCCGCTCTTCGACACGCACGGGCAGGTCTACGGCTGCGTCAGCGTGTGCGTCGATCTGACCGATCGGAAGCTTGCCGAGCTCGCCCTGCGTGAAGCCGATCGGCGCAAGGACGAGTTCCTGGCGACGCTCTCGCACGAACTGCGCAACCCGCTCGCCCCGATCCGCAGCGCGCTCGAGGTGATGCGCATCGCGCGGGGCAAGCCCGAGGTCGTCGAGAAGGCGCGGGCCACGATGGAGCGCCAGCTGCTGCACCTGGTGCGGATTACCGACGACCTGCTCGACGTGGCCCGGATCACCCAGAACAAGCTGGAGATGCGCCGGGAGTGGGTCGACCTCCGCGGCGTGCTCCAGAGCGCCGTCGATGCCGCACGTCCGGCGATCGACGCCCAGGGTCACGCGCTGGAGCTTTTCCTGCCCGCAACGCCGCTCTATACCCACGCCGATCCCACGCGGCTGGCGCAGGTACTGTCGAACCTGTTGAACAACGCGATCAAGTACACCGCACGCGGCGGCCGGATTCGCATCAGCGGCGCCGCGGAAGACCAGCAGGTCAGCCTGTCGGTGGAAGACACCGGCGTCGGGATTCCGGCGGAGATGCTGCCGCTCGTCTTCGACATGTTCACGCAGTTCCCCGGTCACCGCGATCGCAGCCACGGCGGGCTCGGCATCGGGCTGACGCTCGCGAAGCGGCTGGTGGAGTTGCACGGTGGCACGATCGAAGCTCGCAGTGGCGGTCCGGGCCAGGGCAGCACCTTCACGGTCCGGCTGCCGTCGGCGGCCCCCGCCAGCACCCTCGACCTGGCGGCCGACGATCAGCCGCCACGCCTGATTCAGTCGTGCCGGATTCTGATCGCCGACGACAACCCCGACGCCGTCGAAATGCTGAACCTGATGCTGTCCCTGCACGGCCACGCGGTGACCGTCGCCTCCGACGGCGTGGTCGCGGTATCACTGGCCGCATCGATCAAGCCGCAGATCGCGTTCCTCGACATCGGGATGCCCCGGATGGACGGCTACGAGGCCGCGCGCCAGATTCGGCAGACCCTCGGCCCGGACGTGACGCTCGTCGCGCTCACCGGATGGGGACAAGACGAGGACAAACGGCGATCGAGGGACGCGGGCTTCGATCACCACCTGACGAAGCCGCCCGATCCCGAAGTCCTCGAACGCCTGATCGCGGAGTGCGGGAAGAGAGACTCGTCCGTCTGAGCACGGACACCGGTCGGCATCGCTGGAGATCTTTCACAGGAGGGCCAAGAGATCAGGAGCTTGATGAATTCAAAAAAAGACTCCTGATCTCTTGACCCTCCTGTGAAGAGATCCCTGGCTGCAATCCCGATTTCCACTCATCTGCCGAGACGTCTCTCGAGGAACTGCCGCGCGATCGCCGCCGGATCCTCTTTCCCCGCATCCGCAGCATTGTTCATCGCCCGCATGTCCTCCGCGCTGATCGTCCCGGCAAGTGACGTCAACGCGCGGCGAACTTCCGGGTGGCGCATCAGCGTGGCGGCGCGTGCGACCGGGACAGCGTCGTAGGGCGGAAAATAGTGCCGGTTGTCTACGAGCGGGAACAGGTCCAGCGCGCTGATCAGGCCGGCGGTGGCGTCGCCGGCGATCAGATCGACCTGGCCTGACGCGAGCGCGCGGTAGGTCAAGGTGAGATCCATGACCCGCGGCGGCTCCGCGAACCGCAGCCCGTAGATCTTCGAGAGGCCCGGAAATCCATCGGGCCGCTCCAGGAATTCATAACCGAAGCCGGCGCGCCATCTCGGCGTCTCCACCGCCGCGTCGTCAATCGTCTTGACCTTCAGCCGGCGGGCATCGCTGCCGCGCACCAGGATCGTGAACGTGTTGTTGAAGCCGAGCGGTTCGAGCAGCGCGCGCCCGGTCCGCGCGTACGCGTCACGGACCGTTTGCAGAACGGCGGAGGAGTCGTTCGTGAGTGGCTGGTGGAAGACAGCGGTCAACGCGGTGCCGGTGTACTCGACGTAGACGTCGATGTCGCCACTGGCCAGTGCCCGCTCGCAGATCAGCGTGCCACCCAGATTCAACCGTCGATCGACCGTCAACCCCGTCTCGCGCTCGATCGTCCCCGCGACAATCTCACCAAGGATCAGCTGCTCGGTGAAGTTTTTCGATCCGACAACAATCGCCGCCCGCCGTCCGGAAAACACGGTCGCGGAGCCGACGATGACCAGCGCCATCAGGGCGGCGACGGCCGCGGCGGCAAGGCGTCGCGTGCCCGTCCTCCGCCGCGACGCCAGCCCTCGTTCGAGCCACAACAACCCACCATCGAAGATGAGCGCGAGCACCGCCGCGGGAATCGCGCCAGCGAGAATCACCGTGGTGTCTACCATCGACAACCCGCGGTAGATGTATTCACCAAGGCCGCCGGCACCAATCGCCGCGGCGATGGTGGCGGACCCGACGCCGACGACCGCGGCGACGCGGATCCCCGCGACGATCGAAGGCATCGCGAGCGGCAGCTCCACCTGACGCAGCAGCTCGCCTCGGGTCATGCCCATCGCGGTACCGGCCTCGCGAATGGAGCGATCGATCCCCTGCAAACCGGCGATCGTGGTCCTGATGATCGGCAGCAGCCCGTACAGAATCAACACGACGATTGCGGTTCGCGCACCAACTCCGCCGAGCAGGGGCACGGGCAGCAGAAATCCAAACATCGCCAGGCTCGGAACGGTCTGCACGAGGTTCGCGATTCCCACCAGCGGCGCGCTGAGGCGCGGACGACGCGCGGCAAAGATGCCGAGCGGCACCCCTGCAGCAATCGCCACGAGCGTCGAGACCGCCACGAGCAGCACGTGCTGCCCGATCAGGCCGGTCAGCTCAGCGCGGTGCGACAGCCAGAACTGGACAACTTTCATCTAGGGCTGCTCCGGCCGCAGCTTCAACGTGACCGCGTCCAGGAGCTTCCTGACCCGCGGATCGGTGGCCTGGGCGATCCGCTCCGGAACGTCGAACGCGATGACGACGCCGTCGTCCAGGACCGCGACCCGATGCGCCAGCGACAACGCTTCGAGCATGTCGTGCGTCACGATGATCACGGTCTTGCGCAGCCGCGACTGGATCGTCCGGAATTCACGCTGCAACTCGGCGCGCGTGACCGGATCGAGCGCGCCGAAGGGCTCGTCCATGAGCAGCACGGCCGGATCGGCGGCCAGCGCCCGCGCCACACCGACCCGCTGCCGCTGTCCGCCGGACAGCTCGTTCGGCCAGCGGCCGGCATGCGTATCCCACGAGAGGCCGACGAGCTCGAGCAGTTCCCTGGTCCGTGCCTGAATGCGCGAGGGATCCCAGTTCTCGAGACGAGGCACGACGCCGATGTTGTCGGCAACGGTCATGTGCGGGAACAACCCGACGTCCTGGATCACGTACCCGATCGAGCGGCGCAGCCGGATCGGATCCCACTCCCGCGTGTCGCGCCCGTCGACCAGGACGCGGCCCGACTGCGGCAGCGCGAGCCGGTTCACCAGCCGAAGCAGCGTCGTCTTCCCCGCGCCGCTCCGTCCGACGAGCGCCATGACCTCGCCGGTATCCACGCTCAGGGTGAGGCTGTCGAAGATTCGTGCGCCGGACGGCTGCGTGTAGGAGACGTCTTCGAATTGTATGGCGGGCACGGGGAGAGACATTGTACCGGGGGCTCGCGGGTTCGGGGGTTCGCGGGTTCGGTAAAGCCGGTGGTAGTCAGAGGTAACCGGGGCCATTCGAGCAGCCAGTTGCCTCTGAGTATCACTGGCTCTTCCGAACCCCCGAACCCCCGAACCCCCGAACCCCCGAACCCGCGAGCGCGAGCACTCCCTGTTACTTCCCGATTGCACGGATGTGAAAGAAGCATGGCAAGCGGCTCGCATACTCGGTCGGCAGTCTCCCGCCGCGCCGCGAATCTGTCCTGTCGCGCGCACAGCTGCGTGCTCCGAAGGTGACAGATCGATCGCGTCACCACGTGCCTGCACTCGGGTTTGTCCGCCTGTTTCGCGGTGTTCCGCGCAGTGGCTGGACGTGTGCCGGCTGGCACTGCCGTTGCTCAACCGGTCAGTGCGCCTGCCCGGAGACCCACTCGTGAAACGCTACCGATTCCTTTCAACAGTTCTTGCCGGTGCGCTGCTGCTGGCGCTCGCACCCGCCGATGCGGCGGCGCAGCGGCGCGGCGGTCCGGCGCACGGCGGCGGTGGCCGTCAGGCGATCGTGGTGCGGCCCGCCTACGGTCCGTACTACTACGGCGGCTTTTACCATCCCTTTTTCTGGGGCTATCCCGGCTGGTATCCCTACGGCTTCTACGCCCCGGCTTATGGCGGAGGCTACGGCCGTCCGACCGGTTCGGCGCGGCTGCAGGTGACGCCGAAGCAGGCTGAAGTCTACGTTGACGGCTATCTGGCCGGTACGGTCGACGACTTCGACGGATTTCTGCAAAGGCTCGATGTCCCGGCTGGCGAACACGAGCTGACGCTCTACCTCCCGGGCTATCGCACGATCCGGCAGAACGTGCTGTTCCGGCCGGGAGCCACCGTCAAGATCAGCACGGCGATGGAGCAGCTGGGTCAGGGGGCCAGCGACGAGCCGCGGCCTCGCCCCAATCCCGAGGTCGCGCCACCGGATGCGGAGCCTGGCCGGCCCGCGCAACCGGCGCGCGAGTCCGATGCCCGGAGCAGCTTCGGTACGCTGTCACTCCGCGTCCAGCCGCGGGACGCGACAGTCCTTGTCGATGGCGAGGAATGGCAGGCGCCTGAAGGCGCAGGACCGCTGACCCTCGAGCTCGGCTCCGGCTCCCATCAAGTCGAAGTGCGGAAGCAGGGATTCACCAGCTACCGCAGCACTGTTCACGTCCGCGCCGGCGAAACCGTCGCTTTGAATGTGAGCCTCGCACGATGACTCGTCCAGTCACAGCACTCATCGCCTTGTGCATCGCTGCCCTGCTGCCGTCGGCGGCAGTGGCGCAAACGGCAGCCCCCGCGAGCCCGCTGAAGATCGAGCCGATCGACAGCGGGTTCGTCCTTGCGCCCGACGCGCGGTTCAGCGAAGTGAACGACAAGTTCGCCACGCTCGCCGGGGTCTACGGCGGCTGGCTGACCGACCGCACGCTCCTCGTCGGCGCGGGCGGGTACTGGCTCGCGAATCGCGACGACAACTTCAAGATGCAGTACTTCGGCGGCGTCGGCAGCTGGACCATCGGCGCTCGCCGGAAGGTTGGCCTGAGGGCGGGTGCGCTCGTCGGCGGCGATAGCGCCACGCTGGCGAAAACCTATGGCGATCTGTTCGGCGAGATTCCGGCCGGCGCGCCTGGACTCAGTCGAGACCACCGGCTGTCGTTCCGCGGCCGCGGCGGGTCGCCGATCACCAGCGCAACGCTGGTGCGAGTGAACGAAGACTTCTTCATCGCCGAGCCGCAGGTGAATGGGGTGATGTCGCTGACGAAGTGGCTGCATCTCGATGCCGGGGTCGGGTACCGGCTGATCGGCGGCGCCGACCTGCTGAGCGAGGATCTTCGCGGCATCAGCGGCAGCATCGCGCTTCAGCTCGGCGGCCGATGACCAACTCGCGCCGGACCGCCCTGATCGTCGAGACCGATCCGTCGGTCCGTCAACTCGTCCGGACTCACCTCGAGCTCGCTGGCTTTCTGCTCGAAGACACCAGCGACGGTCGCATCGCGCTCGAGCGGCTGCGCACGTCGCCCTACGATGTCGTCATCCTCGACGCGCTCGTTCCCGGTTTCGATGGCATCACGCTCTGCCGGGCGGCCCGCTCGAGCGGCCCGAACGGGCAGGCGGCAATCGTGATGGTGAGCTCGCGCAACATCGAATCGGAACGGGTGCTCGGCCTGTCGAGCGGCGCCGACGATTACCTGACGAAGCCATTCGGCGTGCGCGAACTGCTGGCGCGGGTGGGCGCGATCCTGCGACGCGCCGATCGGCAGACCGAGCCCCTGACGGCGGCCGCCGCCCACCGGGCTGGTCCGCTGTCGCTCGACGTGGCCCGGCGCCAGGCCTACGTCCGGGGGCATCGCGTCGACCTGACGCGGCAGGAGTTCGACGTCCTGCACCAGCTGTCGACGCGCCCGGGGATGGTCTTCAGCCGCGCGGCACTGCTGCAGCACGTCTGGAGCGAGGACACGCGCGCGAGCCAGCGGACCGTCGACGTGGCCATCAGCCGGCTGCGGCGCAAGATCGAGTTCAATCCCCATAACCCGCAGTTGATCCTCACCGCCTGGGGCGTCGGGTACAAGTTCGCAGAGACGGGCTGATCTTCCGCTGATTCTTATCGTGTCAAATCCCAAGCTCCAAGCTCCAAATCCCAACGCACGCCCAACTCCCAACTCCCAAACCAACCTCCAACGATTTGAAATTGCATTGGGAGTTGGCTTGGTATTTGGCGTTTGGGAGTGCGTTGGAGCTTGGGATTTGGAGCTTGGGATTTGACCCTCTGTAACCCAGCGAGACAGTCCTCTGAACTAGAATGTCGTCGCGCAAGGCAGAACATCGATGCGCTGCGACGCACCCGTCCCGCCTCGCCTGGAGGATCTCCATGAACGTGCGATCACATCAGGCATTCGCGTCTACCCTGCTGCCGCAGCGGCGGCACCGCGCCGTCGCGGCCGGCACGGCCATCAGTCTCCTCGCCACCGCGCTCGCGGTCACGCCGATTGCCCGGCAGGCCGGGACGGCGACACCGGCGAATCCACAGACTGCCAAGCCGGGCGAGCTCGGCTATGAGGACACACCGCTGATCCCCGGGCAGAAGTGGAAGGTTCACGATGTGAACCGCCCGGCACCGCCGCTCGTGACCCCAGGCGCCACGCCCGGCGCTCCTCCATCGGACGCCATCGTGCTGTTCGACGGCAAGGACCTCTCGAAGTGGGCGCAGAGCGGGGCGAACGGTGAACCGGTGGAACCGAAGTGGCAGGTGCGCGACGGCTACTTCGAGACCGGCGCGAAGACCGGCTCGATGTTCACCCGCGACAGCTTCGGCGACGTGCAGCTGCACATCGAATGGGCCACGCCCTCGGTGGTGTCGGGCACGAGCCAGGGGCGCGGCAACAGCGGGGTGATTCTGATGGGGCGCTACGAGGTCCAGGTGCTCGACATGTACAACAACCGCACCTATGCCGACGGCGGCGCCGGATCGCTGTACGGCCAGTGGCCGCCGTTCGTCAGCGCACCGCGGCCGCCCGGCGAGTGGCAGGCCTACGACATCATCTTCGAAGCGCCGAAGTTCGAAGGCGACAAGCTGGTGAAGCCGGCGTTTGCGACCGTCCTCTGGAACGGCGTCCTCGCGCAGCACCGCCAGGAGCTGCTCGGCGGCACGGTCAACCGGCAGGCGCCGCGATATACCCCGCACGCCGCGGAGCTGCCGCTGACGCTGCAGGATCACAGTAATCCGGTCCGGTATCGCAATGTCTGGGTGCGCAAACTCACGCTGACCCGGTGACATCCGCAGTCCGCGGTCCGCGGTCCGCGGGTTCGCGGGTTCGCGGGTTCGCGGGTTCGCGGGTTCGCGGGTTCGCGGGTTCGCGGGTTCGCGGGTTCGCGGGTTCGCGGGTTCGCTAAGAAAGTAAACAAGAGGAGAGGAGTTCAAGAGAAACCATTGTTCTCCTGATCTCCTGGCCCTCCTGTGATTAAACAAGCCTCCGTACAAGCAAGAACGGCGGGGATTTTACCCCCGCCGTTCGAATTAGCCCGATGGCGGATCGCGGACCGCGAACCGCGGACCGCGATCAGCGAAGCCGCTACTGTTGCGGCTTGTGAAGCACTTCCTGCACGTCCGACTTCTTCCTGGCGCCGCCGAGGCCCTGAATCTGGATGGTCGGCTGCTCCTTCAGCACGTGCTCGCGGTACAACCGTTCCATCTCTGCCTGCTGCGGATCCTTCTTGGCGGCGGCGCGGGCGCGCAGCTTTTCTTCGCGCGCAGTCTTGGCGATGCCCGCCTCGTCCAGGTCGGTCTGCTTGCCTGCCGCGACCGCGACCGGGTCGAGCACCAGCCGGTGCTCATTCGAGTTGAGCGGCACGTGCTTGTTGCCGGCGAAGATTTCGTGGCGGCCGTGCTCCTCGTACCACTTGGTGAGGGTGGCCGTCATGTGCATCTTCTCGATGATGTTCCGCCAGCCGATGCCCGTGTTGTAGGCGCAGAAGGAGATCTCCCCTTCCTGCGTCGCATACGGGATGATGCAGCGCTCGGTGCGGCGGAAGTCGTAGTTGAACAGGTCCTGGAACCACATGCCGGCGATGAACAGGAAGTTCCAGCGATCGGAGCGGCGCATGTCGATGTCCGCCTTGGTGCGGTCGATCGTGACCTTGCCGTAGCTCCTGCCAGTGGCGCCGAAGGTCTTGTCGAACTTCTTCATCAGGTCCGACAGCTTGAAGTGGGTCGGCGCCTGGAACGGGTCGTAGTTCTTCATCAGCGCGAGCGCCATGCCGGCGACCGACAGGAAGCGGCCACGCGCCGCGTCGTTCACCTTGACCAGGTCCTTGGCGAGTTGATCCGCCTGGAGGAACGCGGTGACCGGAACGGCCTCCTTGGTTTCCTTGTCGATCATCACCGCCATGCCGATGCCGCAGTTGGGGTGACAGCCGCAGGTGAGGTTGCCCCATTCGGCTGACGGCCCGTGCACCAGGTCCGCCCAGTCGGTAAAGGTGCCCATGAACGAAATCGGGAACCAGTCGCGGACCGGCTCGCCGATATTCATCTGGTTCTTCACGTCGTGCGCCAGGTGCGACAGCGTGTACCGCTGCGCGGCGCGGCGCTCCGGCGTCACTTCCTCGTCGCGGCCGGTGAACGACACCGGCTGGAACGACAGGAAATTGATCTTCCGCGGGTTGTCGAGCGCGAACTGGATGATCCGGCCGACCTGCTCGTTGTTGACGCCGTTGACGATGGTCACGACCGGGACGATGTCGACGCCGGCGCTCCAGAGGTTCTCGATCGCGCGCAGCTTCACGTCGAACAGGTTGCCGACCAGACGGTGCGAGTTCGCCGCATTGCCGATGCCGTCGAACTGCAGATAGGCGTAGCGCAGGCCCGCTTCCGCCGCGGCGCGGGCGAACTCGGGGCTCTTGGCGAACTCGATGCCGTTGGTTGCCGCCTGCACCGAGTTGTAGCCGACCTTCTTGGCGTAGCGAACCGCGTCGAGGAAATACGGCGACATCGTCGGTTCGCCGCCCGAGAACTGCACCGACATCTGGCGCTTCGGCTTGAGCGTGATGGCGTTGTCGAGAACCGTCTTGATGTCCTCCCACGACAGCTCGTGGACGAAGCCAACCTGGTTGGCGTCCATGAAGCACGGGTCGCACATCATGTTGCAGCGGTTGGTCAGGTCCACGGTGAGGACCGAGCCGCGACCGTACTTGATGGTGCTGCTGCCATGATTGTGGAGCTTGTCGTCGTTGTGCGACCGGATGTCGCTGCCGGGAAATGCTTCCTCGAGGTGCTTGAAGAACGCCGCGTCGATGGCCATGACGTCCTCGAAGTGGCCATGCACCGGGCAATCCTTGACCATCAGGATCTTCCCGTCACGCTCGATGATCTGGGCCTTGATCTCGCCGATCTTCTCATTGAGGAGGACTTTGTAGTCGCGCTTGCCGTCGAGGATTTCCTGGCGCGCCTCGCGCACGCAGACCGGGCACAGCGAGTCGGTCTCGCGCGGCCAGCCAAGCGGGGGCTTCACCTTCTGCCAGGACTTCTGGAGCGGGATGTCCGACCACTTCGGGGTGAACGTGCTACCGGGCTTGATGCTGTTCAAGGCATCGAAAGCCGCCCACGCGCCCCTGGCGACGTAAGTCAGTCCCTTCTCGACGTACTTAATCGGCTTGTGCATAAACCCGACGATATCGGTTTTGGTGCGGCTGAGGTGCCGAAATAAGGCTAACGGGCACTTCGGAGGGGTGAACGGGCGAAATCCAGCAGCCAGACGACCCGACTCAGGCGGTCGTTGAACGACGGTAAAGCGTTACGCGCGTGCAGGTTGGCGGCGAATTCCACCGCTCGGACGGAGGCGCCAGAGCAGGCGAAATCCCAGGAGCAGCCCCAGGATCGCCGCGTAGTAGACCGGTTCGCCAATCACCACCTTCACCTTCCAGACGAAGTGAAGACAGGCAGCGAGGGCGCTGACGTAGACGAGCCGATGAAGCGTCTGCCACCGCCGCCCGAGCCGCCGAATCCATCCTTTGGTGGAGGTGATCGCAAGCGGCACCAGGCACAGGAACGCCGCCATGCCGGCGGTGATGAACGGCCGCTTGGCCACGTCGGCGAGGATCTCGCCGAACGCGAAGACGCGATCGAAGGCGATGTAGCTGAAAAGGTGCACCGTCGCGTAGAAGAACGCGAACAACCCGAGCATCCGCCGGTACTGAATCAGCACGTTCCAGCCGGTCAACCGGCGGAGCGGCGTGATCGCCAGGCTCACCAGCAGAAACCTCAGCGCCCAGATTCCGGTCGTCAGCAGAATGTCTTCGGCCGGGTTGGCACTCGTCCGGCCGGTCAGGACGAAAAAGATCAGCGCCGCCAGAGGGACGAGCGCGAGGACGAAGAGGACGGGTTTGACGAGTCTGCGGGCCGTTAGATCAAATCCCAAGCTCCAAGCTCCAAATCCCAACCCACTCCCAACTATCCAACTCCCCAAAACGCTTGTTGCTCGACGTCATCGACCGATCCCGCTCTCCGCACTCATCCGCCCGACACTTTGGGGATTGGGAATTGGGAGTGCATTGGGATTTGGAGCTTGGAGCTTGGGATTTGACTTAGTAGTTCTTCCTCAGATCCATCCCCGCATACATGGAAGCGACCTGGTCCCCGTAGCCATTGAACATCTGCGTCTTGTAGGACGCGAACAGCGACGGGAGCCGCTTCTCCCGGGCCTGGCTCCACCGCGGGTGATCGACCTCGGGATTGACGTTCGAATAGAAGCCGTATTCCTGCGGAGTGGCGATGTTCCACGCCGTCGGCGGCTGCTTCTCGACGAACTTGATCTGGACGATCGACTTGATGCTCTTGAAGCCGTACTTCCAGGGCACGACGAGGCGGATCGGCGCGCCGTTCTGATTCATCAGGCTCTTTCCATACAGGCCGACGGCGAGGATGGTCAGCGGATGCATCGCTTCGTCCATCCGCAGTCCCTCGACGTAGGGCCACTGTAAGGCGTCCCCGCGCTGCCCGGGCATCTCCCCCGGGCGGAAGAGCGTCGTGAACGCAACGTAGGCGGCCTTCCCCTGCGGCTCGGCCCGCTTCAGCACGCTGCTCAGTGGAATCCCGACCCAGGGAATCACCATCGACCACGCTTCGACGCAGCGCAGGCGGTAGATGCGCTCCTCGAGCTGCTGGTCCTTGATCAGATCTTCGAGGTGATAAGACGCCGGCTTGTTGCACAGGCCGTCGATCTTGACGGTCCAGGGAGACGTCTTCAGCGACCCGCCATACCGCTGCGGGTCGTTCTTGCCGGTGCCGAACTCGTAGAAATTGTTGTAGCTGGTGATGTCCTCAAAGCGGTTCAGGGGCTCGTCGGTGCTCACCACTTTCGGCTTGATGTTCTGAAGCGGTGACTGGCCGCCATCACCCAGCCCTGCCGCCGAGGAGGTATCGCTGCAGGCTCCGAGCAGCGATCCGGCCGCGCCCGAGATCACCAGCCCACCGGCCAGCTTGAAAAACTCCCGCCGGCCGCGATACCACCGCTCGTCCGTGATCTCCGATGACCGTATGTCGGAAGTCTGTCGAATCAGCATCGCCCTTCCTGTTTGTCCCATTCTGCCACGTGCGGCGGCCAGTGGCGCACACCTCGTCAGATGCCGGGAACGGCCGCCTGGTTACCTCGATCTTGATGCCGGTGTGAAGGGGAACCCCTCAGATGCATCGTTTGTTCCCTATAGAATGCGGAGATGGCAGATGCGGCGAAGGCAACAGACAAGAAGGATCAAGTCCTTTCGCAGTGCGCTCACGAGGTTCGCAACGCCATCTCGGTCATTCTCGGGTACGGCCGCATGTTCGAGCGCCTGGGGCCCGTCAACGACTCGCAACGGAAGGCGGCCGGGGAGATCGTGAACTCGGCGGGGAAGCTCAAGATCCTCGCAGATGAGATGTCGCAGCTGGCCAGACTAATGGTAGGGGGGACGACATTCGCCCGGATCCGCATCGACCTTGCGCCGCTGATTGCCGCGGAAATTCCCTCCGTTCCGCCAGGCCTCGACGCGACTGTCGGCATACAGATGATCGACGGGGCCCCGTCCGTCGCAGTCAGCGGCGACGCCGGGCTGCTCCGCCAGGCGCTGAACGGGCTGATGTTCACCCACCGGCGCGAACTCGTCAGCCCCAACGACCTATGCGTCGCGATCGATCGGATGGCAGCCGGCGACAAGCCGGCGATCCGGGTGACCATTGGCGGCGCCGATCGTTTCGCAGAGATGAGGCGGCTACCGACCTCGGAACTCGAGCCCCTGATCGAGCTCCGCGGGGGCGTCGGGCTCAGACTGTCCATTGCGCGCCATGTGATTGAGCGTCATGGCGGCCGGACCCTGTCGAAGACGGAGCCGGGCGCGACCACGGAGGCGCAGCCGACGCTCGTCGGCGCCGTGGTGATCCTGCCAGAGTGCTGACCGGTCCGCGGCGCGGACAAGGGCCCGCTATGTGCGAACTCGGCCCGGCGCCGGTGAAGCGAAGTCCGCGTGCAGCCGCGCCTCCCTCTTCTGCCACCACGCGTACACCGGCAGTCCCGCCAGCAGAATCATGTACGGCATGATCGGGCAGATGAACCGGTACTGCACGTTGATCGCGCTGTGGAACGCGACGAAGTACCCGATGTGGGCGAGCAGCAGGAAGTAGATCGGTTCGCGCGAGCGCACGGCGTAGAACAGGCCGCCGAGCGCCAGCAGGTAGATGAGGAAGTTCTGGACCGCGTACAGCCCGCGGCCGGAATTCTCGTTGTACCAGATCCACACCGTCCGGATGGCCGAGAGTTTCAGGTACCGCAACGGATAAGTCTTGATGATCCGCGCGGCTTCGGCCTTCAACAGCGAGTTGATCTCGGCCTCGTTCAACGACTCGAGCGGCCGGCCGGTGGCAGCAGCCAGCTGGTGGACCTTGCGCTCCATCTCGGGATGCGAGTAGCCGGTGTGATACTTCCCCTCCTCGATCATCCCGTTGTGACGGTAGAGATTGAAGCCGCCGAGGGTCGTGGTGGCGATCGGATCGCCGAACACGCGGTCGTTCCGGACGACCCATGGCACCTGGAGTGCGGCGAACGCCAGCACGAACGCGGTGGCCATCGCGAAGCCGCGCGGGCGAAGCGCAACACCACGGCCCTGCGGCTGAAAGACCAGCCACGCCAGTGACACCGCCGGCAGCCACAACACCGTCGGGCGGCTGAGGGCGGTGAGCCCGAGCATCACGCCAGCGGCCACGGCGATTCCGAGCCCCGGACGATCCCCGGCCTGGATCAGCAGCAGGACGTAGATCGACAGGCATGCCGCAAACAGCGGCTCCGAGGCCATCGAGTACGTCGTGGTGATGAACATCTCGGACAGGTAGCAGGCGAAGACAATCCCTGTCCAGAGGCCGATCCATTCACGGCCCGACGCCCTCGCGGCGATGCGATAGGCGCAGATCGCAACCACCCCGGAACAGCACCAGGCGAACAGCAGAAACGGGTAATAGAAGTGATCTCCGAGAACCGAGAGCCCCGCCGCGAACACCATGACCGGCAGCGGACTGCGGGCTGCGGTTGGAACCAGGTGCCCCGCGGGATAGTAGGTCAGGAGCTCCTTGCTGCTGAACCCGTCGCCGTCGAGCAGGTTTCTGGCAATCTCCATGAAGCCGTTCCGTTGAATGGGCTTGGGATCCCAGTCCGGCGTGTACGGCGCCATCACCATGAAGTAGACGATTCGCACGGCAACGGCGAACGCGAACAGCCAGAACATGCGGCGGACACGGGTCCGGCCGCTCACCGGCTCCTCGGTGCGAAGCCAAGGCAGATTCAGATCGTTCAACACACACGACTCCCGGAAATTCACGGACGGCCAGAGCCGCCCGTCAGTGGCGATCCCGCGAGCGGTCCTGTCCCCAGGTGTAGAGCTGCGTAATCGCGTAGTTCCAGACCGCGCCGACCGCGATCCCGGCGAGTGCGGCGACCACCCACTGGGTGTGCGACGCGAAGAGATAGGAGGCGATACCGACGTTGGCAACCGCCCCCAGGCCGCAGGCGGCCATGAATGAGAGCAGCCCGGTGAACCACTTGGCACCGCGCAGCCGGCGGTCGCGGTACGTGAGCAGGTTGTTCAGCCAGAAGTTGAAAATCATCGCGACGATGGTCGCGGCCGCCTGCGCATTCGAGAAGCCGACCGCGCCGGCGCGGAGAGCGGCGAGCACCGCCATGTGTACGAGCACGCCCGCGCCGCCGACCAGCGTGAAGGCGAAGAAGCGGACCGGGATGTATCGGCCGATCGTCTTCTCGGCCAGCAGCATCCCGAAATCCCACATCACCAGGCTATCGAGCTTGCTCTCGCCGTGCAGGCGCTCCCGGAACGTGTACGGCACTTCCGCTGCCCGCAGGACCGCAGGTGAAGAGGCCACGATGTCCAGGAGAATCTTGAAGCCCTTGCCCGACAGCCGGCGCACGCAGCCGTCGAGAGCCTCGGCGGTGATCATGAAGAACCCGCTCATCGGATCGCTGATCGGCTGCCGGCACACCACGCGGCTGAGACGCGTGGCGACCCGGCTCATGAGGGCCCGGGTCCTGTCCCACTCACCGATGGCGCCGCCGCTGGTGTAGCGCGAGGCGATCACGAGCTCCGCTCCATCCGCGCGCAACGCGGTCAGCATTGCCGGGATCTTGCTTTCGTCGTGCTGCAGATCGGCGTCCATCACGACGAACACCGGCGCCGCGCTCGCCAGCATGCCTTCGATGCACGCCGACGACAGCCCGCGGCGCCCGATCCGCTTGATGCACCGGACCCGGCTGTCGCTGGCGCCGATCGCCTTGATCTCGGCGCTGGTCCCATCCGGGGAGTCATCGTCGACGAAGATCAGTTCCCAGGAGATGCCGCGAAGCGCGTGGTCGACCCGCGCGATGAGTTCCCTGACATTCTCTCGTTCGTTGAACGTCGGCACCACGACCGCCACCTCGAGCGGCGCGGCTGGGGCCGCGTCGATACGGGTGACCAGTGCCGGCCTGGTTTCTATGGACGGTGCGGCGGCGGGCCCCCGCGGCCTCGAGGGACCCGGCTCATTCTTCAGCATCCTCAGCTCTGATCGCATCATTACTCCAAAGGCTCCAATCCGCTCATTCCGCGTTCCCCGCCGGCTGCGCCGCCGCCGCCAGCTGACCGGTGATGTCGTCGAACATGAACGGTTGCTGATCCGACACGTGACGCAGGGTCCGGTCCGGGAGCAGCGGCAGGCTGGCGCCGAAGTAGGTGTTGAACACCAGGCGGAACGAGTTCACGGGTGAGAGTCGCGGATACAACACCCGCGGGTCCGCACCGGGCAGGTAGTAGGCGTTCAGGATGCCGGTCTTCTGGAGCAGCTGGGTCCGGTTGGCCGTGCGCCAATCGAACGTATCGCGGCCCGTGCCGGGAGGATACGGACCCTCGTCGCCCTGCACCATGATCACCGGCGGCGCCGGCGAATCACGAAGGATCCCCTCGATCAGCCGACGGATCATGCCGTTGGCCGCCTGCACCTGGTTGGTGTAATTCTCCAGTTCCGACCGCTTCCGCTCCTGCGCCTTGGTGACGTAGCTGCCGTCCCGGTCGAACATGTATGGCGGATGGGGTACGAGAATGTGCAGGAACACGAACTTCGGCCCCGGGACCGGCACCAGGGCGGCCATGTCGTCGAGTTGCCGGCGCACGCGCTGCCAGTTCTGCAGCCGATCGTCGAGCCAGGGGCCGAACGCCCGCTGCACCGGCGCGAAGGTTTTCGAATCGAACAGGCGCAGCACCGATCTCGGCACGGTCGTGTAGTAATTCACGTTCCGTGTTGCCTGCGGATTCTCGCGGGTCGGGTAGTACCACGAGCCCAGATGCGTATAGCTGTAGCCCTGCGATCGCAGGAAGGCCCCGACGCGGTGATGCCAGAGATGCTGGTAGACCGGCGTCCAGTTCGCCGTCTCCTCGTGGCCTTTCACGACTTCGTCGAGGTACCCGGCGTTGAGCGACGAGGCCAGCGACAGGACCGTCTTCATGTAGTTCGATCGACTGTCGGTCGCGACGTAAAACCCCTTCCCGGCGAGATACCCCTCGATATCGTTCTTGAATCCGTACGCGGCGATCGTCTCTTCGTCGCCGTATCGATCGAACACGATGTAGTAGATGTCCGGCCTGGATCTCACGTCACCGGCGACAATCGCATCCGTCCCCGGGACGCTCGCCTGGGCCGGCCGGGGACTCGCGACGACGAGCGTGATGAAGGGCGGCAGCACGGCACCGAGAGCGGCCCAGTTCGAGAATCCCGTCAGGCCCGTCAGCGGTACGTGCCGGCGGTAGAGCCACACCCCCCAGGCGAGCACCGCGAGATACGTGAGCGGCATCACGTAGCTGCGCGCCCCGAGCCAGACCCCGATGCGCCCGTCGTCGACCTGCAGCCACCAGACCAGCAGCAGCACGGAGACCAGGAGCGCCGCCTTCCGCCACTCGCGGTAAACGGCAGCGGCCACCAGCAGCAGGGCGACCGCGACGCCCAGAACGATCCACAGCGAGTCGGTCAGCTCGTGCGCCGAGCGCTGGCCCGGATTGGCGGCGAACATCGAGAGCACGGGCAGGATCGCGAAGAGGAGCGGATGAAAAGGGACCCTGGTCATGCGCGCCTTTTCATCACGTACATGATCCGCTCCGCATCGCGCACCGGGATGACCTGCTCGATCGTGAACCAGGCATCGAAGGCCGCTTCGAAATCGGAGCGGGTGTATCGCTCGAAGATATCCTCGCGAGTCGCGAGCATGCGCTGGAGCTGTGAGTCTCCCTTCGGCACGAATTCGACGACCAGCGCGCGCGCGATGCGCCCGAAGAACTCCGCGATCCGCGGCAGCGGCAGGTTGTGCGCGATGGCCAAATGATGCACGACCGCGAGCGCCAGCACGAGGTCCGCGGGACCGCGATCGGCGAACGATTCACGCTCTTCATGCGCCCATCCTGAGCGCGCGCTCGGGTTGGTGAGATCGAGCAGGAGCGGCAGCAGCTGCCGCTCGCCCCGTTCGACCACGTGCCGATAGTTCTTCTCCACCGCCACCGGATCCACGTCGAAGGCAACCGTGTGGATGCCCCGATCGCTGCCGAGACGGCTGAAGGTTCCGTCGTTCGCGCCGAGATCCCAGATGCTGCGGGGGCCGATGCGATCGATCGCCTCGCTGACGATCTCTCGCTTGTGGGCGAATGCGGTGTCAGTGTAGTTGGTAGCCTCGTAATAGTCTCCCCACGTCGTCTTTGCAGGCCGCCACCCCAGTCCCCTCACCGTACGTTCGAGGCTGTCGAGGATGCCTGCAGACGCTGTCGCACTCAGGACGGACGAGCGCCGCATCTCCAGTCGCGGGGCCCCCTCGGCGACACGCCGTTCGGCGGCGGCCTGCAGATGAACGTGCGTCAGGATCCCGGGGCGGAGCCGTGTGCTCGCCGGCAACAGGCGACTTGCGAGTTCAAGCGGCATGCCGTCCAGGTGGGATCGAAGGAGTTGCAACAGGCGGACGTCAACGTAGCTCATCACCGCGAGAGGCGCGAGGAAGAACTGGCAGAACTGCCGATACGCGATCCAGGGCCGGCCCGGCGTCAGCCGCTCGAACGAGAGCGTGTCAATCCAGCGCGGCCGCCCCTGGTCGTAGGCAACGTTGTAGGCGGTTGCGTCCTTGAGCGAGAGTCCGTGCTCCACCGCAGCCTTCTGGAGCCTGAGCGTGAGCAGCGCCGCATCCTTCAGCTGGCTGAACGACCATTCGTAAGGATAGGAAACAAATGCCACACGTTCGGGTCGCAGCACCAGTGAAGCCCTGCCGTCAGGCGAGAGCGCCGGATCGACCTCTTCGTGGCGCACGAGATCGCCGGCCTGCACGAGCTTCTCGTACAGGCCGGAGGCCATGAGCGCGTCATAGTCGGCCCGTCCAACCGGGTTGATCTGCCGGAGCAGTTCCTTTTGGTTCGTGAAGACGAACCCGGCGGGATCTCGAAAGGACGCGTGGTGGGCCCGGACCGGAGCGACGCGCCCGTTAAGAGCGTGGAGCGGCGTCACGCGACACCAGCGCCCGCACAGTGGTCAGGACGCGCGTCCAGTACGTGCGCAGGAGGAAGACCCCGCCAAGGATCGCTCCGGCGATCACCTGGAAAACATAGCTGGCGGTTCCCGGATCGATGTACGCCTCAGCAGGGCGCTCGCTGATTACCAACAGTAGTAACACGATGCTCATTAAGGGAAGGAAAGAGACTTTGACCATGGTGGGAGCACCTCCGGGGCAGCAGTGTGTTCAACGACCTCAACGGTTCAGTTTGACGACGGCTTGCCACCGCCGCCGCAGAAACCAGCGGTAGGCGGCGTCGACGATCGGGAAGCGTCGTTCGGCCAGGAGCGCGACATGACAGACGGCATGCTGCAGGAGCATCAGGCGGAAGAGGGGATCGGCTGTCGACAGATCGGGGCGATAACCGGCCAGCATCGCACGCTGGAGCGCCTCTATGGATCCGCGGCGTCGGGGATCCTTCCCGGCGAGGAGATCCAGGTGAAAGTACACGTGACTCAGATCGTGGTGCGCCGGACCCTTCTTCGCCATCGTGAAGTCGAGCACCGCCACGCGGCCGCTCTGATCGACGATGATGTTCATAGGCGTCAGGTCGGCATGAATGGCGACGGCGGGCACCGCGGAAACGCCTATTTCCAGGGACAAATCGTCGAATCGCGCCAGCGTGTTCCGCCGATCGGCGGAGGAAAGCACACGCCCCTCGAGCAGCTTCAAGCGATCGTCGAGATAGGCGCGCCGCTCGCTGAGCTCGATCTGACCGCCCGCTTCCACAACGGTTTGGTACACGCGTACCCATCCACCGACACGCCGCGCAATGGTCTCGAGCCAATCCTGCGTCTGCGAGACATCCGCCAGCAGCTCACCGAAGGGACGGCCGGGCACTTCCTCGGTGGCGAGCGCGCGATATTCGGGAAGCAGGGCGATCGGACGCACTGCGCCGATGTCCGCGTCCTGTTGCAGCGCGTTATAGAGCGCACTCGTGGCAGCAAACTCGCGTTTCAGGAAGCGGTCGATACGCGAGAGCTCCTCCGTGCCCGGCTGGCGGGGCTTCAGGACCTTGGTATAGGCGTGAAAAGTACGCGCGGGCGTGTGGATGCGAACGCGCTGAACGCTCGAAAACGGTCCATCGATCCGCCGCAGGACCTCGACGCGTGCCCCCGGGGCGCCGAATTCGGTGGTCGGGTCGGCCGCCAGTGCCTGGAGCACCGGCCCGAACACATCACCAGCATGTGACATCCCGATGACGGAATTGCAAACGACATTCCGGCTCAGGTTCTCGACGGGAAGGCTTGCTCGCCGGGCTACCGCGGGACGATGCGGACTTGGGCAGGAGCTGGAGGGTGAATCACTCCATCGACCACGTTCGCCAGTCGAGCCGCGAGAGTCCGGTAATCGACACCGATGTCGCGCCCACCGGGCGCGGCCCTCTTCAGCGGACTCATCTCGCGAACCGCAAAGTCGGACGGAGGGTTCGCGAACTGATCAGTGAAGACGCCGGCGACGAGCGTTCCCGCCGGATACCTCGAGGCGGCGCCTCCCGCGAGATAGTTGGCGGTGAAGACTCCGTCGGGGAAGAACGCGGAGAGGATGGCGTTGCCGTACGCGAAGAAGGCCCCGTTGAGGCCATACGCGCCATGACGCGCAGCGTTCGCGATCATCTGAAAACCGTAGACCTCGCGCGGGTCGGCGGAAGTTCCGCCGTAGACGTTGATGACTGTATTCCCGTTGCTGTCGATGGTGTTGTGCTCCAGGACGATATCCCGCGGCCCATCGCCCATGAGCATGAACCACCCGTTGCCGCCGAGCGCGGTCGTCAGTCCGGTGAACAGGTTCTCGCGGAACACGATATCCGCCGCCTGCCGTGAGGGATTGCCGTTGTCATAGCCGAGCAGGTTGATACCTGCAGCCACGTTTCGAACCAGGTTGTACTCGAAGCGCACGTGCTCGACGACACACCACGCACAGCCGCCGTTGGAGTTGCGCGGCGTGAGCACAATCGCGTATCCAGGCTGCGCCTCCTTCCAGTGGTTCTCGAAGATGTTGTTCTCGACCACCACCCCGCGGGCGTTCTTCAACTCGAAGAGATTCTTGACCGTCCATACCGTTCCCGGCGACGTCGGGACGGCTCCCGCTGTGCCGGCCGTGCCGGTGTCCATGAACTCGGTACCGGTGACCGTCCAGAACGCGCTCTGCGCCCCGGCGCTGCGTCCGTACACTCGGTACTCCGTCGCCCCGGCAACGGGTTGCCACGTGAGCCGCACCGCACTCGCCGGCGCGGTCACCGACACCGTGGCTTCAATCGAGGCCGTCGAGCGTCCGGTCTGGCCCTGCCCGACAGCACGACGGGCAACGATGCGATACGCATAGGCACCGGCTGCGAGCGCGCCGCCTGGCATCGCCGTGCCGGTTGGGTTCTGCGGTGTGCTGATGATGGGGTTGCGCCATGACATCGGGCGGGAGACCAGGTTGTGGCGCACCGTGATGCCCTCCGCCACGAGGTTGGGGATCGCCGGGTCAGCACCGCCGAACATCACGTTCTCCCCTGCCCCTTCAAGGTAGTTGTTCTCAATCAGGTAAGGTCCCGGACCGTTCCAGCCGCAAATCGCCTGGGTGTCGTTTCCCACACCCTTGCAGTCGGAGATGTGCGAGTCGGTGATGGTTACCGAGGCGGCGTTCAGCGCCACGCACCGCTTCTGGCCGACCAGCGGATCGCCGTGAATGTAGAGGTGACCCAGGTCGACATGATGCGGGACCTTGTCGATGGTGTTCTGGTTGCTCGAGCCATCCCCGATCTGAATGAGGTCGCCGTAGCCGCCCTGGTTCGCGGCGAATTCGAGGTATTGGAGCTGCCAGTGATGGGCGCCGGCCGCCGTTCGAAGGGCTGGCGATGTGTTGGGAGAGCGCAGCCGCGCAAGCAGCGCCGCATGCTGCGGCTGAATGCGTTGCCCGTTCGCCGGAAGCTGATCGTGAAACGAGGATCGCACCACGATGGGTTGGCTGCCCGGCTTGACCGGAAGAACGAAGTTGCCAACGAACTCGGCCCCGGCCTCGAGCAGCAAGACGTCGCCGGGCAGGGCGCTATTCAGGATCGCCTGGAGGTCGTCACCACGTCGAACGGTCCGCGTTCCGGCACGGGCAGATTCTGGACAGAAGAAGGCGAGGAGCACCAGGGCAACCGGTGCCCCCAGCCGCACAGACTTGAAGGGCATCGAATTCAAAAGGGCAAAAGGAGTGCCGGCGGAGAGCGCCAACACACCGTGGTTGAAACCGGAGGAAATCAAAGGATTACCCCCGCAGAGCTTCATCACTCGAGCTCTGCGGAGTATTACATCCCGCATCCCGCGATCACGAAACAGTCAGGGCCTCGCGGTTCAGGGCCGGTTGACCGTGATCGCCGGCGTCCGCGTACCCGACGCGTTGTGATTGGCCGTCGCGTCGTAGACGCTGCCTGGCGCGGCGACGGCGGTGACGTTCAGCGTGACCCAGGAACGTCCGTAGCTCAGCGTTCCCGATTTCAGCACGCACTTGCCGGCCGCGTCGGTCACGCAAGTCGAGGTCTTCACGACCGCGCCAGTCCACGCGGCGGTGATAGTGACGCCCGCAATCGGCCGCTCGTCGATGTCGTGGAGGATCGCGGTGACTGTCGCACTCCAATAGTCGGTCGCCCCACTCGCGCTCGACCACTTCGTCGTGATGCCGCTGTAGGCGACGTGGACCGCTTTCGACAGCGCGGCGACCTGCACCGTCTTCGTCGCAGACGCCGGCTGGCCGTAAACATCGGTCACCGTCAGGGTAATTGAGTAAGTGCCGCCGCTCGCGAACGAGTGGGTGCCGGAAATCGCCTGAACCGCCGGCGTCCCATCCCCGAACGTCCATGAGCGGAATGAAATCGCACCGCTCCCCGGGGTCGAGGCGTCGGCGAAGTCGCAGCTCAGGCCCGAGCAGGACACGGTGAGGTTGGCGGTCGGCGGAGCCGCGGTTACGGAAACGAGCTTCGTTTCGGTGTCGAGCAGGCCGTTCCCATCGGTCGCTGTCAGCTTCACCGTGTAGGTGGCTGGTGCCCCATAAGTATGACCTATAGGACTGCCATTCCCTGTCGCGGAACCATCGCCGAAGGTCCACGACAGCGACGCGATGGGATTCGAGCCCGGACTCGACGTGCTCGTGAACGTGCAGGCCAGGAACTGGCACGATGCCGTGAAATTCGCGATCGGTGGGTCGGGCGGCGGAGGCGGCGGAGGTCCGCCGCCCGCTGGTGGCACTCCCTCCCTCACACCCTCGAGCGCGCCCTGGAGCGGCGGAAAATCGGCGCCCACATCCGATCCGTCGTTGAGCACGACCCCCTCGATGATGCTGCCATCACGAACGGTGTAATTCCCGTTCGGGCTATCTTCATACTGTGCTTCGAAGGGCGGCGTCACCAGGGTGCCGGATGGATAGCGCGACGCGGACGCGCCCGCAAGGTAGTTCTGTTTGAACTCGTAGTCGGGAAAGTACTTGTTGATGGCCAGCAGGCCGTATCCGGCCGACGAGTTGATGCCGTAATTCCCGTGTCTCGACGAGTTGAAGTTGTATTTGAAACCGTAACTGAGGTCGCTGCCGTAGACGTAGCCGAGCGTATTCCCGTTGCTGTCGATGGTGTTGTGCTCAATCGTGACGTCACGAGGGCCGTCGCCGAGCTGCATGAACCATCCATTGCCGCCAAGCGCTGTCGACAACCTGAAGACGTTCTGCCTGAACGTGAGGTCGGCAGCCGGTCCCGACGGGTTCCCGTTGTCGCGGCCAAGGATGTTGATGCCGGCGGCGGCGTTCTGTACCAGGTTGCCCTCGAAGAGGACGTTGCGGACTTCACACCAGGTGCAGGTGCCTTGAGAATTACGCGGCGTCAACACGATTGCCCAGCCCGGCTGCGCCTGCTTCCAGTGGTTTTCGAAAATGTTGTTCTGGACGACGACGTTCCGGGCACTCTTCAGCTCAAAAAGGTTCTTCACCGTCCAGGCGTTGTTGTAGGCACTCGTGCGTGCCGTCCCGCTGGTGCCGGGAGCGCCGGTGTCGATGAACTCAGTGGTCGACACGACCCAGTACTGACTCTGGCCGGCGGGAGTACGACCGTACACGTAGTACTCGGATGTGCCGCTGACCGCCTGCCACCGGACACGCACTGCGCCTGCGCCCGTCGTTGTCACGGTTACCTCGGCCGAAGGCGCAGAGTCCGCGTACGTGGTCTGGATATAGCGACGCGCAATGACGCGGTACCCGTAGCTACCCGCGGCCAGCGAGCCCCCCGCAACCGCCGACGCTGAGAGCCCTCCGGGCGTCGAGACAATCGCGTCCCGCCACGACAACGGTCGCGCGAAGTGGTTCCGGCGCACCGTGATGCCGTCGGCGATCAGGTCGCGAATCGCGGGATCGGCGCCGCCGAACATCACGTTCTCACCCGCCGCCTCCAGATAGTTGTTCTCGATGGTGTACGGGCCCGGGCCGTTCCAGCCGCCGATCGCCTGCGTGTCCTGACCGGCTCCCTTGCACTCGGCGACATACGAATCGCTGATCGTCACGCTCGCGGCGTTCAGCGCGATGCAGCGCTTCTGGCCGACATAGCGGTCGCCATGGACGTACAGGTGATTGAGGACGATGTGATGCGGAACCATCGCCAGGGAGTTCTGAGCGCTGGATCCATCCCCAATCTGGATGAGATCGCCCGTCCCTCCCTGATTCGCACGAAACTCCAGGTAGCGAAGCGCCCAGTGGTGCGCACCCGGTGCGGTCCGCAGCGCTGGCTCCGAGTTGGGTGAGCGGAGCCGGGCCAGGAGCGCCGCATTAGCGGGCTTGATGCGATACCCGGCAGGAGGCAGGCCGGAGTCGGGCGAGGAGGTGCGGATCGTGATCCACGCATCCCCCGATTTCACGGGCAGCACGAAGTTGCCGACGAACTCGGCATTCGCTTCGAGCATCACCGTGTCTCCGGGCCTCGCCGTGTTCAACGCGGCTTGAAGATCGCCTCCTGCTGCCACGTAGATCGTCGCCGCCTCCACGGAGACAGTGCTGCACAGCACCGCCGCCGCGAAGGCGAAGACACACCTCCATCGGTATGTAGCCATCGATGCTCCCGCTGGTTGCTGAGTGAGGGAAAGGGGCGCGGGCTTACGCCGGCGCCGCCAGCAGGTAAGGCAAGGAGAGTGCCCTGCGTGCGGGGGAGCGGAAGAACCTTTAGATTGTGATCGTAATCACAGATGAGGTCGGGACCGAATCGCTGCTTTCAGTCGACAGAACTGTAAGCTGATTACACCTTAGGGTTCGCCAGCCGGTGTTCAGTCGACTCCGACGGCCTTCCTCTCGGCGCCGGTCCAGGTAAACCCGACCAGTAACGGCTGCGTAACCCCTTCTCTCGTATGGACCTGCACTTCAGGGTAGCCGTTGTCCCGCATCAGCCGGTGCAGGTCGAGCGTCTTGGCCGGCAGGCTGTCGATTTCGTCATTGGCCTGCAGGATCAGCACCGCATTCATCGATGCGGCCTTGTGGATGATCCGTGCCATGTCCGCATCCGGCAGGAATGAGAGCGAGCAGAGTGCTGCCACCACGTCGAACGACCCGAGATCCTCGGACAGGAACAGCCGCATGTCGCCGCTGAGGACCTGCGTGTCGTAGGGATGGACGTCGCGCCACGAGAGGATGCGGGCGTTCGGCCCGCGTACTTCCCCGGCTGGCGGCATGAACTCGACTGCGACGACTTCACGCGCTCCAGCGCGCAGCATCGTCACAGGTAACGACGGGTTGTTCGAGCCGAGATCCAGCACGCGCTTCCCGGCAATCAGCGGCGCGACGGTCCTCTCATCGAAGAAGTCGCAGGGACCGCGCATCCTTGGCGAGGCGCCGGTCCAGCGAGCCGGACACGAGCCGGAGCTGTCCTGGCGCTGACGCTGGGGCCTCCGCGAGTCGAGCTCGCGCAGCGACTGCCGCGTCGTCGACTCGGTTGGCAACGACTGCCCGAAGATCTGATTGAAGGCTTGCCGATCAGCGTCCCGCGACGCAACGAAGTACACGCTCGAAGGATGGTGCTTCCGCGCCCTGGTGAGATCACCGAAGGCGAGGGTGCCTTCAGTAGTACGAACCAGGTTTCCAAAGCTGCAGGAAACGCCGGTGATTCCGGCCGCGTGCGCCCGATTCATCAATCGCTCGACCTCGCCGGTCGACGCATGGGTGACGACCACCGCCGGGCGGTCGCCGGCACTCAGTTTCAATCTGGCGAGCTCGGCAGTACTCGTCTTCCCCGCCGCGAGTTCGCCCGCCGCGGCAAAGAACCCCTGAAGGATGGGAGGCGCACCGGGTCCCCATCCGAAGCGGTAGGCGGCATGCGGCCACACTCCCCCGCTGAGCAGATAACCGACATAGCCAACGCCTCGACGACCGGCAACACTGGCGAGGCCCTGGGCAGTGCGAACCAGCGATCGAATCTCCATCAGTCCTCTGGGGCCGCCAACGTCAGCAATTGATGTACCGCTAAGCTCTGCAAACATAAATGCCTGAGAACACGAGAGTTACTGCTCAGCAGCATCTGCACACCTGTTGAGATCGAGTAAGAACTTTTTTCACCATTTCACGAATGACTCGGTCGGGTGCCCGCAACTCGGATTGAGGGCGTGGGCCACGGATGGTTGGCATCCATTGCAGGTGTGGTCTCGAACATGGCTCGTGTCGCCGTGTTTCTACTCTCTGTATCTACGCTTCTCAGCGGCGCAACGCCGGGCCCGGTGAAGCTCGCTTTCTTCAACATCCAATCCGGCAAGGGCGAAGTGGGGCTACCGGGCCGGCCCGTGCCGTTCACGGACACACAGAACTGCACCGACACAACCCAGCCGATCAATGCGTGGGGCGTTGGCTTCGTCCAGCGGGAACTCGTGAAAGCGGTGAAGGATGATCCGGCGGTCGTCGCGCTGGGTCTCTCCGAAGCATGGCTGTGCGGCTCGCCGGAAAATGTCCGGCAGCTCCTCGGATGGACCGCGAAAACGTCGTCTCGCAACGGTCTCGCGGTGGTTGCCCGGTATGGCTTTGCCGGCCCCGAGACGTGGCAGCAACTCGACACGTCGCGGAACCCCAATCAGAAGGACACGATGTGGGTCGTGCGGGTCCCGGTCTGCCTCGACACCTCCTGCCGCACCTCCATCCTCATGTACTCAGCGCACTGGTTCGGCACCGGTCCCGACAAGCTCGCCACCTACGACCGGCAGGCACAACAGACGCTGGAGTTCATGACGCAAACCGCAGCGGGCCAACCACACGTGCTGATCGGCGATCTCAACGTCTGGGAAGGAAACGCCCAGTGCGGACAGCAGCCAAACACCAGCGGGATCCCCAGGCTGAGGCAGGCCGGCTACATCGATGCCTGGCCCCGGATTCACGGCGGCGCCGAAGGGTTCACGGGGATGACCAATCGCAAGGGTTGCGGCTCCCCTGCCGGCTACGCCTGGAAGAGGATCGACTACGCGTGGTCCTCGCCACGGTTCGTCCCGAGCGACATCGTTCGGTTTGCCGTCCCCGAGACACCCGGCAGCGCCGCGGCGTCTGATCACTACGGCATCATCGCGACGTATCCGATGCCCGCGACGTCCGCGCAGAAGTGACCAGCGTTCACAGCCTTCCGCCTGAAGGCGGAAGCCACCCCTCTGGAATTTGGTATGGCCACACCCCTGGAATTTGGTGTGGCTTCCGGCTTTGGCCGTCCCTCGACAAAGCTCGGGACGGCCCTGAGCCCGCCGAAGGGCCGGAAGGCTGCTGCCGGCGTCACCAGAGTGTCCCTAGCGCACCACCACCGTCGTCGCATCGGACGCGCTCGCGCCGCCGGCGTCGGTAACGGTCAGCACGATCGGATAGGTTCCAGGAAGCGCATACCGGTGTGCCGCGCTGACGCCAGTCGATGTGCCCACGTTCTCGTCGACAATCGTGGTGTCGTTCCTGGTTGCACCAGGCAATGACTTGAACGCCGCGCTGCTCAGAATCAGCTGATCCCAGCCGATCCCGTCCTCCCGCTGCTGGATCCGGATTTTTTGTGGCCCGGACTGCGGAAAATAGACCGGCGGCGCGTCCGCACCGTATCCGGCATCGCTCCAGCCCCAACCCGACACGCCCGCATCACGGCGATCTTCGAGGATGATCGCCAGGGCCGACGTCGTTCCGATCCGGGCCACGGCCGTGCCGGTGGCGGTCACCGCTCCACTGAACTGCACATAGAGCGAGTCGTTGTTGTACGAGTCGCCGCTGGCCTGGCTGCGCAGCCACAGCCGGTACGGTACTCCGGCGGCGACGTGCACCGTGAACTCGACGTAGCTTGCGGGTGATGCGAGCGCCGATTCACGTTTTGCCGCGCCCTTGTCCGGGTTCAGCAGCATGGCTCCCCCGGCGGCATTGCTGATGGCCGACTTCTTCCACTCGGTTCCGTGAATCGCGGCGGCCGGCAGATCGGCTGCGCGCACCAGGACCTCGTCGCCCCACGACCAGAGATAATCGAGCACCGCACCGTCAGGATCGCGGGAGCCGGTTCCGTCCGCCGAAATCAGCGCTCCGACCGAGGCCGTGTATGGCCCGCCGGCATCGGCGATCGGGAGTTGATTGGTTGGCGGAGGCGGAGGAGTCGGTTCAGAGGGGCTCGAGCCGCCACCGCCCATCGCGGCGTCGAGCGCCGCGAGATCGGCCCCAGGCACGGTGCCGCTGCACCCCGACTTCGCGAGCACGCTGCCTGCCACCACACCGTAGTCCCCCTCGGCAGGGTCGACAAAGCCGGCGTTCCAGTCCGCGACCGTCGGAAACGCGTTCGGCGTCGGATACAAGGAGGCGTTGCCGCCCGCAAGCACGTTGCACTGGACCACGCCGCCAGGGAAATACTTGGCGATCGACGGTTTGCCGGGCGACGATCCATCGCCCATGATTCCGTACTTGTGGTGCTGCGAGAGGTTGTTCGTGTAGACCACCCCCGGCATTGCCGCACCATAGGCGAAGAGCACGGAGGAGTTGGTGTGAATGATCGTGTTGCGATCGAACACGAGATACGCCGCACCGTCACCCACCAGGAGCGCCTTGGCGTTCGTGCCGTATGCCGACACATCCACGTCTTCGAACAGGTTGTTGCGGAAAGTGATGTGCTCGGTGCGCTGGGTCGGATCGGAATCATCGTAGCCGGCGATGTTCACGACGGCGGGAACGTGCCGGACGATGTTGTTCGTGAAGGTGACGTTCTGAACGCGCGTCCACGGAGCCGAGCCGCTGTTGCGCGGGGTCAGCATGATCGCGTAACCAGACTGCCCGGCGGCCCAGTTGTTCTCTAACAGGTTGCCGTCGACGGTCACCCGCTGGGCATTCTTGAGCTCGAGGTGATTCTTCACCACCCACTTCGTGCCGCTCGTCGCGGGTGTTCCCGCGGTCTCGCCGCTGCCCGGATACGCGAAGCTGGTGGCGGTCGTCTCGAGGTACTTCGATTGCCCACCCGCAGTGGTGCCGCGATAGACGCGGTACTTGTCGGCGCCGGCCACTGCGCTCCAGCTGACCGTCACGCGACCGCCGGCGGCGACCGTGGCCGACACTTCCGTGGACGGCGCGGAGACAGCGCTCGTCGATGCCGATGCCATCACCGCCACCACCCGGAAGTAATGTCGGCCGGACGCGAGCGATCCCCCGGTGCCAGCCGAGGCGCGAACGCCGCCGGGCGCCGCCAGAATCGGGTTGCGCCACGCGAAGGGCTTGAACAGGTGATTGCGCCGCAACACGATGTCGGACGGCACCAGGTTGGTCACTGCCGGATCGGCGCCACCGAACATCACGTTCTCGGACGCGCCCTCGATGTAGTTGTTCTCGATGGTGATCGGTCCCGCCCCGTTGTAGCCGTTGATCGCCTGTGAGTCCGTGCGGATGGCTTTGATGTCGGAGATGTAGCTGTTGAGCACGTTGAGGCGCTTGCCCTGAAGGGCGATGCCGCGCTTCTGTCCCTTGTAACGGTGACCATGCACGTAGACGCGATCGAAGGTGATGTCGGTCGGCGGTGTGGCCGTCGTATCCGTCCCGATCTGGATCAGCGTCTCGTAGCCCGCCTGCTTCTCGCCATCGAAGTCGATGAACTGGATGACGTAGCCGTGGGCGCCGGCGTCGGTACGCAGGAGCGGCGTCGTCTTGTACAAGTCGCCGCGACCGACGATGCGCGCCAGCCGTGAGATCGAGGTGTTGCCTCCGGGTCGGGTCGACGGAACCAGCCGGACCCCATCGCCGGGGAGATCGCTTGCGGGCGCGTCGCCGCGGATGACGATCACGCCTGTCCCCGACTTCGCACGAAGCTTGAAGTGCCCGACGAACGTCTGACCGGCGCGAAGCAGGATGGTGTCGCCGAACGACGCCGCATCGATGGCGGCCTGAAGATCGGTGTACATGCAGCCACCCGCGCAGACCGTGCGCGTCGCGGCGTCAGCGCGTGATGCGATCACTGATAGGGACAATAGAAAACAGACACACGCGCCGGTACTCACCCGTTTGACCAATGGACAACCTCTTGTGTGTGACTAAGCCGTACAGCACAGCAAGGGACCAGCCACGTGGGCACTTCGGGGCAAAACATGGCGCGATTTGCGCATGAGCTCGGTGCCAGCGCGCCGCGGCGTTCTGCCCCACTACTCAGCTATATGGAGAAAGGAATCGACCGTAGCGATCTGGGGCGTTTACAGGTGTGTAACTCGGACCGCGATCGTCCGCAGACAGACGAGACTAGGGCGTCGACTGAGAAAGTCCGAGCCATTCCCGCGCGCGCGCGCCAATCGTGCGCGCCAGCATCACGAAGTTCACGCCGAGATCCGCGCCGTCGGTGGCGGCGCGGCGGAATTCGCTGTCGCTCTTGAGCCGATAGTCGTGGCCAGTGAAGTTGACGAATTGCCGGGCAAACCGCTCCATGTCCGGGAACAGGTTGTCGCCCGGATAGCGAGACGCCTGTCCGCCCGCGAGTGCGTTGCGAAGGAACAGCGCGCCGGGAAAGAAGGCGTCGATCGACTGGTTTCCAACCGCGAGGCTCTGGCCGATGACGCCGAACTGGTTGTGCGGACTGATGTTGTTGCGGAAGACGAAGCGCTCCGCCACGCTCGGTGCGTCCCGCGATCCGCCATAGGCGGTCAGCACGTTGCCGCTGTGAATGATCGTATTGTGCTCGACCGTAATCTCGGACGGCCCTTCGCCGATCTGTATGAAGGTGCCGTTCCCACCCCATTCCGCCCGGTCGATGGCGTATATCAGGTTGTCCGCGATCCGCACGCGCCGCATCGTCCCGCTTGCCCCGTTGCTGTCGCGCGCGAGCAGATTGAAGGCCGCGGATGAGTTCCTGACGACGTTGTAGCGGAAGGTTACGTCTTCGATCGTCGCCCACGGCGCGTCGCCGCCTTCACCGCGGGGCGTGAACACGATCGCGTAGCCGGGTTGTCCATCAACCCAGTTGTTCTCGAAGAGATTGCCTTCGACGAGGACGCGACGGGCGTTCTTGAGCTCGAAGAGGTTCTTGATCACCCATTTCTCCGAGCGCCACGCAGCCGGGCGTGCGACATGATTGCGCCGGAACACGAGGTCCGAGGGCACCAGCCCGTTGGCGCCGGGCATGGCGCCGCCGAGCATCAGGTTCTCCCCGGAGGCCTCGAGATAGTTGTTCTCCACCCGGAATGGCCCGCTGCCACTCCATCCGGCGATCGCCTGGGCATCCTGGCTGGTGGACTTGATGTCCGAGATGTGCGACCCCATCACGACGATCGAGGCGCCGTTCATCGCGATGCCGCGCTTCTGCCCACGAGCGGCGTCGCCGTGGATGTAGCACCGATCGACGACGAGATCGTGGGGCATGCCCGGACTGGTGGATTGCGCCGGCGATGCGTCACCAAAGACGACGACGTCACCTGACGCCGAGGCCGTGGGGCCGATCTCGAGCAGCATCAACCGCCAGTGATGGCTGCCGGTCGCGGCGCGAAGCGCCGGGGCACCATTCGGAGACCGAATCTTTGCGAGTTTCTCGCTCTGACTGGGGGTGATTCGCCCATCGGCGTCCGGCAGACCGGGCGTCGGCGTGGTACGGAGGATGGTGTAGCGATTCCCGGCCTTCGCGGGCAAGACGAAGTTGCCGGTAAAGGTGGCGCCGCTTGCGAGCTCGATGACGTCGCCGGCGTTTGCGCGATCGAGGGCCGCCTGCAAATCGCCACCGGCGCTCACACGAATCGCTGCCGGCCCGTCGGCCGGCGCCGACACCTCGACGGTTGCAGGCAGTGCCTGCACGGCGGCGCTGAGGAACAGCGCAAATGCGAAAGATTTCATGGTGCGCCAGTCAGAAGGTTCCGCGACAAGAAAATCGCCGCAGAGACTCGACGAGCCTCTGCGGTCCCGTTCGGGGAGTGTCCTTGGTGCGGACCATACGCCGCAGCTAGGGCCCCGAAAGTTCGTTTCAGACGGCGCGACGCACCGCGGCGCCGAGTCCAATCAGCACGGTCCCGACCAGGACCATGGCCGCTTCGTCGCGCATCGGTGGAACGCTTCGACCGGCGTGGTGAACCGCTACGGCCGGGGCGGCCTTCACAGACGACTCGTCGCTGGCCGCTGACGACGACCCCGAGGCCGTTGTCGCGATCGCCAGACCGGCGAGTGTCAGTGTTATGAGCTGCCTTCGCATCACCGTGCGTTCCTCACTTTCCCGTCGATACCATGAACCCGTCACTCACCGGTCGAGCACCGCTCACCGGCGTTGGCTCTCGATGTTTCAAGCGTTGTGCCACGACGGATGTGCTGAGGAAACTCCGGGAATCGATATCCTTCGCGGTTTCCTCCGAACCTGTATGGTGCTCGTACGAGCAACCTGTTACCCATCTTTGCCAATCCCATTTCTCCCGCAGGCCCTGTTGAGGTACGACTCTTGAATGCCTTGGCACGGCGGTAGAAGAGATATAACGTTGATTACACACACCACCGGACGAGTTCCGGAATCCTGTCAGCAGATACAGGGAGCTAGATGAAGAAGCCGTTTGTTTCAATCGTGGATGATGATTCGGGCTTCGCAGCCTACCTCCGCACTTTCCTCTCGCTGCGTGGCTACGAAGCGCGCTGTTATACCCGGGGCGACGAGCTGCTGGCCTCGATCAAACAAGCTGAAGCACCCGACGTCATCCTGCTTGATGTCATGATGCCCGGGCTGGACGGACTGGCAACCTTGCGCGCGCTGAAGGCGTCGCGGCCCGAAACGCAGGTCATCATGCTCTCCGGACGCAACCAGGCCTCGACCATCGTCGAAGCCGTGCGGCTCGGCGCCGCCGACTATGTTGTCAAGCCGGACGATCCCGAGGGGCTCGGAGAAATCGCGCTCGACGTCGCCATCAAGAACGCGATCGAGAAGAACCGATTGGTGTCGGAGCTGAGCGAGCTCCGCCAGCAGCTGACCGACGACGAGGATCGCGCCGTCTGGGGCAACAGCGAGAAGATGCGCGGCATCGCGCAGGTGATCGAACAGGTCTCCGACAGCGACGTCACCGTGCTGATTCGAGGCGAAAGCGGCGTCGGCAAGGAACTGGTGGCACGGGCGATTCATCAACGCTCCACGCGGCGGAATCGCCCGTTCGTGAAGGTCAATTGTGCCGCGCTCCCCGCCGAGCTCCTCGAAAGCGAGCTCTTCGGGCACGAGCGCGGAGCGTTCACCGGCGCGGCCACCACCCGCATCGGAAAATTCGAACAGGCCGACAGCGGCACGCTGATGCTCGACGAGATCGGCGAGATGAAGCCGGCGCTGCAGGCCAAGCTGCTGCACGTGCTGCAGGACGCCGAGTTCACCAAGCTTGGCAGCAACAAGCGGATCCAGGTCGACGTCCGGATCGTTGCGGCGACCAACCGCGATCTGGAAAAGATGCTCGCCAGCGGCGATTTCCGAGAGGACCTCTATTACCGCCTCAAGGTGATCGAGCTGACGGTGCCTTCGCTGCGCGAGCGGCCCGACGAGATCCCGACGCTCACGGATTTCTTCGTCGCCCGCTACTCCCGGAAGTACAACCGCCCGGCACGGCCGATCTCCGACGAACTGCGCCAGCTGTTCGCGACCTACGAGTGGCCCGGCAATATCCGCGAGCTCGAGAACATGATCAAGCGCGTCATCATCCTGCAGGACGAGCAACTGGTCGTGCGCGAGATTCAGCGGAACATGCAGCGCGCGGCGGCGGCGCCGGCCGCAATTGCGGCCGCCGCGCCGGTCGCGGCGGTCGCGGCGGTCGCGGCGGTCGGTGCGGGAGCGCTGCCGGGCGGGTTGCCGATGGCGCCGCCATCGTATGCACCGCCGCCCGCGGAGGCCGCGGCAGATGACGGCAGCCTCGAGGGCGACGCGCCGGAAGAAGGCGGCGGGTCACTGGCTGCGGTGGCGAAAGCCGCCTCGATGAAAGCCGAGCGCGCGGCGATCGAGACGACGCTCCGGCAGGTGCACTGGAACCGCCGCAAGGCCGCGCTGATTCTCGGCGTCAGCTATAAGACTCTCCTGAACAAGATCAAGGAGTGCGGCATCAGCCGAGCTTGAGTTGGGTGAAGGGAGGGCGATTTCATTTCTCTCTCCCTTCCCCATTCCCTCTTCTGGGTAAAGGCCTTCCACCGCGCGCTGTTTCACGCGCTTCCCACCGCGACCGTTCATCTTCCTCGTCCGTTGATTTCCTAACGTTAGGAAACATTTCCACCCGTGGCATTCGCCTTGCTCAACAGCAGGCGTGAGTTGCTACACCCACCTGCTGCTGACCATCAGGGGTTCGAGCCAGGCATGAGTGAACACGAGATGCTGAGCATGGAAGCGGGCTCAACGGAATCCACGCCGGAGCGGCACAGCCGCCCTTCGCGAGTGACCGGAGCCCTGCTCGGCCGCAACGAGAAGATGCGCGAAGTGCACGACCTGATTGCGCGCGTCGCCGACACCGACGTCACGGTGCTGATTCGCGGCGAGAGCGGGACCGGTAAGGAGCTCGTGGCACGCGCGATCCATCACGCGTCGCCGCGGCGGGACAAGACGTTCGTGAAGGTGAATTGCGCGGCGCTCCCCTCCGAACTCCTCGAGTCCGAGCTCTTCGGGTTCGAGCGCGGCGCGTTCACTGGCGCGCTGCAACACAAGCCGGGCAAGTTCGAGTTCGCCAACCACGGCACGATGTTCCTCGACGAGATCAGCGAGATGCAGCCACCGCTGCAGTCGAAGCTGCTGCAGGTGCTGCAGGACGGGGAATTCGCGCGGCTCGGGAGCCGCAACGACGTGCGGGTCGACGTCCGGATCCTGGCCGCCACCAATCGCGATCTCGAGCTCGCGGTCGCCGACGGGCAGTTCCGGGAGGACTTGTTCTTCCGGCTCAACGTGGTGTGCATCACCCTCCCGCCGCTGCGGCAGCGTCGGGACGAGATTCCCGAGCTGACCCGGATCTTCCTCGGGCAGTACGCCGAGCACTACAACAAGCCGCCCCAGCCGCTCGCGTCCGACACGCTCCGGCTGTTCGCCGAGTACGACTGGCCGGGCAACGTACGGGAACTGGAGAACCTGATCAAGCGCACGGTGATTCTCGGGACTGACGAATCGATTCGCCGTGAGCTGGCCGATGCGATTGCCGTCCGAACGCAGCGCTCCGGACCGATCCCGGCCCTGCAAGCCAAAGAGGCGGCGATGCCGGCACTGAGCGGCGCGCCGGTTCCAGCGGCTGCGGCTGCGGCCACGACACCGGTCGCGCCCGATTCGTGCGCCGCCGCACCGGTTGGATCGCTGAAGGACATCGCCCGGCAGGCGGCGCGCCTGGCGGAGAAGGACCTGATCTACCGCACCCTGCAACAGACCCGGTGGAACCGACGTGAAGCGGCCGAGATCCTCGGGATCAGTTACAAGGCGCTGCTCTACAAGATCAAAGAAGCGGAGCTGGACAAAGCATCGTGATGGCCAGCGACCCCTTCGTTCACGAGGATTTCCGAGTGCTCACACCTGAAGCGTTCGACTTCGTGCTCAACAACGAGTTGAAGCGTGCGGTGCGTTCTCAGAATTTCCTCACGCTCCTGGTGGTCGAGCCCACGCCGCGCGGTCCCGAGCGTGTGCCGCAGCCTGAAGTGCTCCGCGAAGTGGCCCGCCTGGTCAGCCGTGAAGTCCGGGAAACGGATCTCCTCTCGCAGACGACCGACGGGCAATTGTCGGTGGTCCTGCTCGACTCCGACCTGAACAACTCGCTGCAGGTCGTCGATCGGCTGATCGCGCGATTCCAGCACTACGAATTCGACACCCCGGTCGTCGTCGAAGTCGGGGCGGCGACCTGTCCGACTCACGGCGCCGATGCCGAGACTCTGCGGCGGGCCGCCGAGACCCGCCCCGTTCACCCGCGCCGCGACGATCGCGGCAACGCTTCGAACGCTCAATAGAGGATGTTGCGATGAAGACATCGATCTCCTGCTCCTGCTGTTTGCTGTTTCTGCTGAGCACGGCGCACGCTATCGCGCAGACGCCGTCCGCGACGCCGCCGCGCCCGGCGTCACAGCCGGTCGGCACCTCGGGCACGACCACGACGCTGCCGCCCGCACCGCCAATCCCGTCGACGGCTCCGGCGACTCCGGCTCCGACCGCCCCGGCGACGCCCGCGCCGACGACGACCCGGACCGCGGCGACTTCTGCCGACTACCGCCTCGTTCCGGGCGACAAGCTGCGGATCGAGGTCTACAAGGATGCGCAGCTTTCGCAGAACGTCCAGGTGCGGCCCGACGGCAAGATCACGCTGCCACTCGCCAACGACGTCACTGCCGCCGGGCACACGCCGAGCGAGTTGCGCGACGCGATCGTCTCGTCGCTCAAGGCCTACATGTCGAATCCGACGGTCACGGTGATGGTGGTCGAGACGGTGCCGCCGCTGATCTACGTGATGGGTGAAGTGAACGGCGCCGGACCGCAGCCCCTGATCGGGAAGATGGACGTGGTGCAGGCACTCGCCGCCGCAAAAGGGTTCCGCGACTTCGCCGACACCAAGAACATCGTGATCCGTCGCGGGTCCCAGGTCCTGACCTTCAACTACAACGACTCGGTCAAGGGCAAGGCCACGCCGGTCTATCTCCAGCCCGGCGACACGATCGTCGTGAAGTGACGGACGCAGCAGTCAAGCGTGTGCGTGTGTGAGGAGACAACGATGATCGACACCCTCCGGACAACACGGCCCGGGGCACGCGGTGTTCGTGCGCTGACCCTCGGAGCCCTCGCCCTGCTGTTGACCGTGCCGGCCGCGGCCCAGCAGTCCGATCCAGCGCCATCGCCCGAGACCCAGGCCTCGTATCGGATCCCGGGCTGGAGTTTCACGCCGTCGCTGGCGCTCGGCGCGACCTACGACACCAACGTCGCCCTGATCGACGCGCCGGCAGACATCGGGAACACCCAGGGCGATACCTTCTTCAACATCGTCCCGGGCGGTCAGCTCGAATTCATCGGGAAGTACACGGACTTCTCGGCCAACTATCGCGGGTTCATCCGCCGCTATCTCGAGCTCGACGCGCTCAACAGCTACGACCAGCGCGCGTCGCTGAGCGTGAAGCGCCTCTTCTCACGGCGCCTGACCGTTTCCGCCCGCGATTCGTTCGCCGACACCCCGACGACCGACGACACGGAAGTCTTCGGCGTACCGTTCCGGCGCGCCGGTTCCCGCACCAACACGCTTGGTGTCGCGTCCGACTACCGGTTCACGAAATACACGTCGCTGTCGAGCCGCTACGACCAGACCTGGGTCGAGTTCGATCGTCCCGACGTCTTCCTCTCGGGGGGCTGGATCCACGCCGTGCGCAACGAGCTCTCGCACCGGCTGTCGGAGCGCGTGGCGCTGGGGGGAGAGTACACCTACCGCTACGCCACGCTCGATGAGGGCAATCGCAACTTCGCCTTCCAGGATGCCGGCGGCGTCGTGCACTTGTCGCTCGGCCCGCACACGACCGCGGACCTTGCGGGCGGCTTCGCGTTACTGAACGACCGCAACCTGGATGTCACCAGGACCGGCCCGTACGTGCGCCTCAGTCTCACGCAGGCGCTCGAGCGGGTCACGCTGGGCGCCAATTACGACCGCCAATACGTGCCCTCCTTCGGCTTCGGTGGCAGCAGCAACAGCCAGGAGCTGCGCGGCTGGGTGCAGATGCCGCTGCGCCCGGGACTCTACACCCAGGGCTCGGCCGCCTGGCGCCGGATGACGCCGTTCGAGACCAATGCCCTGCAGCTCGACACGATCTGGATTCGCTCGGCGCTCGGCTACGCGGCCGCGCGCTGGGCCCGCGTCGAGCTCCTCTACACGTTCACCCGCCAGGACTCGATCGTGACCGGCGGTGAAGTCAACCGCCACCGGATTGGCGTGCAGTTCGTGATCTCTCAACCGATGAGGCTCCACTGATGGAAGAACGTCGTTTTCACCCGCTCGACTACCTCTCGGTCGTCCAGCGCCGCAAGTGGTGGTTCATCGTCCCGATGGCCCTGTCGGTGGTCATCGGCGTGGCGCTCGTGCTGTTCCTGCCCCGGCAGTACAAGTCGCAGGCCGAGATCGGGATCGCCGATCCGACGCTCTCCCCCGAGCTCCTGAAGGGCGTGCAGTCGTTCGACGCGCAGGAACGGCAGCGCGCGGTGTCACAGCAGTTGCTGAGTGCCACCGTGCTCGAACGCGTCGTCCGGGAGGAGAAGATCCGGCCCGAACGGCCGGTCGAAGAAACCGCCGCCGGACTGCGGGCTCGCGTCGAAGACAACATCGTGGTGCCGAAGCCGATCGGCCGGGGCGGAGACGACCGGGAGGGCATTCAGAGCTTCCGCCTCGGGTACGTCGACAGCTCGCCCGAGCGCGCACAGCGGATTGCGAACCGGCTGGCGATGGTCTTCGTCGAGGAGAACTCCAAAACGAAGACACAACGCGCCGAGAACACGTCCGAGGTCCTGGCACAGCAGCTGCGCAACAGCCAGGAAAACCTCAACCGGCTCCAGGGGCAGCTGCGCGTGCGCAAGCAGGCCAACATGGGCCGGCTGCCCGATCAGATGAACGCCAACATCTCGATGGTCAACGGCCTCCGCCAGCAGCACGACTCGCTGTCGCTCCAGGTGCGCGCCGAACAGGACCGGCTGTCGATGCTCGAGGGACAACTCGAGCAGATGAAGCAGGGAGTCGGCGGCATCACCATGACGTCGAGCGGGGCGCAAGCCATTCAGGCGGCGCGGTCCCGCATCAACGAGCTCAATCGGCAGCTCACACAGTACCGGGCCACCGGTTACACCGACCAGCACCCCGACATCATCCAGACCAAGGAGGAGCTGGCGGTGGCGCAACGGGAGCTGACCGCCGCCAGTCAGCAGACGCCGGCGGGCAACAACGATGTGCTGGCGGCCGACCCGGCCTACCGCCAGAAGCTACAGGAGCGCGACGCGACAAAGCTCCACATCGCGCAACTGAACCGGCAGATCCAGCAGGCGCTCTCGCAGATTGGTTCGTATCAGGCGCGCGTCGAATCAGCGCCGCTCGTCGAGCAGGAGCTTTCCTCGCTCGTGCAGGAAAACGCCCTCGAGCTCGCCCGCTACCAGGATCTCTCGGCACAGCACCAGAAGGCGCTGCTCGCCGAAGACCTCGCGCGCCAGCAGGGTGGTGAGCGATTCGTCGTGCTCAACCCTGCGCCCTTGCCGTCCCGCCCCGACAGCCCCGACCTGTTGAAGTTGATGCTGCTGTCGCTCGGGATGGGGTTCGTACTCGGCACCGCTGCCGTGGTTGGCCGCGAATTCATGGACCGCTCCGTCCACGACGCGCGCGTGCTGCAGAGCGAGTTCGAAGTGCCGGTCCTAGGGGAGATCCCCAGGATTCATGCGGTGTAGGCGCAGACGGATCGGGACTTGCGACCCCCACGATCGGTTTGAGGACTCGGGACGCGGGATTCAGGATGAGGGATTAGGGACTGAGTTATGAGTCGAATACAAGACATCTTGAGCAAGGCCGAGCGGGACGGAACCGTGCGTCGGACGCGGGCGCTCGGCGACGAATACGCCACACGCCCTGCCGACGAGGGTTTGTCTGCGCGCGGATTCGTTGATTCCTCCCCGGCGTCGCGCGGCCGGGACGATGGTCACGCCCGCCCGGTGCCAATTGAAGGATCCAGACCTGGGCCGACCAGAACCGCCCGTCCGGGACGCGCCGACATTCCGTCCTCGCCGGCTCCGAGCCCGGCCGGACACGCGGATGCCGAGGCGTCGCACGCCATCCCCGCCAGCCATTCGACCGCGCACGACGCGACCGCGCGGTTGATGGCCCAGCTCGACCCGCTCCTGGTTGCCGCGCTCGCACCGACCTCGCTCGCCGCGGAGCAGTACCGATCGCTGCGCACCAGGATCAAGCGGAGCGAGAGCGGCCGTGCCCTGCGTACCATTGCGATCACCAGCCCGAACAAGGGCGATGGCAAGAGCCTCACGTCTGCGAACCTGGCGCTGACCATGGCGCAGGAGTTTCAGCAGCGTGTGCTGCTCGTCGATTGCGACCTTCGGCGTCCCTCGGTACACCAGCTGTTCGGGCTCGTCGAGACCCCCGGCCTGGGCGACGTGCTGATGAATGCCGCGGAGCTCGAACAGGCGCTGGTGCTGCTCCCGGACCATCACCTGACCGTGCTCCCGGCCGGTCTGCCACCGAGCAATCCCGCGGAGCTCATTGGCTCGTCGGCGATGCGCCGCGTCCTCGACACGCTGCGGACCCGCTTCGATCGCATCCTGATCGACGTGCCACCGGTAGCGCCGCTCGCCGACCTGCACATCCTGGCGCCGATGGTCGACGCGCTGCTCATGATCGTCCGCGCCGGCGTCACACCGAAGCCCGCGATCGAGCGCGCCCTGGCCGGACTCGATCCGAACAAGATCCTCGGCCTGGTGCTGAACGAATCGGGCGCACAGAGCGACCTCTACGACACGTACGAAGGCTACGGGTATATCGCGGGGTGAGGATCAGTCCGGCGTCGGCTGCTACCGGCGCCACGGTCCACGGTCATGCAGCTCTTCAATCGCTACGTCTCCACCCGCGGCCTCACCGTGTTCGCCGGCGAGCTGCTGCTGATCTTCGGATCGGTGGCGCTGGCCGCCGCCCTTCAGGGAGGAGAGCTGGCCGGCAATCTCTGGAAGATCGTTCTGGTGACCGTCGTGTGTCAGCTCTGCCTGTACTACAACGATTTTTACGATCTCACCCTGGTTCACGCCAACCGCGAGCTGATCGTCCGGCTGCTGCAGGCGGTCGGCGCGGCGTCGATCGTCCTCGGGGCGCTCTACTTCACGATTCCGGCGCTGATGATCGGCGACGGCATCTTCGTGTCCGCGCTCTTCGTGTTCCTGGTCGGCATTCTCGGCTGGCGGCTGCTGTTCAACCACTTGACCGGCACGCTGAACATGCAGGAGCGCATCCTGGTGGTGGGCACGGGCGAGACGGCGCGCAAGGTGGCCCGGGAGATCCTGGATCAGCGCGACTTCCCTTACACGGTCATTGGATTCATCGATGACAATCCCGCGCGCATCGGCGAGCGCATCGTCAATCCCGCCATCATCGGAACCCCGGCCGACATCCCCAGGATGATCGCCCGCCGCGAGATCGACCGCATCATCGTCGGGTTGTCCGATCGGCGCGGCAAGCTGCCGGTCGAGGAGCTCCTGCACGCCAAGATGGCCGGCGTTCGCGTCGAGGATGCGACCACCACCTACGAGCGGGTCACGGGAAAGATCCTGATCGACGACCTCCGCCCGAGCTGGCTGATCTTCTCCGACGGGTTCCGCGTGTCCAGAGCCGCGCGCTGGACCAAGCGCGCGATCGACCTGATGCTCGCCTTCACGATGGCGGTGATGGCCTTCCCGCTGATGGTGCTCACCGCGATCGCGATCTGGCTGGAATCAGATGGACCGGTGCTGTATTGCCAGGAGCGGGTCGGCGAGAACGGGCGCACCTTCACGCTCTGCAAGTTCCGCTCGATGCAGATTGACGCGGAAAAGGGTGGCACCCCGATCTGGGCGACCGATGGCGACGAGCGCATCACGCGCGTCGGCCGCTTCATTCGCAAGACGCGGCTCGACGAGCTGCCGCAGCTCTGGAACGTGGTCCGGGGCGACATGAGCTTCGTCGGCCCGCGTCCCGAACGCCCGTTTTTCGTCGCCGAGCTCGCGCAGGACATCCCCTTCTATCAGCAGCGGCATGCCGTGAAACCCGGGCTCACCGGATGGGCGCAGGTCAAGTATCGCTACGGGTCGTCGCGTGAAGATGCCATGGAAAAGCTGCGCTACGACCTGTACTACATCAAGCATCTCTCGGTCTTCTTCGACCTGACGATCGTGTTCGATACGGTCAAGGTCGTCCTGTTCGGCAAAGGAGCGGCATGACCGCCCCCGGGCGGCAGGATTCATCCTGGGCACACGTTCCGGGTGGCCAGCTGGCCACCGTCGCGCGCAACGTCAGTACCCGCTACCTGGCGATCGCGACGGAGACGGCCATCGGGCTGCTCATGCTGCCGTTCAACCTGTCGCATCTCGGCGCGGCGGAGTACGGCCTCTGGGTCCTGCTCGGCTCGCTGACCGTGCACTTCTCCACCCTGGAGCTCGGCTACGGCAGCGGGCTCGTCAAGTTCGTGGCGCAGTACCGCGCCCAGCGCGATCCGCGCGCGCTCAATGAGATCGCCAGCACGCTGTTCTTCGTGTTCAGCGGGCTGGGGCTGCTCGCCTACGCGGTCGTGATCGGCGTGGCCTTCAACCTCGATCACCTGTTCACCATCACACCGGCGCAGGCCCAGACCGGCCAATGGGTGCTGCTCATCATCGGCATCTACGTCGCCCTCAACTTCCCGTTCAGCGTCTACGGCGGGATCATCAGCGGCTTCCAGCGCTACGACGTCAACAGCGTTCAGGCGGTGATCACCAGCGTCATCGTCGCGATGGTCAATTTCGGTGTCCTCACAGCCGGCTACGGGCTGGTGCCTCTGGTGGCGACGACGACGACGATCCGGGTGGCGGCGTACTTCGTCTACCGCCGCAATGCGTTTCGGGTGTTCCCGCCGCTGCAGATCCGGCCGTCGCTGTTCCGGCGCGACCGCCTGCGTGAGGTGACCGGCTTCAGCGTCTATGCGTCGCTGATCGACTGGGCGAACAAGCTCAATTACCAGATGGACCAGGTGGTGATCGGCATTTTCCTGGGCAGCACCTACGTCGCCGTCTGGGCGCCCGCCGAGCGGATCATCTCCGGTGTCCAGCGGCTCACGAATCAGTTGAACGGCGTGCTCTTCCCCACCATCGTCGACAGCGATGCATCACAGCGCGATGAGCGGCTGCAGCAGATCCTCCTGCAGGGTACGCGGCTGTCGCTCGCCATGGTCGTGCCGGTCGCGGTGAGCCTCATCATGCTGGCCGATCCGCTGGTCCATGCCTGGCTCCGACACAATGCCGACAAGATGGCCGGATGCATCCCCGTCCTCCAGATCCTTGCCGTGGCGGTGGCCATCCGCGTCGGGAATTCGACCGGTACCACGTTGTTGAAAGGGGCTGGTGAGCATCGGCTGGTGGCCTGGGTCAACATGGGAACCGGTGTGGTGAATGCGATTCTCAGCGTGCTGCTGATCCACGCGTTCGGGCTCACCGGCGTCGCCTGGGGCACGCTGATACCGATTGCGGCGGCCTCGTTCTTCATCCTCTACCCTGCCGCCTGCCGCCGTGTAGGTCTCCCACTCAGCCGTGCCGTCGCTCAGTCGGTTCTTCCCGCCCTCTGGCCCGGCTTCGCCGTGGCCGGGCTGCTCGCCATCACCCGCCACATCTCATCCGGCACGCTTCTCGCTGTTGCACTCCAAGCAGCGCTTGGAGGCGTGGTCTACGTCGCGCTGTTCTTCACCGTGGCGATCGGCAAGCGCGACCGCGCCGAATACGTCGCCAAGGTGACTCAGGTGACGCGCCGCCGCCGTCTCCAGCCGGCGAGTGGCCTCTAGCCGAACGGCAGTTCGGAGTGCGCGATTCGGCTCGCGCAACGGAGTGAATACATGCGTGGGATCATCCTCGCCGCGGGCAAAGGCTCGCGGCTCAACGGCACAGCCGGCGACGCGCCCAAGTGCCTCGTCAAGGCCGGCGGGCTGACGCTCGTCGACCGCCAAATCCGCGCCCTGCGCAATGCCGGAATCGACGATATAGCTGTGGTCGTCGGGTGCCAGGCCGACCAGGTGCGGCGGGCGTGTGGGCAGGGAATTACCTACGTTGAGAATTCCAAGTACGCCCAGACCAACAGCATGTATTCGCTGTGGATGGCACGACCTCTGCTATTTGAGGGGTTCGTGGTCCTAAATTGTGACGTTCTTTTCCATCCCGTCCTGCTGAACGACCTTCTGACCTCACGCCACGAGAACGCGCTTCTCCTCGCCTACCGCGAAGCCGATCAGCCGCCGTTCGGCGACGAAGAGATGAAGGTGCAGGTGCGATGCGGCCGTGTGCGTGAGATGTCGAAGCAGATGGACTCGGAAGACGCGGACGGCGAGAACCTGGGGATTGTGAAGTTCGGTCCGGACGGCGCCGCCGAGCTGGTGACCATCATGGACCGCCTTGTCTCCGCGGGCAGCCTTCGCGAATGGGCGCCCCGCGCCTTCCGCGACTTCGCGCAAGTGCGGCCGCTGCACGCGATCGGCACGCGGGGCTTTCCCTGGATCGAGATCGACTTCCCCGAGGACTACCAGCGCGCCGTGCGGGAGGTGTTGCCCCAGATCGAAGCTGGAGACGACGCCGACGTGGAGATGCCGCTGCTGCCGGTGGTGCCGCGTGGCTCGCACCCGGCTCGGCCCATGGCGGAGTTGCGCTGAGGCCGATGATGCCGTTCAACCCCGCGCGCGCCGGCACCGATGCCCAGCAGAACGTGGCGAGCCGCCCCGATCAGCTGCCGCATGTCGTCGCGATTGGCGGCGGCACCGGCCTGCCCAACGTCCTCCGCGGCCTGCGGCCACTGCTGTGCGGTTCGGCGGATGATGCGTACGACTTCGCCCGCGATCAGCTGATCGCCATCGTCGCCACTTCTGACGATGGCGGCAGCTCGGGGAAGCTGCGCGCCGAATTCAACGTGATTCCGCCCGGCGACATCCGGAACTGCCTGGCCGCGCTGTCCGACAATCACTCGCGAATCGCCGACATCTTCCAGTATCGGTTCGGATCCGGCGACGGCTTGAACGGCCACGCGATCGGCAACCTGGTGCTGACCGCGCTCGCCGACGTGACCAACGATTTTCCGCGCGCCGTGGAGATCGCCTCGCGGGTGGTCGGCGCGCGGGGCACGGTGCTGCCCGCCACCAGCGAGCTCGTGACGCTCGTCGCGGAATTCGAGGACGGCCGCATCCTGAGTGGAGAGACGGCGATCGCCGGCGCAGGGGGGAGGATCCTGCGCGTCGGACTGCTGCCGGATCGACCGCGATGTGTGCCGCAGGTGTGTGAGGCATTGAGCCGCGCCGATGTCATCGTAGCGGGGCCTGGCAGCCTGTTCACGAGCGTGCTGCCGCCGCTGCTCGTCCCGGACGTGCACACGGCGGTTCGGGCGTCGCGCGCGACGCGCATCCTGGTGGCCAATCTGATGACCGAGCCTGGCGAGACGGATGACTACAGCGTGCTCGAGCACGTGCTGACGATTGAGCGCCATCTCGGAGCCCAGCTCTTCGACTACGTGATCTACAACACCAGTCCGGTACCGGAGCCCCTGGCCACGTCGTACGCGGAGGGCGGCGCGCTGCCCATTCGCACCGGCAACTTCGAGCTGAGCGCGCTCGACAAGCTGGGCATCCAGCCGATCGGCGTGCCGCTCGTGTCCGAGCATCCTGAAGGCAAAATCCGTCACCATCCGGAGCGGCTCGCCGCCGCGATTACCGCCCTCGCCCAGGGCAAGCTGGGGGCCTGGCGCGGCCGGCTGGAGACGGGGAGTCACTAAATGTACGAACGCTTTTATCAGCTGCGCGAGCGTCCGTTCGCGCTCAGTCCCGATCCGGAATACCTCTACCCGAGCCGCGTGCACCGCGAGGCGCTCGACTATCTGAGGTACGGCCTCGAGAGCCACGCCGGGTTCGTCGTGATCACCGGCGAGATCGGTTCGGGCAAGACCACCCTGCTCCAGACCCTGCTGCGCGACCTGGACAGCCAGACGACCGTCGGGCGGATCGTCAACACCCTCCTCGAACCGCGCGAGCTGATCGAAACGATCATGATCGACTTCGGTCTCGAGGCCCAGGGCCGGAGCAAGCCGCTGATGCTGCGCGATCTCGCGCAGTATCTGGTCGACCAGCGGCTGGCCGGCCGGATGGTGCTGCTCGTGATCGACGAGGCGCAGAACCTCAGCCTCGGCGCCCTCGAAGAACTGCGCATGCTCTCGAATCTCGAGACGGAAAAGTCCAAGTTGATGCAGATCGTGCTGGTGGGGCAGCCGAATCTGCGCGACAAGATGGCCGCCCCCGAGCTCGAGCAGCTGCGGCAGCGGATCACGGTCAGCTACCACCTCAATCCGCTCGACGCCGGCGAGACCGCCAACTACATCAACCACCGGCTCCGACGCGCCGCGATTGGCGCGCCGCTCGAATTTCCGCGCGACGTGACCGACGTGATCCATACGCGCAGCCGCGGCGTCCCGCGCATCATCAATGTCATCTGCGATGCCGCCCTGGTCTTCGGCTACGCCGAGGAGCGCCGCCAAATGGATGCGGCGCTGATCGACGACGTCCTCTCGGAGCTCGAACTGACCGGAGTGCTGCCGCCCGAGACGGCTCCCGCGCCGGCGCCGGCCAGAACGGAGGGTCGACCGGAGCCCGCGTTTGCCGGAGCAGCGGTGGACGCGGTAGCGTCTAGGGCACAACAGGAGGAGCTGCGGCGGGCCGAGCGAGCCACCCGGGCGGCCATGGAACAGGCGGCCCGGCGTGCCGCCGAAATCGAGCAGCGCGAGGAAGCGGTGCGCCACCGGGAACGCGAACTCGCCGAACAGCGGCGCATTCTTGCGGAAGAATATCGGCTGCTGCGCGTGCAGCGGGCGGCGACGGCCGCGGCCGCGCCGGTGGCCGCCGGCGTGCGCCGTCCGGTGCGCCCGGCGCCGGAGCGATTCACCGATTCGCGGCAGGGTCTCTGGTCGTGGCTGAAGCGGGTGGCGAATGGCGATAGCGCCATCGAGGGTCGGTAAGGTTCAGGGCGGTGTAGGGGAGTCCGAGGGGCGAAGCCCCTCGGGGAGGGAGCTGGATGTCGGTGCTCGCTGCGTCGTTGCTGGAAAAGATTGAATCGCGCCGCGCCAGGACCGGCGTGGTCGGCCTGGGCTACGTCGGCCTGCCCCTGGCGGTGGAACTGGCCAAGGCCGGCTTTCACGCGACCGGAATCGACCTGGATCAACGGAAGGTCGACGCCATCATGTCGGGACGCTCCTACATTCCGGACGTGCCGACTGCGGACGTGCAGGCACTGCGGGCATCCGGCAGGATCGATGCGACGACCGACTTCTCGATTGTGAAGGACCTCGACACGATCAACATCTGCGTGCCGACGCCGCTCCGGAAGACCAAGGACCCCGACATGTCCTACATCGTCTCGGCGGTCGAGGCGATTGCCAAGCACCTGCACCCGGGCATGCTGGTCGTGCTCGAGTCCACCACCTATCCAGGAACCACCGACGAGGTCGTGCAGCCGCTGCTCGAGGTCACCGGGCTGAAGGCGGGTGTGGATTTCTTCATCGCCTTCTCGCCGGAACGCGTGGACCCTGGCAACCCGTCGTTCCAGACGCATAACGTGCCGAAAGTCGTCGGCGGTCTCACACCGGACTGCTTGAAACTGGCTGCCGCGCTCTATGGCAGCGCGATCCAGACCATCGTGCCGGTCAGCTCGACCCGCGTCGCCGAGATGGTGAAGCTGCTCGAGAACACGTTCCGCGCCGTGAACATCGGGCTGGTGAACGAGCTCGCGCTCATGTGCGATCGGATGAACATCGACGTCTGGGAAGTGGTCGACGCGGCGAAAACCAAGCCGTTCGGATTCATGGCGTTCTACCCCGGTCCCGGCCTGGGCGGCCACTGCATTCCGATTGATCCCTTCTACCTGTCGTGGAAAGCGAAGCAGAGCGGCTTCGACCCTCGTTTCATCGAGCTGGCCGGCCACATCAACGCCGGCATGCCGCACTACGTCGTCCAGAAGGTCGTCGATGCGCTGAACACCCGCCGCAAAGCGCTCAACGGATCACGCATTCTCGTGGCCGGCGTCGCCTACAAACGCGACATCGACGACATGCGCGAGTCGCCGGCGCTCGACGTCATGCACCTGCTGGAGATGAAGGGGGCGCACGTCGACTACGCCGATCCCTACGTCCCGGAAGTACACGGCCGTGAATGGCCCGGCCATCGCGATCTGCAGGCCATCGAAATCACGCGCGGCACCTTCGAGCAGTACGACTGCGTGGTCATCGTCACCGATCACAAGACGTTCGACTACGAGGCGATGGTGGCCGGCGCCGACCTGATCGTCGACACCCGCAATGCGATCAAGCGGCGACACCCTCACGTGTTCCGCCTGGGCGCGGCGGGACCGGATGCCGCTGCCGAGCAGGCCGGCGTGATCTGACTCGGGGCTCCATGGAACTCCTTTTCTGGACGTCAGCCGCGCTCATCGCCTACGTCTACGTGGGATACCCGCTGTTGCTGGCGGCCTGGGCGCGGCTGGCACCGCGGCCGCCGCAGAAGCACCAGTTCCCCGCCGGGCACTGGCCCTCACTCTCGATCATTCTCGCGGCGCGGAACGAAAGCGCCCGGCTGCCGGTGCGCATCGCCAACCTGCTGACGCTTCCCTACGACGGCCCGCGGGAAGTGATCGTCGTGTCGGATGGTTCGACCGATGGCACCGCCGAAGCGGTCGCGCCCTTCGCCTCGCGGAACGAGATCCGGTTCGTGGGGGTGCCTTCCGGCGGCAAGCCGCTCGCGCTGAACGCAGGGGTGGCCGTGGCCACGGGCACCATCCTGGTCTTTGCCGACGCGCGCCAGCGTTTCACCGCGCGGGCGCTGTCGGCGCTCGCGTCCAACTTTGCCGATCCGCAGGTTGGCGGCGTCACGGGTGAGCTGATCCTGGATTGCGAATCCGGATCCTCGGCCTCCAGCATTGGCGACGGTGTCGGGGCGTACTGGACATACGAGAAGTGGCTCCGCCGGAACGAGAGCCTGGTCCGGTCGACGCTCGGAGCCACCGGGGCCATCTATGCACTGCGTCGATCGCTCTGGCGCCCGTTGCCGGCCGAAACCCTGCTGGACGACGTGCTGGCGCCGATGCGGGTCGTGCTCGACGGCTGGCGGGTGGTGTTCGAGGATCAGGCGATCGCCATGGATCGCGCGGCCCCTGACGCCGCAGCGGAGGCACGGCGGAAGCGCCGGACACTCGCCGGGAACTATCAGATCCTCGCGCAGGAACCGCGGTTGCTTTTTCCGATCGTCAACCCTGTGTGGCTGCAGTACATGTCCCACAAGGTCGGCCGTCTGATCGTTCCCTGGGCACTCGTGGCCCTGCTCGTCGCCAGCATCGCGCTGGCGGATGACCGCTGGCTTTACAGCCTGGCCCTGGTCGCCCAGCTGGGATTTTATGCGCTGGCGGTCCTCGGGGCCCGGCTCGAAGCTCGAGATCGACAGACCGAACAACGGTTCGCGACCAAGCTGCCCGTCGCGATTGGGAAGGAAGCGCAGTGATGATGTACCGCGCCGCGCGAGTGGCGTTCACGTTCGTGATGATGAATATCGCCGCGGTGGCTGGCTTGTTCTGGCTCGGGCGCGGGCGTGGGGTCTGGAAGTAACAAATGGAGCGACTGGTCTTCGGCTACGGTACGAGCAGGAACACCGCCCCGTCCGAGGTCTTGCGCGTGAATGCGGAGACCCGGAAAGGGGAAGCGGCTCCGCAGCATCCCGCGTCCGTGCAGCCGCAATCCGCGGCGGCCGCGGAGAATCGCACTGACTGGCCGTACCTGGGCCTGATGGTTTTCACGGCGATGCTGTTCTTCCGGCCGCAGGATCTCATCACACCGCTGCGGATGCTTCCGATGGCCGAAATCGCCGCGCTGTTCGCTCTGGGAACGCTGATCACCGGCCGGCTCGGCCGGGGACTGCCCCTGTCGCGGACCACACCCGAAGTCATCGCGGTCCTCGCCTTCGCGCTCTGCATCCTGGCGCTGGCTCCGTTCTCCGTATGGATGGGAGGGGCGATCCACACGTTCACCGATCTCTACGCGAAGGTCGTGCTCATTTTCGTGCTGATGGTGAACACGCTGACCTCGCCCAGGCGGATTGAGCAGTTCACCTGGCTGATCGTGATCGCCAGCGGCTACATCGCGGGACGCACCGTCCTCGATTACGCGCGGGGGATCAACCTGATCGAGAACGACCGCGTACAGGGGGCGGTCGGCGGCATGTTCAAGAATCCGAATGATCTGGCACTCAACATGGTCGCGGTGCTGCCGCTCGCCGGTCTTTTCGTCTTCCGGCCGATCTCCCCGATCAAGCGTGGTGTCGCCGCGCTCGCTGGGGTCCTCATGCTCTTCACCATCGTGGCCACGCAATCGCGGGCCGGCACCGTAGGACTGGTGGCGATGATCCTGGTGCTCGCCGCGAATATCGTGAAACGGAAGCCCGGCCTGGTATTCGCCGCCGCGCTGGTGGGCATGCTCGCCCTGCCCCTGCTGCCGTCATCCTATCTGCAGCGCATCGCCAGCATCACCGACAAGAATCTCGATCAGACCGGCTCGCGCGAGGCACGGTCGATCCTGCTCCGGGAATCGTACGACGCGTTTCTCGCCCACCCGTTGACCGGCGTCGGCGCCGGGCAGTTCAAGAACTACAACCCCGACGAACGGCAGGAAGCCTGGCGTGAGAGCCACAACGTAGTGCTGCAGGTTGCGGCCGAGCTCGGTATCGGCGGGGTGATCATCTTCGGGTTTCTCGTCGTTCGCGGGTTCTCCGGCCCGATTCAGACCCGGCGGCTCCTGCGCCGGTTCGATGCGGGCCGCGGCTCTCAGCGAAACGCCACCGGCCCGCCACTGGATCCACGGGAGCGCGACCTCTTCACCACGCACGCCGAAGTGCTCTCGGCCGCGCTCGCAGGCTGGTTCGTGTGCGCGCTGTTCGCCTCGGTCGCCTATCACTGGACCTTCTACTATCTGCTCGCGCTCGCAGTGGTCCCCCGCGACTACCTGCGCACACGGCTCGGCGAGGTCGGAGTTCAGCCGCGGACGGCGGCAGGCCGCACCCAGGCGACGATGGGGCTACCGGCATGAGCGCCGTCGTGAGCACGCTGCTGCGGGGGGTACGTGGCCTCGACAAGCGCCTCAGCCGGCGCTCGGATCGGCGGCGAATCCTCGTGGATGCGCGGACACCCGTGAATTTCACGATGGTGGCGCCGGTCTACGGCGCGATGCAGGCCGACCCGCGGGTCGAGTACTACTTCACAGCCTCCGAAGAGCCGGCCCGAATCTCCGAGATTTATCACGAGGCGCAGGGCGTCCGGCTGATCCAGCCGTGGCGGGCTGCTCTCATCAGGTTCGACGCGTACATCGCATCCGACTTCATGTGGGCCGCGCTGCTCCGCGACACCGCACGGATCCAGATCTTCCACGGCGTTGGCGGAAAGTACGGCTTCGATGCGCCTGATCGGTCGATGCGGGAGTGGCACCGGTTGTTCTTCGTCAACGAACGGCGCCTCCGCAACTTCGTCGCGCGCGGCGCCGTCGATGCCGACAGCCCCGCGATCCGGCTCGTCGGCATGCCGAAGGTCGACTGTCTGGTCGATGGCACCTTCAGCCGTGACCACGTCCTTCAGGCGCTTGGACTGGATCCGGCAAGGCGCACCGTGCTTTACGCGCCAACCTGGTCGCCTGCGTCGTCGCTGAACGCCATCGGCGTCGAGCTTCTGGAGGCGCTCGGGCGCATGCCGGTGAACGTGATCATGAAACTGCACGACCGCTCGCGCGATCTGCGCCCGCGGTACTCGGGCGGGGTGGACTGGGCGGCGACACTGCAACCGCTGCTCGTGCCTGGGCGGGGTGTCCTTGCGCCTGGCCACGACATTTCCCCCTACCTCGTGGCCGCCGACCTGATGATCACCGATCATAGCTCGGCCGGATTCGAGTTCCTGCTGCGTGACAAGCCGCTCGTGCGGATCCATCGCCCGCACCTCATCGAGCTCGCCAGCATTCATCCCGATTACGTTGCGCTGCTCGCGTCGGTGTCGCGATCGGTCGATGACCTCCCCGGCGCCGTCGCCGCGGTCGAAGAGGGCCTCGCCGAGCCGGGCGCACAAAGCCACGACCGACGGCGCGTGGCTGCCGATCTCTTCTACGAGCCAGGCGGCGCCACGTCGAGGTCCGTGACAGAGCTGTACGACGTCCTGGAGCTCGAACCGGCCCCTGCTGTCAGCGAATCCATTCGCCGCGCTGACGCGAAGCTCTGGCCCAGGTCCGCCTGAGTCATGCCGGCATTCAGGGTCGCGTCGTACATCGGACGAGGCGTGCGCCAGATCGATCACGCCGTGGCCCGGATCGGCGGCCGGCGTCGATCCGTCCTCATCGAAGGCAGGACGCCGATGAACCTCGCCGTCCTGCGGCCGGTGTTCGAGCGGCTCCTGCCAGATGCCCGCCTGCAGGTGCAGTTTACGGGGCCGGCGCGCGAGGATCTGGCGGCAGCCTTCGAGGAGCACGGCATCGCCGAACATGTCGTCGACCGCAGCAGCGTGCGATGGCGGCGGTTCGACCTGTACGTCAATGCCGATCCCTGGGAGGCGGTGAAGCTCCGCCGGGTTGCCCGGCAGCTCAATTTCTTCCACGGAGTCGCCGGGAAGTACAACCTCGACTGCCCGACCGGTCTTCCCCTCGATTTCAAGCGCTACGACTGCGTCGCGTTTCCAAACGAGGGCCGCCGCCGTGCCTATGTCGAAGCCGGGATCGTGCAGGAGCATCGCGCCGCGCTGGTCGGCTATCCCAAAGCAGACGTGCTGACCTCGCAGACGTTCGAGGCCAGAGCCATCGCCGCGTCGCTGGGACTCGACAGAACACGGCCCACCGCGATCTTCGCGCCAACGTTTTCGCCCGCCTCGGCGCTGAACTATGCGGGAGAGGCGATCGTCGAGACGCTGCTCGGGTTGGGGTGCAACGTCATCGCGAAGCTGCACGACCGATCGCTCGATGCGGATCCCCGCTACACCGGTGGCATCGACTGGCGCGAGCGGTTCGTGCGATTCAACGGGCCGCGGTTCGTGCTGGCGAGGGGCGGCGACTCGACGCCGTACGTCCTCGCGAGCGACGTCATGGTCACGGATCACAGCTCGATCGGGTTCGAATTCTGCGCCGCCGATCGGCCGATCGTGGTCTTCGATGCGCCCGGGCTCCTCGAGTCGGCACGAATCAACCCGGAGAAGGTGGCGCTGCTGCGTTCCGCGGCCGCTGTCGTCTCGAGCACCGGCCAGCTCGCCGAGGCGATTCGCGACGCGCTGGCGATGCCGCACCTGCGCAGCGCCGAACGTCGCCGCGCAGTAGACGAAGTGTTCTTCCGCCCGGGTACAGCCACCGAACGGGCACTTCACCTCGTCTACGAACTGCTGTCGTTGCCGTTCATCATGACCGTCCCGCTGCCGATGGACGCCAAGCGGGCGTGCACTGTCTGGTCTCCGGAGATCAGGCCAACAGCCAGGCACGAAACGATGCTGAAATACTCGATTGTCATCGCGACGTACAACCGTGCGGCCGATCTGCGCGAAACTCTGAAGAGCCTCGCCGGCCTTCAGCCTGACGACTCATGGGAAGTCATCGTCGTCGACAACAATTCGCCGGACGATACCCGCGCCGTCGTCCAGGCGGCGACGGCGTCCTTCCCGGTGCCGCTGCGGTACTTCTTCGAGCGGGAGCAGGGCCGGAGCCCCGCACTCAACTGTGGCATCCGCGCCGCGGCCGGCTCGATCGTCGTCACGACCGACGACGACGTCCGCGTGCCGTCCGACTGGCTGAATCGCGCAGCCGAAGGCCTGGAGCGTCTGGGCTGCGACTACGTCGGCGGGCGTGTGCTGCCGATCTGGGGCGGTCCGCGTCCGGCATGGCTCCCGGACCACGGCGGCAAGCAGTGGGCGGTTATTGCGCTACTCGACTACGGTCCGGATCCGATCGAGTTCGGGACGCGCGTACCGCTCGGCGTCAACATGGCATTCAGGCGAAGCGCGTTCGAGTTGGCGGGCCTGTTCGACCCGCACACCGGGAGACGTGCAGGTACGCTCCTCGGCCAGGAGGTTCGCGAATGGTGTATCCGCGCCAGGAAAGCGGGCCTGCATGGTTTCTACGTCCCGGAGGTGAGCCTTCGGCACATCATCCCGGCCGACCGCCTGAACAAGCGCTATTTCCGTCGCTGGTTCTACTGGCGCGGGATCAGCCGTGCCCTGCTCTACGAACGTTCGGGACTCGATATGGAAGCACCCGAGCAGACGTTGCTGGACTTCGCAGCCGTGCCGCACGTCCTCGGTGTGCCGCGCTACCTGTATCGCAAGGCACTCACGGCACTCCGGCGCTGGATCGCCGACTCGCTCCGGGGCCACCGTATCCGGGCCTTCGAGCAGGAGCTCTGGCTGTGCTTCTTCGCCGGAATCGTGCGGCAGCGCTTCCGCGACACCCGCGCGCGGCGGGGCCAGGTCGCCGTGCCGCGCGGGGCGTGATGATCAACGGCGTACAAGACACGGGCCGGCGCCCATCAGAGTCGCCGGCCCGATTCGTCGTGATCAGTTACCAGTGACCAGTCATCAGTTCCAGAAACTGGCAACTGGCAACTGGAAACCAAGACCCTTCTTACTTCACTTCAAACGTCGTCATCACCGGCCGGTGATCCGACGGCATCACGCCGCTGGAATTGCGGACGTCGTAGACGCGCGAGCCCTTGATGGTCGTCCGCGTGGCGTTCTTGGACAGCCAGATGTAGTCGATGCGGCTGTTGCGCGTGTTGCCGGCCTCGTTGCCCGAGTAGGCAACGGCCGTCCCGGCGGCTTTCGCATAGGCCCAGGTATCGATGTAGCTGCCGGCCATGTTCGAGATCTCGGCGGTGCCTGGCCACGCGTTGAAGTCACCCGCAAAAATGCGCTGTTCGGAATAGCTCGACGCCCAGCTTTTGAGCTCGTTGATCTGCGTCGTGCGACGGCTGGCGTAGTCGGCATCCAGGTGAGTCGAGAACACGTTCACGCGAATCCCGTTGACCAGGATTTGCACGCGCGCGACCGAGCGCGAGTAGCTGAGCTGATAAGTGCCGGAGTCCTCGATCGGGAACGTGGTCAGAATCAGGTTGCCCTGCCCGTTGGTGTTGCCATCGCGCTGGGCGAACTTGTAGTACCAGGTTTTGCCGGTTGCGGTCCTCAGGAGAGACGCATACTTCGCGGGCGCGTCGACGTTGCCATAACCGCCGACGTTTTTCTCGACTTCGTTCAACGAGACGACGTTGGCGCCGCTGTTCACGATGTAGGGGATGAAGCGGTCGAGACTGAAGACGCCGTCGGTGCCGATACCGTGGTGGGTGTTCCAGTCGAGCACCTTGATGGTTGCCGATGGGGATGGCGGTGGAGGCGGAGGCGGAGCCACGGTGGCCGGAGCGAGGACAATCTGATCGATAGAGAGTCCATCTTCTCTCGTCTGCACCCGGAGCTTCTGCGTGCCCGTCGTGGCGAAATAGATCGGTTCGCCGGTGACGTTCAGGCCATACCCGTTGTCCTGCCATTTCCAGCCCGAAAGCCCGCAGCCGTTGCAGTCCTCGAGATTGACCTCCGTAGCCCCGGTTGTGCCGATCCGCCACTTCGCTGAGCCCGTGGAGCTCACGCTGCCCGAGAACTGCAAGAAGACGGAGTCGTTGCCCCAGTAGTTGTTGTCGGCCTTGCCGTAGAGGGAGAGGTGGTAGGGAACGCCTGCTTGCGCGGAGAAGGTCAGTTCGAAGTAATTGGCAGGACTGGCCGCGGCGGTGGTGATCTTCGCGGCGCCTGCATCGGGATGGCGCATCGTCTTGCCGCCGCCCGGGGCCGTCGCATCGGAGGTCACGACCCACTTCCCGGCCCGCACCGTCGCGTTCTCGGCCGGTAGTTCGATCGTGGTTTGTGCGGCCGCAGGAGCGGCCGCGGCCAGGGTCGCCACCAGTGCCATGGCGGCCAGCTGAATGATTCGTTCGCACAAGCGCATCGGACCTCCAGATACCCACGGTGAATCAGCACGCGTCGCCACGCTCGAGCGCGTCTTCGCCGGAACACCCGCGACAGACGTGGAGCTCTTCTGCTACGCCGCTTTCGGCCGGGTTCGTGCTGAGTTGGGAATCAGCTGCCACACAGGCAGCCGCGTACGCGCCGCACAGGGCAAAGATCTGACCAGGTGAGGTTTGGCCCAGATTATGGGGGGAAACGAGAATGAACGAAAACCTGACTCAGCTTTAGTTTTCGATGACAACTCAGCTGTTTGTACTTTTTACATCTACAGATTGAAAGTGCCTTTGTTTTTAGAAGATACGAGAATATTGATGAGTACGAATACGGACAGATTCAAGCGAAAAGACTGATGAGCTCGCGTGCGCACGGAAGTGCTGCATGATTACTGGACAGTTGCTCATCCGGGCTTGGGACTTGCACAGCTGGCACTCAATACAGTGCCCACGCGCGACCTCATGCACGCCTCCAGAAGCCGACCGCTCCGCATCGCCCTCGTTGCCCCATCGATGGGGATCCTCGGCGGACAGGCGGTTCAGGCCGACCGACTCCTGCGCGCCTGGAACGGAGATCCGGACGTTGACGCCTGGCTCGTTCCGATCAACCCGCTTCCACCGGGATTCCTGCGACGCGCGGTCGACGTCAAGTACCTCCGCACGATCGCGACGCAGCTGACCTACTGGCCGCTGCTTCGCCGCGAGTTGCGGCGCGCTGACGTCGTTCACGTTTTTTCCGCGTCTTACTTCTCCTTCCTGCTCGCGCCGCTTCCGGCCGTCCTCATCGCGAAGCTCCTGGCCAAGCCGGTCGTGATGAACTATCGCAGCGGCGAGGCACCGGATCACCTTCGCCGCTCGGCGATTGCCCGCCGCATCTTGCGATGGGTCGAGCGCAACGCCGTCCCGTCGCGGTTTCTCCAGGACGTGTTCGACGGCTTCGGCATTCAGTCGGAAGTCATCCCGAACATCGTCGACGTCGATCGGTTCCGCTTCAGAACGCGGGCGCCGCTTCGACCGCATGTGCTCTCCACCAGGAACTTCGAGCCGCTCTACAACGTTTCGTGCACACTCCGGGCGTTCCGGATCGTCCAGGAACGCTATCCCGAGGCAACCTTGACGCTGGTCGGAGCCGGGTCCGAGGATGTGCGCCTTCGCGAGCTCGCCCGCGAGCTGGGGCTCGAGCACGTGCGTTTCGCCGGACGGGTGGCGCCGGAAGAAATCTGGCGCTACTACGCCGACGCCGACATCTATCTGCAGACGCCCGACATCGACAACATGCCATCGTCGGTGCTCGAGGCATTCGCGAGCGGCTGTGCGGTCGTCTCGACGAACGCCGGCGGGGTGCCCGCCATCCTGACTGACGACAAGCACGGCCTGCTCGTCGAGTGCGGCGAACACGAAGCGGCCGCGGAGCGCGTGCTTCGATTGCTGGCCGATCCCGCGCTCACCGGGCGTCTGACCGCGGCGGCGCGGGAAAGCTGTGCCGACTATCAATGGCAGGTGGTGCGATCACGATGGCTCGCGCTGTATCAAAGCGTGGTCACACCGCGCGGTCCTGTCCCGGAACCCAGCGCTCGCGCGGTATGACTCGACAGGTGCTCAGCCGGCTGGTCGCGATGCGACCGGAGGAGCTGCGGTTCCGGGTCCTCTGTGAAGCACGAAAGCTGGAAGGACGCGTGCGTGCGGCAGCGTTCACATCGGCGTGGCGGCGCGAATCGCTCCTCGGAGCGTTGACCGGGCAGCTTTCGGCACCGGGCTGGGAGTCGATCCGGGATGCGCTCGCCCGTGAGGACTTCACTGCGGCGCATTCCGCGCTCTCGCGGCACTTCGCCACCAGGGCTTCGTCGTTCCCGATCAACGCGAGAGAACTACCGGACCTGGTCCCGGCGATCCTGCGCGACTTTCCCTCCGCGCGTGAGGATTCGGTCGCGCGCGCAGAACCGATTCTCACCGGACACTACGACCTGCTCGGCTATCGCGCGGTCGATGCGGGTCGCCACCCGGACTGGCACACCGATCCGATTCACGGGCGCCGCCAACCACTCGTCTATTGGGCGGATGTGCCGTTTCTCGATCCAGCAGCGGGTGACCACAAGATCATCTGGGAACTGAACCGGCATCAGCACTGGCTGATCCTGGGGCGCGCACGGGCGTTGTCAGGAGACGCCCGGTTCTACCGCTGCTTCACCGCGCAGCTCCAGGGCTGGCTGCAGGCCAATCCACCACTCGCCGGCACCAACTGGGCGAGCATGCTCGAGCTCGCGTTTCGCTCCCTCTCCTGGCTCTGGGCCCTCGAGTTTTTCGCCGATGCCGGCGGTGACGCGAACGAACCGCCGTGGACAGTCGATCTGCTCCTCGCGCTCGATCGACAGCTGACCCACATCGAACAGAACCTCTCGCACTATTTCAGTCCAAACACGCACCTGACTGGTGAGGCGCTCGCGCTGTACGTGGCCGGATCCGCCCTGCCCGAGCTGACGGCCAGCTCGCGGCGGGTCAGGGTCGGACGGGAGGTCCTGCTGCGCGAGGCGAATCGCCAGATTTGTGCCGACGGCGGCCATGCAGAGCTGTCGGCGCACTACCACCGCTACTCGACCGATTTCTATCTGCTCGCCGCACGCGTGGCCAGGCGGGCCGGTGACACGGCAGCAGACCGCTTCGAGGACGCGGCGCGCGTCCAGGCGCATTACCTGCGCGTGCTTTGCGACCAGGCCGGTTTTCGGCCCCAGCTCGGAGACGACGACGGCGGTCAGTTGTTTCCGATTGGCGGAGGCACTTCCGAGGATTGCCGTCCGACACTCGGAGCCGCCGCCGCGCTCCTCAATGACGGGAGGCTGCTGATCGGGAAAGTCCCGGAAGAGGCCTACTGGCTCTGTGGTGAACGCGCGTCGTCGACGCTACACGAGGCGCCGTCACCCTCGTCCGCGGCGCTTACTGCGACCGGCTATTACGTCTCGCGCACGGCACGCGGAGATCACCTGGTGTTCGACGCGGGGCCGCACGGATTCCTGAATGGCGGCCACGCCCACTCCGACGCGCTTGCGTTCACATTGACCGTCTCCGGACGTCCGCTGCTCATCGATCCCGGCACGGCGACCTACACGATGGACGCGGAACTGCGCGATCGCTTTCGCGGCACGCGCATGCACAACACGGTCGTCCTCGATGGACGCCCCCAATCGGCACCCCGAGGCGCCTTCCATTGGGCCACCACAACGCCCGCCGAGGCCCGTGTCTGGAGCTTCGGCGCTGACGTCGACTACGTCGAGGGAACGCACGCAGCCTATGCACCCTGCCGTCATACGCGAGCCATCCTGTCGGTACACGGCATCGGCTGGTGGATCCTCGACCACATCCTCGGGCCGCCGAATCGCCGGACGTTCGACGCGTACTGGCACTTTCATCCGACCTGGCGTGCCTCGTCTGCCGGTCGGCACGCCTGCCGCCTCGCGCAATCAGGCGAGATGCTGGCGCTCGCGAGCACGGCGCCGCTGACCCTTCTGCTTCCAGGCGAATCACCGCTGGCAATGTGGTCGCCGGCTTACGGTGTGGTCGAGCCAGCACCAACCGCGCAGGCGTCCCTTGATCTGGTGCCTCCGGCAGCAATCGCTACGTTCATTCCTGCGACCAGTGCGCTGGCGAGCGGCCTCACCCTGGAGTCCGTGCCTGTCGAACATCCACCCGCGGGCTGGCACAACAGCGCGTTCCGGCTGCGCTGGGACGGTGGCGAGATGGTCCTGCTGAGCGCAATAGAACTGGACGGGATGGCAACGAGTCAGGATGCTGGCCCGCCAGCACGATGGGGCACAGCTGAGGTTCAGTCAGACGCGCGACTCGCTCTTCTCATCGACGACGGCGGCGGTGTGACCGAGTCGGTGCTCGTGAATGGCGCTCAACTGTATGTCGGCGCCAACCCGATGGTGAGGCTGCCTGACCGCCGTCCGATGGTTCGGCTGGCCCCGAGCGTGCATGAGGCGTAGGGTGCTTCGCCGATCCGGACGGGACTCGGGGCTCGGGTTACAGGAGCAGGAATTCGGATTAGCGACTAGCGATTAGGGACTGTTTCATGTGCGGCATCGCCGGCTTTGCGGACACTCGCGTCTCGTCATCCACACCCTCCGACCTCGCCCGCTCCACCGTGCATGCGATGTGCGACGTGATCAGGCATCGGGGGCCCGATGACGAGGGCATTCATGTCGAGACGGGCGTCGGCCTCGGCATGCGGCGGTTGAGCATCATCGATCTCTCGACGGGCCATCAGCCGATCCACAACGAGGACGAGACGATCTGGATCGTCTTCAACGGCGAGATCTACAACTACCGTGAGCTCCGTCGCGAGCTCGAGTTGGCCGGCCACCAGTTCTACACGTCGAGCGACACCGAGACGATCGTTCATGCCTACGAAGAGTGGGGCGAGGCGGCGTTCGGGCGGCTGCGCGGGATGTTCGGCATTGCGATCTGGGACCGCCGGCAGCGCACGCTCCTGCTGGCGCGCGATCGGGCCGGGATCAAGCCGCTGCACTACACGATGCGCGGCGATCGGCTCTATTTCGGCTCCGAGATCAAGTCCCTGATCGCTGCTGGTGCGGTCGAACGGGAGATCGATCCCGAGGCACTCGACCACTACCTGTCGTTCCTTTACGTCCCGCGCGACCGGGCTATCTTCAAGGGAGTCAGGAAGCTTCCGCCCGGACACTACCTGACGTTCAAGGATGGCCAGCTCGACGTCCGGCAGTACTGGGAGATTGGCACGGCCGAGCCGTTCCGTGGCACCGCCGACCAGGCCGCGCACGCGCTCGAGAGCGTGCTCGCCGATGCCGTGCAATCACACATGGTGTCGGATGTGCCGCTCGGCGCGTTCCTGTCCGGCGGTGTGGATTCCAGCATCGTGGTCGGACTGATGGCCCGCGCGTCGAGCCGGCCGGTCAAGACATTCTCGATCGGTTTCGACGAGCCGCAGTTCGACGAGCTCGAGCACGCGCGCCGGGTGGCCACCCACTTCGGCACCGACCATCACGAGTTCGTCGTGCGGCCGGACGGCCTGTCGATCCTGGATCGGCTCATCGGACATTTCGACGAGCCCTTCGCCGATTCGTCCGCGATTCCAACGTGGTACGTCTCGGAGATGGCGCGTCGGCACGTCACCGTGGTGCTGTCGGGCGATGGCGGCGACGAGCTGTTCGGTGGCTACGATCGGTACCTGCCGCATCCACGGGTGGCGCGATTCGACAACCTGCCGCTGCCGGGCAAGCGCCAGGTGGCGTCGATGGTCTGGCCGCTGCTGCCGCACGGCACCCGCGGCAAGAACTTTCTCAGGCATGTCGCGCGCAGCGACAACGGCCGCTATCTCGACTCGATCGCGTTCTTCCAGCCGGACGAGAAACACGCGCTCTATTCGACCGATATGCAGCAGCTGCTCGGGAAGAACCAGGCCGAGGATCTCCTGGCACGGCACTTCTCGCGATTCGATGCGCTGCCGTCGCACAGCCGCATGATGCGGTTCGATTTCGAGACCTACCTGCCGGAAGACGTGCTGACGAAGGTGGACCGGATGAGCATGGCCCACTCGATCGAGTCGCGAGTGCCGCTGCTCGACAACGAGGTCATCGAGTTCGCGTCAACACTGCCAGCGTCCTTGAAGATCGCGAATGGCCGGCGCAAGCACGTGTTGAAAGAGGCGGGGCGCCGTCTGCTGCCTCACGACATTCTCGATCGCCGCAAACAAGGCTTCGGCGTGCCGCTCGGCGTCTGGTTCCAGGGCGGCCTGACGGATGTGTTCTCGGACGTGCTCCGGTCCCCAACCACGCGCCAGCGCGGCTACTTTGCTCCGGCGTTCGTCGATCGCATCGTGAACGAGCACCTCAGCGGCAAGCGGGACCACACCCTCCGGCTCTGGCAGCTGCTCGTCTTCGAGCTCTGGCACCGGCAGTATCTCGACACGGCCGTATCCGTGGCGGCGTAGGATAGGGGGTTCCAAGTGCCGGGTGCACCTGGAACCCCTGAGCTCTGCCCAACATGACCCCTCAAGGTGTGAGTGGGTAGTACAAGCCACAAAATTGCCGCGACTTAGCCGCCTTCAGCGTGGCACCCCGCTTGCTGAGATAGACGGCTGTGAACCTGCCGCCTCAAGTTTCGGTTGCCGTCTTCCTGACCCGGTTCGAACCCGGCGGCACCGAGAGGCAGATGACGGAGCTCATTCGCAGGCTCGACCGCTCGCGCTTCGCGGTTCACGTCGCGTGCTTCGAGAAGCGAGGCGCGTGGCTGCCGCGCATCGCTGAGCGCGCGGCCTCGATCGTCGAGTTTCCGATTCGCGGCTTCGCACAGCCCGCGACGCTCGCAGCGCTGCTCCGGTTCGCGAAGTGGTGCCGGCGTGAACGGATCGAAGTGGTGCAGACGTGCGACCTCTACGCGAACGTCTTCGGCCTGCCCGCCGCGGCACTGGCCGGCGTTCCGGTGCGCATCGGCAGCCGCCGCGAGCTGAACCCGGACAAGACGCCCGGACAGATTCGACTGCAGCGCCAGGCCTATCGTTGTGCCACGACGGTCGTGGCCAATTCCGTTGCGGCACGCGACATCCTGCTCGAGGAAGGGCTCGCGGCCGAGTCGATTGCAGTGATTCCGAACGGCGTTGATCTCGGCTCAACCCTCCTTCGCGGCTTCGCGGCGAAGCCGCGAAGGAGGGTGATCACCGTCGCCAACCTTCGTCCCGAGAAGAGCCACGAAACCCTGTTCGCAGCGGCTGACCTCCTGGCGTCCGACTTCCCTGATGTGGAGTTCCAGATCGTCGGCGATGGTCCACGCCGGGCCGAGCTCGAAGGACTCGTCCGCGCGCACGGGCTCGAGCGGCGCGTGCAGTTCCTCGGGCACCGTGAAGACGTCGCGCAGCTGCTCGCCGAGGCCGACATCTTCGTGCTGCCATCCCGTTCGGAGGCGTTTCCGAACGGCGCGATCGAAGCGATGGCGGCAGGACTACCGGTGGTTGCCAGCGCCACCGGCGGGCTGCTCGATTTGATCGAGCACGGGCACACCGGCCTGCTGTTCGAGCCCGGAAACCCTGCGGCGCTCGCTGACGCGCTGCGCCACCTCTTCAGAGACCGCAGCATCGCCTCCGCGATCGGCCAGCGTGCGCAGACGCAGGTGCGTCAGCGCTACTCATTCGAGCGCATGGTGCAATCGTTCGAGGAGCTCTATGTGGCCAGCCTGCCGGCTCGCTCGCTTGCCGGGGCGCGGCGCGCGCAGGCCGCAGGTATCTGAAATATGTGCGGGATTGCAGGACGCTTCAACTTCGACCCGGCGCACGCGGTCAGCCGGCCGCGGCTCGTCGCGATGACCGACGAGGTCAGGCATCGCGGCCCTGACGCCGGCGGCTACTACATCGACGGCGCGATCGGTCTCGGCCACCGCCGTCTCAGCATCATCGACCTCTCAACCGGCGATCAGCCGATCGGAAACGAGGACGGATCGGTCCAGGTGATCTTCAACGGCGAAATCTACAACTTCGCCGACGTCCGCCGGGAACTCGCGGCGCTGGGGCATCGTTTCCGGACGAATTCGGATACCGAAGTCATCGCGCACGGCTACGAGCAATGGGACGAACGATGCGTCGATCGCTTCCGCGGCATGTTCGCGTTTGCGGTCTGGGATGCCAGGAGCCGCCGGCTGCTGCTGGCTCGCGATCGGCTCGGCGTCAAGCCGCTGTACTACGCAGAGGTGCCGGGAGGGATCGTCTTCGGCTCGGAGATCAAATCCCTCCTCGCGGACCCGGAGGTTCCCCGGGACTGGCGCGCCGATGCCCTCGACGCCTATCTCACACTGCTCTATGTCCCCGCGCCCGACACCATCTATCGCGGCATCCACAAACTCCCGCCGGCGCACGTGCTGGTCGCCGAGCAGGGCTCGATTCGGATCTCCCGGTATTGGGATCTCCAGTTCACCGGTGATGGTGACGCGGCCCGTGAAGAGGAGTATCTCGCCCGGCTCGACACCGAGCTGCGGGAAGCCGTGCAGCTGCGACTGGTCAGCGACGTACCGCTGGGAGCCTTTCTGTCCGGCGGCATCGACTCCTCCACGGTCGTGGCCTACATGGCCGAAGTGAGCGAGACGAAGCCGGTGACAATCGCCGTCGGCTTCGACCATGCGGCGTTCGATGAGGTTCGCCACGCCGAGACCGTGGCGCGGCATCTCGGCTGCGATTTTCACGCGCTCACGGCGAACCCGCAGGTCGCCGATCTGCTGCCCCGGCTCGCCTGGCATTTCGACGAGCCGTTCGCCGATTCGTCGGCAGTTCCGACCTACTACGTGTCGAAGGCTGCGCGGGAGCTCGTGACCGTCGCGCTGTCCGGCGATGGGGGCGACGAGCTCTGGGCGGGATACGCGCGCCATCGGGTTGAGCATTGGGAACAGCGGGTGCGGACGGCCCTCGGACCTGCAACGCGCGCCGCGGCGTGGCTGGGGCAGGCGCTTCCCCTGTCGATCAAAGGTGCGCGATCCCTGCGCCACCTCGCCGCCAATCCCGATCAGGCGTATGCGTTCAAGCACGCGTACGGCATGTTCGAGCCCAACGCAAAGAGCCGGCTGTATTCGGGTGATTTCCGGCGCGCCATCAATGGCTACGACGCATTCGCTCCCTTCCGGGACGCTTACCGCGCCTGTACGTCGGCCGACCCTCTCGATCGATCCATGTATGTCGACGCCCGGACCTACCTGATCGACGACGTGCTCACGAAGGTCGATCGCATGAGCATGGCGGTCTCGCTCGAGGCCCGCGAGCCGCTGCTCGATCACAAGCTGCTCGAGTTCGCGGCGAGCGTCCCTTCCTCGCTCAAGCTGAAGGATGGACGCACCAAGTATCTCCTCCGCCGCGTGCTGGAACGCCGTGTGCCGCGATCGATTGTCGAGCGGAAAAAGAACGGGTTCGAGGCGCCGGTCGGCGAGTGGCTTCGAGGTCCGCTGGCGGCAATGACCGGCGACCTGCTGTTCGACGGCCGACTCCGGCAGCGCGGCATCTTCAATCACGGAGAGGTGACACGACTCTGGCAGGAGCACCGGAGCGGCCAGAGCGATCACCGCCACCGCCTCTGGCAAATGGTCATGCTCGAGCTCTGGTTCAGGACCTTCATCGACCAGGCGGGCACGCAGGCGGACGTGAGTGAGTCGCGGCCACCCGCGAGTGAGCGGAGCGAGCGAGCCACGCGAGCGGAGCAGGGCATCGGGCCCCTGCGAGCGAGCGTGTAAGGGGGTCCGGGGGACGAAGTCCCCCGGTGAGAGATGCATCGCGGTCACCCGCGAGCGAGCGCAGCGAGCGAGCCACGCGAGCGGAGCGGGGCATGGGGCCCCTGCGAGCGAGCGTGTAAGGGGGTCCGGGGGACGAAGTCCCCCGGTGAGAAATGCATCGCGGTCACCCGCGAGTGAGCGCAGCGAGCGAGCCACGTCAGCGGAGCGGGGCATGGGGCCCCTGCGAGCGAGCGTGTAAGGGGGTCCGGGGGACGAAAGTCCCGCGGTAAAAAACGAGATGTGCGGGATTGCGGGAATTGTTGGCTCTGAGCTGCTCAGCGCGGACGATCATCAGCGTCTGCCACGGATGCGCGACGTCGTGGCTCATCGTGGCCCGGATGACGCCGGCGAGTACCACGACGAGCGCGCGGCTCTGGGTCATCGCCGGCTCAGCATCGTCGATCTGGCCGCCGGCCATCAGCCGCTTTCGAACGAGGATGGTTCGGTCTGGATCGTCTTCAACGGCGAGATCTACAACCACGCGGACGTGCGTCCGGAGCTCGAGAGTGCCGGGCATGTCTACCGGACCCGGTCCGACACGGAAACCATCGTCCATGCCTACGAGCAGTGGGGCGACCGGTGCGTCGAGCATCTCAGGGGCATGTTCGGGTTCGCCATCTGGGACGCGCCGCGCCGCCGGCTGCTGCTCGCGCGCGATCGGCTCGGCGTCAAGCCGCTTTACTGGGCGGAGACCGGCGGCCGCCTGCTCTTCGGATCCGAGATCAAGTCCATTCTCGAGAGTGGGCTGATTCGCGCCCAGGCCGATGAATCGCGGCTTCCAGAGTTGCTCAGCACCAGGTATCTCTCGGGTGCAGAGACGCTCTTCAAAGGCATTCACCGGCTGCTGCCCGGCCACACGCTGGTGTTCGAGCAGGGGCAGGTCACGATCCGGGAGTACTGGGACATTCCCGCCGGCCGGACCGATGACCGCGTCGCCTCGATCTCCGACCAGGAGGCGGTGCAGCGGTTCCGTGAGCTGCTGGAACAGGCGGTCCGTATCCGCTTGATGGCGGACGTTCCGCTCGGCATGTTCCTCTCCGGCGGTCTCGACAGCAGCGCGATCGCCGCGCTGATGGCCGGCATGATCGATCGGCCCCTGCAGACGTTCTCGGTGGCGTTCAAGCAGCGCGCTTACAGCGAGCTCGACTACGCGCGCCAGGTCTCGACCGCAATCAAGGCTGACGCGCACGAGGTCGTGATCGACGATCAGGACTTCTTCGGCGCGCTGCCGCGCCTGATCTGGCACGAAGACGAACCGATCGCGCATCCCTCGAGCGTGCCGCTCTATTTCGTATCCGAGCTCGCGCGCCGGCACGTCAAGGTCGTGCTGACCGGGGAAGGCAGCGACGAGCTGCTTGCGGGATACGCCAAGTATCCCAAGGCGCTCGTCAACTGGCGGGCCGCGGCGGCCTATGGCGTGCTGCCTCATCCCCTCCGCAGCTGGATCGCCGGCACGATCGTTCCGCGCCTGCCCGCTGGCGTCCGGCGCTATGCCCGCCGGTCGTTCGTGGCCATGGAGCGTACGCCGGAAGCGATGTTTTTCGACAACTTCGCGGCGATCGGTCTCGCGCGCCAGCACGACCTGCTCGCGACCCGGTTCACAGGGAGCTCACCTGAGGAGGTTTACGGCCCGTCGCGACACTACTTCGACGCGTTGAATGGCGGCACCGCCGTCCTCGATCGCCTGCTCTATGCCGACCTGAAGACGTACCTCGTCGAGCTGCTGATGAAGCAGGACCAGATGAGCATGGCGGCATCCATCGAGAGCCGGGTGCCCTTCCTCGATCACAAGCTCGTCGAGTTCGCCGCGTCCTTGCCGCCGCGACTGAAGCTGCGCGGCTTCACGACCAAGTGGATTCTTCGCGAGGCCGTGCGGTCGATCCTGCCGACGGCAATTCTCACCCGCCCCAAGATGGGATTCCCGGTGCCGTTCGGCGTCTGGATGCGGGGAAGCTGGGGCGAGGTCGCGCGAGAGGTCCTGCTCGACTCCCGCAGCCGGCAGCGCGGGATCATCGAGCCGGCCGGCGTGGAGCGGTTGATTGCCGCGCACCAGTCCGGCGCCGCCGATGGCGCGGACGCCATCTGGAGCCTGCTCAATCTCGAGCTCTGGTATCGCACGTTCATCGACGGCGAGGGCATCCAGGTGCTTCCGGCCACACAGTTCGGGAACGTGCCGGCGGAGCGGCTGCAGGCGACCGCGTAGGGAGAAACCTGTTGTGAAGATTCTCTGGCTCAATGCCGGCCTGCTGCTCCCGCTCGACAAGGGTGGAAAACTGCGTACCTGGCACCTGATGCGGCAGCTGGCGACGCGCCACGACATCACCTACCTGTCGTTTTCGGATCCCTCGCAGCGCGACGAGCACCGCACCGGGATGCGCGAAGTCTGCCGGCGGCTCGAGACGATCCCGCGCACCGACCCCGCGAAGGGGACGCTCCATTTCTACATGGATACCGCGCGCTACGTCGTCGATCCGGTCCCGTATGCCGTAGCGAAGTACAGGTCTCCAGCGTACGCGGCGCGTGTCAGAGAACTCCTCCACCCCGGAACGTTCGATGCCGTGGTCTGCGACTTCCTGCCGCCGGTGGTGAACCTGCCAGCGGCGCTGCCATGTCCATCGATTCTCTTCACGCACAACGTCGAGGCGGAGATCTGGCGGCGGCACGCGGAGACGGCGACCAATGCGATCGCGCGCCATCTGCTGACGCGGCAGTGGCAGCGCATGCTCCGGTTCGAGCGCGACGCGCTGGCGCGATTCGATCTGGTACTGGCGGTGTCAGAGGCCGACGGCGACACCTTCGAGCGCCTCTATCCCGGAGCGCTTCGCGCACCGGTGCACGTCGTGAAGACGGGCGTCGACACGCGGTACTTCGCGCCGCTTCCGGAGGTTCCCGTTCGCCGAGCCCACATCGTGTTCACCGGGTCGATGGACTGGCTGCCGAACGAAGACGGCATGGTCTATTTCGTGCGGGAGATTCTTCCACTCATCCGCCGCAGCGAGCCGCAGGCCAGTCTCAGCATCATCGGGCGCTCGCCGACTCCGGCAGTACGCCGGCTCGGCGAGGAGGCGGGTATCGAGGTGACAGGCAGCGTGGACGACGTGCGGCCGCATCTCGCGGCGGGCAGTGTCTACGTCGTGCCGCTGCGGATCGGCGGCGGCACCCGCTTGAAGATCTTCGAGGCGATGGGGATGGCGAAGGCGGTGGTGTCGACGTCGATCGGCGCAGAAGGGCTGCCGGTCAGCCACGGCACCGACATCATCCTGGCCGACGAGCCGGATTCGTTTGCGGACGCTGTCGTCGGACTGATCCGCGATGCGGACCGGCGGCGCGGGATCGAGCAGGCCGCGCGCCGCCTCGTCGTCGAACATTACGACTGGTCGGCCGTGGCCCAGGGTTTCGAGAACGCGTTGACGGGATTGAAAGGGGACAGTCCCCTTTCCCAGCCCGTCGCGGTCCGCGGCCCGCAGTCCGCAGCCCGATCCAGGTCAAAGACGATGCCTTCCGGACCGCGGGCCGCGGACAACGGACCTCGAACACAACAGGACGATCAGGAGCAGGTGACTGTCTCCTAGGGGGCAATTGACAATGAACGTTTCGGTGTTTGGCCTGGGATATGTCGGCAGCGTTTCCGCGGCATCGTTCGCGGCCGACGGCCACACGGTGGTCGGCGTCGACATCAATCCCGACAAGGTCGCAAGCCTCAACGACGGACGCAGTCCCATCGTGGAAAAGGGGCTCGACGAGCAGATTCGCGACAATGCGGCGAACGGCAGGCTTCGGGCAACGACCTCGACGAAGGAGGCCGTCGCCGCGACGGATCTGTCGCTGATTTGCGTCGGCACACCCAGCCGCCGCAACGGCAGTCTCGATCTGACCTACCTCGAACGGGTTTGCGAACAGATCGGCGAGGCCCTGAAGGACAAGGAGAGCTACCACGTGGTCGTCGTGCGGAGCACGGTGCTGCCGGGCACGACCCACAACGTGGTCATTCCAGCGCTCGAGCGGACATCGGGAAAGAAATATGGCAGCGGCTTCGGGGTAACCGTCAATCCGGAATTCCTGCGCGAAGGCACAGCGATCCAGGACTTCCGTCAGCCGCCGATGACGCTCGTCGGGCACAACTACACGTCAGACGCGCGGCCGACCGAGGCGCTCTACTCGAAAGTGGATGCGCCCCTGATCACGACCAGCATTCGCACGGCGGAGATGATCAAGTACGCAAGCAATACCTGGCACGCGCTCAAGGTCTGCTTTGCCAACGAGGTCGGAAACCTCTGCAAGCGGCTCGAGATCGACAGCCACGAGGTCATGGACATCTTCTGCCGCGACGAGAAGCTGAATCTGTCGTCGTACTACATGAAGCCGGGCTTCGCCTTCGGCGGCTCCTGCCTGCCGAAGGACGTACGCGCCATGCAGTACCGGGCCAAAGAGGTCGACCTCGAGATGCCGGTGATTCAGTCGATCCTCGGGAGCAACGAGCTGCAGATCCGGCACGCCCTCGACATGGTGGTCGAAACCGGCCGCAAGCGGGTCGGCCTGCTCGGCTTCAGCTTCAAAGCCGGGACCGACGACCTGCGCGAGAGCCCGATCGTCATCCTCGCCGAGGCGCTGCTCGGGAAGGGGTACGCGCTCTCCATTTACGACCGCAACGTCTCGATCGCCCGGCTGGTTGGCGCCAACAAGGAGTACATCAACAAGCAGATCCCCCACCTCTCGTCGCTCCTCAGCGACTCGATCGACGAAGTCCTGGAGAAGTCCGAGGTGATCGTGGTCGGCAACGGCTCTCCGGAATTCACGGAGGCGTTGAGACGGACGCGGCCGGACCAGGTGGTCATCGATCTGTTCCGGCTGAAGATCGATCGGGCGGAGGTGCCGGCGCAGTACACGGGGATTTGCTGGTAAGGATCGGGCGGGCCTGAAGGCCCGCCCCTACCCAAGATCGAGAAACGCCCGCATCTGCCTCCAGATGTAGTCGATGCTCGCCGTGAGCTGGTGGCCATCGTCGAGCATGTGGAGCTCGACGTTCGGGCGTGCCCGCGACCACTGCTCCACTGTCGCCGGGTCGACGGCGGTGTCGAGGCGTCCCTGGAAGACCAGCGTCGGCACGTCGATCCGTGCGTGCATCGCGTCGTAGCGCCGCGCGTCATCGTAGAGGCCGTAGTGGATCGGCATCATGCGGCCGTAGCCGAAGTGAAACACGTTCAGCGAGCCGGTGCGCTTCCATTCGGCAACGTCAGCGCCGCCGGGCCCGCGAAGGCCGGAATCCGAGAAGTCGAGCGCGGGCGCCAACAGTACGAGCCGAGTCACGCGATCCGGCCATTTCACCGCCGCGTTCACCGCGACGAAAGCGCCAAGGCTCGAGCCCACCAGGGTGATCGGGCCGCTCACGCGGTCGATCAGGACGCCGGTTTGTTCGAGCATCCGGCTCACGGTCAGGGTCGTGAAATCTGGCAGATTCAGGTCGGGCGCCTGGAAATCGACGCCGCACGCGCGCAGCCGCTCGGCCAGATAGGTCGCCTTGCTCGACCCGGCAGACGACGCGAACCCGTGCAAATAGACGACGAGCATCGAAGCCGCCGGCGTCAGAGCCTGGTCTCGCAGTCAGGTTTGCAGCGGCACTGAATGGAGCCGACTCCGTCAGTCGAATAGTCGTAGGTGAGCTCGGCGCCGCGCCGGATGTTCCTGGCGGCGATGATCCAGATGGTGTCGCCGATGATCCGTGTATAGCAATTGGGCGTGCAGGAGTGATTGATGTAGCGCGCGATGTTCCCGCCGACCGCCGCATCGCGTACGTAATGCTGATTCAGCTTGAAGCACCAGATGTGCCCCTTTTTGAGGTAGCGTCGCTCGCGTTCCAGGCTTTCCCTGTTCCTGATCTTCTCGCCGGCGTAATGAATAATCCGCGTGTTCTTGGGAATGGGCTCGGTCGCGAACACGCCCCAACCCTGGATCGGTGATCGTCTTCTCTCAATCATCGATCACAAGAGTATCGCGGTCCGCGGGCCGCGGTCCGCGGACCGCGATCTTCTACCAGTAGCGCACTCGTCCCGTATCGACGTGAACGAAGTTGGACGACGGATAGAACCCCACGCCACCCAGTTTCAGCGACGCGGCGGCGGATCGAAGGTGATCGAGCTTTACACCCGGCAGGCGAATGTCGATGGCCTTGCCAACCAAGTGCAGGCTGCTGCTGGCAACGCCCGTGTGGGCGCCGCCGCGCTCGCGTAGCATGGCGTTGGTCTCGGCCGATCGGTAACCAGAGATGATGTGGTAAGGCTGATCCGTTTCAAGCGTACCGCCCAGCTCGTGGAGCAGGTCGAAAAGCTTGGGGTCGATCGGTTTTTCCTGGTCAACCCTGAAGTCGCGCAACAGATGGTTCAGCTGGGAGAGGGCCTCCGGCTGATAGATCCCATCGCAGCAGTACGCAATCTTCAGGCGCTCCCCGGTGTGTGTGTGAAAGAACGACAGCACGCGCTCCGGACGCTTGCCGACGGCTGCCTGGGCGGTCCCGGGCACCATCGCCGCTGCCGTCGCCAGCGCGCCGTAGCCAAGGAACGACCGGCGATTGAAGCTCTTCCGCGTATCCTGCTGAGCGACACTCGGCATCGTGGACAATCCTCCGGCCGTCCGAGCATCCGCCGATGCGAGCGGTGCCTGACAACCTGCTTTATGGGTGCACTCCCATTGGACCATCCCGGGAGGCCGCGATCAAGCACGACCGACGTTCAGCCGCATCCTTCCGCCTGAAGGCGGAACCTACGAGTCCTCCTCTGCGATGTGTGGCTTCCGGCCCTTCGACACGCTCAGGGCCGGCCCGAGCTCAGTCGAGGGCCGGCTTTAGCCGGAAGGCAGCGAACGCCGGTGGTCCTTGTTGCTGTGAGCTCAACCGGTCCATCATGCTAGCCCGATGAGACACTTGTCCAGATGACCGTCACGGACCTCGCACAGCGCGTCGCAGCGCACCGCTGGTATCACAGCATCGATCTCGGCGGCGGGATCGTGACGCGCGGCATCGACGACACGCCACTTCGGCTGGCGCGTCTCGACCTGCCCGCCTCGCTGCAGGGACTCACCGTGCTCGATGTCGGCGCATGGGACGGTTTCTTCTCGTTCGAGTGCGAGCGCCGCGGCGCCGCCCGCGTCGTCGCGACGGACTACTACTCGTGGCATGGCTCGGGCTGGGGCGCGAAGGCCGGCTTCGAGCTGGCGCGCGAGGCGCTCGGATCGCACGTCGAGGACGTGGACGTCGACGTGATGGACATTGCACCCGGACGACTCGGCACGTTCGATCTCGTGCTGTTCCTCGGAGTGCTCTATCACCTCCGCCATCCCTTGCTGGCCATCGAAAAGATCGCTGCCGTCACCCGCGGCACACTGATCCTCGAGACCGTCGTCGATCTCGTGGGCCTGGGCCGACCCGCCATGGCCTTTTATCCTGAGCGGGAGTTGAATGTGGATCCGACCAACTGGTGGGGACCCAATCAGGAAGCCGTGGTGGGCATGCTGAAAAGCGCGGGCTTTGACGACGTGCGAGTCGTAACTCCGACGCCGGGCCCGCTCTATCGCGGCGCGCGTGCCGTGTGGCACCGGCTCAAGAAACAGAACCAGCTTGGACTCGCTTTTCGTCAGGATCGCGCCGTCTTTCACGCGCGAAAAAGCGGTAGCCGCGAGATCGAATGATATAGTCGCTCGATGGAAGGAATCATCCCCGCGTGGGGTCGTATTCTCCGTGGATACATTCCCGCGCTGTCGGTCGAGATCACTCGCGAGTGCCCCTTGCGATGCCCGGGGTGTTATGCCTACGGCGACGAACATCTGGGCGGCGAGATCACGCTCCGTCAGGTCAGCGACTACAAGGGGCAGGAGCTCGTCGATCGCTTCATGGAGCTGGTCGACGAGCACAAGCCCCTGCACATCTCGATAGTGGGCGGCGAGCCACTGGTCCGTTTTCGGGAGCTCAATCAGATTCTTCCGCTCCTGGCCGGCCGGGGCATCTATGCCCAGGTCGTCACCAGCGCGGTGCGGCCGATTCCCATCGAGTGGGCCAGCATCCCGCGCCTGCAGATGGTCGTCTCGATCGACGGCTTGCAGCCCGAACACGACGTGCGGCGGACACCGGCCACCTACGATCGCATCCTGAAGCACATCGTCGGGCACCAGGTCACGGTGCACTGCACGGTGACCCGGCAGCAGGTGCAGCGCGACGGCTACCTCGAGCAGTTCGTGGACTTCTGGTCGGCCAATCCGCACACGCGGCAGCTCTGGGTCAGCCTGTACACGCCGCAGGTTGGAGAGATGTCGGCCGAACGGCTCGCGCCGGAGGATCGCGAGCGCGTCGTGGCTGCGTTGATGCTGCTCCGGACGCGCTACCCCAAGCTGAAGATGCCCAAGGGCCTGATCCAGGTGTACCACGAGCCGCCGCAGAGTCCCGACGAGTGCATCTTCGCGCAGACCACCACCTGCATTTCGGCGGACTTCAAACGCCACATCTCCCCCTGTCAGTTCGGTGGGACGCCGGACTGCTCGAATTGCGGCTGCATCGCCTCGGCGGGACTGGCCGCCGTCGGCCGGCATCGGCTTACCGGTGGCCTGCGGGTCGGCGCGATCTTCGAGCGATCGCTTCGGATCGGACGCACGATCCGTCAGTTCCGGACACCGGCGGCCACTTGAAGCGCCGACGGCCGGTTAAGATAGAAGTCATCGGCGTCCGGGGCACCGATCGCATCTGATATGGCAAATCTCGCGTCGTTCGATATCACCTCCGGCGTCGACCTCCAGGAAGTGGACAACGCCGTGAACCAGGCCAAGAAGGAAGTCGCTCAGCGTTACGACTTCAAGGGATCACGCGCTGCCGTCGACCTGAATCGCGCGGAGAACACCATCACCCTCGTCGCCGACGACGAGTTCAAGCTGAATGCGCTGTGGGAGATCCTGCAGGGGCGCCTGGTCCGTCGCGGCGTCCCCACCAAGAACCTGACGCCGGGGGATCTCGAGCGCGCCGCGAACGACACGGTGCGCCGCGTGATCGCGCTGCAACAGGGCATCCCGACCGAGGCGGCCAAGGCGATCGTGCAGTTTCTCAAGGACCGCAAGATGAAGAAGGTCCAGGCGGCGATCCAGGCCGATCAGGTCCGGCTCTCCTCGCCTTCCAAGGACGAACTACAGGAGGCGATCCGCGTGCTCCGGGAGCACGATTTCGGCGTCGCCCTCCAGTTCGGCAACTACCGGGGCTGATGACCACGAGCCGCCGCATCGCCGTGTTGCTGGGCCTCGCGCCGGCCCTCTGCGTGATGTCGCTGCTCGCAGCTGGCCTGACGCAGGACGACAAACCGCGCGTCAACGCGGACGCGGCGCTCAGCGTCGAGTTTCTGAAAGGAGTTCAGGCATACGTCGCGCTCCACAAGAAGCTCGAGGCCACACTGCCGCCTCGCCCGGAACACGCCACGCCCGCGGAGATCGAAGCCCATGAACAGGCGCTGGCGAGGCTGATCATCCAGGCCCGCTCTGGCGCGAAACAGGGGGATCTGCTGCCCCAGAAGGTGCGCGCCTACCTGCGCCGGCAGATTGGCGGCGTGCTGCGCGGGCCCGACGGCGCGATCATTCGCCAGTCGATCATGGAAGACAACCCGGGCAAGGTCCGGCTCCGGTGCAACGCTCGATATCCCGAGGGGCTGCCGATAACGACGATGCCGGCACCCATCCTTGGCGCCTTGCCCAAGTTGCCGGACCATGTCGAGTATCGTTTCGTTGGCGACCGTCTCGTCCTCCTCGATATCCATTCCCAGCTGGTGATGGATTACATGACCGACGCGTTGCCGCTGTAGGTCTCCCTCGTTCTGATGCTGATCCCGCGACGGCCTCCCGGTCTGGTGCTCATCGTTTGCGCGGTCGCCGTGGCGTGTCTCGCGGCCGCGCCGCCCGAAATCTCGCCCGCACTCACCGGTCTCCAGGCGCCGGCACCCGCCCAGAGGGCGCTGCCGCTGACGCTTCCGAACAAGGACGATGCGCTGAAGTTCGGCGTGATGGGCGACTTCGGAACCGGCAAGACGGAGCAGTATCAGCTCGGCGACCAGATGGCGAGGGTCCGCTCGCAGTTCCCGTTCGAGCTGATGATCACCGTCGGCGACAACATCTATGGAGGATCGAAGCCGGCCGACTTCGTGAAGAAGTTCGAGACCCCCTACAAGGCGCTGCTCAGCGCCGGTGTGAAGTTCTACGCATCGCTTGGTAACCACGACTCGCGGCAGCAGAGCGCGTACGCGCTGTTCAACATGGACGGCAAGACCTACTACACGTTCAAGGCGCCGAAGCAGGACGTGAGGTTCTTCGCGCTGGAGTCGTCCTATCTGGACCCGACCCAGCTGCAGTGGCTCGAACGCGAGCTCCAGAGCTCCCGGGAAGACTGGAAGATTCCGTACTTCCACCACCCGCTCTACTCGTCAGGCGATCGGCACGGATCGGATCTGCCGAAGCGGAAGGCGCTGGAGCCGCTGTTCCAGAAGTACGGCGTCACGGTGGTCTTCGCCGGCCATGATCACGTCTACGAACGGGTGATGCCGCAGCAGGGGATCACGTACTTCGTGGTCGGTTCGAGCGGGCAGTTGCGGAAAGGCAACATCGACAAGGGCACCGGGTTCACCGCCTACGCCAATGCCACCGAACAGGCGTTCCTCGCCGTCGAGGTCTCCGGCGATCAGATGTACTTCAACGCGGTGTCGCGGAGCGGGAAGGTCATTGACGCCGGGGTGATCGAGCGGCGCAAGCAGTAACCCTTCCGCCTTCAGGCGGAAGAGACTTCTGCCTTTTCCAGCTTCTCGGTTTTTTCGACCTTCTCACTCTTGCCGTTCTCCGCCGCCACCTTCGCTTCCGACTTCGACAGTGTCTTCTGCCAGTCGGCCTCGAAGACGTCCTGCATCCGTTTCGCGATCACGGCATCGCTGACGATGACGCCCACCTCGCGACGGCCGTCGAGCTCCAGCTTGCGCAGGCTCTGGCTGCCGACGAACGCCGCGGAGCCATCCCGGACCATGGCCCGTACGTGCAGCCGCAGCCCCGGCAGTTTCCGTGCATCCAGGCCGGCGCCGCTCTTGGCGACCTTTCCGAACACGCGGATTTCGACACCATCCTTGGCCCGCGCCTGCAGCGCCTTCAGCATCGCGCGGTCGCTGATCTTGGCGTCGTAGATGAGGAGCTGCTTCTTCGCCCCCTCGATGAACTCCTTCAGGATCTTCCGCGAGCTCTCCGGGCTCACCACCAGGCGATCGTGATTGCAGGTATAGGCCTGTCTGGTACTGTCGGCTTCGAAGAGCGCGGCCGCCTCCTTGATCAGCTTCGGATCCCTGGTGACGATGCCGAAGCTGCGGCTCTTGTCGATGTCGAGCTTCGTGAAGTTGAACCCGAACACGTAGAGCTCGTCGTCCACGATCATCATCTTGCCGTGGTAACGGGCCAACTCGCCCGCAGTCCGGGCCACGATCACGCCGGCGGCCAGCATCTTCATCTCCAGCTTGCGCAGGCTCTTCTCGCCGCCGCGGTTGGTGTGGGCGATGAGCGCCCGTACCACCACGCCGCGCCCGACCGCGGCCTCCAGAGCCTTTTCGAGCTCCGGGCGGTCGAAGCGGAAAATCAGAATGTCAATCCTGGTCTTGGCGTGACGCACGGCCTGCAGCAGCGGGGTGAGGCCGTCGTCCGGCTGGATGATCAGATCCACGTCAGTGGGAGCGTCACGCTTACTTGCTCTTGGCTTTCTTGTCGGACCATTCGACGGCCGCGTGACCTTCGGGATCCAGTTTCAGGATGGCGTTCGAGACGCGATCGGTCTTCAACTCGAGCGGCACCTGCACATCGTAGCAGACCTCTTCATCCGAGGACGTGCGCAGCTCGAACTTGAGCTCGTATCGCCGGAGGATCTCTTCGAACTTCGGGCGCATCGCATCGGTATCCTTGCCCGCTTTGATCCGGAGATCGAACCGCTTCGTACCCTCTTCGAACGACTCGATCACCCAGAGCGCGGCGCCGATAAAGAGCGTCGAGAAGGCAGCGAGCGCATACAGCCCGACCCCGGAGGCGAGACCCACCGCCAGGGCGCAGAGCATGACGCCCGCGTCCTTGGGATCGTCGATCTTCGATCGATACCGGATGAGGTTGGCGGCGCCGACGATGCCGAACGCGCGAGCGAGGCTGGCGCCGACCACGAGCATGATCACCGCGCCGACGACGGAGAGGATGATCTGCGTCTGGATCACGGCCGGATCGCGCTTCGGCGTGCCCTTCCGCCGCGGCCGCAACGCCAACGCCGCGCCGAGCGCCGCCGCCAGCGGCAACCGCACCATCGCATCGTCGATCTCGTGGAGCGGGTGGGGCGGATGGTTATCTGTGTCCTGCCGGAGCGGTGTCGCGCCGCTCTGAGCGGAGGGGTCGATGGGCGATTGCGGTTGCCCCTGCGCGCATAGTGTGAGCGGATGCCCGAGCGTCAGGACAAGGACGATGGCCAGTGCGATCCTCAATCTTCAATCCTTCAGTCGAAGGCCCTCGGCGATCTTCTGCTCGAGCCGGTGAATGAAACGGTCGGCGATCGCCTTCGGGTAGCCTGCGGCGCGAAACGCATCCTGGAACTGCGCGTTGGTGAGGTTGTCCAGACGCTGGCACACCCAACGCACGTCGGCCGGCGAGATCCGGTCGAAGAGCACCCGGTGCCGGCCGTGGTAGTCGAAGCGGACGTAGCCGCCTTCGACTCCGAGGATGAACTTCGTCTCGTCGAACACATCCGGATCGCCGCGTGGCGGATCGACGGCGCCGGTGCGCCCGAACGTCTGGCCGAGATCGCGCGCGACGTACCAGCGTGTCGCGCCTTCCATGGGCGTCGTGAGCGTATAGACGGCGTTCTGCAGATCCTTGAGGTCGGAGTTGCCCAGCATCGCATGCACGGTGAGCAGGCCGTTCAACTGGCGGGTCCCGACGAAGGGATTCTCGTAGTACGACCACGTGCCATCCGACTCGAGCCCGTGGAAGGCCGGCGCCCGCTCACGGAACCGGGCCGGCAGCTGAGGGTTCGGAGAGGTCGCCTTGTGAGCCTGCCATTCCGGGAGGTAATACACCGGCGGCTGGTGGTAGCCGATGCCCCAAAGGATCCTCGAGGCTGCCACTTCGGTTGCCGCCTCAGGCGGGAACTTGGCGCTCCACTCGCGGCCGTCCGGATCTTTCACGGTGTAGCCACGGCTGAAGCCGCCGCGCTTCATCTCGATGACGGTATAGCGCGCCTCCGGATCCGGCGCCAGCGCACGTCCACCGACGCCCCAGAACAGATCGCGATGCCCCGGATCTACCCAGAGCTCGGCCATCTGTGCCGAGGTCGGCGGGGCCTGGAGCGTGGACTGAATCTTCGCCCGGCAACCGACCGTCGCGCTCAGCACCGCGAGCGCCCATATATAGAGGTAGGGCCCTCTGCCCTTCCGCACGCTGACACCTCCTGGTTGAGCTGGTTCCGTCTCCGCACTTCGCGCTTCGGCGAGATTTTGGCCCGCCTTCTCGCTGTCGCGCTTCAGCTGGCCAAACCGCTCCCAGCCCAAGGGGTGCAAGCCGTGGGCCACGGACCTCAACAGGAAGCACAGTGGCAGAGCTACCGGAAATCGTGCGACTTCGGCTCCGGTCCCTCTCCCCCGAGTGAGACGAGCCGCTCGGCCTTGACCGAGGTGACGCCTTCCTGGATCTGCAGAATTCCTTCGACCATCAGGTAGGGCGCATTGACGATGGTCGGACGCTGATCGCCGAACAGATCGGGCCGGACGATGATGTTCGCGATGCCGGTTTCATCTTCCAGGGTGAGAAAGACGAACCCCTTGGCGGTTCCTGGACGCTGGCGGGTGATGACCGCGCCGGCGACACGCACCCGGCGCCCGTGCCTGCCGCGCGGCAGATCGATCGCGCGCAACACCCCGCGCATCGCCAGCTCCATCCGCCGGAACGCGAGCGGGTGCGGACCGATCGTCAGGCTGCTGCCGGAGTAGTCCGACATCAGCCGCTCCGAGGGCGTCATCGGCGACAACGGCGAGGGCCTGACACTGCCGTGCACCGGGACACGGTCCTCCACGTCCTGCCCCTTGAACAACTCACCCGCCGGCCGCGCCGCGCGCTCGATCTGCCACAGCGCGCTGCGCCGATCGTGCCCGAACGCGTTCAATGCGCCGATCTCGGCGAGGGTCGCGAGTTCGTCGCGTCTCAGACCGGTGCGCGAGAGTAGATCTTCGATGGAGGAGAAGCGCAGATTTCCGGGATCCGGGGTCCGGGGTCCGGGGTCCGGGGTTTCAGCGACTTCGGAGGCCGGTGCCACACTCGCACGCGGGTTACCCCATTCATGTGCGCAGATATTGCAGAATCGACCGCCTTCCGGCGTGTCTTCGAGCATCGATTGATCATCGTTGCCACACTTGGGACAGCGATTGACTGGTCCACCGAATTGCACCGAGTTGATGGTCGTTGCCGCCAACGGACCCCGGACCCCGGACCCCGGATCCCGGCCTTCGGATCCCGTAACGCGGGCCTCAGCCATAGCCCGGCCCGTCTCCGCTCTGAGTCCATTGACGTACATGAGTCCCAGGCGGACCCGTCCGTCCGGCTCGACGCGGCATTCCCAGTCGGAGATCTGCACGTCGATCGGCGCGAACCGCACGCCGTGGCGCTGCGCATCCTTGACCAGCGTGGCCGGGTGGTAGAACCCCATCGGCTGGTTGTTCAGCATCGCCGTGAAGAACGCCGCCGGATAGTGCGCCTTCAGGTAGGCGCTTGCATAGACCAGCAGCGCAAAGCTCGCGGCGTGCGATTCCGGGAATCCGTACAGGGCGAACGACGTGATCGATCGAATGATCTCCTCGGCCGCTTCGCCGGTGATGCCCTGGCGCTCCATCCCCGCGCGTAGCTTGGTCTCGACCTGCGCCATCCGCTTTTCCGAGCGCTTGAACCCGAAGGCCCGCCGCAATTCCTCCGCTTGCCCGCCTGAGAACCCCGCCGCAACCATCGCCATCCGCAGCAGCTGTTCCTGAAACAACGGCACGCCGAGCGTCCGCTGCAGGATCGGCTGCAGCGAGGAATGGGGATACACCACCGGCTCCACACCCTGCCGCCGCTTCAGATACGGATGCACCATCTGGCCGACGATCGGCCCCGGACGGATGATCGCCACCTCCACCACGATGTCGTAGAAGCACGCCGGCCGCAGCCGCGGCAACGTCGCCATCTGCGCACGCGATTCGACCTGGAAGATCCCGACGGTGTCGGCCTCCTGCAGCATCTTGTAGACGGCGGGGTCGTTCGGGGGTAAATGCGCGATATCTACTTCTGCTTGTTCGCGGTCCGCAGTCCGCGGTCCCCAATCCGCAGTCCGCATTCCGCGGTCCGCAGTCCGGGAAGAGTTCGGGACAGTGTTGAACGTCTGTGGCATCTCCGTAGATTCGGAAGTCGCGGAGAGCGGATCGCGGACCGCGGGCTGCGGATCCCCGACCGCGGACTGCGGCCCTTCGACAAGCTCAGGGCCGTCCTGAGCTTCGCCGAAGGACGGACCGCGGACCCCGGACCCATGATTTACGAGATGCAATGCATCCTGAATGACCGCCATCATCCCCAGCCCGAGGAGATCGACCTTGATCAGCCCCATGTCGGCGCAGTCGTCCTTGTCCCATTGCACGACGACGCGATCGG